>Ga0316198_10001403_pt1 | contig 14127 bp, 7 predicted proteins | sample OudBieAanoxic_MG_FD_204935 | JGI IMG/M metagenome (GOLD analysis project Ga0316198, IMG submission 204935) | Coastal sediment microbial communities from Oude Bieten Haven, Netherlands - site A anoxic | ecosystem: Environmental > Aquatic > Marine > Coastal > Sediment | place: Netherlands...
CTCGTCGGCACTGGAGACCGCCGTCCGCACGCTTCCGCCGGAGGCTCCCTTGAGGGGGGACCTTCACCGACAACTGGCCAGTTGTCTCCGGGGCCAGGGTCGATACGAGGACATCGAGCTCCATCTTCTAGAGGCCTACACGCTGTACGAGCAAACCCTTGGCACGGACGGCGGGCGGACGATCGAGACGGTTCGCGAGATCGCCGACCTGTACGAATCGTGGGGCAGGCCCGAGCAATCGCGGGAGTGGCGGCGCAAGATTCCGAGTACGGAAGATGACGATTGATGGAGCGGTCGGCCCGTCCGCAATGGAGTTCTGCGGTCCAGAAGAGCCGTTGACGATTTCCCTGGTCGTGCGTAACAACCAAAGATAAATAACTGCCAGGAATTTTTCTGGGTGGAGTTCAATCCGGTCGGATCGAGGATGGGACGATATGAGAGAACAAAGTTCTACAGACAGCAACATCGAAGCTTCCGGTCGGCCGGCGGATTTCGCCCGCAACCAGGTCCTCAGAAGGGTCGTCTTGCCGGCTCTCATGGCCGTGCTGGTCGGATTGTTCGCGGCAGGACCTGCGCTGGCGCTCGACCTGGACGGAGACGGCATCCCCGATGAAAGCGACAATTGCCCCGCGGCCCCCAACGCGGGTCAGCAGGACGGTGACGATGACGGCACCGGTGATTCGTGCGACCCCTGCCCGGCGACCGGCACCGTGGCCGGCGGAGTGGACGACGGAGCCCGGTTCGGCGAGTCGGTCGCCATGGACGGCATCTGGGCCGTGGTTGGCGCTCGGATGGAAGGGCTGTCCCAGGGCATGCCCGACGGGGCCGCGTATGTCTATCGGCACCCGACCGGGGACTGGAGAGACGACCAGAACTGGGTTGAAGTGCAGGAACTGACCTGCGATCCGTTTGTGTGCGACGACGGCGGGTTCGGCAACAGCGTTGCGGTCGACGGCGACGTCATCGTGGTCGGAGCGCCTGACGCCACCGGCTATGGAACCGATGGCATCGTCTACTTCTATCGCTACTCCGCGGCTCGGAACGAGTGGGAACAGGAAGAGGTCGTGTGGCCGAGCGGCGGGACGATGGAGGACGGGTTCGGGTGGTCGGTCTCGGTGGCGGGCGACGTCGCTGTCGTGGGTGCACCTGGACGGGACCAGCAACGTGGCGTGGTCTACGTCTACCGGTACAACGAGACGAGCGGCTCCTGGGAGCCGGACGGCGGCGGCACATTGGCGCCGAGTCCGGGGATTGTCGGCGGTCGATTCGGGTACTCGGTTTCGGTCTCCGTCGGGAGAGACGGTCAGCGGATCATCGTAGGGCAGCCCGGCGACGGCCCCGGTACCGCCCACATCTACCTCTACGACGACAACGGCGCGGTCTGGGTGCTGGAGGCGACGCTGACCCCGAGTGATGCCAGCCAGTTCGCCGAGTTCGGGCATGCCGTTTCGATCTCGGGCAACTACGCCGCGGTTGGCGCTCCTCACGACGACAACGCCGGCACGTCCACCGGTTCGCTGTTCCCGTTCCGCCGAAGGTTCGGTAACTGGATCGGAGACCCCAAATTCACGCTCGACAGCCCGATCGATAACGAGAAGTTCGGATCGTCCGTGTCCGTCGACGGTGTTCATGTCGTGGCGGGAACGGGCGGCAACACCTCTGGACGAGCTGCGACGTTCGAGTACGAGCCGGTGCTGTGGTACTGGAAGGTGTATCCGGCGTACACCCCCAACAACCAGGCAATCGATGGCCAGTACGGCTTTGCGGTGGCGATGGATGCGGCGCGGATCCTGGTCGGAGCCCCCCGGGGCGAGGCAGGCGGCATCGCCAGCGGGACGGCCTACTTCTACAAGGGGTACTTCACCGACTGCGACACCGACGGGATGCCGGACGGGTGCGAGATCGACACCGACGGCGATCGGGAACCCGACGTGTGCGATCTGTGCCCGTACGGGGACGACGTCGACGGCGACGGTTGGGGCTGCACCACACTGGACAACTGCCCGGGCGACTTCAACCCGGATCAGGCGAACGACGACCAAGATGACTTCGGTAACGCTTGTGATAACTGCGACGAGGTATCGAACCCGGACCAGGCGGACGGTGACGGTGACGGTCACGGCGACGTCTGCGACGCCTGTCCCGGCTCCGATGACTCGGTGGATCGTAATGGCAACGGCGTGCCCGACGGGTGCGACGTCTACGGCACCGAGGAGCAGAAGCTGGAGCCCACCGACCCGCCGGGACCGGGCGACGGCTACGGCACTGCGGTGTCGCTGTACGAGGACGTCTCGGTGGTCGGGGCACCAGGGAACGACGACCGCGGCAACGATGCGGGGAAAGTCACCGTTTTCCGGTTCGACCAGGGTCTGGCGTACTGGAGCGAGGAGCAGACGCTGACGGCCGGCGACGGCCAGGCCGGAGACCGCTTCGGACAGGCGGTGGCGGCGTACGGCGATTGGATCGCGGTCGGCGCGTCGAACCGGGACGGGATCGTGAGCCTGGAGGACGCCGGTGCGGTGTACCTGTTCCGATACGAGTTCGGTACCTGGGTCCAGCGACAGGTTCTCACGGCGAGCGACGCCGCCGCCTCGGATCACTTCGGCTACGCGGTGTCTCTCAGCGGCGACGCCCTGGCGGTGGGCGCGTGGGGAGACGATCATTCGGGTGGCATCTACGCCGGTGGAGTGTACGTGTTTCGGCTGGTGTCGGGTTTGTGGATCCAGGAGCAGAAGCTGACCGCGAGCGATGCCGCCGACTATGACGCTTTTGGCTACGCCGTATCGATCCGAGGCGATGTACTTCTGGCCGGTGCTCCCGGGGACGACGGGCCCGGGGGCGAGGACGAGTTCGGCGGAGCCTACGTGTTCCGATACGGCGGGACGACCTGGAGCCAGGAGCAGAAACTGGTCGCGCCCGCACCGAGGCAGGACGAGCTCTTCGGCTTTTCCGTGGCCGTGGACGGGGACAGCGCCATCGTCGGCGCCTACCGCTACGACGGAGTCGGGACGGACTCCGGGGCGGCATACGCCTTTAGCTACGTCGCCGGCACTTGGTCCAACGGGCAACGCCTCACCGCGAGCGACGCCGCCGCGGGGGACCAGTTCGGCTACTCGGTGTCGATGTACGGCGACCGGGCCGTGATCGGTGCCAAAGGAAAGGATACCGAAACCGGGAAGGCGTACGTGTTTCGGGCGGTGGAAAACACGTTCCGCCAGCTGGCGACCATCTGGCAAGAGGAATCGACGCTGGTCGTTAGCGACAGCGCGGTCGGCGACAACTCCGGTAGCTCGACCGCGATCTGGGAGGACGTCGTTGTGCTCGGCGCGGTCGGCGCCGACGACGGAGCCGGCTCGGCGTACGAGTATCATCTGAGAGACACCGGGGACTGCAACGGCAACGGGATCGAGGACCAGCACGAGCAGGATCGGGACCGCGACGGCACCATCGACGCGTGCGATCCCTGCCCCGACGATCCCGCCAACCTCGACAGCGACCTGGACGGTGTTTGCGACGATATCGACAACTGTCCCTTCGACCCCAACTCGTCGCAGGCGGACGCCGATCTCGATCTCCTGGGCGACGCGTGCGACCCGTGCGCGAACGATCCCGAGACCGCGGACGACGTCTGCGGTGCTGCCGACGTCTGTCCGGGTTACGACGATGTCGCCGACTGCAACACCAACGGCACGCCCGATGGCTGCGACGCGCGAGGCGGAACGAGACTCGCCACACCCGATATCGGACTCGATGCCTGGTTCGGCTACTCGGTGGCCGCGGATCAAGACCGCGTCGTCGTGGGCGCCGTCAAAGCCGACACGGTCCAACCCGATGCCGGTGCGGCGTTCCTGTACGACGCCCACGGCAACGGGATCGCCGAACTGTCGGCAATCGATGGCCCGGAGCAGGACGACGAGTTCGGACGCGCGGTGGGCATCGATGCCCATAGCGGCTGGATCGTCGTCGGCGCACCGCGCGGGTCCGTATTGGCCGCGAATGACGGGGCTGCATATCTGTTCGACGGCGACGGCGCACCACAGCGGTTGCTCCAGCGCGCCATGGGGCGTTCGGCCGACCTGTTCGGCTATGCCGTGGCCGTGGACCGCGACTGGATCGCGGTCGGTGCCCCCGGATTCGACGGGGAGAGCGGGACCCGAACGAATGCCGGGGCAGTGTTCATCTTCCGTCCGGACGGGACCGAGACCGCTCGGCTAATGCTGCCCGGGGAACCGATGAACACGTTCTTCGGCGATTCGATCGCGATCTCTGGGAGCTGGATGGTGGTGGGAGCGTCGCATGACGACCGATACGGCGAGACCGCCGGCTCGGCGTGGCTGTACGAATGGTCGGGCCAGGAATGGGAACTCCACACGGAACTCCTCCCGGGCCTTGGCGGCGCAGAATTCTTCTTCGGTCAGTCCGTGGCCATCGACGGCGACTGGATCGTGATCGGTGCACCCAACAGCGACGGACCCGGCGCTTTCCGGGCGGGAGCGGTATGGGTCTTCCGTCCGGACGGGAGTATCGCCAGCCTGCTGCAGGCGCCCCATCCGGAGGAGTACGCTTACTTCGGTTCCTCGGTATCCGCCAGGGCCGGCCGCATCGTGGTAGGGGCTTACCAGCAGACCGCCGGTGGCACAGAGTTCGCGGGGGCAGCGTGGCTGTTCGCCTACAGCGGATCGTGGGACCCGATCGAAGAGTTGACCGAGGGGCAGCCCGCCCATGGAGACGCGTTCGGTCTGTCCGTGGCGATCACCGAGGACGTGACCGTCGTCGGCGCGCCCGGCGACGACGCGGCGGGGTCGAATGCCGGGTCGGCCTACCTGTTCCCACATCAGCGATCGGAGGACTGCGACGGCAACGCCCAGCCGGACACTTGCCAGCCCGACAGTGACGCCGACGGGTTGATCGACGCGTGCGATGCGTGCCCGTTCAACACCGATACCGACCTGGACGGGGTGTGCGACGGCACGGACAACTGCGTGACGGTCTTCAACCCGGACCAGGTCAACTTTGACAACGACCCCTACGGTAACTCGTGCGACTGCGCGGCCACGGACGGCGACGTCTACCCCGGAGCACCCGAGATCAACGACGGCAAGGACAACCAGTGTCCCGGGGACACGGGTTACGGAGCGGTGGACGAGATCTCCGCTTCCACCGGTTTTCCCGATTCGGCCGAGGACAACCTGATCTGCTGGGAGGAACAGCCCGGCGCCACGGTGTACCAAGTCTTGCGGTCGACCTCACCGCGGTTCGACACCGGCTGCTTGGACTTTACGACCAGCGCGACCTGCTGGTTCGACATGGAGACTCCGATGCCGGGGGCCGCCTTTTACTACCTGATTCGAGCGTCGGCTCCGCACGCGGGAAGCTGGGGGTTGGGAGAAGACGGGCAGGAGCGCATCGTGGCCTGTCCCTGAGTTTTCCAGGGCAGGCAGGTCCCGGTCAAGCTGAGAGTTCGTTCGGGCTGTTCTCGACGGAGCGCGGTTCGAGGAGGTGCATGTTGTATGCTCCGGCGCCACAGACGAATGCCGGTACGTGATCGTAGGCAAGGCCGGCCCGACGAGCTAGGAGAAATGCCAATAGTCAATTGGGAAAGAAGCGAAATCGCCCGTCCGGAGGCGGGGCCCTTCCGAGCCTTCTTGCTCCACACACTCAACCAGTTCCTGTCGAGTGAACGCGAGCGAGAAGGGGCCAAGAAGCGCGGTGGCCGCTCGCAGTTGATGCAACTCGATACCGAAGAGGCGGAGGTCCGCTTCGCGCAGGCCCTGTCGGAGCAGCGTACCCCGGAGAACGAGTTCGAGCGAAGTTGGGCTTTGAGGTTGATCGACCGTGTCATGGATCGGCTGAAGCGCGAGGCCCGGCGCGGAGGCCAAGCGAAGACTTTCGAGCGACTCCGGATCTTCCTCACCGACGGCGGGCAGCGCGGCTCCTACCGGGAGGTGGCGGTGGAACTCGGCATGACCGAGAGCGCCGTCAAGGCCGCCGTGCACCGTCTGCGTAGGCGCTTCGGCCGATTCCTGCTCAATTCCCGTCACAACGTCAAGATCGACGGACGACGATTGTAGGCCGACCGACGCCGGCGTGCCCGTGGTCCTCCTTCAGGGGCAGACGCTCGTCCGTTCCTGCCCGTTGTCGTCCAGGCCCCAGCTTCCGGGGTACGGCGCCGAGGCACGGATCAGGTAATAGAAGGTCTCGCCCGGTGCCGGAGTCACCGCATCGGTCCAGCACGTCGCGGCGGTCGTAGTCCCCGCGCAGCCGGTGTCGAAATGGGGTGACGTCGACCGTACCGCCTCGTACTCCGTGGCCCCGGTTTGCGCCTCCCAGCAGATCGTGTCGTCGTCCGTTCCGCTGGTGAAGCCGGAGTTCGACGCGATCTCGTCGGCCGTGCCGTGCCCGGGTTCGCCGGGACACTGGTTGTCCTTGCCGTCGTTGATCTCCGGGCTACCCGGGTAGACGTCGCCGTCGGCGTCGGGCTGGCAGGTGTCCGGCTGGGCGTTGCCGTCGCAGTCGGCCCCCGTGGGATGAATCGGGTACACGTACGTGGATCCCTCCTCCCAGTACGTCTGGTGGACGGCTCCCACCGCGACCCACGATTCGGAGATCGCCACCGACTGGCCGAAGCCGGCCACCGCGGAGTCGCCTGACAAGAGCCGGGCCTCCAGCACCCAGTCGCCCGAGGGCACGTCGTAGCGGAACACGTACGCCGCGCCGCCACCGTAGTACGGATCACCGTCCCCCGGCGCACCGACCACCAACCGACCGGCCCGCATCGCCACCGACCAACCGAACCACTCGCCAGGTTCGCCGGCCATCAGTAACACGCCGTTGGTGGAGCCGAGCGGATAAACCCACACCGCACCCGAATTGGGCCCGCTGATGTCCTGGGACGGGGCCCCGACCGCGACCCAGCCGTTCTCGACGTCGATCGCAACCGCATGGCCGAAGCGGTCCTCCTCCGTCACCGTCGGCGCGTACAGTTCGTCCAGCAGCGAACCGTCCGGGGCGAACAGGTACGCCTTGCCGGACCAGGTATCGTACCCGTCGTCACCGGGCGCACCGACCACGACGTGGTCGGTTCCGACCGCCACCGACCAACCGAAAACGTCGCCCAGCTCACCGTCGTTCGCCTCCAGTTTCCGCGCGAGGCTCCCATCCGGGTCGAACAGGTACACCGCGCCGGTGTCGGGCACACTCCCGTCCCCCCCCGGCGCCCCCACCGCGATGCGATCGTCGTCCATCGCGGTCGACACGCCGAACCCGTCGTCCGGTTGGGGATCGTTCGCCGCCAGTTCCGCCTGGACCGTGCCGTTGCGGTCGAATAGCCAGGCGAACCCGGCGCCCGCCTGTCCCGTCCGATCGCTGTACGGCTCGCCGACGACGATCCGGTCGCTTCGAGCGGCCACCGCGTACCCGAACTCGTATGCAAAATCGGAGTCGGGCGACGTCACGTCGCGTTCCACCGTCCCGTCCGGCCGCAGGTACCACGCCGATCCCGAATCCGGCTCGGCGAGATCGCCGTACGGCGCGCCCGCAACGACGAGATCACGGTCCACCGCGATCGAGCGCCCGAAGTGGTTCCCCGGATCACCCGATGCCGGATCGGGCACCCACTGCCGCGTGTAGCCGTGGACGTCGCAGCGGTCCGGCGTGCCGTTGGCGTTGCAGTCGGCGCCGTCGTCGTACCCCGGACAGACGTCGGCAGCACCGCAGGCGTCGTCCGCGGTCTCGGGATCGTTCGCGCACGAATCGCACGAATCTCCCAGGCCGTCACCGTCGTAGTCCTGCTGGTTCGCGTTGGACACGTCCGGGCAGTTGTCACAGATGTCGCCGTGACCGTCCCCGTCCCTGTCCTCCTGGTCCGGGTTCGATACCAGGTCGCAGTTATCACACGCGTCACCGATACCGTCACTGTCGACGTCCTCCTGGAGCGGGTTGTGGTCGTACGGGCAGTTGTCGTCACCACACCGCGTGTCCCAATCGTGATCCGGAAGGACGGGCAACTCGCGGACTGCGGATTCCAGATCGGGACCCGACAGCGCGACATACACCGGCCCGACATCCGCGTCGATCGGTCCGTCCAGCTCGAGCGGTAGCACGGCGGTCCACACGGACACACCCTGGATGGCTATGAGATTCAGCGAGCCGTCCTGCATCCGCTGGGTAACCGTGACGCGCCCTCCCGCGGGAACGTTGTGCACGGTGATCACATCGTCACCGCCACACATCCATGCCTCAGTGTAGAAGGTGGCTGTCGCCTGCGGCGTCGTCTCCCGAAACGGAAGCTCCGGGTCGCCGTACGCCTGGTACGCGTAGACATGCCGTTCCACCGCGTCGGCGTCCGTGTTGTACGTGTACAAGTACGCTTTCATGAAATGCAGAATGCCTCCCAGGGAAGGGGAGTTGTGGGCGATCGAGGTCGTGTCTCCCCGTTCGTAGCCCGGCCAGATGCCCGTGACCACACCTTGATACATCAGATCGTTGATACCCGAGTACGTGGTCACCGTAGGCGCAATCACACCCACGCCGCCCGCGTTCGGCTCTCGAACCAACGTCTCCGCGATGCTGGTGACCCGGTAGTAGAGTTGCTCGTCCTGGTTCCAGCCGATGAACTGTCCGGTACCGCAGTCCAGACTGATCACGAAGGGTGTCTCGATGCTGTTGGTCAGCCTGTTGTATACGTCACTGTTGTTGAAATACGGGTGACCCCAGTAGGTCTGGCCGTTCGAGCTGGAAGAACCTCCGAATCCGGTGCCGTGGTTTCGGTGGACCACCAATCCAGCGCCGCTGTTGAACGCGTCCGCGACCGCGTCCCGGATCGAGGCACCATTTGGCTCGAGGATGAAGTCGGTGTCGTCGTAGCGTAACGGCGAGTCGAACACCGGCATGTGAGGGTACGTCGCGTCCCGGGGGAGATACTGGTTTCCGCACAGAACCGGGGTCGTCAACACGGTTGTCACGTCGCGACCGATTGTGTCCATGTAGTTGTGGACGTCACCGGTGATATCGGCGAACCACCTGTCGGCGGTGCAATCGGTGTCGTCATCCTGAAAGTACGAGAGGAGCGCGGTCGTGTCGTACCAGTCGCCCACGATCTCCGGGTCACGATCGTAGTTGATGATCTTCCGGAGAGCCGCGTCGCAATGGTTAGCGCCGTCGTCGGCGAGGATCCGGCCCAGGAGCAGGTCGGGCCAGTAGTCGCTTCCGGCGGTGAGCGTGTACTCGTGATCGGAGAAGAACGACATGGCCTCGTACATTCGGGAGGGCACGTCTTCCGCGTTACCCAGCAGCAGCACGTACGTCGGCGCCGGATCCCAGGTGTGGTAGGCGTCCCAGATGTATCGAGCGATGTCGGTGGAACTCGTTCCCACGTCCGACATCCTTTCCATGGCGACGGTGTAGCCCTTCATCGTCTTCCAGTCGATGAAGTCGTCCAGCAGGTTGCAGTCGTCGAGAAGGCCGTCGGCCACGATGATGAGGTAGTCGGCACCGGTGGCGTCGATATGCGGGCCGACCTCGGCGGCGGCCGACGAACCGCGGTTCGTCCGCGCCTCTCCAACCTCGCGGTAGTTCTCGATGAGCCGTCGCGATAGGGAGTCGAACTCCCCACTGCTCAAGCGTCAATTCTGCTCGGCTCCGCGCGGGTCGACCTTGCCCTCGAACGACAGGGATAGGTTCATCCGTTTGTGGATTCTCAACTCACCCGTTGTCGGGTTGTACTGAATGGGCAGATCCTGAGGAAAGCGACCCGGGTGCCACGAATGAAGCCGATCTGCGCGACCTCGACACCGTAGGGGATTTCGACGAACAGACCCTTGAAGGGAAGCGCCGGATGACCTTCCTCGCCGGAGAGTCCGGTGCCGGGCAGGCTCAACCTGGTGTAGTTGTTTCCTTCGACCTCGACGATCTCACGGGAATACCCACTGATGGTGAACGAGATGTCGATCCGGCTGGCATCCTCACGAACCTCGACGACAGGAGGGGCAGCAGCGGCGGCGCTTCCAGCGCCGGAAGCCGAGCGTGATCGCTCGACGTCAATCCAGGTCGAGGACTCGCCGGGGTTTTGGGTCGGTGCAGCACCCGCCGAAAGGGCAATGCTCGCCAGAACCACGAAGCAGATGCCTGTCTCGATCCTTCGGTTCATCGTAGTGCTCCTGCTGCCGGATAGCGCCCCTCACGGAAGGCGTACTCGGCGGTGAATGTCAAAGTTGTTGCCGCTTGCTCACAGAACAGGTTCTCCGGGAATCGACGCGAATGGTTACGCGCCGAACGAAACGAGACGTTGGATGGCGGCTCGACCTCCCCGAAGAAACTCTCGTTAGTCAGTGGAGAATGCCCGATAGACTCTTTGCGGAATTCGGCTAACCCCATAGCGGACCGGAAAACTCCGCTGCGGCCGGATTGACCGCAGCGACGGAATCTGCCCCAGGATGGCGACGACTGGTGCGTCGAGGCCGACTGCGACGATACGGCGAGCAGGTCGCGCTGCCCTCGGCGACACGCGGCTCGGCCGAGTCCGAGCAGACGACGTCACCAAGCGATGCGATCACCCATCAGGATCTCGGAATTCGGATCGAGGTCGTTCCGCGGGTGCATGAGGACAAGGAGATAACGTTGAAGCTGGCGATCGAGATGTCCTCGTTGTCGCCCGAGGAATCCCCCGAATCGCGAACGGCCCGGGGATCGGTCGTCGCGCGGCGCACGATCGAGACCACGATGATGGTGGAAGAAGGCGACACGCAAGTCTTGACCGGCCTGGTACCGTTGAAAGGTGGCGGGACCGACCCGTCTCCCACGAAGACCGAGATGGTCTTGCTCGTGACGACGCACGTGTCGCGTGTGCCCGATGTTCGACCGAATGAGCGCCTCGCCGTGTGGCGCGGATACGCCGTGGACTAATGACTTTGCATAACATAGTGACAGCGCATAGGAAGGATGAGTGCGTCAGCCGCATGCTGCGTTACTACTACCGAGCCCCGTTTCGTTCGATCAGGTCGGTCGATCCTGTAAATTGACATTACGCCGATTACTTTACCCTTAGACCAAAAACCTGCCTTATCCTGCTTACGCGCGGGACCAGGACCACGACGGCGACGGCAGGATCAACGCGCTCGAATGGGACGCCGCCGACGACGGCCTGCCGGGCGGGATGGAGCGCGGACTGACGGCGCCACGCAGGGCTCGCGACGTACGAGAGGATGACGACCGTTGAGAGGCGAGATCGAACGTTGGCTGTTCGCCCACATTGACGACTGGATCTCGGGTCGTCCGGGCGACGAGACGGTACGCCGTCTGCGTTCCATACCCGAGACAAGGATTCCGGACGACTTCCTGTTCTACGTAGCATCGAGCCTCGCCGCGTCCGAGACCGGCCCACTTCGGAGCGAGGCGCTCGGCGGGCTCGCCACCACGATGATCGAGGAGCCGCGCGCTCGACGGGTTGCCATCGCCGTTTCCGAGGGGTTTGAGTCGGCCGGTGTTCCTCATGTCTTCATCAAGGGAGCGGACCTGCGTTACCGGTTGTATGACGACCCCTGTCAGAGGCCGGGCTCGGACGTCGACGTGCTGTGCGACCCGGCAGCCCGCAAGGAGGCGGCGATCGCGTTGCAGGGGCTCGGGGCAGAACTGCAGCGAAACGACGGCTTCTTCGAAGGGTACGGGTACGAACTGTCCGCGCATCTCGGGGGCGTCGGAGTGGACCTTCACGGGTCGATGCTGTCGTCGTGGCGAAGCCGGTTCGACGCCGCCTCGGTCATCGAGGACCGCGAGGCCATGGAGATCGACGGCGGCAAGCTGTGGGTCACGCGCCGCGAGGATGCCGTCGCGATCGCGCTGATCCACACCGGACGCGTACTCGGTGGACGGGAATACGTCGCGTTCAAACACGGCATCGACCTGGCCCTGATGCTCTCGCGCTGGGAGGGGATCGACTGGCACCGGATCGCGGAGCGGGTGGCCGTGTGGCGGTGCCTCCGTCTCGCGGGGGGCGGGCTATGGGCGTGGCGGCCGTGGCTGGGTGGGCTCATTCCGCGTGAGGCGCTCCATGCCCTCGATCCGGGGCCCCTCCAACGTCGTGTAGCCCAGGCAGACCCCAGGATCCTGGTCCGCCCCGAGGTCCGGACCTCCCGCGTCCTGCGTGCCCGGCGCCTCGCCGGCCAAGTGCTGTTTTCCGATGGCTTTTCCGAGAGAGCGGCGATCCTCCGCGGAGCGTTGGCGGGTTTTTTCCACGTCAGCCATTGACATTCGGGTCAAATCGGCGTACGAACACTGCGTTGATGCGTGTACAGGTGAGCCGGCGCGGAGCGCGACCAAGAAGGAAGCCAATATGAAGAAGCCATACGAAAAGCCCGCCATCGTCTACAGCGCGGACATGACCTGCCGTGCGATCGTTTGCGCAAAGGCCGACAGTTCCTGCGACATGGGACCCATCATGAGCTAGAGCCGACGGTAACCACCCAGGTATCTGGTGGTTACTCGAGGTGCCAGCCATGGCGCGGAGCCCCTGCCAGGCGTAGCAGCGTCCGTCACTTCCATGCTATCCCGCAGACGCCCGGGCGTGCGGAGGTGGATTAGCCTGCGTCAAGACTCGGGCACGATGCTCCTGCACGCGCTAGGGATCAAGCCCCGCCTCCAGGTGGTGGCGAATGCTCCGCCCCGCACCACTCAGTACGCCGCGGGCTCCAACGATCCACACCGAACCCCTGATCGAAATCCCAGGTGGGATCACCGGTCAACGGCGAACCGTCTCGCTCTACGTCGCCGGAGTACGACTTTGGTCCCATTGGTGTAGCCCCTGGTACCTAGGTGACACCCACCATTGCCCAATTGCCGGGTCGGCCTTTTTGACGTTTGCTGATGACGTATGGAATAAATGAAATTCACCCTCTTCGGATAAAGTCGCGTCACTCCAGGGAGGAAACGGTAATGGCAACCCGAGCAATGTTCCGACTCGCTCTCCTGCTCATCTCCGGGGTCGTTGCCGTCTTCCCCGCCCAGTCGGCCCCCGAGCCGGGCACGGACGCCGAGCCGCCCGGACCGGCTGCCGTAAGCGAATCGCTTCCGACCCCAGATAGGCTCGAGGCCAGCAATTACTCGCTAGTGCCTCACGACCGAGCCGCCGAGACTTGCATGACCGACGCCGGCGAGCCGAATGGCGAGGACCCTTCGGTATCGGCGATGCGGGGCGAGGAAAGATCGCCTGTTCCCGCAGGCGTTGGCGTGGGAAGCTGTGACGTTCTCGTCGTAGCCTCACTGGCGCCAGCAGAGTACTTCAGTGATCCTGAGCAAGACTTTCTCACCAGGCTATCCATGCTCACCGAGTCGACCGCGAACTTCTTCGATGCCACCCATGTCACGCCGACGTTGGAGGACCTCCTACCGTACGAGATGGTGATCGTCTTCACCAGCGACTATTGGAACGACCGGTACCAGACGGGGGACGTGCTCGCCGACTATGTCGAGGCCGGCGGCAAGGTGATCCTGGGCGCTTACACTCATCACACCGAAGGAGCCGGGGATTGGCTCGAAGGCCGGATCATGGAGCAGTACAACCCGGCCTTCATCGATGATTCCCGATGGAGAAGCAGCTACACGGGCGACGGAATGGACTGCATCTTCAACGATGTGCCGACGTTTCTGACTTTACCGTACGATCATATCGAGTCGCTGATCGGGTCTGCCGGCTCCGACGGAACCTACGAGGACGGGTCGAGCGCCGCGGCTTACCGTCTCGATCGTTCGGTCTACTACGTCCCGGGCCACATGGGTGGATTTCTTTCCACCATCGTCGATCCGCCGGCGACTGAAGCCTGGGTCCAGCTGACGGCCAACATCTGCTACTGCGAGCCCGAGGCACTGTCGGGTACGTGCTGCGATCCCTTCGAGGGCACCTGCGAGGACAGCGCGCTCGCCGCCGACTGCCAGCCCCCGTTCCTGTTCACCGAGGGCGCGACCTGCGCTTCTCTGGACCCGCCGTGTGGCAATCCGGGTTCGTGTTGTGACGACTCCACGGGCGGCTGCACGCAGCAGCCGGAGAGGAAATGCGCCGGACGGTTCGAAGCGGGTGCAACGTGCGCCAGCGATCCGTTCGTTCCGGCATGCGGAGAGACGGGCACGTGCGACATC
>Ga0316198_10001404_pt1 | contig 14126 bp, 15 predicted proteins | sample OudBieAanoxic_MG_FD_204935 | JGI IMG/M metagenome (GOLD analysis project Ga0316198, IMG submission 204935) | Coastal sediment microbial communities from Oude Bieten Haven, Netherlands - site A anoxic | ecosystem: Environmental > Aquatic > Marine > Coastal > Sediment | place: Netherlands...
CTATGCCAACGATTGCCGGTATGACCCCGAACGCGGCAAGTTGATCTGTTCCGCGACCGGCGGCTCCACCAACCCCTCCGACACCACCCCACCTCGCGAACGCCCACCGATGCGGTACATCTATCTCGCCACCGATCCGACCGGGATGCCCTGCTACTACTGGTCCCCAACTGCCGGGGGGATCGATGTCTGGGATCCGGGGAACGATCCAACGACCGCGGGCATCGTGCTCACGACCCCGGTCTGCCCGGTGATCGTCGAGACACCCGAAGACACGGCGTGGCGCATCTTCCGCTCGTTCCCGCTTGCCGTTCCCGACCCATCACTTGAACCGGTGGCCGGAGGCATCACCGGGCTTCCGACGTATCTGGCGACCCCGGACCCTCCCGACATCACGCACGTCGAGCTCCTCCCGGACGGCCGAGCGATGGAGGTCTGGGCCACGGTTCACACGTTCGCTGTCGATTGGGGCGACGGTACGAACGGATCGTTTGATGCCGCGACGGCGCTCTCCTATCCGGCGGGAGCGGTGACCCACACCTACACGACGAAGACATGTGATCCGACGTACCGCAGTGAGCACCCGTTCGGCGGCAACTGTCATCCGGCCTTCGAGGCGTATCCGATCACCGCAACGTTCACGTGGGAAGGCCGCTACCGCATCGGAGGAGGATGGACCTACCTCGGAACACTCGACCGGAGCGTGACCGTCCTCTACGACGTCGACGAAGTGCAAGGTGTGTTGTTGCCCTGACTGGTGTGCGGCGAGCAAACGGCCGCAGGCCTGGGCATGCGGCGTGCCTCATCTATGCGATTCGGGCTCCCAGGCCGCCCCTCCCGCCCTCGCTCTGCTCGGGCACCCTCCCCACTTCGTGAGGGAGGGGAAGCGGTCGTCGAGCGCTCGGCTTATAGGCCCGTTGTCACCGTGACTTGGGTGGTGATGTCGCGTTCTTCGAGCTCTTTCAGGAAGGGTTCCGGGTCGAAGGCGAGTTCTGGGGGGTGTACGCCTGGGGCGACCTTGCCTGCGGCCTGCCATGCCGCGGCGCGGGCGGGAAGCACGCCGGTTGGCAGAGCGCCCTTCTGCGTGAGGACACCCATTCGGTAGGTCACGGGCACACCGTTGGCGGTTCCGTTGACCTCCGACACGATCTCCTTCGCGAGATCACCAGGGGGGTTCGGCGGTGCGGTGAGCATCTCGATCGCAGACGGGACGAAGTCTCCCATCATTTCGATGGTGAAGTCCCTCGGCGACACCTCAGTGCCGCGCACGCTGATCGGGTCCGATCCGTCGAAGCCGAAGTCTGCGAGGACCCGGACCTTTGCCACCGTCTTCGGATCCATACCCCAATAGTTGATCTTGAAGAAACACTCGCGCACCCCCTTGTCGGCGAAACTGATCGGCAGCGTCGCAACCTCGGAGTGCAGGGAGAGGTGCATGGGGAGGATTCCCAACGACCCGGCGAACAGATAGTCCTCGAACTCCGACAGCGGTTCACAGGCGATGAACTCCCCGTCGCGAAACACCATCGGTTGCTGAGTCAACTCGTCGATGATCGTCGGCGCGGCGTAGGTGAACTTCACGGTGCCGGGTGGCGGGGGTTTCACTCCGTCGTAGATCTTGATTGCGTCGATCGTGTCGAGCCGGTCTGCGGCATATCGGGCGAGGATGTTCGGAGCGCCGGGCGCCGAGCCCATGCCGAGCACCGCGCTGATTCCGGCTTCGGCGAAACGATCGCTGAGCTCCAACTGCTTCAGCGTGCCGTGGAAGAGGCCACCCATGTCCGTGTAGGGGGTTCCGGCTTCGAGGCACGCCTGCATGACCTTCAGGTTCGTGTAGTAGACGGTCGCGTTGACGCACGCGTCAGCGGGCTCGAGCAACGCAACAAGCGCGTTGTGGTCGTTGAGATCGGCCTCTGCGACCGACAACTTCGGGCTGTCGAGATACTCCGCAATCGCTGCGGCGCCGACCATGTCGCGATCGGCGAGGACAACCTCGTCAACGCGCGGGTTGACGACGAGATCCTCAACTGCGAGGGCACCCATCTTGCCTGCGCCACCCAACACGACGATCTTCATCAGAGGCTCCTTGCTCTCCGGTGCTGATGATCGGCGGATGGTACTTGGCGCGGCCAGACGGGAATCGCCGCGAGGCCGTGCTCGGTCATGTAGTCCGGGAACGAAGCATCCCCCCGCGGGAGGTCGGGGGGATGCTTGTTCGCTCGGCTGCCCCACACGGCGAAGGCACTCTTCGCCGGTGGTCTGTGGTCCGTGTTACCCGGGCAGGTGCCATCCGTTCACGCAGTCGGGCCCGCCGGTGACGGCAACGACGTGTGCTGCGAGCGCCTTGCGGAAGTTGTGAAGGGCCCGGTCCATCTCCACCCATTTCCCGTCGAGCTTGTTCCCGGTCTCGGCGGCTCCTCGCACCTCCTCGATCTCCTCGAACACCTTCGCGCCCGCCTTCTCCACGGCCTTGGCGGTCTCCGGGCTCTTCTCAGAGGTCGATGCAGCTTCGTCTACGAGCCGTTTGACGTCACGTCCGACCGAATCCACGTGGACCTTCACGGCCTCCGACGGTTGCCACTCTGGTTTGCCGTGCGACTCCGCGACAGCGGCCTTGGTCGATTCGTAGATCTCCATGACCTTTGCGTCGATGTCGCGCAGCGCCGCAACGGTCTTGGCGTCCTTTGCTACGGCGGCGAGCGCAGCGATCTTCTCAGCGGCATCGGCGTAGACGCCGGCTACCACAGGGTTCTTCGCCGCTTCGGCTGCGCGGGTGAACAGGGCGACCTTGTACTCGATCAGGTTCTGAGTGGAACGACGGGCCTTGGCGAGCGCTTCCGCGGCCTTCTCGGCCTCGGTCTTCTCCGGCTCCTCCTTCTTTGTCTCTTCGACCGTGCCTTCACCGCCGGCCTCGGCGATCTTGGCTTTCGTGATGTTGTAGATCTCGTGCGCTTGCGCCTTCATCTCCTTGAGCGCAGCGATGTCGCTGCTGCCTTCGGCCGCGGCCCTGAGCGCCTCCAACTGGGTGACCGCCCCGGCGTAGATCTCCTGGTGCACCGGGTTGTCCGTCTTGGACTTCTTGTCGACGAAGATGCCGAGCTTGTGGTTGATCGTGTCGAGCGCTGCCTTGCGAACCTCGGCGATCTTCTCTTCTTCGGTCTGCCCGACCGCCGATGCCCGACTCTTGGTGGAGTGGTAGATGTTGTGAGCCTCAGCATCCATAGCGCGCAACTGGCCGACATCGCCTTCAACTGAGGCACGCTCGCGGAGACCGGCGAGTTCGGCGATACCTTGGTCGTAGACCACCTTGCGATCGGCATTGTCGGTGCCGTTCTTCAAGTCGGTGAGGAGACTGGTCTTGTAATCGATCGTGCCGAGGGTCTGTCCCCGAACGGTCTCGAGGTCGTCCCCGCTGCCGCCTTCCGTGGCCGCGACCGGCGCAGCGACGGAACCAAGCGTCAGCCCCAGCGCCATCAGGAGGACGAGCAGAACCCGTGGTCGCGCATTCATGCGTTGCATCTTCACCTCACCGAGTTGCCGAAGCGCCGACATCCCCCTCCCGCCCGGGAGGCCCATACGGGTCTAGAGGAATGGAGACGCGCCGCTCCGATTCCTTCTTGAATCGCATCGACGGCAGGCGCCAGAATCTTGAGGCGATGCCCTCGAAATGGGTCGGGCGCCCTAGGGAGTGGTGGTACTGGTTGAAGCGCGAGGTTTGTTTTCCCTACGCTCGTAGCGGGACGAGAAGGGAGACCCATGCATTGGACGAGGATCTGGACATTGGTCGGCGTTGTGCTCGGTGTGGCCGCGTTGTTCACGAAGGGTGCGACGAGCGACGGGGAGGAGCTCTTGCCCGCGCTCAGCCAGGGTGGGGAGTTTCCGGATGGGATCTCCACCATTTGGGGTGGGCTTGACACGTGGGTGCAGGTGGTGGTTGTCATCGCCATCATTGCCGTTGTTGCCTTTGCCCTGATGCCACCCCTCAACCTCGTGGAGAAGGTGCCGTACGCTCTGACGACAACCCTGATCGGTGTTGCGCTGCTCGTCTACGCGATCATCAAGTTCATGGAGGCAAGCGACGACGCGTCGACGCTCCAGGATGCATTCGCTCAGGCAGCGGCTGCAGGCGCGATTCCCGCTGCCTTCACCGTTTCGGTCGGATGGGGCTTCTACGTCCTCATGGCCGGCACGGCGATGGTTGCGGTCGGCGGACTCGTGATGCTCATGAATCGCGATTCCGGCAACGGAGATGCCGCCACGGCATAGACCGCCGAACAAGGTTGGGGCCGGATGAGACGTCGGGTCGCCGGACGGACAAGTGCCGTGGCGGCCCGGCCACGCGTCGACGTCAGGTTGTGCGGGTGCTGCGCGGTTCGAGGAAGACCACCGGGATCTCGCGGTTGGTTCGTGACGCGTATGCGGCGTAGCCGTTGTATGCGTCGATGACCCTGGGCCACCAGACGTCCCGTTCTGCCGAGTTGGCCGTCATCGCCTGGACCGCCCAACGGTCGGCGAGCACCTGCACGGTCGCACGCGGGTTTGCGACGAGATTCACGTACCAGTCGGGGTGTTGGTCTCGGCCACCCCACGATGCAATCACCACGAGCCGGTCGCCGTCGCGAAGGTAGAGCAGCGGGACGGTGTGGGTTGTCCCGGACAGCCGGCCCGTCGTCGACAAGAGACACATGTCGTTGTCGACCAGGCGGCGTCCCACCAGCCCCCGCGTGCTGCGATACAGGAGCTGGTGAAGGGTCGACAAGTTCTTCGCAGTTCGGTCGCGCATGGCCCGCTTGGTCCTTGGATTCGGTCCCAAGGAGCGTAGCTACCATCCGCGTATGAGCCTCAGAACCACAGCACTCGCGAAACTCAAGGGCGGCTCGTTCGACGTACTGATCGTCGGGGGAGGGATCAACGGAGCCGTTTCCGCTGCCGTGCTGGCAGGGCGCGGCGCGAACGTGGCGCTGGTCGACCGAGGCGACTTCGGTAGCTTCACGAGCCAGGCATCGTCGAACCTCGTGTGGGGAGGGTTCAAGTACCTCGAGGGGTACGAGATCCCATTGGTTCGCAAACTGTGTGTCTCGCGAAACCGCCTCCTCAAGGCCTATCCAGACAACATCAAACAGATCGCCTTCCTCGCAACCCTCGACGACACGTCGCCGCATCCCACCTGGTTGGCGGCCCTTGGGGCAGCGGGGTACTGGGGCATCGGAGGTTTCCGGACCCGCCGCCCACGCCATCTCACGGCCGAAGATATCGAGGCGTTGGAGCCGATTGTGAAGACCGACAGCTCGATCGGTGGCATCCAGTACTACGACGCCTACCTGCCCGACAACGACTCACGGTTCGTGTTCGGATTCGTGCGGTCTGCGATCGATGTCGGGGCGACGGCGGTCAACTACCTCGAAGCCGTTGATGCCAAACGGGTCGGAGATCGCTGGAACGTCACGCTGAAGGATGTCGATGGCGGCGGAGAGCCGTTCACGTGCTCGGCTCGTATTCTGATCAATGCCGCCGGCCCGTTCGTCGACGCGGTCAATTTCGACCTCGATGTCAGGACCCGGCACCGGATCGTGTATTCCAAGGGCATCCACCTCATCGTTCCCCAGATCACCCCGAACCATCGGGTGCTGGCGTTCTACGACGACACACAACGGCTCTTCTACGTGATCCCGATGGGGCGGCGGTCGGTGATTGGAACGACCGACACCCGTGTCGACACTCCGTTCACCGAGGTCACCGACGAGGATCGGGACTTCCTCCTCGACCAGATCAACAGTCGCCTCGATCTGGAGAACCCGTTGACGCGGGGCGACATCATCGCGGACCGCAGTGGCGTACGGCCGTTGGTTGTGGCATCCGGTGCAGGTGATGGCAAGGACGTCGATTGGACGAAGCTCTCTCGCAAACACGAGATCGAGACCAACAAGAATCGGAACGTCATCTCGATCTTCGGCGGGAAGCTGACCGACTGCCTCAACGTCGGAGAGGAGGTTGCCGACGCCGTCGAAGGCCTCGGTGTCCCGCTCGAGAAGGACACGCACAGTTGGTACGGAGAGCCGGCGAAGGCGACCCGTGCAGAGTTCTACCGGCAGGCGCGGCTGATGCGCCTCGACGATCTTCGACAGAAGCCTGACGTCGAACCGCTCTCGGATCGGTTGTGGCGACGGTACGGACGACGCGCGTTCGAAATGCTCGACGAGATCAGGCAGGACCCCTCGATGGGCGAGGACATCATCGAGAGCGCCGACTACCTGCGGGTTGAGCTCTACCTCGCAGCGGAGACCGAGATGGTGACGAAACTCGAGGACTTCCTTCGCCGTCGTTCGAAGATCACGCAGGTGATCCCCGAGGATGAAGTGAAGAACTCGGCAGGGCTTCACGAGGCGGCCGAGATCCTGTTCGGCGACCAGGCCGACGAACGCCTCGACGAGTACTACGGCGAGGTTCCGACCCGCCCGGCGTGAGTCCGACTACCCCTGCGGCTTGGCAGCCCGAATGATTGCCGAGTGCATGCCGTCCGCGACGGTCCTGGTTGGCGTGATCTCGACAGAACCGAAGCCGGCGTCGTGCAAGCCCTGCGCATATTCCGAGAACGAGAGCGCGCCTGCAATGCACCCCACCCAGCTTCCGCGCTCGAGACGCTGCTCGGAGGTGAGTTCGTCATCTGCCACGACGTCGCTGATGCCGATGCGGCCTCCTGCCCGGAGAACGCGAGCCATCTCTGCGAACACCCGGGGCTTGTCGGCCGAGAGGTTGATCACACAATTCGAGATGACGACATCGACGGACGCTGCGTCGAGGGGGATGTCCTCGATGTAGCCCTTGCGGAATTCGACGTTGGACGCCTCGGCCTCCGCCGCGTGCTGCCGTGCGAGTTCGAGCATCTCGTCGGTCATGTCGATGCCGTAGACGAAGCCGGTTGGGCCAACTCGATTGGCTGAGAGGAGCACATCGATCCCTGCCCCGGATCCGAGATCGAGCACCGTCTCACCCTCGGAGAGTTCGGCGACGGCGGCGGGGTTCCCGCATCCAAGGCTGGCGGACGATGCTCCCGAAGGAACGTCGACCAGGTCGGCGGCCGGGTAGAGGTCGCCCCCGAAGTCCCCCTCCTCGCTGTTGCAGTCCGATGAGCAGCATGACTGTCCGGCAGTGCGGGCAGCGTCGGCGTAGCGGTCCCGGACGGCTTCGCGAAGGTTGGTCTCGTTGGTCACGGTGACTCCTCATATCGACATTGATCGATGTGACGGTATCAGCTATATTGAAGGTCGTCAATATGAGCTCTCGAGGAAGGAACGGGTGGTGGAGGTTCCGACGATCCAAACGTGTTGCGAACCGGTACTCGTCGAACCACTCGGCGGCGGCGACGCCGCGGAGCTCGCAGCCGGCTTCAAGGTGCTGGCCGACCCGGTTCGACTGCAGCTGCTCAGCCTGATCGCGAACGCACCCTCGGGGGAGATGTGCGCCTGCGACCTCGTGGAACCGACCGGAAGAACGCAACCCACCGTGAGCCACCATCTCACGATCCTCACCGAGGCCGGTCTGCTGTCCCGAGAGCAACGCGGCAAGTGGGCGTTCTTCCGGGTTGAGCTGGACCGAGTGGCGATTCTGCGCGACGCGCTGGGGTGAGAGGCGCCGGCTCCCGGCCCAGGCCCGCTACTCGGCGAAGAGTGATCGGTGGGCGAAGAGCGCCGGATCGCCCCCCGTGTGGAGGAAGAGCACCTGTGCGTCCGTTGGAAAGTAGTCGGTGCGGATCAGCCCGATGAGACCGGCAAGGCCTCTGCCCGAATAGACGGGATCAAAGACCAGTGCCTCCAGCCTGGCTCCCACCCGGATCGCTTCAACCACCGCATCATCGGCCAGGCCGCACGCCTCGGCGGCAAAGCGCACTTCCGCTACCAACCTCTGGTAGGTTCTCGCCAACCCAGGGAAGGAGAAACTCGATGAACGACATCGATTGGGCATGGCTGCTCTTCAGTTTCGAAGGACGGATCAACCGAGGGAAGTTCTGGCTCGGGATCGTCGTCTTGTGGGCAGTGGTCTGGGTCCTGGCGTTGATCGCCGGCGCAGCGAACTCCACTTTCCTGTGGTGGATCGTCGGAGTTCTCAGCATCGTGATCATCTGGCCGTCGCTCGCTCTGTCGATCAAGCGCTGGCACGACAGGAACAAGTCCGGCTGGTGGGTTCTCATCGGACTCGTTCCGATTATCGGCGGGCTCTGGGCTCTCATCGAGACCGGGTTCCTTCCTGGCACGATTGGCCCCAACGAGTTCGGCCTTGACCCGCTGGGCCCGGTCGCCCGGTAGAGCCTCGACCAGCGTCGGCAGTCGATGCATCTGACGAGGGTGTCTGTGCCAGACTGCCCGATGTGAGCGACGAACACAGCGCGAAGACGAGAGACTCGGGGAGTGAACCGATCCCCGCAGGTGATCGGCCGTTCGTCACACCCGAGCATCCCCATGAATGGCCGGGGGAGTACACCTTCTGTCCGCTCTGTGCGACGGAACTCGAGACCGTTGAGATCTATGACCACCTCCGCCGTCGATGTCCGTCGTGTGGTTTCATCCACTGGCGCAACCCGGGCGTGGGCGCCGCGGTTGTGGTATTCGACGGCGACGGCAAAGTCCTCATGGTCCGACGCGGACCGGGCTCCACGCGATCCGGGTACTGGTCGATTCCGGCAGGATTCGTCGACTACGGAGAAGAGATCCGCACGGCGGCGGCTCGCGAACTCCTCGAGGAGACTGGGCTCGTTGCGGAGGTCGGCGACGTCATGTTCGTGGCCTCGAACTTCCATGACCCCTCCAAGCTGACCGTCGGGATCTGGTTTGCCGGGACGTTGACCGGGGGAGTGCTGGAAGCCGGCGACGACGCCGACGCCGTCGGCTGGTTCACCCTCGATGATCTCCCTCCCCTCGCCTTCGAAACAGACGCGGCGCTGTTCGAACGGTTGCGTGGGAAGACCTGATTCCTCTCTTCCGCGGATTGCTCCCCCTCCCTCGGATTCCTCCCCCTCCCTCGGATTCCTCCCCTTCAGGGGGAGGAATCCGAGCGAAGCTCGGGACGGAGGGGGTCAGACGGTTCCGCGACCCACGAAGAGCCGAACCTGATCGAGCCCAGCGAGGCGGAGGGGGTCAAGCGGTTCCATGACCCACGAAAGCCTGCCGCGTCCGAACGGATGCTACACCGGAGCGCTTTGACCCCCTCCGTCAGCGGCTTCGCCCGGTTCTTGAACGTGATCTGACACATGGAACTGTTGCGTCGCGTATGGGGAGGCTCCGCCGCTGCCACCTCCCCCTGAGGGGGCGGAATCGGACCGAGCCCTTTGCGGCCGAGGCCGGAGCGGCTAGCTCGCGTCGTACGCTTCGATGCGCTCGGTGAGTTCCAGCCAGGCGGTTTCCTCGGCGTCGAGGTCTTCGAGAACGTCGGCGAGTTGTTGCGCAAGGTCGATCGTCGCCTCGTAGTCGCTGGCGGCCGCATCGAGCTGCTTCGCCAGATCGGCGCTCTGTTCCTCGAGTTCCGGGATCCGCCGGGTGAGCCGAGCGAGTTCCTGACGCTCCTTCCACGTCGGTTTCGTGCGTATGGTCGGTGTCTCTGTGCCGGTCTTTGCGGGTGTCCCGGTCGGCGCCGCTTCCGCGGGAGCGAGTCGATCGGCCCAGTACGCCTGCCAGCCGGCCGGGTGGTGGCGCACCGACCCTCCGGGCTCGATGGAGTAGATGTCGTCGCAGACCCGATCGAGGAAGTACCGGTCGTGGCTGGCAACGACCAGCGCCCCCTGCCACGAATCGAGATACTCCTCGAGGACCTCGAGCGTGTCGAGGTCGAGATCGTTCGTAGGTTCGTCGAGCAGGAGCAGGTTCGGGGCTTCCATCAGCGTGATGAGCAGTTCGAGGCGACGACGTTCGCCGCCGGACAGATCGCCGACGGTTGAGCGCTGCGCGTCGGCGTCGAACTGGAACCGTTCGAGGAGCTTCGCCGCAGAGACCCGAATCCCAGAGTCGAGGCGGGTGGTCTCCGCCCGCTCCCGAACCGCCGCGTTCACCCGGGTGTCGGGCGGGATCGGCTGCGGATCCTGGCCGTACCAGCCTGGGACGATGGTTGTTCCCATCTTGACGGTGCCTTCGTCTGGTTGGAGCCGTCCTGCGATGAGGCGAAGCAGGGTTGTCTTGCCCGATCCGTTGTCACCGACGACGCCGACCCGTGCGTTTGACTGGAGCTTGAGGTCGACGTTTCGCACCACCCATCGATCGTCGTAGCTCTTGCCGGCGTTGTGCATGTCTACGACCTTGGACCCGATACGTCGCGAGGGGAGATCGATGGAGAGCTCCGGGTCAACCGGCGGTCGCTTTGCCGCGATGAGGTCGTTGACGGCGCTGACGCGTGAGCGCGACTTCGAGGTGCGCGCCTTTGGCGAGCGGCGGAGCCACTCCAGCTCGGTGCGGAGACGCTGACGCCTGCGGTGTTCGACGACGGCTTCGTGTTCTTCGCGAGCGGTCCGGGCCTCGAGGAACTGTTCGTAGGTGCCGTGGTGCGAAGAAAGTGACTCGTGGTGGACTTCGACCACCCGATTGGCAACCCGGTCGAGCAGGTATCGATCGTGGGTGACGAGCACCAGCACCGATGTGCGCGACAGGAGGTGATCCTCGAGCCAGTCGATGGTGTCGACATCGAGGTGGTTGGTCGGCTCGTCAAGTATCAGAAGATCACATTCGGCGGCGAGTGCAACCGCCAGGGCAAGGCGCTTGCGCTGACCGCCGGACAGGTCGGCAACCAGGGCCGACGAATCAGTGAGTCCGAGGCGATCGGCCATGGCGATGGAATCGCGGTCGCCGCCGATGATGGCCCCAACCGTGCTCTCGAGGGGGAAGGACGGGTCTTGGTCGAGGTAGGTGATCTGCAGCCCGGCGGCTCGAACGATCCTCCCTGAGTCGGGTTCCTCAATACCCCCGATGATGCGCAGCAGCGTCGATTTGCCGGACCCGTTCCGTCCGATCACCCCGATCCTCTGGCGCCTGGAAATCCCGAGCGAAACATCGCGCAGCACCGGTGTTTCCGGGTACGACTTGGAAATGGCTTCGAGGCTGATCAGGTGCATCGAAGCCAGTATGCCCTTGTGCCGGTAGCCGAGGCCGGCGCCATGCTGCGTTCGCTCTACCAGCCTGGTGGGAGCGGGCCGGTGGGTTCGACGTCGAGGCCGGTGACTTCCCACACGTACGCGATGCCGGATGCGGGATCCTCAAAGAGCTCGTAATGGATCTTCATGGCATAGCCGCTGTCACTGATCCACACGTCCGCTGAGCCGGGTTCGCTTCGGCTTCGCCCACCAAGCTGGCACTTGATGTGCAGCGTTGCCACGCCCGCCGTCGTGTCGAGGCGCACGACTTCGGCGCCCTGTTCGATACACGAGGCAGCCATGAACTGGGCATCTTCCCACTTCATGGGGAAGCCGAAAATGGTCTCTACATCATGTTCGCTCTCGTACCAGGTGCCATCCTCGGCGAGGTACATCTGCGGACTGCCGTGCCTTTCTACTGCGCGATATTCACCTTCTGTGCCCCAGATCGTTAGGCCCTCGAAGTATGTGATGTCTACCGACCCCAGGTCCATGCGTCCGAGCCCCGTTTCGCCACCTCGTCCTCGCCTTCGCACCACCCGAGGGAGTTCACTACCTGGGAGTTGAGCGGGTAGTGCCTGTCGGGGTTGGTGAGCGAGTACAACTCGCCCATGGTTCCGAATGTTCCGGGAAGGACTTGGTCGGCATGGGGGATGGTCGTCGTGGTGGTGTCCGGAACGGTGGAGGTCGTCGTGGCCGCGGTTGTGGTCGTTTTCGGTGCCACGGTGACCGTCGTCGTCGGAGCAACAGTCGAAGTCGTGGCTGTCACCGTCGATGTGGTTGTGGGATCCTCAGGAACCGCGGTCGTGGTTGTTGTGGCGCCGTTTGCGTCGTCTCCGGTCAACGTCGCACTCTGGTCCTGCCCGCAACCCGCGAGCAGTAGCGCAAGAACCAGGAGGATGGTTGGTCGTCGGGCCGCCGTCGGTGATGTATCGGTTGTGCGCCGCTGGACCTGGAGGGGGATGCGGGGCCGGCAGTTCAGGAACTGGCAGCCACCTGCTACCAGCCTGGTGGGAGTGGGCCGGTGGGTTCGACGCCAAGGCTGGTGACTTCCCATCGGTAGCCGCCACCGGAGAGCGGTTCATCCCAGAACACCGACACGCTCTTCAGAACGCGGCCGTACTCGCCGACCCACAAATCCTGCGAAAAGTCGCCGCGCGGGCTTCGGTCCTCAAGCTCGCACGAGACGTGCAGCGTCGCTACGCCGACGACCTCTTCGAGACCGACCACCTCTGCTCCGCTTTCGATACACTCGCCTGCCTCGCGTTGGACGTCGGCCCACTCCAGCGGGGGTCCGAAATAGCTTCCTTCCTCTTCGCTGATGTCGTACCAGGTGCCATCCTCGGCGAGGACCATGTATGGACCACGGGGTCTTGAGACTTCGCGGTATCCGTTGTCACTTTCGAGGATCGTCAAGTCCTCGAAGTAGGTGATGGTCATCGTTATCCACTCCCAGTTCCACTGCTCGGAATCCGGGCTCGCCATCGGGTCTTCACGTTCCCCGCGCCCGAAGGAGATCTGCACCTGGGAATTGAGCGGGTAGTGCCTGTCGGGGTTGGTGCGCGAGTACAACTCGCCCATGGTTCCAAGTGATCCGGGAAGGACCTGGTCGGCATAGGGGACGGTCGTCGTGGCGGCGGTTGTGGTCGGCGCCGGCGTGGTCGTTGTTGTGGATTCGACAGTGGGGATGACCGTAGTTGTTGATGACGTGCTGGGTGTGGCACCGGCGTCAGCGGCATTGTCGTCTTGTGCGCATCCGGCGAGCAGCAGCACAAGAGCCAGGAGGATGATTCGCCGTTGAGGCGCCATCGGAGAAGTATCGGTTGTGCGCTGCTGGACCTGGAGGGGGATGCGGGCCGGCAGTTCAGGAGCTGCCATCCAACCACCAGCCTGGCGGGAGGGGGCCGGTGGGTTGGACGTCGAGGCCGGTGACTTCCCACACCGTGATGAAGCCAAACGAGGGGTCCTGCCACGACTCCGAGACGCTCTTCATGACGTGGCCCTGTTCGCCGATCCACACGTCCGAGGAGCCGGTGCCCTCCGGATCCCCTTCATTCCCGGTGCACCGTATGTGCAGCGTCGTCGCTCCGGCGACGTCCTCGAGACCGATGATCTCGGCACGAAATTCGAGGCAGCCGGGGGCAATACCCTGAACGAAGGTCCATTCATAGAAGGGTCCCATCCCGGGCCACTCCCATCGGTCGTTCTCGTGCCACGTGCCGTCTTCGTCGAGGTAGAAGCTTTCGTCGCCGCGCAGCACCTCGCGGTATCCGCCGCCGAAATCCCACACCGTTATGTCACCGGAGTATGTGATCGTCAGCGACGCCCAAATCCCCGCCTCCATGCCCTGGTCCGCCAACACTTCCTCATCGCCGTCGATAGCGATATAGCTCAGGATCTGCGCGTCGAGAGGGTTGATACTGAACATGTCGGAGAGCGAGATCAGATCGCCGACGGTCCCAAATGATCCAGGGAGCACCTGGTCTGGATCGAAGCCGATTGTTGCCGACTCGGGGCCCGTTGAGGTCGTTGTGGGAGTGGTTGTCGTCGTCGGTGCCACCGTCACGGTTGTTGCTGGAGCAGTCGAGGTTGTTGTTGGATCCACGGCGGGGCAACCGTGGTTGTTGACGACGTAGTGGGGTCGATTCCGGCGTCAGCGGCCTGGTCGTCTTGGCCGCAACCTGCGAGCAGAACGGCGAAGACCAGGAGGAGAATTCGTCCGTGAGTCGCCATCGGTGATGTATCGGTTGCTTGCGATGCACCCTGGAGGGGAGGGGGAGTCGCCAGTGAGCGGCGCGATCTGGAGGGCTGGGGAGAGTCGGGGCATTCGAGGATCCGCGGGCCTCCCGCAGCCGCTCTGATCCCAGATACGAACGCCTTGACCCCCTCCGCCTCGCTGGGCTCGGCACCTCCCCCTTGTATGGGCCGGTGAGATGGGTGACGGTTGTGCGGGGACTTGGGTGACGGTTTGTGTGTTCATTGTGTCAGGTTGATGGTGCGGATGGGTTGGTGGCGG
>Ga0316198_10001406_pt1 | contig 14107 bp, 8 predicted proteins | sample OudBieAanoxic_MG_FD_204935 | JGI IMG/M metagenome (GOLD analysis project Ga0316198, IMG submission 204935) | Coastal sediment microbial communities from Oude Bieten Haven, Netherlands - site A anoxic | ecosystem: Environmental > Aquatic > Marine > Coastal > Sediment | place: Netherlands...
CTGCACCGGCCGGACGATGAGCCTCCGCCAGCGGACACCTCGGATTCGCCGCTTCCACACGCCGGGTCGCGCGACCGTCGCAGCCCTCAGCCCGAACCGGCAATCGGCCCTGTCGGATTGCTCCTCCGGGCGACTCTACTCGTGCTGGTGACCGCGGCGATCTTCTTATTGGCCCTGCGCTGGATGGGCTGGTCATCGGCCGGTCTTGGCGACCTCGGGGTCGGTCCCGGGATCGCATCCGCCCCCCCGCCAGTGCTTCTGCGGGCAGACCAGAGAGTGCCTGGAGCGACGCGGTTCGTGACCCTGGCGCTCGTGGGCGACAGTCCGACCGAGGCGTCTATCGTGCCGGGGTCGGAAGGCGACCACGGTCTTCTGGCGATTCAGTCGCCCGACGGTCGGCTCGAGGCCCGGCGGGTTCCCACCGCGAACGGACCTGACATCGAGATCGTGGATGCGCTGAGCGGTCAGCTCGTCGCGCGGGTGCCGAACCGGGACGGAAGGACACCGGACGATCATATCCAGGGCTGGTCCCCGGACAGTCGAATGCTTGTGTTCGATTCGGGCCTGTTCGACGCGAACGGTGAGTACGACCAACGACTGTTCGTGTTCGACGTGGAATCGCAGACGGTACGACCCCTGTCCGACCGGCAGATCGCCAACGGAATCAACAGCGCCTGGTCGCCCCGCGGGGACCGGATCGCGATCGTGGGCTACCGGGCGGGAGCGGGACACGAAGATGTTCGCGCCGACATTCTTGTGGCCTCGATCGACGGCGCGCGGGTCGTCTCCCTGACCGACGACGATGCCCGCGAGACCGGACTGACCTGGTCTCCCGACGGAGCCCGCCTCGTGTACCAGAAGGGTGAGTATGAAACGGCCGACATTCACGTGCTGGATGTCGAGTCCGGCAGGGAGATCTCTGTAGCGTCCTCGGCCTGGCCCGAGCGGGAGCCCGTGTGGATCTCGAACCACGAGGTCGCCTACGTCGTTGCCCAACCGGATGGGACAGACGTCTGGATCGCCAGGGCCGACGGAACAGCGCCGCCGCGCCAGGTCACACATGGCCTCGACATATTCGGCCTGGGGCAGCGCCTCGGCCCGACAGGCTCTGAGCCCTGGATCGAGACGGTTTCAGCCTCCGTATCTCCTCCCGCGGGTGTCCTCAGCCCGGGCGAGAATATCCTTCCAGGAGTCGAGATCCGGGATGCGGACGGAGTGCTCGTCCACCCCGAGACATCAGGCCTGGAGTGGCGGGTCCTGGATCCGTCCCGCGCGTCGATCCGGGATGACGGGTTTCTCGCGGTGACGGACACCGGGATGATCCGGGTCGTGGCGGACATCGGCGGCTGGCGGGCCGATACGTTGGTCCTGGAGTCACGCCCGCTCCAGGTGCGCGATGCCGAGTTGTTGTTCGAGGAACGATGGACCGGCGGGCTGTCGGACACGATCTGGCAGGTGTTCGGGACTCCTGAACCTACCGTCCAGCCGGACGGCGGCCCGGAGGCCGGTGGACGCTTCCGGAACGAGGGTGACGAGAACGGCGAGAGTGGCGCTTCTTCGACTCGCCGATTCTCCACTTCCACTGGCATTACGGTGGAGGCTTGGGGGCGGGTACCGCTGACCGGCGCCCACTTCCAGACCTGGAATCTCGACCTCTCCGGTAGCACGAAGCGGAACCCGGAGACCGGAGAACGCTCCCTGCAACACCGGGTCGGCTGGATCAGGTTGCTCTCCGAGGGTGGGGCTCGCCCCTCGACGGCCTACGTGCTGGGTCCGACCGAAGAACTACCCGTCCCCGAGCCCGACCGGATCGGCGAGTGGCGTCTGCACACCCTCCAGGTGCACCCCGACGGCGTGATCGAGTGGATCATCGATGGCCGGCGGCACGCCTCGATTCGATCCAATCAGCCGTTGCCGGACAGCGTGCAGGTGACGATCGGCGGCCGCACGATGGCCACGGACATCGAGCACGGGGCGTTGCGGGTGTGGCGGGGGCTGAGGTACGAGCCGGTACGCGATTAGGCTGCGAAAAACGGTTCCGCGGAACCGTCTGCGGCTCGCTGCCCCTGTGCTATGCGCCTGCCATCCTGATAATGTCCAGCCATGGACCTCCTCATGGTCGCCTCCGCCGGCCTGATTACGCTCGCGCTCGTCTTCTATACCGTGGGGGTATGGTCCGAGCGGATCGCCCGCGACCTGAAGCCGTGGCACGTCGTCACCTTCTGGATCGGGTTTGCCTTCGACCTGGCCGGCACCCTCCACATGCACATGCTCGCCGAGGGCCGGTTCGACATCCTGGAGCCGCACACGCTCACGGGGCAGATCGCCCTGTGGCTCATGCTCGCCCACGCGATCTGGGCCACGAAGGTATCCCGCTCCGGAACCGACGAGCAGCGCCGGAACTTCCACCGCTACAGCCTGGTGGTATGGCTGATCTGGCTGATCCCCTACTTCGGGGGCTGGTACCTGGGGATGAGCGGGTAGAAGGCGTCGAGCCCAGCTCAGAACTTGCTTTCCGTTGCCAGAGCACCGTAGCGTTGAACAGCGTCCCCGGCCCTGCCGGGCGGCGATCCGAGGCAAAACGACAGCTTTGAACTGGAGAACCCGCGAACCGTGCTTCGTGTGCGACGACATCCGTTTGCCGGCTTGCTGTTGCTGGCGATTCTGACCCCGCTGCTCGCGGCAGGGCCCGGGATGCCGTGCGCGGGTGAGGATACGGAGCACCACGAGTCCGTCGGGCACGTGATGAATCACGATCAAGCGAACATGCACGCCGACATGAACATGGCCGGCGTATCGCAGACCTCCGACGCAGACGGCGACTCCCCGGAACCGATGTCATGCGCAATGGGCATGATGTGCTCCGGCACGGTTGTCACCCCGTTGGCTGCGACGCTGGCTGCCGCGCCGGTCGTGCGGGCCGCGCCCGCCACCGCAACGCCGTGGGCGCCTCACCTGTCTGACCTCTCTCTTCCCGATCGACCCCCTCGAGCCTGACCCCAATCTGACAGTTCGATAGCCGGATTCCGGGTGCGCGCAGGCGTGACCCCGGACCGGCGGATGCATCACGCTCAGGGGAGGGGTCCCCGTGTTACGACATATTCTCAGGTCCATCGCGGCCGGATTGTTCGGGCTTGTCCTGGCGACGGCTCCAGCGCCGTTGCCGGCACAGACCGGGCCCGCCGCGCAGTCCGACACGCTCCGGCTCACCGACGCGGTCGCCGCGGCTCGCGCCGCGAACCCGGCCGTGCAGGCGTCCCGTCTGCGTGCGGAGGCGGAGCAGGAGCGGGTGTCGCCCGCCGGCGCGCTGCCCGATCCGGTGCTGGAGTTCGGCCTGCTCAACCGGCCGTTCGACGGCTTCGGCACCGACGAGCGGATGACAATGAACGTCATCGGCCTCAAGCAGGCGTTTCCGTGGCCGGGGAACCAGGGGTTCTCCGAGGAGGGCCGGGAGCACTCCGCGCGGGCCGCGCAGCTGGACGCCGCGGAAGTCGAGGCGCAGGTCGTCGCCCGCACCCGGGCCGTGCACGCCCGCCTGGCGTACCTGGACCGGGCGATCGCCATCACTGCGGATACGCGCTCCATGCTGCGGGACTTCCTGGAGGTCGCCGAGACCCGGTACGCCTCGGGCTCGGGAGTGCAGCAGGACGTGCTCCAGGCCCAGGTCGCGGTCGGACGAACCACGGCGGATCTGGCGGGGATGGAGCAGGAGCGGGTGGCCACGGCGGCGCGCCTCAACGCGTTGATGGGCCGGCCCGCGGGCGATCCGATTCCCGCCGTGGACCTGCCGCCGCCCGGCGGGGAAGCGCTGCCGCTCGATTCGCTCATGGTCCTCGCGCAGTCCGGGCGTCCCGCCCTCGCCGCCGCCCAGGAGCGGGCGCTGGCCGCCGAGGCGCGCTACCGGGCCGCCGGACGGGCGTCCTACCCGGACTTCGAGTTGCGCGTGGCCTACGGCCAGCGGCCGCAATACACCGACATGGGCTCGATCGCGCTCGGCATTTCGCTGCCGATCTGGGGCGGCTCGAAAGACAAGCCGCTCCAGCGGGCTGCCGCGGCCGACCAGGCCGAGCTGGATGCCCGGGCCCTCGAGCTGCACTACGACACCTACGCCCGGCTGGGTGAGCTGCGCGCAGCTGATGAGCGCGCCCGGACGCTGGAGGAAATCTACCGGGTGCAGATCCTTCCGCAGGCCGAGGCGTCCGTCGAATCGGCATTCGCCGCCTACCAGGTGGGCTCGGTGGACTACGCCACGCTGCTCGACGCGCGACTCACCGTGAACCAGTACGCGATCGACCGCGTGCGGCTTGCCGCCGAACGGCTGCAGGCGACGGCCGAGATCGAGGCCCTGACACGGGCATCGGCGCTCGACGCAGATAGGCAGAACTTCGAATCAAGCATGGGAGGCGACCTATGATTCGCCCCGCACGACATATTCGACAGCTCGTCCCGGTCCTGGCGTTCGCGTTCGCTCACACGCTCGGCGCCTGTGCCGGCGAGCCGGCGGGTGACGCTGCTGACGCCGCCGCCATGCCCGCCGAGATGGACCACTCGCAGCACCAGATGGGCGCCGGGGGCGCCACGGATTCTACGGGAGCCGTCGCCAGAGAGCCGGTTACCCTGACCCGCGCGCAGGAACGGGCTCTCGGGGTCACCTACACCCAGGTCTCCCGGAGTCCGCTCGAGACGACGGTCCGCACCGTGGGCCGGATCGAGGCGTCCGAGGAGCGGCTGGCCGACGTCACGCCGAAGATCGACGGCTTCGTGGAGCGGCTCCATGTGAACACCACCGGGGAAGCCGTCCGCCGCGGGCAGGCGCTGCTCACGCTGTACAGCCCGGAGCTCGTCGCAGCCCAGGAGGAACTCCTCACGGCGCTGCGACTCCGCGACCGGCTGGACGCCGAGTCCGGCCCGGCTCGCGACAACGCCGACCGGATGGTGGAGGCGACCCGGAAGCGGCTCGCCTGGTGGGACATCAGCGACAGCCAGGTCGAGAGACTCGTCTCTTCCGGGGAAGCCACCAAGACCCTCACGCTCTTGTCGCCCGTCGGCGGAGTGGTGCTCGACAAGCTGGTGGTCGAGGGACAGCGGGTCCGTGCCGGCGATCAGCTGTACCGGATCGCCGACCTGTCGGAAGTCTGGGTCGAGGGAGACGTGTTCGAGCAGGACATCCGGTTCGTGACCGAGGGATCGGTGGCCCATATCGAAGTCACGGCCTATCCCGGGCGTCACTTCATGGGAACCGTCTCGTTCGTTTATCCGATCGTGGATCGTGACAGCCGGACGAACCGGGTGCGCGTCACCCTCTCCAACCCCGGGCTCGACCTGAAGCCCGGGATGTTCGCTACGATCTACTTCGATGTGCGGATCGATGACGACGCCATCGTGGTGCCGATGGAGGCGGTCATCGTCACCGGCGAACGGAACCTCGTGTTCGTGCGCGAGCCGAACGGCACTCTGCGACCGCAGGAGGTCGTGCTCGGTCCGGCCGCCGGAGAGCGGGTCGAGATCCTCGAAGGCCTCGTACCGGGCGAGGAGATCGTTGCCTCGGCAAACTTCCTGGTGGACGCGGAGTCGCGCCTCGCTGCGACGGGCGGTGGAATGCCCGGCATGCAGCACGGCGAGACGGTCTCCAAGACGGCTTCCGAGCCCGCCGACGCTTCGAAGCCGACCGACGCGGAGCACGATCATGATTGAGCGCATCATCGAATGGTCGCTTCGCAACCGGGGGCTGGTGCTGCTGGGCACGCTCGCCCTGGTGGCCGCGGGGGTGTGGGCGGTACTGGACACGCCGCTCGACGCGATCCCCGACCTGTCGGACGTCCAGGTGATCATCCAGACCGACTTCCACGAACAGGCCCCGCAGATCGTGGAGGACCAGGTCACCTACCCGATCGCCTCGGAGATGCTGAAGGTGCCGGGCGCCCGGGTCGTGCGGGCCTATTCGTTCTTCGGAATCAGCCTCGTGTACGTGATCTTCGAGGACGGGACCGACATCTACTGGGCCCGCTCGCGCGTGCTCGAATACCTGAACGGAATCCGTCCGCAGCTGCCGGACGGGGTCGAGCCGACGCTCGGGCCCGACGCGACGGGCGTGGGCTGGATCTTCCAGTACGTACTCGAGTCGGACAGCCTCGATCTCGCCGCGCTCCGGACCCTGCAGGACTGGTACATCCGCTACCAGCTCACGGCCGTGCCCGGTGTGGCGGAGGTCGCGAGCCTGGGCGGCTTCCAGAAGCAGTACCAGGTCGAGGTGAACCCGGAGCGACTGCGCGCGTTCGAGATCCCGGTCACCCGCGTGGTGGAGGCGATCGGCGACCACCAGGTGGACATCGGCGCCCGGGTGCTGGAGATGGGCGGCCGTGAGTACATGATCCGCGGGCTCGGCTACCTGGGCGGGGTGCACGACATCCAGGACGTCGCCGTCGGTTCGACCGCCAACGGCACTCCGATCCGGGTGGCGGACGTCGCCAACGTGTCAATCGGTCCGGCTCCGAGGCGGGGCGCGGCCGATCTCGACGGAAAGGGCGAGGTCGTATCGGGGATCGTCGTGATGCGGTTCGGCGCGGATGCGTACGAGACGATCGGACTCGTGAAGGAGCGGCTGCGGGAGATCGAGGCCGGTCTTCCGCCGGGCGTCCGCCTGCGGACGGCATACGACCGCAGCGACCTGATCGAACGCGCGATCCGGACGCTCGAGGAGAAGCTGCTCGAGGAGTCGCTGATCGTCGCGGCGGTGATCGCGCTGTTCCTGTTCCACTTCCGCTCGGCGCTCGTCGTCATCGTAACCCTGCCGCTCGGGATCCTGTTCTCGTTCCTCGTCATGCGGGCGTTCGGGGTGAGCTCGAACATCATGAGTCTCGGCGGGATCGCGATCGCGATCGGGGCGATGGTGGACGCGGCGATCGTCATGGTCGAGAACATGCACAAGCACCTGGAGCGGGCGGAGGAAGAGGGTCGGGAGGTGGACCGGTGGGAGATCGCCCGCCAGAGCGCCGTGCAAGTGGGCCCGGCGCTGTTCTTCTCGCTGCTCATCATCACCGTGAGCTTCCTGCCGGTGTTCGCGCTCGAGCAGCAGGAAGGCCGGCTGTTCAAGCCACTCGCGTTCACCAAGACGTTCGCCATGGCCGGCTCCGCACTGCTGTCGATTACCCTGGTGCCGGTGCTGATGGGGTGGCTGGTCCGGGGCCGGATCCGGCCCGAGTCGAGGAATCCCGCCAGCCGTCTACTCCAGGCGGCGTACGCACCGGTGATCCGCTTCGCGACGTGGAAACCGTGGATCGTCATCGCCGCGGCGGTCGTCGTGGTCGCGGTCACGGTAATCCCGTTCCGCCGGCTGGGCAGCGAGTTCATGCCGCCGCTGCGCGAAGGTTCGATCCTGTTCATGCCGACCACGGTGCCCGGGGTGTCGATCGCCCAGGCCCGGGAGATCCTGCGCTGGCAGGACAGCGTGCTCTATTCGTTCCCCGAAGTTGCGACGGTGCTCGGCAAGGCCGGCCGCGCGGAAACCGCCACCGATCCGGCGCCGCTCGACATGTTCGAGACCGTCATCACCCTGCGTCCCGAGTCGGAGTGGCGGCCGGGCGTCACACACGACGGGCTGCTGGCGGCGATGGACGAAGCCGTCCGGCTGCCGGGCGTGACGAACGCCTGGACGATGCCGATCAAGGGGCGGATCGACATGCTGGCCACCGGCATCCGCACCCCGGTCGGGATCAAGATCTTCGGGCCCAACCTCGACACTCTGCAGGCCCTCGGTGAGCGGGTCGAGGGCATCGTGTCGGGAGTCCCCGGCACCCGCAGCGCCTTCGCCGAACGCGGCGTCTCCGGCTACTACGTGGACATCGAGATCGATCGCCACGAGGCTGCCCGGTTCGGTCTGAACACGGGCGCCATCCATGACGCAATTACTGCCACGGTCGGGGGAATCAACGCCGCGGTCACCGTGGAGGGACGGGAGCGCTACGCCGTGAACGTGCGCTACCCGCGGGAGCTGCGCGACGATGTAGCGAAGCTGCGGGACGTCCTGGTACCTACCCGCGAGGGGGTGCAGATCCCGCTCGGCCAGATTGCCAGCGTGGACGTGCGGCGCGGACCGATGGCCGTGAAGACCGAGAACGCCTTCCCCGTTACGACCGTGTACATCGATATCGAGGGACGCGACGTGGGGAGCTATGTCGAGGAGGCGCGTCAGACCGTGGCGGCCGGCCTCGTGCTGCCGGCCGGCTATTCGCTGCAGTGGAGCGGGCAGTGGGAGTTCATGCAGCGCGTGAAGCAGAAGCTGCTGGTCGTGGTCCCGGTTACGATCGCGCTCATCTTCCTGCTCCTGTTCCTCAACTTCCGGGGCATCACCGAGTCCCTGCTGGTGATGATGTCCGTGCCGTTCGCCCTCGTCGGCGGTGTCTGGTACCTCTGGTTCGCCGGCTACAACACGAGCGTCGCCGTCTGGGTGGGCTTCATCGCGCTGGCCGGTGTGGCAGCCGAGACCGGGGTGGTGATGCTGCTGTACCTGGACGAGGCCTGGCAGGAGCGCCGGAATCGTGGGGCACTCCGGGACGATGCGGACCTGGTGGCGGCCGTGCGCGAGGGTGCCGTCGGGCGGCTGCGGCCGAAGATCATGACCGTGGCCACGATCATTCTCGGCCTGATGCCGATCCTCTGGAGCCACGGGACCGGCTCGGAGGTGATGAAACGGATCGCCGCGCCCATGGTGGGGGGCATGGTCACATCCACCCTGCTCACGCTGGTGGTGATCCCGGCGGTGTATCTGCTCTGGAGGCGGCGGGGGTTATCGGCTTCCGTCAGTGACGGACCGCCCGAAGAAACTGGACCCTGACCGGGTGTGGGGGTAGGATTGAGCTCGCCCGGCGGCCCCTCCGTCGAGCGAACCGAGGCTGTGAACAAGGAGATATAATGGATCTGCGTACCAACGGGGCGGCGCTCGCGCTCGCCGGAATCCTGACGATCGGGCTGGCTGCCTGCGGCGGTTCGGCCGATGCCGAGTCCGCGGACATCCCGGCACCGCAGCCGGTCGAAAATGCCGCTTATTCCGACAAGGCCAACAACGAGATGTCCGTCGACGCGTCCGACTATCTGCCCAGCGAAGACGTTTCCGCGGAAACGCTGGTGGTCTACAAGACCTCGGCCTGCGAGTGCTGCGCCAGGTGGGTGGACCACATGGAGGAGGCCGGATTCGAGGTGGACGTGCACGAGATCTCGCAGGAAGAGATGAGCAAGGTCAAGAAGGGGAACGGGATTGGTCCGGACCTCGCTTCCTGCCACACCGCTCAGATCGCCGGCTACCTGGTCGAAGGGCACGTGCCCGCGGAAGACCTGAAGCGCCTGCTGATGGAGAAGCCGGATGGTGTGAAGGGTATCGCCGTGCCCGGCATGCCGATCGGTTCTCCCGGGATGGAGATGGAAGGCAAGCCGGCGGACGAGTACGAGGTCGTGACGTTCGATGAGGCCGGTGAGCAGACGGATTACGCTTACCACTGACCGGTCGTCGCAGATGCTGTTGAAGCCCCGGGGCGTATAGATCCGCTCCGGGGCTTCTGTCGTTCAGCTAATTCGGGCGACCGCTCTCGGCTCGCCGCCGTCGTCAGTCCGTCTCTTCGAATACTCGCGCCCGCAGCCGGGCCACCAGCATCGTGATCGCCACCCGGTTCTCGCGCCCGAGCGGCAGGATCACGTCAGCGTGGCGGCGGCTCGGCTCGACGAACTCCAGGTGCATCGGCCGCACCGTCTCCTGGTACTGGCGGATCACCGAGCCCATCGAGCGTCCCCGCTCCTGGGTGTCGCGCAGCAGTCGCCGGATGAACCTCAGGTCCGAGTCGGTCTCGACGAACACCCGGATGTCCATGAGTTTCCGCAACTCCGGCTCGGCGAGAATCAGGATCCCGTCCACGATCACTACCGGATTCGGTTCGATGTGGCGTGTGTCGTCGGTGCGGGTGTGGGTGGTGAAGTCGTACACGGGCTCCTCCACGGCCCGCCCGTCCAGCAGCTCGCGCAGGTGCTCGGCCAGCAGTTCGGTTTCCAGAACGTTGGGGTGATCGTAGTTGAGCCGGGCCCGTTCCTGGGTGGACATATCCGGGTGGTCACGATAATAGGAATCGTGGTGCAGCAGGCTGACCGGAACCGGCTCCATCGCCTGGATGATCTGGGACACGACCGTCGTCTTTCCGGAACCGCTACCCCCGGCGACGCCGAGGATCAGGGGACGTGAGCCCGGCATGCGAGCGCTCCGTTCCAGGGGACGAAACTGGGCTTCGAGTCAGCCAGGTTCAGGATACAGCGAGATGCGCCGGGGCGCGAAGCTCGGCGGCCGAGTCTGCGCTCAGCTCAGAACAACAGCGCCGCCGCTCCCGCGACGAAGATTACCAGCCCGGCCGCCATCTTCAGGGCGACCGCTGCCGCCCGTCCGAGCAGCGCGCCATAGCCCGCCTGGATGGCAGTCTCAGAATCCTTCACCAGGGTCCAGGTGGCGATAGACGCTCCTACCATTGTGCCGGCGAACACACCCAGCACTGATCCGATCACCGGGACTGGCGTTCCGACGATCGCACCGACGATTCCGCCGAGCAATGCCCCCCAGAAGGTGCGCTGTGTGCCGCCGTACTTCCGCCCGAGCTTCGCCAGCGCGACCCACTCGAGGAATTCAGCCAGTCCCGCCAGGAGCAGCAGCCCAACGAACAGCAGCGGAGAAACGGCGCCGGCCCACGCGGCCACCGCCAGGATGAGCAGCATGATCCACAGGCCGGGCAATCCCAGCGGGATCAGAAACAGCGAGGCGGTCATGGCCGCGATACCGAGCAGGGCGAGTCCGTTGATCTCCATGTCACAGCATACGTGCGGCTCGTGTAGTGGATTCACGCAGGCCCGACCTCAGCCTGCCTGGATCTTCGCTGCCACGCGCTCCACGTTGCGCCACACGCGAAGCAGGTTTCCACCCCACAGCTTCCGGATCTCCTCCTCGGAATACCCGCGCCGCACCAGCTCCAGCGTCACGTTGAATGTCTCGGATGCGTCCCTCCAGCCGGTAATGCCGCCGCCGCCGTCGAAATCGGAGCTGATCCCCACGTGGTCAATGCCGATCAACTTCACGGCGTAGTCGATGTGATCCACGAAGTTGGCCACCGTCGCGCCGGGGAACTGGTCATTGATCTTGGCGCGCTCCTCGCGGTAGGCGTCGCGCTGCTCGGGGGTCGCGTCGACCCATGACTCGAACGGGACGTTGTCGCGCAGTTCCTGGATCGCTGCCTGCTTCTTCTCCGGCGCTACCATGATGTAGCCATCGAACGCCACGATCTGGACGACTCCGCCGTTGTCCCGGATGGCCAGGAGCTCTTCGTCCGTGAGGTTGCGAGGCGAGTCGGCCAGTTCGCGGACCGCCGAGTGAGACGCGATGATCGGAGCCGGCGACAGTCGTGCCGCGTCGATAGCCGTCTTCCCGGATGCGTGTGAAACGTCCACCATCAACCCGAGCCGGTTGGCCTCGGCGATCGCCTGCTCCCCGAGCTTGCTCACGCCCCCGTGCTCTTCCTCGGCATCCCCCAGGTTCTCCCGCGGGATGGAGGAATCCGCCAGGTCGTTGTGCCCGATGTGCGTGAGTCCGAAGTAGCGGGCTCCCCGCTCGTAGTAGTCTTCCATCAGCGACAGGTCGGTGCCGATCGAGAAGCCGTTCTCGATTCCGATCGCGGCGACGAGCCTATCCTCGGCATGCAGCCGCTCCACGTCGTCTGGAGTCAGGGCGAGGCCTATCTCATCCGGGTACATCTCGTCCGTCAGCCGGTGGATTGCCTCGAACTTTCGGATCGCCTCGGCCTTGGCTTCTGCGTAATTCTCGGGCGTGCGCTCGTTCTGACCCACGTAGACGATGAAGAAGGCCACGTCCAGTCCACCGGCCCGCATCCTCGGAAGCGTTACCTGTCGCCCCTCGGCCTGGCCGGGGTCCGACTCGGCGGTCGCGAAATTCGAGGATATGTCGTCATGCGTATCGATCGTGATCACGCTCTCGTGGATCGCCCGGGCCCGCGTCTCGATATCGACTTCCGTGGTGGTACTTGTCTGTCCGCACGCAGTCGCCGGCATGAGGAGAACGGCTACAAGGACCGGGACGAATGATGTCAGATTCCGGGGGAGGCGCGCTGGGTGCATCGTGATTCCTGTCGTCGAATGCCTGTGGATCGGGCCGAACACTCGCCCGCCAACCTCCACCGCCGCCCGGAGGCGCGCAACGGGACACCCGTACCTGGCCACTTGAGGGCGCTTGCCGCGACTTCCGGCGGACCGCGATCTTGAGCCCCCGAACCCCACTGCACCGAGAGGGAGTCTCGTGAAGCACCCAACCCGGTCGGTCCCCACAATCCTGGCCGTCCTCGCGCTGGCCGCGCCTGCCGCCACCCAGGAAGCGCGATTCGAGACCGCCTCATGGGAGACGCTTCGTGCCCGCGCCTATCCCGAGTGGTTCACCGAAGCGAAGCTCGGGATCTTCATCCACTGGGGTGTCTATTCCGTGCCCTCGTGGTCCGGTCCCGAGGACTACGCCGAGTGGTTCCTGCGCGGCCTGCAGACCGGCGACTCCCTCCGCATCCGGTACATGCGCGACAACTACGGCGAGGGCTTCGAGTACGAGGAATTTGCGCCGCTATTCAAGGCCGAGCTGTTCGAACCGCACGAGTGGGCGACGCTGTTCCGGCAGGCCGGGGCGCGCTACGTGGTCCTCGTCTCCAAGCATCACGACGGCTACGCGCTATGGCCCAGCGCCTACTCGCCGGGCTGGAACAGCGTGGACGTCGGGCCAGGGCGCGACCTGGTCGGCGAGCTCACGGAGGCGGTTCGTGACGCCGGACTCCGGATGGGGCTCTACTACTCGCTGGGTGAGTGGACGAACGAGCTTCATCGCTGGTACACCGACCCTCCCGAGAGCATCGGTCCGTACGTGGATCGCCACCTGGTCCCGCAATTCAAGGAGCTCGTGGAAGCCTATCGCCCCGAGCTGATCTTCGCCGACGGGGAGTGGCTCAACTCCGCCGAACAACTACGCTCCCGAGAACTGATCGGGTGGTACTTCGACACCGTGGGGCCGGACGCCGTGGTAAACGAGCGGTGGGGCGGGGGAAGCGACATCGGATTCCGGACACCCGAATACAGCTCGGGGATCGAGCTCACCGACCGGCCCTGGACTGAAGTCCGCGGCATCGGGCGATCGTTCGGCCTCAACCGGAACGAGAAGCTCGAGGCGTACATGACGCCGGAGGCCCTGGTCCATTACTTCGCCGCCGCTGTGGCGGGCGGCGGAGGGATGATCCTCAACGTGGGTCCCGGCGCCGATGGCCAGATCCCGTTGCTCCAGCAGGAACGTCTGCGTCAGCTGGGTGAGTGGCTGGAAGTGAACGGCGAGGCGATCTACGGATCGCATCCGTGGCAGAAGGCCGGCGAGGAACGCGAAGTCACGCTCGAGCGGATCGATCCCACCGTGGACTTCTACTGGAATCGAAACGGTCCCGGGAGCCCGATCCGCGAGGATGACTTCACCGCCGAGTGGTTCGGCTACCTCGAGGCGTCTGCGACGGGTGACTATACATTCACGGCATCGGCAGATGACGGGGTGCGGGCCTGGGTGGATGGCCGGCTGGTGGTGGACGAGTGGGCCGAGGCGGCGGAGGACGAGTGGGCCGAGGCGGCGGAGGGCGAGCCTGGCGCGGGTGTCGCTAGCCCGACGGTCGGCCTGGTCGCCGGGTCCCGGGTCCCGATCCGGGTCGAATACCGCGAGGAGAAGGTAACGGCCAACGTTCGACTCGAGTGGTCCGGTCCCGGAGTCGAGACCGCAGTGATTCCTCAGTCAAACCTGTTCTCGTCGGCCGACCTCGCCGCGGGAGACGGTCTCGCGGCCACCTACCGCTCGCTACAGCAGTACCTCGCCTATACGCAGAAGGACGGGCACCTGTACGCGATCACCTTCGAGTGGCCGGATGGCGAGCTGGAGCTCCCGATCCCCGAGCCGCCGCCCGGGACACGCGTCTCGCTCCTCGGGCATGAGGGCGACCTGCCGTGGCGGTTTTCAGACGGCATGGTCCGCATTGACCTGGGCGCCGTCCCGACGTCG
>Ga0316198_10001408_pt1 | contig 14094 bp, 6 predicted proteins | sample OudBieAanoxic_MG_FD_204935 | JGI IMG/M metagenome (GOLD analysis project Ga0316198, IMG submission 204935) | Coastal sediment microbial communities from Oude Bieten Haven, Netherlands - site A anoxic | ecosystem: Environmental > Aquatic > Marine > Coastal > Sediment | place: Netherlands...
GTACCAGCGTCGATTATGGCGGCGGCACAACGTGCAATACTTGAGCGCCGCGAGGTCATAGATTCCATGGCCATGGCGGTGGGCGCGGCAGTCGACCAGGCGTCTGACATTGTGGCTTGTCCGATCATGGTGGATGATCGAATGTTCGCCGTGGTGAGTTTCGAAATGACCGCGCGTCCGGAAGTAAAACAGCGGGCCGCGTTGCAAGTCTTGACCTGGGGCATCGCCTGGCTGGAGTTACTTGCAAAGGATTGGGCCAATAGCACCGCCGGGCGCCTCGGTATTGTGGTCGAGACGGTGAGCAAGGCAGTCGCCCACGATGCCTTCAAGGCCTCCGCGATCGCCGTGGTGAATGAACTTGCCCGGCAGCTCGCCTGCGAGCGGGTCGCCATCGGCTTCCGGGACGGTCAGGAGATGCAGGTCACGGCGATGTCGAACACCGCGTCGCTGGAGGAGCGCGCCAATCTAGTCCGTGCCGTCGCCGCTGCCATGAACGAGGCGGTCGACCAGGACCAGCGCGTGGTCTTGCCGGCCCCGGATAACGATCACACTGTGCTGGTCCACGCCCATGACCAGCTGCGGACGCAGTTCGGTGCAAATGCGATCTGTACCACGCCGTTCTCACACAACGGCGAGGTGCTGGGCGCACTGACCTTTGAGCGAAGCCGCAAGCGTCCCTTCGACACACCGACCCTGGCACTCTGCGAGACCGTCGCCGCCGTGGTTGGCCCCATATTGCAGATCAAACGCGATGCCCACCAGCCGGGGCTCGTCAAACTGCGCAACGCCTGGCGCAGGCAACTGACAAAGCTAACGGGTCGCGGGCACCTCAGTCTGAAGACGGGTGTTGTCGCCGTCGCCGGTCTGTTGCTGTTTCTGGCTTTTGTCCGGGGTGATTACCGCATCGATGCCGAGGCGAAGTTGGAAGGCACGGTGCAACGCGTGGTGGTTGCCCCCTTCGACGGTTACATCGCCGAAGCGCCGGCCCGTGCCGGTGACATCGTCGAGCGCGACCAGCTGCTGGCCCGGCTGGAGGACCGCGATCTGAAACTGGAACACGCCAAGTGGTCGGGCGAGCGTGCCCAGTTGCTCAGGTCCCAGCGCGAGGCACTGGCCAAGCACGAGCGAGCCGAGATCAGCATTCTGCAGGCGCAGCGTGAACAGGCCGAGGCGGAGCTGGCGCTGGCAGAAGAGAAGCTGGCACGCACCCAGCTGAAAGCGCCGCTGGCCGGTATTGTCGTCAGCGGCGATCTGAGCCAGTCACTCGGCGCGCCGATCGAGCGTGGCGAGGTGCTGTTCGAAGTTGCACCGCTCGACGGCTACCGCATCATGTTGCAGATTGACGAGCGCGATATCGCTCATGTCCAGCCAGGGCAGCGCGGTGAACTGGCGCTATCCGGCTTGCCACACCAGCGCCACGCCTTCAGCGTGGAGCGTATTCTACCTGTCTCAACGGCCCAGGACGGCGGCAACTTTTTCCGCGTCGAGGCCAAACTGACTGACCCGGCCGACTCGCTGCGGCCGGGCATGGCCGGTGTCGGCAAGATCGACGCCGGCGAGCGCCGTCTGGTCTGGATCTGGACGCACGGCCTGCTGGACGGGCTGCGGCTGGCGCTGTGGAAGTGGTTCGGCTAGGGCCTGGGCGGGGAGAACGCTGACGTGAGCCACCACGGCAACAGCCCGCACTGGTACCGCGTTGCCGGACTGTGTCCGCGGCTGGTTCCTCATGCAGACCTGCAACGTCATACAGTGCGCGGCAAAGTCTGGCATGTGCTGCACAACCGGGTGTCAGGGCGATCCTATCGCTTTTCGGGCAATGCACACCATTTCATCGCCATGATGGACGGTCGGCGCACCGTCGAGGCGCTGTGGGAGGCCAGTGACGCTGCCCTGGGCGATGCTGGGCTGAGCCAGGAAGAGACCGTGGGTCTGCTACGACGCCTGTACAGCGCGGATCTGCTGCAGACTGACATCAGTACCGATGCGTCCGAGATCTTTGACCGGCAGCGGCGCCAGGCACGTAGCAAATGGATCGGCCGCGTCAAGAATCCACTGGCGATCAAAGTGCCGCTGTTCGACCCCGATCGCATGTTGGAACGTCTGCTGCCTTTTTTTCGCCCCCTGTTTGGACGCACCGGTCTGATGCTGTGGCTTGCCGTGCTTTCTGTCGGCGGCGTGCTGGCCGCCGTGCACTGGTCGGAGATTGTCGGTGACACCAGTACCAGTTTGTTGTCGCCACAGAATCTCGCTCTGCTCTGGCTCTGTTACCCGTTGATCAAGGCGCTGCACGAACTCGGCCACGGCCTCGCCACCAAGGTCTGGGGGGGGGAAGTCCATGAAGTGGGTGTCATCCTGCTGGCACTCATTCCGGTGCCCTATGTCGATGCCTCGTCCGCTGGCACCTTCCCGGAAAAGCGCCGGCGCATGGTGGTTGGTGCCGCCGGTATGATGGTGGAGCTGTTTCTGGCCGTGCTGGCACTGTGGCTGTGGCTCACTACCGAGCCCGGTCTGGTCCACTCACTGGCCTATAACACCATGCTGATCGGCAGCGTCTCCACGCTGTTCTTCAACGGTAATCCACTGCTGCGCTTCGATGGCTACTATGTGATGACCGACGCTATCGGCATGCCGAATCTTGCCACCCGCTCAAACCAGTACCTGGGGTACCTCGTCAAACGCTACCTGTTCGGGGTGCGCAGCCTCGAGTCACCGACAACGGCCGACGGTGAGCGGCGCTGGCTGATTGGTTACGGCGTCCTGTCTTACCTCTATCGGGTTGTCATTCTGGTCACCATTGTGCTGTTCGTAGCCGAAAGCTATCCCGGCATCGGTGTACTCATCGCGTTGTGGGCGACAGCGACTATGCTCGTACTACCGGTACTCAAGCACACCCGGACGTTGCTGACCGCTCCTGTGCTGCAGCGCCAGCGCGCACGCGCCGTGTCGATCAGCGCGGGACTTGTCGCAGGCGCCGCCGCACTGCTGTTCATGGTGCCGGCACCCCTCGCTACCCTGGCCGAGGGGGTGATCGCTCCGCCGGAAGGTGCGGAATTAAGGGCCGGGCACGAGGGCACGATCACCCGTCTGCTGGCCATGCCTGATACCTGGGTGGTACGTGATCAAGCGTTGATCGAGACCGAAGACCCGTTCCTTGAAGCACGCACACAGAACCTGGCCGCCAGGCTGCGCGAGTTGTCGATCCGTCGCCAGGTGCTGCAGGCGGAACAGAAGCAGGTCGAGGCCAACATCCTGGATGAAGAGCTCCAGGTCGTGCAGGCAGACCTCGAACGCACGCGCGAACAGGCTGCCTCATTGCTGCTACGCAGTCCCGCCGAGGGTGTGTTTCTGCTGGACCTGCCGGACGACCTGCCGGGCCGCTTTGTGCGCAGAGGCGACCTGCTGGGTTATGTGGCAGACCTCGGCGAACCTACGGTGCGGGTGGCGGTGCCGCAGGCCGATATCGGTCTTGTCAAACATCAGACCCGGTCGGTGAGTGTCCGACTCGCCGACCAACTGGTCTCGCCGATGGCGGCGAGTGTCATCCGGCAGGTACCGGCCGCCGTCGGGCGGCTGCCGAGCGCCGCCCTCGGGCCCATGGGTGGCGGCCCATTTGCCGTTGACCCGGAAGACAGCAGCGGGACACGCGCCATGGAGGGTGTGTTCGAAGTCGAGCTTGTGCTGCCAGTGCCGGTGGAGCGCCTGGGCACGCGCGTCTATGTGCGTTTTGATCACGGCAGCGAACCCCTGGCGCAGCAATGGTATCGGCGGTTGCGGCAGTTGTTCCTGAGAAAGTTCAATGTATAGCGAGGTGCTGCGACCCGGTGTTGCGCTGGGGCAGTATCCGGAGCGCGACCATACGTGCAGAAACGCTTTCGATGCAACCCTGCATAGCGCGCTGGGTTTACTGCGGCGTTGCTCGTTGAATCACACCCGGCGTGCCGATCGCTTCGTCGCCGGCGTCAATGACGCGTCCGCAGGGCTGCAGCAGCTGAGCGACGGTCGCTTCCGGCAACGGGTGGATGAACTGCGCCGGCAACTGGCCGGCGCCGGGCTGGATGAACAACGTGCCGTGGAGGGCTTTGCCCTGGTGCGTGAAGCGGCCCGGCGTACGCTGGGGCAGCGCCACTACGACACCCAGATCCTCGGTGGCTGGGTGATGCTCAACGGCATGCTGGCCGAAATGGAAACCGGCGAGGGTAAAACCCTGACCGCGACGCTGACCGCCGGCACGGCGGCACTCGCGGGGATCCCCGTGCATGTCATTACCGCCAACGATTATCTCGCCGGCCGCGATGCCGAACTGATGGCGCCGGTCTACAAGCTGCTCGGGCTGCGCGTCGGTGCCGTCACCGAACAGGCACGCGAGCCGGATGCCCGTCGGCAGGCGTATGCCTGCGACATCACCTACTGTACACAGAAGCAGGTCGCCTTTGACTATCTGCGCGACCGCGTCGCGATGGGATCACGGCGTGGCTGCCTCGACCTGCAGCTTCGCCATTTGAGCGGGCAGGGCGGCGACGCAGCGCCCTTGTTACTACGCGGCTTGTGTTTTGCCATTGTCGACGAGGCCGACAGCGTGTTGATCGATGATGCAGGCACGCCGTTGATTCTGTCCCGTGAGCTGAACAACCCGCTGGCAGACGATACCTATGTCAAAGCCCTGGACATGGCCGGCCGGCTCGAGGAAGGCCGCGATTACCGCCTGCACAGTCAGTACCACGACGCCGAGTTGACCGGTGCCGGGAGGCCACGCCTGCTGGAACAGGCTGCCGGGCTGCCTGCACCCTGGTCCCGGCAACGCGAAGCGGAAACCCTGGTGAAGCAGGCGCTGCGGGCATTGCATTGTTACCGCAAGGACCGCGACTACCTGGTGCACGACGGCAAGGTGCAGATCATCGACACCAATACCGGCCGCCTGATGCCGGACCACTCCTGGGAGCAGGGGCTGCACCAGATGATCGAGGCCAGCGAGGGTTGCGAGATCACCGGTGAACGGCAGACGCTGGCGAGGATCAGCTATCAACGTTTCTTTCGCCGTTACCTGCACCTGTCCGGCATGACGGGCACGGCCAAAGAAGTGGCCGGTGAGTTATGGTCGGTTTACGGCCTCGAGGTGGTGAAAGTGCCGACCTTTCGGCCGGTGCAGCGCCTGGCGGGCACTGACCGCACTCATGCCACGGCCGAGCAGAAGTGGCAGGCCATTGCTGCGCGGGTGCGGGAGATTCGCCGCAGCGGGCGGCCCGTGCTGGTGGGCACCTCATCGGTGGAGGATTCGGAACACCTGAGCCGGGTGTTGCAGCAGGCCGCCATCCCCCACACCGTGTTAAACGCCCGCCAGGACCAGCAGGAGGCTGCGATTATCGCCTGTGCCGGGCAGGCGGCTGCGGTCACCGTCGCCACCAACATGGCCGGCCGGGGTACGGATATCCGGCTGGAGCCGGGCGTTGCAGATAAAGGCGGACTGCACGTCATTGCCGCGGATCGAAATGAGGCACGCCGCATCGACCGCCAGCTGTTTGGGCGCTGCGGGCGCCAGGGCGATGCCGGCAGTTTCGAAGCCGTGCTGTCACTGGAAGATGCTCTTTTAAAGAAATATTTTCCGCCGACGCTAACAGTGCTGACAAGAGTCTTAGCGCGACTCGGCATACCGGTGCCGGGTCTGTTGATGATGCGAATCGCCCAGCGCCTTGCCGAACGGCATCATGCGAAGCTGCGGCGTAATCTATTGAGGGTTGACGAGAAATTGAAGGAAACAATGGCATTTTCCGGCCCCATTGAATGATTCGTTGGACAAGTCTTGGACGATATGAAGGACCATTCGATAAAAATTTTCCACACCTTACTGGTTGGCATGATGGCGTTCACCACATCGGTCGATGCTGCGCAGCAGAACAGTTTCGACTGTGTCATCGAACCGAGCATGGCCGTTGAACTCAGCAGCCGGGTCGACGGGATTATCGAGACCGTGCTGGTCGATCGGGGCGACGTGATCGAGCCCGACACGGTCGTGGCAAAGCTCGAATCCGGCGCCGAAGCCGTTGCCGTTGCGCATGCCCGCGCCCGTTCCGAGATGGAGGCCGAGATTCGTTCGCTCAAGGCGAGTCTCGCCTATGGCTGGCGCAGTCTAAAGCGGCTCAACGAGTTGCACAAAAAGCAAAACGTCTCCACCGATGAAATCGACCGGGTGAAGACGGAAACCCGTGTGGCAAAACATAAGCTGGCGCAGGCCGAGGAAAACAAGCGCCTGGCCGAGCTGGAGTTGGCGCGTGCCGAGCAGACCCTGAATCGTCATACCATCCGCAGTCCGATTGGCGGTGTGGTCGCCGAGCGCTACCTGAATCCCGGCGAGTCGGTCGAAGACCGGCCGGTAGTCAAGGTCGTGCAGATCGATCCGCTGCGGGTTGAAGTCGTCATGCCGGTTTCTGAATTCGGCCGCATCAAGGCCGGGCAACAGGCCGTTGTCCGTCCCGAAGCCTCGATCGGTGGGCGCCACGAGTCGACGGTGACTATCGTCGATCCCATTATCGATGCCGCCAGCGGTACCTTCCGCGTTACGCTTATGCTGCCCAACCCGGAGCACAAACTGACCAGTGGCCTGCGCTGCCAGGTCAGCTTTCTGACCAAACCACCCACCACCGCGGCAACAAAAAAGCCGATTCCCAGCCACGCGCGCGCTGACGCGCAATAAACGCTAGGGTGCGTTCTACGCAGCAGTAAACGCAGGGTGCATTCCAGGCACCGACCACAGGTTTTCGCGGCATACAGATGAATTATGTTTCGAATTCAAAGTCTGCGAGCATGCAGATTGATCCATAATCTACTGATTTTTTGAAATAGCGATGATCTGCCGTTATAAGCATGGCATTTTCGTGAAGCGCCAGTGCATGATAAAGTGTATCGAAGAGATGATGGTTTAGTTCTGTTGCAAGGTGGCTGGCCACTTTATACACCTTGCTTTCTGCGCTGGTCGGTATCTCCATAGCGTCGAGCAGGTCTATGGCGTCGTCGGTCAGATCAGGTTGCAGCCGCGCCAGTACAGCGGTTACTTCGGCCATCCAGTGAGGGGGTTGGATAAGTTCAATGTTGTTTTTCCCGATATCTATAAGGATATCGACAGCAGAGCTTACGTCTTTTTCTTCATTGTTGTCTCGGACAAACCATTTGACTGCCACGCTGGCGTCAACCACTAACTTGATCACGGACGGCCGAGCTTCCTGGCGTTGCGGATTTCATCGTCAGTGACGGCAATGCTTTTTCCACGTAAGCGCAGGATGGCATTGATGGCGGTCTTCCGCCTTTTCTGTCGCTTGCGTTCCTCTATCGCGGCCCGCATCAGGCGAGTCAGAATAGCGCTCTTATTTTCACCTTTGAAAACTTTGTTGAAAGCATCTTTCACGTCATCCGGTACGCTGAAATTGATGGTGGCCATAGCCTTGTCCGATTGTTGATAAATTCAACAACATGATAGCATAGGAGATGACGTTCATAGAACCCATCCGAACCAATCATAGCTCTTCCATTAACTCCCTCTCCCTCCGGAGGGTGTCGCAAAAGGTCGTAGCCCCTTCTCCCTCCGGGAGAAGGAATTATCATTAGAACGCAGTGACTCAGCCTAAAGATCTTTGTGATCCGGTCGACAAAAAACATACACATGGAACCCTTTTAGGGGCATTGGCTCCCTGCCCGGGTTGAAGTGATTGGATAAAGGCAAACTCAGCCGAAAGGCAGAGGGCGCAAAGCAACCGGTCTACGGGCATTGATCTACGACAGCGGAGCCGCCGAATGCACCTTGAAAACAGTCTTAAAGCACGCCAGCCTGACCTTGTTGCCAGCGTCGGCGTCCGTTTCCTCAAGCAGTTTCATTTTGTTGCCCACAGCAAAAGCACTGCGGCTTCTTTACTGTGGGGAGGGTTTGGCGCGTGACAAGAAAGAAGACAGACAAGCAGACGACGCCCAGGAAGTCACACCAGCGACTGGTGTTCGAAGAACTCGAACCGCGTCTGCTGCTGTCCGCCGATCTGCCCGTTGATATTCCCGCCATGTTGGCGCCTGACCGGGGCGATAACGAGCCGATCGCTGTCCACGAAGAAATCACCACGACAGCGGTCACCGGGGAGCAGCACGCCGCGCACGAACTGGTGTTTGTCGACACCGACACCACCGACTACCAGACCCTGGTCGACGACCTGCTCGGTAACAGCGGTGAGGATCGGCTGATCGAGGTCGTCCTGCTGGATAACAGCAGCGACGGCATCGCCCAGATCACCGACACCCTGTCTCAATACAAGAAACTGGATGCCGTGCATATTATCTCGCACGGCAGCGAGGGTGCTATCGACCTCGGCGGCACGCAACTCGAATTCGACACCCTGCTCGCCAACACCACGGCCATTCAAGGCTGGTCGGAGGCCTTCTCCGAAAACGGCGATCTTTTGATCTACGGTTGTAATCTCGCCGCCAGCGCAGACGGTCAGGCGTTGGTGGACAGTCTGGCCAGATTGACCGGTGCCGATGTGGCGGCTTCCGACGACCTGACCGGTAGTTCCGAACAGGGCGGTGACTGGCAGCTGGAATATCAAAGCGGTCACATCGAAAGCGCTGTCGTTGGTGATGATATCGTGTTCAGTAACTGGTCTGGAACCCTGGATGCCGCTCAGATGTCCGCCGAGTATCTTACCAGCCCACTGGCCTTCGAGCAGAACGCAGGCCAGGCCGATTCACAGATTGACTTCCTCGCCCGTGGCAGCGGGTACTCGGTATACCTTTCAGACGCCGACGCCGTCCTCATGCTGCAAGGTGATGACGGCGGTCACGTGGTGAGGCTCGAAGTGGTGGGTGCCAGCAGCGATCCCGCGGCCACGGGTGAAGACCCGCTCGAATCCCGGAGCAATTACCTTATAGGCGAACAAAGTGAATGGCTGACCGATATCAGCAACTATGGCGCCGTCGGCTATGACCAGGTATACGATGGGATAGATTTACGTTACTACGGCAACCAGCGGCAGCTGGAATACGACTTCATTGTTGCAGCGGGAGCCGATCCCACTGATATCCAGCTCAATTTTGACGGAATTCTCAATGCAGAAATAGCCGCTGACGGCACCCTGCTGCTGACACTCAACGAGCAGGGCGATCAGATATCCTTCCAGGCGCCAGTTGCCTACCAGGACCGCCCCGACGGACGGGTAGAGGTGGCAAGTCAGTACGTCATTCATTCGGACGGCACCATCGGATTCGATGTCGGCGCGTATGACACGGCGCGCGAACTGGTCATTGACCCGATACTCAGCTGGACCAGTTACTTCGGCGGCACCGGAACCGATTCGGCAAAAGACGTCGCGGTGGATGCCAGCGGCAACGTATATATCACGGGTGATTCAACCGTCTCCACCGGCCTGCCGACCACGACCGGGTCTTTCGGTCCTACCGGTGCGCAGGACGGTTACGTGGCCAAGTTCAGTAATGACGGCAGCACGCTGCTTTATGCCACCTATTTCGGTGGCAGCGCCATGGACACCGCGAGCGCCATCACCGTCGACGCCGCTGGCGACATTTATATCGCCGGAACCACGGGCTCCAGTGATTTTCCCACCGTCAATGGCGCCGATTCCACACTCGCTGGCAGTACTGACGCCTACCTGCTCAAGCTTAACGCCGCGGGTACAAGTATCACCTATGGCAGCTATCTCGGCGGTAGCGGCACCAATGGCGAGTCGATAGCTGGTATAGCACTCGACCCGTCAGGCAGCGGCTATGTGGTCATTGCCGGGGACACGGACTCGAACAACCTGCCGACCAAGAATGCCTATGACACCACGCTGGGCGGCGGCTACGATGGCTTCCTGGCGGCCTACGACACAACCCAGGCGGGCGCCAGTTCCCTGCTGTACTCGACTTATTTCGGCGGCAGTAACGGCGGCGGTGGAACCGGCAACGATTCGCTCAACGGCCTCGCGGTCGACGGTTCGGGCAACATCTACATTACTGGACATAGCTCCGCCACCAGCGAGTTTGCGATCACGGCGAATGCCTTCGACAGCACTGCGCCAGTCAACAACGACGCTTACGTCGCCAAGCTGAAGTGGAACGGCGGCGCCAGCTGGAGTACCCTGTACGCCAGTTACATCGGCTCCGAGTCCCTTGGCGCCAGCGAGTTCGGCGAGGCTGTCGCCTACGACGCAGCCGGCAACATTTACGTGGCCGGCAAGGTTAGCAGCAGCAGCTTCCCGACCAAGAACGCCTACGACTCGACCACCAACGGCGGCACCGATCTCTTCATCGCGAAGTTCGATCCGAATGCGGCAACCGGCGCCGACTCTTTGGTGTACTCCACCTTCTATGGCGGCAGCGGCACCGACACGGTGTATGACATCGAGGTCGATGACGCGGGCAATGTGTACGCCACCGGCTCCACCAGTTCGACCAACCTGCCGCTGAGTGGTGACGCACACGACGGCGTGCTGGACGGGTCGTCGGATGCCTTCCTGCTGACACTCGATTCGAGCGGCGGTACGCTCTCGTATTCCACCTATCTCGGCGGCGACGGCAGCGAAACTGGCTACGGCCTGGCGCTCGATGCCGACAACAATATCTACATAGCCGGCAGCACCGGCTCGACCACCGGGCTGGCTACCGGTGGTGCCTATGACACCAGCAGCAATGGTGGGACCGATGGCTTTGTGGCGAAGCTGCTCGCGAACCAGCTGCCGACTGCGACAGCCAACAGCTACACGGTTGCCGAAGGCGGTACGCTCAACGGCAACGTGATCACCGACAACACCGGCGCCGGCGTCGACAGCGATCCCGAGGGCGATACCCTGACCGCGAGCGTGGTCGACGGCCCGCTGCACGGCTCGCTGGTGCTGAATTCCGACGGCTCGTTCACCTACACTCCTTATGACGCCGCCGATGGCGACAACTTCGCCGACACCGATGCCTTTACCTACCAGCTCAGCGACGGCAAGGGTGGCACCGACACCGCAATTGTGACCATCACGGTCACACCGGACGCGACCAACGAGGCGCCGGTCAACAGCGTGCCCGGTGCGCAGAACGTCGACCAGGACAGCTCCCTGGTGTTCTCCGAGGCCAACGGCAACCGTATTCTGCTGCGCGACGATGCCGGTGGCAACACGATCGAACTCACGCTGACTGCGACCAACGGTACGATCACGCTGGCGGGCACCACGGGTCTGACCATCACCGGCGGTGCCGACGGCTCTGCCACTGTTACCATACAGGGTACACTCACGAATTTGAACAATGCACTGGATGGCCTGAGCTTCTCCCCGACAGCAGCTTATTTCGGCAGTGCATCACTGCAGGTCACGAGCAACGATCTTGGTAATACCGGTGCGGGCGTACCCGAAACTGACACGGATGTCATCAACATCACCGTCAACGAGGTCAATTACGCGCCGGTCATCACCTCGAACGGCGGCGGCGCGACCACCGGCATCAATGTCGACGAAAACACCACCGCTGTCACCACGGTCACGGCAACCGACGCCAATCCGGGAGACACGCTGAGCTATTCGATCAGCGGTGCCGATGTTGCACAATTCGATATCGACAGCGCAACAGGCATGCTGACCTTCAAGAACCTGCCGGACTACGAGAGCCCGACCGATACCAACCTGGACAACGATCACCAGGTGACGGTCACGGTCAATGATGGCAATGGCGGCAGCGACAGCCAGGACATCACGGTCACGGTCACCCGGGTGACCGATTCTGGTACGGCTGTCTGGTCGAACACCTCGACCACACCGCAGACCAGCGACTGGGACGGCAGCAGCTTTGGCACGACCGGTGGTACCACTGCGCTGCCCGACAACTACCGCACCATGCAGGGCGCCGATGCGCCGACGCGTGACGAGAAGATTGTCGTCGGCATAGATGCGACCGGCAATGTCACCGGCGAGATGTGGAATGGCAGCAGCTGGAGTGCGCTGCCGCTGAACAATATGGGTACGGTCACCGAGAACTACTGGTACGGCACGGATGTCGCCTACGAGCAGCTCAGCGGCGACGCAATCGTCGTCTGGAACGATAACAGTCAGGCGGCCGGCGACATGCTGCGTTATGCGGTGTGGGACGGCACCAGCTGGAGTACAGCGCAAAGCATAGGCGTCTACAGCGGCGCCGAACCGCAAAACCTGCGGCTGGCTTTCGATCCGGGTTCCGACACCATGGTGTTGATCGTCGATGACATCAATGCCGATGATTATGCGCTGGTGTGGGACGGCGACAGCTGGGGTAACGCGATTACGCTGGATACCAGCGGCACGCTGGAGTCAGACCAGTCGGCGATTGCCGTGTCGTTCGAGGCGCAGAGCGGCCACGCGATGGTCACCTATGGCATCAATGGCAGCTCGGCCGTCTATTACCGCATCTGGGATGGCAGCAACTGGAGCACGGAAGCCAGTGTGGCCGCGGCTGCAGGGGTCACCGGCGACGCGAGCTGGCTGGTGACGGCAACCGACTATACTTCCGACCGCATCGCCCTGGCGACGATGACCAATGCCGGCGAGATCTGGCTCAGCGTTTGGGACGGCACCGCATGGGAAACACCGGTGCTTGCCGAGACCGGCAGCACCGGCACGATTTATCCGAATCTTGCCGTCGCCTTCGAGAGTTCGACCGGCGATGCGCTGGCCACCTATGGCCAGAGTGGCCAGTCTGATTTCCGTTACCGCACCTGGGATAGCGCTGGCGGCTGGTCTGCAGAGCAAATTGGTCCGAGCATCGGTGCGGTACCCAACAGCATGACCCTGGACAGCGGTCCAAGCAGCGACCATGTCATGCTGTCGATCCAGGACGGCAACAACGACCTTCACTACCTGCGCTGGGAAGGCAGTGGCTGGAGTTCAGTTAACACCCTGTCGACAAACACCGGTGAAACCAAGAACCAGCCGTTCGTGTTCATCTACGACCAGGACGGTATGCTGGTCGAGCCCAACGCGGCGCCGGTCAATACGGTACCGGCGACGCAGAATACCGCGATCGACACCGCTGTGGGGTTCAGCACGGCCAACGGCAACCTGATCAGCGTCGCCGATACCGACGACGGCAGTGTCGAGGTTACGCTGAGCGCAACCGATGGCACCCTGACGCTGAGTGGCACCACCGGGCTCACGTTCAGTACCGGCGACGGCAGCGCCGACGCGAGCATGACATTCACTGGGACGCTGAACGACATCAATGCAGCGCTCGACGGACTGCAGTTCGATCCGACGGCCGCGTTCGAAGGCTTTGCCGGTATACAGATCGCGACCACCGATTTTGCAGGCGGCGGGGCCGGCGGGGTCAAGAGCGACACCGATTCAGTCACGATCGAGGTCGGCGATGTCAACACTGCACCGCTCAACACCGTACCTGCGGCACAGACCATCGACCAGGACGGCATGCTGCTGTTCTCGTCCACAATCGGCACCGCGATCTCAGTCGCTGATGCCGATGCCGGTGGTGCAAGCGTTCAGGTCACTTTGACCGCGACCAACGGCACACTCAACCTGCAATCCACCCACGGCCTGAGCTTCAGCACCGGCGACGGCAGCACCGATGCCACGATGACGTTTACCGGCGCCATCGCCGACATCAACACCGCACTCGAGGGCATGACCTTCGTTGCCACAGCAGGCTATACCGGTTCAGCCGGCGTGCAGATCATCACCAACGACCTCGGCAACAGCGGTGCGGGCGGGGCGCAGAGCGATACCGACAGCGTGGCGATCACGGTCGATGCCCCTGATCACACATTATGGATGACGTTCGAGAACGACGAGGCCGCGACCGGCAATGCCGAACTACCCAACTTCACCGGTGGTGATGTCGTCAATTTTGGCGGCACCCTGACATTTGAATCGGGCACGACCTCGGGCACCTTCTCGAAGAACTTCAACCTCGACCTGGTTGCCGGCACAGATGGTGCCACCGACGTCGATGCCGTCCACTATGTAACCCGCGATATCTCGGTCGGCGGCATCGGCCTGCAGGCCGGTGACCTGCTGCTGTCCACCAGTGCAACCGAGGTCATCGGAGGGGTGACCTATAACAAGGAGGACGTGTTCGTCTTCCGCCCGACGACTGCGG
>Ga0316198_10001409_pt1 | contig 14082 bp, 9 predicted proteins | sample OudBieAanoxic_MG_FD_204935 | JGI IMG/M metagenome (GOLD analysis project Ga0316198, IMG submission 204935) | Coastal sediment microbial communities from Oude Bieten Haven, Netherlands - site A anoxic | ecosystem: Environmental > Aquatic > Marine > Coastal > Sediment | place: Netherlands...
GACCGGTAATGTGAATGTCATCAACCATGACCACATGGCAGCGATGAAAAATGAGGCCATCGTGTGCAACATCGGCCACTTTGATTCGGAAATCGAGATCGCCTCGCTGGAGAAATACCAATGGGAAGAAATCAAACCCCAGGTAGACCATGTTATTTTCCCGGATGGCAAGCGCATCATCGTGCTCGCCAAAGGCAGGCTGGTTAATCTGGGCTGTGCGACAGGACATCCGAGCTTCGTCATGTCGGCATCATTCACCAACCAGGTCATGGCCCAGATCGAGTTTTTCACCAACTCGGATAAATATGAAAACAAGGTTTACGTATTACCAAAAATACTTGACGAAAAGGTTGCCCGACTGCACTTGCAGAAGATCGGTGTCAACCTGACCAGCCTGTCCCGGGAACAGGCTGATTATATCAACGTACCGGTAGTCGGCCCGTACAAGCCTGAACACTATCGTTATTAAAATCCGATACCGGGTGCTGTCATCAACAGCGCCCGGTACCAACAGTCTGGATCTTGAACAATCATGAATTCCCCTATGGACGACGCCAAGATTTTCAGTTGCGAGTTCTTTCCCCCTCGAACCGAAGCTGGAATGGAAAAGCTTCTGATAGTCCGCAATGAACTGGATGAAAACATGCATCCTGCGTTTTATTCGGTAACATTTGGTGCAGGCGGTACAAACCGTGACCGCACCCTGGACGCGGTTGATCGACTCAGAGAAGATAACGCGTCGGTTGCACCTCACATATCCTGCATTGGCTCGACTCGAGATCAACTCAAGGAGTTAATCGAACGCTACAGCGACAGGGGTGTTACCCGGCTGGTTACTTTGCGCGGCGATATACCCGAAGAGGGTCCGGGAGCGAATGATTTCAAACACGCCAATGAACTGGTAGCGTTTATACGCGAACAGAGCGGCGATCACTTTCATCTCGAAGTTGCCGCCTATCCCGAGTATCACCCGGAGTCGATAACGCCGGATTCAGACTTCCAGTACTTTAAACGCAAGATAGACGCCGGCGCCGACTCGGCCATTACCCAGTATTTCTATAATATCGACGCCTATTTACGTTTCATGGAAAACTGCCAGAAGGCAAATCTCGATGTACCTGTTGTTCCCGGCATTATGCCGATCACAAACTATAAAGGCCTTGTCAGATTTTCAGATAACTGCGGCGCGGAAATCCCACGCTGGATACGCAAGCAGCTTGAAGCCTATGAAGACGATATTGACAGTCTGCTTGCTTTTGGATACGACGTCGTCACCAGCCTGTGTTCACGCCTGCTCGAAAGCGGCGCACCCGGCCTGCATTTCTATACACTCAACCAGTCACAGGCCACACTTGAAATCTGGCGCAGACTCAATTCATAACATCGACGTTGCGTACTACACGTATTTATCTCGACAACCGTATCACCACGGGTGAAACCCTGGCTTTATCTACCAGCGCATCAAATCACCTGGTCCGTGTACTGAGATGTAAAAAAGATTCGGCTGTAACCGTCTTCAACGGCGAAGGCGGTGAATTTTCGGCCACCCTGCTCAATGAGAACCCAAAGGCGGCCAGTGTCATCATCAACAGCTTTGTTGATATAAATCGTGAATCACCTTTACGAATAAGATTGATACAGGGTGTTTCACGTAGCGAACACATGGACACGACTATTCAGAAGGCAACAGAACTGGGCGTAAGCGAAATCATTCCGGTTATCTGCGAACGCTCTGCAAATATAAACAGGCAACGGGCAAGTAAAAAATATGAACGCTGGAACCAGATTGCTATCAGCGCATGTGAACAAAGCGGTAGAAACCTGTTACCCGCAATTCATCAGGCAACCACGTTTGAAAAAGCCATTAACGAAGTCTCTACCGACACACGACTGGTACTGGATCCGGCCGCAGCGAAAGGCATAAACGACATCAAGCCTGATATTCCATCGATATGCATTATATCCGGCCCCGAGGGCGGCCTGTCAGAACAGGAAGTTAATACAGCGTCCGATACCGGCTATAACAGAATAAAATTTGGCCCACGCATCCTGAGAACGGAGACAGCAGCTCCCGCCGTCATATCTGCACTACAAACACTATGGGGAGATATGGGCTGACAGCGTGTCTGATTTTGACTCACTGATATCGCCCCGAGTGAAGGTTAAAACCAGTCCACAGATGAACGCAGATATTAAACATGATTTTTGTCCGCGAAAAACGCTAAGGACGCGAACAACACAAAAACATTACTAAAGTGTAATGGTTCAGACTCGATCTGACAGTTGCTAACAGATTTGTGGAAGCCGTTGATGTACTTGCTCGATACCAGGCATATAATTTTCTCGTCGAAGGTTATGGCTTGCTGTAGGAGCGGCTTTAGCCGCGAACAGCTGTACGGGCTTGCGAGCAATTCGCGACTAAAGCCGCTCCTACATCGATTGGAATCCCATGTGATTTGCTGTGAAATTAAACATACCTGACCTGTACTAGTTTCAAGTTAAGCTGACATTGTCTGTCAGATCAAATCCTGACTATCACAACTAAAGGGTTTGGCTCTTTTTGCGTCCTTTGCGTTGTTCGCGGACTATTATTCTTTATGAATATCAGAGAAAGCTCTAGCACAGCTAATAAGATAAAATTATGATATGTGTAAATCTGATACCGCTTGTCAGATCAAGTGCAGACGTAGATACAAGCTAGATGGCTGCCTGTTGCAGCATTTCCTCGATCGCGTAGATATCCAGAATTCCTGCGGCGGCGCCATTGATTCTGACTTTTTGCGCTACCATCGGATGCTCAACCTTCGCCATTTCGTCAGTTTTGATCTGTCCCCTGGAAAAAGTACTTACATGTGGAACACCATGTATCGCCAGCCCGATATATGAATACGTTTTATCTTTATCTGTCTCGTCGCTGACTGTATACATCACAGCAACCTGGGTATTGATGTTCACATCCTGCGCGCTATCACCACCTGCCGCCTCATATGAGATCACGGGTAATTCAACTCCGCGCCACCTGGCCTTACCAAGCATCCATTGCGGCGACCCATCAATTTCCCTTACATCATTAACAGATATTATTTCCGCAACTGCTGCATTAGGCACCATCACCAACTCGTTTTTCAGTGTCAGGATAATGCTCTTGATAAGCTGGTTGTTATGTATCATATCTATTACGCCCCAAGGATTTCATTGATATTTTCCAGCAACTCTTCTTCCTGATAGGGCTTACCAAGATACTGGTTGACACCAATTTCCATTGCTTTCTCCTTGTGCTTCTCACCGGTACGTGAGGTGATCATAATTATTGGAAGGTCCTTAAGACGTTCATCATTTCTGATATAGGTAGCCAGTTCAAATCCATCCATTCTTGGCATTTCGATGTCCAGCAACATCAAATCCGGTTTTACGTCAATTAGCTGATTTGTTGCGTCAATACCGTCTTTTGCCAGTAGTACGTGAATGCCATTACGCTCAAGCATGCGGGCGGTTACCTTACGGATGGTAATAGAGTCATCCACTACCATAATCGTCCTTTCTTCTATCTTCTCTGGTATTGGCTCTTCCACGACCGCGGTAGATTCGGGTTTCTTGAACAGACTGTCGCCAACGACCAGTGCTGACATTTCCAGAATCAACACAACATGCCCATCTGCAAGGATGGTAGCTCCCGCAATACCTCGAACCATTCCTATCTGATGACCTACGGGTTTCACTACAATCTCGCGACGACCCACCAGGTCATCAACATGCAATGCAAAATGGCTGTTACCGATCCTGGCCAGCAATAAAGGATACAAGCCGTATTGCTCACCGTAGCCTGGCTTCTGGCCGGTCAACAGCTCACCAAGATGCTTCAGCTCATACTCTACATGATTAAACTCGTACATCTTCTGTTCACTATCATAGAACCTCTGCAGCTCGGCGCCTGTCACACGAACGACACCTTCAATGCTTGCCAGTGGAATCGCGTAAACATCCTCACCGGCACTCACCAGCAAGGCCTGGTTAATTGCCAGTGTAAGCGGCAGCCTGATGGTGAATTCAGTCCCCTTACCTGCTGTCGTATCAATTTCCAGCACACCACCAAGCTGCTTCAGCTCAGCGTCTACAACGTCCATGCCCACGCCGCGGCCAGCAACCTGTGATACCGTTTCAGCAGTACTGAAACCTGACTTGAGAATAAACTGCAGCACGTCGCGGTCGCTTACCTTGCTATCAGCGTTCAATAGATTCTGTTTAATCGCTTTCGCTCGAATAGCACTCGCGTCTATACCCGCACCGTCGTCACTTACTGTTATTACAACATCAGTACCCTGACGATCAACTAAGATGGCGATTTGTCCTGTTTCCTCTTTGCCTGCTGCAATTCGTTTATCCGGTGCTTCTATACCGTGTGCCACCGCATTACGCAACATATGCTCAAGTGGAGCGGTAACACGATCAAGAATGGTACGATCCAGCTCATTACTATCACCAATAATCTCAAGCTCAACTTCCTTGCCAATCTCCCTCGATGTCTGTCTGACAATTCTACGCAGGCGTGTTGACAGGCCACCAAAACGAACCATACGGGTACGCATCAGGCCTTCCTGTAATTCCGTGCTTACCCGTGACTCCTGAAGCAGCAAGGTCTCGGAATCACGTACAATATCACTAAGAATCTCTCGAATACTCTCAACGTCACTGGCTGTCTCAGTCAGGCTTCGCGACAGCTGTTGTATTGTCGAGTACTTGTCCATTTCCAACGGATCAAAATCATCACCATACAGATCGGATTCTTTTTCAAAAGATGAGCGGATCTGGATTTCTGTTTCGATTTCCAGATTGCGCAGCTGTTGTTTGAGTCGTACCACAGTTGACTCAAGTTCGCCAAGGTTAAAGCCGAGATCACTCATCTGCTTCCCCATGCGAGCGTGATGTATATTGACTTCACCGGCCGAGTTCACAAGCTCATCCAACAGATCAGCGCGCACACGGATCTGCTCCTGAGATTCGCGCAAGTTAGCATCGGTCGCACGTTCGCCCCATTGAGCACTTTCCTGCTTGTCTGTCGCGCGACGACCAAAATTCATCTCTGCAGACGCCTGTTCTTGCTCTATAGTTTCTGCTTCCAGCGCAATCTCAGCCCCTGCCTCCTCATTTGACGCATCCTTATTGAGATCATCAAGCTCGACATCAAACCGGTCCAGTGCACGTTTCTCATGCGCCTCGCCTTTCATCAATGCCTCGAGTTGCACAATCAGGTCAGTGGCAGTCTGGATCGGCGCACGGTCTTTAACATCCTTGAGCATTACCGCCAGACGATCTACAGAATCATTCAAAGTATCAAACAATGCCTTGTCAGCTTTAACCTGCTTGTCTGATACCTTGACAACAAGTGACTCCAGCATATGGGTTAAATCACCGACCGGTGTCAGCTCGGCCATGCGTGCACCGCCTTTCAGTGTATGCATATAACGCTGCAGCTGATGAATACTGTCTTTATCATCCGGGTTATTTGTTATCTTTTGCAGCGTCTCTTCGCAACTTTCGACCAACTCGTCAGCTTCTTCAATAAAGATATCAATCAATTCACCATCTATTTCAGCGTATGAAATTGCAGCAACAGGCGACTCATCATTAACCGGTTCCTCAGCCAGCACCTCAGCCTGCTCTTCATTTGTGTCTTGAGTGATTTCTTCTTCAGTGGTCAGTTCTACCTCAACTTCAATCTCGTCTTTTTCAGCATCGTTTACCGATTTGATTTCGACTTCGGCAGCTGATTCGGCATCGACTTCATCACCCTTCCATGGTTTCTGCAATTGTTGCTGCAGTTCTTCCTGTATCGCTTTATTGACGCTTTCCAGCAAATTCTTCTCAACTAATGGGGTTACGCCGGACTTGATCTCATCCAGCATTGATCGAAGCTTTTTCGCAATCTCGGCAATCAGCGTAACCACCTCTTCACTGATTGTCAGGTCATGCCCTTCCTGCCTTGTTTTGATGTACTTTTCGGTCAAGCCGCATATTTCAGCTATCTGGTCTATCTCCGCTGTACGCGCACTCCCATAAAGCGTATGGAATGCACGAATCAGATCTTTACTTGCGGTTAATGGCTGAGTTTTATTGTTGTGTGCTTCGAGTAATTCCTCAACGAGACTGATATGGCCAATACTTTCATCGTAATAAATCTGAAACAGAACAGGATCCATCCCGGCAGTGAATTGACTATCTGCCACATCGACCACTACTGGTTCATCTATTTCAAAAGTCAGCTCATCACTTGACTGTGTTGTTTCTGTCAGCGTTTCGGCTTCCGCAGCAATATCATCGATACCGGCACTAATTTCAAATTCATCTTCAGATAACAGAGAGATCTCTTCTCCAGACGTAAGTTCTTCTTCAGTCACTTCGATGTTGAACTCATCTCCAGATGCAAGCTCTTCTTCAGTCACCTCAATGCAGAATTCATCTTCAGCCTCTGTTACGCCGAAATCCAGCTGTTCAGCAATATCGTCATCAAGTGGCTGCTCTGTTATTTCCAGGTTGATTTCTGTTTCCTGTGCCAGCTCATTTGAATCCAGATTCTCAAAATCTTCTTCTACCGCCAGCCCCATGTCTGTGAGATTGATTTCATCGACTTCAATCACAGCCTCGCTGAAATCCGCTTGTTCGGATACATCTTCTTCAGCCGGCGTCGCATCTATAACCACCTCGGCTTCTGTTTTGGCAGCATCTTCAGCGATAATTTGTGGCTCTCTACCTTCTGAAAGTGCATCAGCAGTTGCCATTAAATTATACACACGCGGTACAGGCTCTCTGTTACCCTGCAACTGCTCGATCAGCTGAGGCAACACTGCAACAGCGTCATCCAGAGCACTCAAGACACTAGTATCCGGCTCTATCTGTTTATCGATAACGCGATTGAGCATGTTTTCGAATTTCCAGGAAAACTCGCCAATTAACTGTGCGCCGATCAGTCGGCCACTTCCTTTAAGTGTATGAAAACTCCTGCGGACGACAGTCAGTGCCTCTACGTCACCTGTATTGGATTTCCATTGCGGCAGGTTTGTATGAAGTTCTTCAAGTACTTCCTGGGCTTCTTCGATAAAGATTTCGAGTATTTCTTCATCGGCATCGTTGCCAAGTATCTCGAATTCACCATACTCGGCCTCCGGGTCCAGTGCTGCTTGAGTAGCAGGCGCGGGTGAGGGTTTGGTCTGAGCCAGACTTATTTCCGGTTGACGTAGCTCAACGATTTCAGCTGCTTCGGCAGCTGAATTTCCCTCATTCGTTATCGGCTTTTTTTTTGCACCCTCTTCAACCACTCCATCTGGTTGTGCTGGAGTATCACCTGACTGATAACGGTCATGGACTTCGATCAGTGTTCTTAATGCTTCTTCACCAGTGCGCAGGCCAGCCTCGACTCCAGGACGACCCTCAGAGATGGCTTCGAAGAAATATTCAATTGCAGTCACTACATCTGCAACCTTATCCTGCTCTTCTTCATCAGGCTGGTGCCCATTCTCAAGCAGTGCAACCCTTACATAATCTTTTACATTTACGAGCATTGCCTCCACTTGCGCCATTGGCAATATCATCGATACGCCTCTGACTTCTTCCAGCAAATCCAGAACCGACTGCAATTCATCTTTGTTACCGGAGCCACTGGTAAATGCAAGGATTGCTTCCTTGGCATCTGTGAAATTCTGCAAGCCCTGCGCCACGACAGTAGAGATAACGTCACGATATTCTGAGGCCGGGACAATATGGTCTTCATCATCCACATCAGCAACACCAGTGTGCTGTGCGACATAGTTATTCAGTTCCGCTTCTGCACCAAGCAGTTCGCCGGCTATAGCAAAGATGACCTCCTCACTCACCTCAGCGCTACCTTCTATGATGCCTTGAACTTTATCTTTCTGCTCAAGAATTTTAGCTCTCGCGTCAACAAGGCCCAGCATTCCATAAGTATCGCCAATTCTTAATAGCTGATCCAGAAGCGGCTCCAGATCTGCAATTTTTCTGTTATTACTATAAATAAATATCTCAAGTGCATCTTTTACCTGAGCAATATCCTCCTTGATGCCTTGTGAAACAGTGGCGAACAGTTCGGCATTGAGCCCTCCCATGCCTGTTTCCATACCGTCGGCTGCGGATGCGAGTAATTCTTCAAGCTGATACATTTCCTTGATTCGCGTTACACGCTCGCCATTAGACACACTGTTGCCAACGTAGTAAAGGATGTTTCTCAGAAGATCACGTGAGAATTGCACCGCAAAATCATCCTCACCGAGATCAATCAGCAGTTTTATCTGGCGATCAACGCCACCCAAAAGCATTTTTACGCTAACGCTGGAATCGATGCCTTCTTCATTCAGACCTTCCAGCAGTGCCGCAATAACAGACCAGAAACGTCTTACTGATTGTTCAAATGAAACATTCTCAAGAGAAACAATGACTGCAAGCATGCGCTGACATCCCGCATGCTGCTTGTTGTTCTTCAACAGATCAAGAAGACCCAACTGATAGTGTGTTCTTAAGCGCTTCGCTTCGCCATATAATCTTCCGGCCTCTGTCTGAGGTGTATCTACTTGCCCCCCATCTACATCTACGAGATCCATATCGGGGAAGAAAAGAACATTTTCTGTCAGCAGGCTCTCCTTGCGAATAGTGCGCAAGTCATTCATCAATGGCAGCAATGCCATTGGGACGTCCCTGTTACCCGCCTGCAGACCCTCCAGGTAATCAGGTAGTTGAAGCATTGCACGCATCAATACATCATATGCGTCTTCCCTGTGATCTACACCACCTTTGAGTATTGCCTTTGCTGTAAGCTCCATTTCTTCTGCAAGCATGGCCGCACCGAATATCTCGACCATCTGCAAAGTACCGCCAGCAAGATGCAGCCCCTCGATACAGTCCTGCATCAAGGCTTCATCATCATTGTTTTCTATATATTCTGAAAGTGATGTCTGGGCGTCATTTAACACTGTATCAAGCTGCTGCTTGACCCAGCTGAGGGAGTTATATTCAACTGTTCCGTTTGGCTTCATTTACAGGTTACCCGTGCTCATAATACCTGTTAGTGTAAAATTCATGATTTATGCTAACTATCAAGAACTACTGTATCAACCTTGCCGGCGCCTTGCGCAGGAAGCTTGAAGCCGGAAACTGAACGCTGCAGCTCATTGGCCAGCTCATTCAAAGAGCTCAATGATGATGACGTTTCTTCAGTACCCTCTGATGTCTTCAAGGTAATCTGCTGAATGACATTCATGGTTTTGGATACATCATTAGCAATAGCTGATTGTTTCTTTGCAGATTCGGATATACCCTCAATCAGGTTGGCAAGACTTGTTGATACATTCTCAATTTCTCTTAGCGCCTTACCCGCGTCTTCTGCACGTTTGGCGCCACTAACAACACCTGCGGTACTCACTTCCATCGAAGTGATCGCTTCATTGGTATCCGCCTGAATCGTGTTAACGAGTGTCTCAATCTGCTTGGTTGCATTACCGGCACGTTCAGCAAGTCGTTGCACTTCGTCTGCGACCACCGCGAAACCACGCCCTGCATCACCTGCGGTGGACGCCTGAATCGCTGCGTTCAAAGCAAGAATGTTCGTCTGATCTGCAATTTCAGTAATCAGGCCTACGATGTCGCCAATTTCCTGTGATGATTCTCCAAGTCGTTTAATACGTTTCGATGTTTCCTGAATGGTTTCTCGAATGCTTTCCATACTGCCGATTGTTTCACGTACCACGCCCGCACCTTTTTGTGCGATTTCCATCGATTGACGCGCCACCTCGGCTGATTCTGTAGCCTCTTTAGTTACATTTTTCATCGATTCCGCCATATCGGTAATCGCCGCACTCGCCGAAGCGATTTCACGCGCCTGATGGTTACTCGCTTCAGCAAGCGACTTCGCTGTTCCCTGTGCGTTTGATGTTGATGTCGTTACCTCGGTTGAGGTGTTATTGATGGTTGTTACCAGTGATCGCAGGGCGTCGATCGCAAAGTTCACCGAGTCTGCAATCGCGCCTGTAATTTCTTCTGTTACCGTGGTGTGTACAGTAAGATCACCGTCTGCCAGGTTGGCCATTTCATCCAGCAGCCTCAGAATCGCATGCTGGTTTCTGCGGTTGTTTTCCAGCGCCTGCTCCTCGCGTGCTTTTGCATCTCGCAACATCAGGATACCGCCGATAATAATAAGTATAACCGCCAGAGCACCGAAACCCACACCTGCCAGCTGAATAATGTCCAGTGTTTGTGTCTGGTTGGAAATTGCATGCTGCAATGCTCTCAACTCAGCAAGCAGGTTACCGCTCTCGGTTGTCACCTTGCTTGCAGCATCTTTAACCTCAAACAACTCGGGCGACAATTCGAGTATACCCGCGATGTTGTCACTTACCGCAGAGATAAGCATCGCAACTTCGCGCAGTTTGGCAATAGCTTGCTTGTCCGTAACCTTTTCGATATTTAATGAGCTGGAACCCTTGAGCAAGCCCTCAAGAACCCTGCCAAATAACGCAGCATCCCGACCAAAACGATCAGCCGCCGCTGCCGCCTGCTCGCCACCTGCCAGAACCTGGTTAAGATTGTTCTTAATGCGCTGCGATAACATCATCTGGCGAGTGGCGAGATAGATCTGCCTTGTTGAAGCACCTTTCTTCATGAGCACACCAACCACCTCGTCAGAGAAGGTGAGCAGCTGGGGAATGAAGCTATCGATTACGGTATAGAGTTCCCGCACCTCTGAAACAGGCTTCTTACCATTGACAATGGTCGAAATATCGTTATTAAATTTGCTCCAACTTTCCTCGACACGCTCCATCGGAGTCGCCAGCTGCACACCCAATGGAGGCACTCCCGACATCGAATCTCCTGAACGATAAGAATTCTGTATTTTCTCGAATCGATAGCGACTATCAAGCAATGCTTCGAATTCCGATTCCCGGCCGGATGCCGCACCAAGTGCTTGCGTAGTCATAAGCTGGGATAATAGCAACTGCTCGGACGCCATCTCTACATGTCGTTGCAAGTCTGCACGTTTGTTACCTACGTAAAGCAGACTTCCCAACATCACAAAGATAGATATAAAAAGCATTATACCCAATAAGGCCAGCGGTCTGCTGACCGCCCTTGCTGCTGGCCTTGGTTTTTTCTTTTCAGCGCTCATTAAAGTTGTCTCCGCTTTATTATTCAACCGAATCGCCCGGCTCGTTTTATTTTTTTATAGTGGCGCTTCGGCCAACCGCTCATCTTGCGTCATATTCTGGAAACTGAATACAGGCCAACTGTCACCTTCCTGACTGAAAGCCTTGTTTACATATTTCGATACATTTTCATGCAAGCCCGGGATGTCTTCTGACTGATCCTTGGTTTGAAAATGCTTCATACCGTATACTTCTTCAACTACAAGTCCTGTATTGAATCCTTTATAGTCAATAACAATGACCCTTCCTTTCTTTCTTTGTTTTATATCCTCACCTAGAATGAAACCCTTCAGGTCCATTAACGGCAACAAGCCTCCACGAACATTGGCCACACCCACCATCCATGATTTCACTCCTGGAATATTGGTGTATTCAGGTAAATCCAGTATTTCCTCAATTTCATTCATGGGTGCGATAAGTTTGTCATTCCCTATCCTGAAACCAACACCCACCCATTCTTCTTCAACTTTATCAAGCGTTTGCAACCCGGCAGCGTTCGCCTGGCAGCGTTGCTCGATATCCAGTAATAAATCAAATGGGTCGTTGGTATTCAACATTGTAATTATTTCAATCGTGCACTAGCTTGCCAGCACCATGTTTACATGTTCAATCAGGCCCTTTTCCTGTACTGGCTTGACGATATAATCCCTGGCACCCTGGCGCTTGGCCCAGACCTTGTCAGTCTCCTGGTCTTTGGTGGTTACGATGATTACAGGAATTTTTGCTGTCTCTGACTGTCTGGTTAGCTGACGTGTTGCCTGAAAGCCATTCATACCCGGCATCACAACATCCATCAACACCAGATCCGGCAGGACTTCTTTTGCTATTTGAATACCGGCCTCGCCAGAATCAGCTACTACAACTTCATGACCATTCTTCTCGAGAATGGTCTGTAATACATGAACCTCTGTAGGAGAATCATCAACTACAAGTATTTTCGCCATTGCTTAATCACCATTGTCAAATGTTGTTTTTTAGATATTATCTGTAATTATTTTACCGATGCATGTTCCTTGATCGCACCTATAAGGTCTTCTTTGGTAAACGGCTTGGTCAAATACTGCGTGGAGCCGACAATACGTCCTCGTGCGCGGTCAAAAATACTGTCCTTACTCGACAGCATTATCACCGGCGTCTCCCTGTAGGCCTTGTTATTTTTGATCAAAGCACACGTTTGATAACCATCAAGACGAGGCATCATGATATCTACGAAAATAATATTCGGATTGGTTTCTGCGATTTTTGACAACGCTTCAAAACCATCTACTGCCGTAACAACTTCACAACCTTCCTTTTTCAGAAGGTTCTCGGCTGTTCGACGAATCGTTTTGCTGTCGTCGATGACCATAACCTTGAGGTCATTCAACTCAGCGACATCTTCTGCCATTGCCGCACCATTCATTCATTATTAGCCCTAGAGAGGTGGATATACAAAGAATGTAGACCAAGAAATTTATATTCGCAATCAATCTTTGCACATAACACATTGAATTGTGTAAAGACATTATTTGATTTACATTTAGCTTATTCATAAGACTGAAAAACGGAAATAGCATGACTCGCAAACTCGGAATCATCATGGACCCCATCGAGCACATCAAAATTGTCAAAGACAGCAGTTTTGCCATGATGCTTGCCGCCCAGCGACGCGGCTGGGAACTGCATTATATGAACCAGCACCACCTGTATTCAGACGGGGGCAGCACGCGCGCCCAGACACAAACATTGAAGGTGCAGGACGAGCCAGAAAGCTGGTTCAGCGCCATTTCCAGTCAGGATATAGCCCTGTCAGAGCTTGATGCAGTGCTGATGCGCAAGGACCCGCCATTTGATATTGAGTATATTACCACCACATGGCTGCTCGATAGCGCGGAGCGCGCAGGAGTCGTGGTCGTCAACAAACCCGCAAGCCTGCGTGACGCCAACGAAAAGCTGTTCATCACCTGCTTTCCGCAATGCTGCGCGCCCATGCTGGTCAGCAGTGAATCCAGCCGAATCCGGCACTTCGTTGCACAGCATCAGGATGTAATTCTGAAGCCTCTGGACAGCATGGGCGGCCATTCCATTTTCAGGGTTCAGCCGGACAACCAGAACCTGTCGGTAATACTGGAACTCATGACCAATAGCGGGAAGAAAACAATCATGGCCCAACGCTTTATTCCTGAAATCACCCGGGGTGACAAGCGCATACTGCTTATCGATGGCGACCCTGTCCCCTATGCTCTGGCTCGCGTTCCAGCCGCTGGAGAAACCCGGGGTAACCTTGTCGCAGGCGCAACCGGGGTCGGCATGCCGCTGTCAGACCGCGATCGCTGGATATGCGCGCAGGTATCTCCGGCGCTTCGCGAAATGGGGATCCTGTTTGCCGGCCTGGATGTGATTGGCGATTACCTGACAGAAATCAACATCACCAGCCCCACCTGCATCCGTGAACTGGATACGCAATACGATCTTGATATCGGCGGGCAACTGATGGAATCAATCGAATCCCGCCTGCCCTGAACTCGAATCCATTGCATATCAACAAACATCTGAAACAGGCACTCTCCACCCGCTTGATACTGCTGGCAGGGGTGTATCTGTTAACGGCATCCTGCAGCAATACTGCCAACACCGAATTCAAGCACAACATTTTCGCTTTCGGCACCCTGATCGAAATCACGCTGCTTAACACCACTGAAACAAAGGCAAACACTGCATTCGATCATCTCGAACGCAAGTTCCACGCTTACCATGCCAGCTGGAGCCCATGGGAAACAGGCAGCGACCTCAGTCGAATAAATGATTCGATTGAGGCAGGCAGTCGAATTTCGGCGCCACAGGCGGTATTACCGTTGATTATTGCTTCAAAAGACCTGTTCGAAAAAAGCAACGGGCT
>Ga0316198_10001411_pt1 | contig 14073 bp, 15 predicted proteins | sample OudBieAanoxic_MG_FD_204935 | JGI IMG/M metagenome (GOLD analysis project Ga0316198, IMG submission 204935) | Coastal sediment microbial communities from Oude Bieten Haven, Netherlands - site A anoxic | ecosystem: Environmental > Aquatic > Marine > Coastal > Sediment | place: Netherlands...
CTTGCCCGACTGCATGACCTTCTCGAGAATCGGGAGCATGTCCTGGACCGAACCGATCTTGGAGTTCGCGATCAGCACATACGGGTCTTCGAGAACCGCTTCCTGCCGGTCGGGATCCGTGATGAAGTACGGCGAGATGTAGCCCTTGTCGAACTGCATACCCTCGGTGAACTCGAGCTCGACGCCGAACGTCTGGCTGTCCTCGACGGTGATGACACCCTCGTTCCCAACCTTGTGCATGGCGTCAGCGATGCGGTCGCCGATGACCTTGTCCGCTGCGGAGTTCGCTGCGACGTAGGCGATGGCGCCCTTGTCGTCACTGGAGACTGGAGTCGCTCCGTCGGCGATGTTGTCGACGACCTTGGCGACGGCCTCTTCGATGCCGACCTTCATCTCCATCGGGTTCGCACCCGCGGCGACGAGGCGCAGCCCGTCCTGGACCATGGCCTGAGCAAGGACCGTTGCCGTCGTGGTGCCGTCACCGGCGACGTCGTTGGTCTTGTTCGCTACTTCCTTTGCGAGCTGCGCACCCATGTTCTCATAGGCATCCTCCAGCTCGATCTCCTTGGCGATCGTCACACCGTCGTTCGTGATCGTGGGGGCTCCCCACTTCTTCTCGAGGACGACGTTGCGGCCCTTGGGGCCGAGCGTCACCTTTACAGTGTCGGCGAGCTTGTCGACGCCCGCCTGAAGGCCACGGCGGGCCTCCTCATTGAATCTCAGTTCTTTTGCTGCCATTGGGTATGCCTCCTAGGCGAGTACGGCGAGCACGTCGCGAGAGGACAGGATCAGATAATCCTCACCCTCGACCTTGAGCTCGGTGCCGCCATACTTCGAGTAGAAGACGACGTCGCCGACGCTGACATCCATGGGGATCCGTTCCCCGTCCTTGATTTCACCGGGTCCCACAGCGAGCACTTCGCCGAGCTGTGGCTTTTCCTTAGCGGTATCCGGGATGACGAGGCCGCTCGCTGTGCGAGACTCTTCCTCATCCTGCGGCTTCACGACGATCCTGTCGCCGAGAGGCTTCAAATTCATCCGACTCCTCCTTCACGTTTAGCAGTCGGTTACTGCGAGTGCTAAGCATAACACGAATCTGGCACTCTTTACTCCCGACTGCCAGGATTTCTCGAAGAATATCAAGAAATCTGCGTCGACCCGACTCGGGTTTTTCGGTCAGGGGTGCTGCAATCGGGGGCTCCGGCCGTCAGGCGTCCTCCATGACCCGTCCGAGATCCGTGCCCTCGATGATCCCGACGGCGCGTCCGTCCCGTACCACAACGAGGCGCCCGGTCTTGCCGGCGGGCCGGTGAACCATGGCATCGAGCGGCATGCGGACGTCAACCACGTCCCCCGGTCCGATCTTGGACATCACCGCCGATGCACGACTCGAGACCCGACGAGCCGGCGAGAGGCGATCGATCTCCGCCTCCCCGAGCACACCACGGATCCGCCCATCGACCTCGACCGGCAGCGACCGCAGTCGGGCGCCGATCTGATAGAGGTCGATGACCCGACCCACGAACATGTCACCCGGGACCGGATCGGGCGTCGGTCGCATCACATCGCCCGCGACCATTCCGTCCATCTTCGTGATCAGGAGCTCGCGACGACCGGCGCTCTCTGCACTGCGAAGCACATACCACCCGAGCGCGGCGCCGAGCAGCGCCCACGGACTCAACGTCACGAACGCAAACCCGATCGCGACCCCGATGACGATCCAGCCGAAGATGCGACCAGCCTGAACCGCCAGTTCGGTAGCACGGATGCGGCTTCCGTTGACCTGCCACACGAGAGCGCGAAGCACCCGCCCACCGTCCATCGGAAACCCGGGGAGAAGGTTGAACGCCGCGATGAAGAGGTTGACGAACGCCAGGAAGCGAATCGCATCCTGGGCTTCCGGCATGCCTGAGGCGAGTTCGGCAATGAGCCAGAGGACGCCGGCCAGCAGCAGCGAGACGATGGGTCCGGACGCCGCGACGGCCAACTCATCCGGCGGTCGCTCCGACTTCCCATCGATGAGCGTGTAGCCACCGAACGCGAGGAGTTGGATACGCCGCACGTGCATCCCCCGCCGCTGTGCGACGATCGCGTGGCTGCCTTCATGAGCGAGAACGGATCCAATGAGGAGGGCACCGGCGAGCACGGCGATGAGAGTGGCGACCGACGTGTCGGTGTCGGGATAGGCAACGCCGATGTCGACGAAGAGAATCCAGATGACGGCAACCGTGACGACAAGCAGCGAGAAGTCGATGACGATCTCGACGCCCCCAATCCGGCCGAGCCGGATTCCCCTGTTCACGAACCCAATCGCATGCTGGAGTCGACGTCGCTGCCCAGATCATCGGGAGGGATGCCATCCCGCAAGCGGTCGACGGCTACCGCGGCGATCATGGCGCCGTTGTCGGTGCACATCCGGATCGAGGGAATGAACAGATCGACTTCACGTCGGGCGGCTTCTTCACGGAGTCGGGCACGCAGCCGGCGATTGGCCAGCACGCCGCCGCCACCGCCCACCGATGTGACGCCGGTCTCTTCGACCGCATTGAACGTCTTCTCGACGAGCACATCGACGATCGCCTCCTGTATCGACGCCGCGATATCGGGCCTCGAGGGAAGCGTCTCGTCATCCCTGGCCTTCTCGAGGTAGGTGACGACCGACGTCTTGAGACCCGAGAACGAGAAGTCGAACGGCCGATCCCTCAGCGCCCGGGGGAAGGCGACCGCCTTCGGGTCGCCGTCTTCTGCCTCGGCGTCGATGGCCGGCCCCCCTGGATACCCCAGTCCAACGAAGCGAGCGAGTTTGTCGAACGCCTCGCCTGCTGCATCGTCGATCGTGGTGCCGAGCGTCTCGTACTCACCCCACTCGCGAACGTGGACGATCTGGCTGTGGCCACCGGAAGCGAGAAGCACGATCGCCGGTGGCTCGTACTCGGGGAATTCGAGGCGCGGCGCATAGAGGTGACCCTCCATGTGATCAATGCCGTAGAAGGGCTTTTCGAGCGTCCACGCCAGGGACTTGGCGAACGCGAAACCCACCATCAAAGCGCCGATCAGCCCGGGGCCCTGGGTTGCAGCGATCGCGTCGAGTTGATCGGGATGCACGCCGGCCGCACCGATCGCCTGATGCACAAGAGGACGGATGGCCTCGACGTGGGCACGGGCGGCGACCTCAGGGACGACCCCACCGAAGCGAGCGTGCTCCTCGGTCTGTGATGCGAGCACAAATGAAAGGACGTCGAAGCCCTCGAGCACGGCAACGCCGGTCTCGTCGCAGCTCGTCTCGATCCCGAGCACGAGTGGATCGCTCATGCTGACTCCCCTTCCAGCTCTGATCGGATTGAGTCGAGGTGAACGGCGTACTCCTCGGCATCGACATCGAGCGCCCACATGACGATTGCATCCTCCCCGGCGTAGTAGCCCTTGCGCTTCCCGACCGGGGCGAATCCGAAACGCTCGTACAGTTGCTGAGCGTTCGTGTTCGTCGCACGCACCTCGAGCGTCAGATGGCGTGCGCCGCGGCCAATGGCACGCTCGACCAGTGACATCAGGATCCGTGTTCCCAGCTTCCTGCGGCGGCTGGCTGGAGCGACGGTCAGGGTGGTGATGTGGGCGTCCGCCTCAACCAACATGAGCCCGCCGTACCCGATGATGTCGCTGCCCGCTGTGGCAACGACGTATGACCGGTTGGCGTGGCCGAGTTCGTCGAAGAACACCCTGGCCGACCACGGCTGCGGGTAGATGCCCCGCTCGAGCGTGGCAACCGTGGGGACGTCGCTGCGCGACATGGCTCGGATGATCACGGCCACAGCCCCTCGGACCGGAACAGCTTCCAGTTGATCTGCACATCGGGCTCACGCATGTAGGCCGGTCGCACGTCCTCGGCCGAGACGAAGTCCCCGTGAGCGACGCGGATCGCGGCTATCTCGAGCATCACGTCGGCAGAGGGATACCGGGGTCGGCCACGACGAACGCGGTGGAGACCTCCCCACATGGCGTCCGGCAACGCCTGCCAGTCTCCGACCACAAGCGTGTCCGACTCCTGCGTGTCGAGCACAGCACGGAACTCCTCGAAACCGAGCACCTCCGGCAATCCGTCGGGGGCGACCCCGCCGGGCAGGGGCCGGTATGGGGCGACCGCTACCTGCTGGCGCCGCATGTCAACCACCGACCAGATGCGGCGGCGCCCGGTGGCGGCACGCAGCGCCTGAACCGTGAGCGATGAGACGGCTACGAGCGGTGCGCCAACTCCGGCAGCAAACGCTTGCGCGGTGGCGATCCCTGCCCGAATCCCGGTAAATGGGCCGGGGCCGACGTCAACGGCCACGGCATCAATGTCATTGCGCTCCCACCCGGCCTGTTCGAAGCAGAAGTCGATTGCCGGCATCAGGAACCCGACGTGACCCCGGCGGTCCACTCGGACACTCATTGCCGCCAATGACGCTCCGTCTCCGAGCGCAATCGACGAAGCCGGCGTCGCGGTCTCAATGGCGAGGATCTTCATACGATCCCCTCGAGGGAACGGCCAGCCCAGGAACCGTGGGGGATGAACCGGAAGCTGCGTCCCGTCTCTCCATCGATCTCGATCTCGATCACGAGGCGATTGGGAGACACAGCCTCCTCGATCGCCTCTCCCCACTCAATGACCAGAACTCCAGCCGCTGCGGTCTCCTCGAGATCGAGATCCTCGAATTCGAGAATCGACCCAAGGCGGTACACGTCCGCATGCACGAGTGGAAGGAACCCGTCTCGATAGACACGTGCGATCACGAACGTCGGACTCGCAACCTGGTCGGGGATCCCGAGCCCTTCTGCGATGCCGCCCGTGAGCAGGGTCTTGCCGGTGCCGAGACGTCCGCCGAGCAGCACTACGTCACCCGGGATCAGGACCGAGGCCAGTCGGCGCCCGAGCGCCAGCGTCTCTGCAGGGGAGTCGGTTCGTGTGGTGATCATGCGTGTCTCATGCTCCGAAGAGTCCGAGTTGCTCGGGGTCATCGTCCGGCCTGACCTCGGCGTCGGTCTCAGTCTCATCGGTGTGCGTTGGGAGGTTACCGGTGATGGCGTCCCGGATGAGTCCGAAGTCGAATCTCATGTCCTCGAGAACCTGAGCGGAGCCCCGAAGCGCAGCGGCCGGGTGGAACGTCGGCACGAGGTAACGGCCCCACCATTCGTACGCGGTGCCGCGCAGTCGGGTGATGCCGGTCTCGGTGTTCAGGAGCAGCTTGGACGAGAAATTGCCGAGGGTGACGACCACCTTGGGATCGATGAGGATCAGTTGCTCTCTCAAATATCCCTTGCAGGCCTCGATCTCGTCGGGTCTCGGATCGCGGTTCTTCGGGGGGCGGCACTTCACGACGTTCGCGATGTAGACATCCGAACGCTCGAGGCCGATCTCGGCGAGCAGACGATCGAGGAGCTTCCCGGAGGGTCCAACAAATGGGATGCCCTGCTCGTCCTCACGCTGCCCGGGAGCTTCGCCGACGAATACGACGTCAGCCTGCGGGTCCCCGTCGCCGAAGACGACCTGCGTCCTCCCCTCTGCGAGCCGGCACGCTGTACAAACGATGGCGGTCGCTCGGAGTTCGTCCATCGTGGTCGCGCCGTCGGTGGTCACGGACCGCCCCTGGACTCGAGGAGCGCGGATTCGATGGCCCGCCCAACCACCACGAAAGCAGCCTGTTGCACGGCATCGATATCCGCGGACTCCGAACCGAACGACACCACGAACGTGGAATCGCCGTCGTAGCGGGTGTGGGTCGGCCGGATGCAGCCTCCAATGGCGTCATGCGAGCGGATGGCGATGCGACGGAGTTCATTGCGATCCTCGATCCCGGCATCGGTCGCGACGCACACGAGGGTCGTGTTGTCGCCCGCTGCCGGCCCAACCGGCGCCGTGATCGCGGCATGCTCTCCACCGGTCAGTGAGTCCCCTTCGAGGCTGAAGATGTCGCCTGCCGCGTTCAGCACAACGAGCGCACCGACGGTCGCGTCGCCAACCTTCACCGCGGCCGAGCCGACGCCGGCGAACTGCATGGCGGTGAAGCCGCGCCATGCGCCGACGGTGGTGCCGGCACCTGCGCCGACGCGTCCGAGGGCGACGGGGTCCGTGGAGCGGGCGAGATAGGCAGCTGCGCCCTCAACCGGTCCAGGCCGTCCCGGCGGGTTTCCGGTCATCAGGTCGAAGACGATGGCCGACGGAACGATCGGGACCGGCCCAGCGGGAGTCGGAGCGCCGCGCCCTTCCCGCTCGAGTTCGGCGGAAACACCGGTCGCTGCAGCGAGGCCAAATGCCGAGCCGCCGGCGAACATCAGCGCATTGACGGTGACGGGCTTGATCGCTGGTCCGAGCGCATCGGTCTCCCGCGTACCAGGGGCTCCTCCGCGCACGTCGACCACGGCGACGTTGGGTTCCGGGAAGGTCAGCACGGTGACCCCGGTCGCGGCGACATCGTCCGTGTAGTGGCCGACCGCGACGCCGGGGACCGATGTGATCGTGGGCAGGGTCATCAGGCGTCTCCTTTGAAGTAGCGGCGCGGCAGGCGCGGACCGAACTGGCACACCACTTCGTAGTTGATCGTCGAGAGCAGATCGGCCCACTCGGTCGCCGTCACTTCCTCGTCGCCTTGTCGGCCGATGAAGACGACCTCATCACCAACGTCGACCGGATCGTCGCCGACATCGATGACGACTTGATCCATTGTCACGGTGCCGGCATACGAGTATCGCCGCCCTCGGATCAACACCTCGCCGCCGAGGTCGGAGAGGCGTCGCGGGATACCGTCGGCGTACCCGAGGGGCACGGTTGCCACCGTCGATGGTCTGTCGAGCGGTCGGACCCGACCGTAGGACGGGCGTGACCCGGCGGGGAGCCGCTGGACGAATGTGACGGCCGAGACCACACGCATTGCCGGGGTGAGGGGGAGATCACTGCCCGTCTCGGGAGCTGGTCGAAGGCCGTAGATACCCAGACCGACCCGCACGAAGTCGAATCGGGCGTCGGGGTGTTCGAGTCCGCCTGCGGTGTTCGCGGCATGGACGTAGTCGACCTCGATGCCCTCGCTGCCGAGGAGGTCGCGGAACTGCTTGAGGGCCACCACTTGGCGTCCTGTGTACTCGGCATCGGACTCGGCTACCGGGAAGTGCGTGGCGATGCCTTCGAGCACCAGGCGTTCGTCGGCGTCGATGCGACGTGCCAGTTCGATCGCCGCTGCCGGATCGGCACCGACTCGGTGCATCCCGGTGTCGACCTTGAGGTGCACGGGATAGGGTGTCGCATCCTCGCGGGCAGCGGTCTCTGCGACCGCGTCGATGAACTCGCCCCGGTAGGCGGTCGGCGTGAGCGACCACTCCACCACCGTGTTGAGTTCTTCCTTAAGCGGCTCCGAAAGAACGAGGATGGGAACCTCGAGTCCAGCCTCGCGAAGCTGAACGCCTTCAGACACAAGAGCGACAGCAAGCCACGATGCTCCACCTGCGACTGCTGCGTGCGCAGCCGGGACGGCACCGTGGCCATAGCCGTCTGCCTTGACGACGGCGCAGACCGCTGCCGGGTAGATCGCTGAGCGAATCACACGGACATTTGACTCGATGGCGTCGAGGTCGACCTCGATCCAGGAGGGGCGCATGGCCGCAAGGGTAACGACTACGGGTTGGTCACGGTGCGCTCTGAGGAATCTGAGAACCGGGTCATTCGACCCTAGGGGCAATCCGATCTGACCCGTACCCTCACAGTGCGGAAATGATGTGGTCGGATGACGCGGAGTCTGACCAAGAGCCAGGAAGGGTGCGACACCACACTCAGTAGTTCAAGAACCGGTCGGCCCCGTATATCGGTCCGGCACCTCGATGGGAGTGGACACATCACCTCCGGGTGATATCTCATCGGCACCGGATTGTGGTCTGCAGATCATCGTCGCCTATCTCCGCACTCTGCAGACAACCCCTCCCCGGGACGGGTTCGACCATAAGAAGCGGCCGCTCTTCGGAGCGGCCGCTTCGCTTTGTTCTGGCTCCTGGCTCCTGGCTCGTCGCTCAGGTCTCGCCCTTCACGGCAATCGCCATCACGACCGCCTGATCCCGCGTGTGGGTCACGGTGACCAGGACCTCGGTCACGCCGAGCACCTCAGCCCGGATCGCTGCCCGCCCGGTCAGGACCGCCCTTGGACGTCCACCCCCGGTGATCTCGATGTCGGTCCAGCGCAGACGTCGCCAGCCGGTTCCGAGGCTCTTCATGACGGCCTCTTTGCCGGCGAAGCGCGCTGACAAGCGCCCGGCCGGGTCGCTGAAGCGGTGGGCATACTCCCACTCGTGGTCGGTGAAGCACCGCTGGCGGAAGGCGTCGCCGTACCGGGCAAGCAGATTGCGGACGCGCTCGACTTCGGCGAGGTCAACTCCGAGACCGATGATGTCCATGCGTTCTGCTCCCGGTTCTGGTCGTCTGGGCGGTCGTCTGCCTATTCGACGGTGACCGACTTCGCGAGGTTACGCGGCTGGTCGATGTCGTGGCCGCGCAATCGCGCCACGTGGTAGGCCAGCAGTTGCAGGGGAACGGCAGCATTGACCGGCGCGAGGAGGTCATCCGTCTCAGGAATCCGCAACACGATGTCGGCGAACTTCCCAATCTGCGTATCCGTGTCGTAGGCCACCGCGATGATCTTGCCACCGCGTGCCTTGACTTCCTGGACGGCCGAGATTGTCTTGTCGTACGTTGCACGTTGGGTGATCACGACGACCACAGGAACGTCCTCCGTGACAAGGGCGAGCGTCCCGTGCTTCAATTCGCCAGCCGGCATCGCCTCGCTGTGGAGGTAGGAGATCTCCTTGAGTTTGAGCGACCCCTCCATTGCGACGGCATAGTCGAGGCCACGGCCGATGAAGTAGATGTCGTTCGCATCAACGATGGCGCTCGCAGCCTCGATGATCGGAGCGTCGTCGTCGAGTATCGCCTCGACCTGCGCCGGTAGATGCGCCAGGCCATGAGCAATGTGAGCCGCTTGATTTCGGCTGACAGAACCCCGGGCGCGTCCAAGGCGGAGCGCCAGCAAGTACTGGCCGATGAGCATGCCGATATATGCCTTCGTCGACGCCACAGAAATCTCGGGTCCCGCACGGGTGTAGAGAATGTCGTCGGCGTAGCGACTGAGGGTGGAACCAACGACGTTGGTGAGCGCCAACATGCGGGTTCCGCGATCCGCCGCGAGTCGCGCTGCGGCCAGGGTGTCGGCCGTCTCACCCGACTGAGAAATCGCAATCGTGAGGTCGCCTTCCTTGACCATCGGGTCGGCATATCGCATCTCGTGGGCGTACTCCACCATTGTCGGGATGCGCAGAACACGCTGGAAGATCTCGCGGCCAACCAGGCCCGCGTGGTAGGCGGTGCCACAGGCCGTGATCCAGATCGTCTCGATCTCCCTGGCGAAGTCGTCGTCGAACTCGACATGCTCGAGCCAGATCTCGCTCTCCTCGTTGAGGCGCCCGCCAAGGGTCTCGGTGATCACGGTCGGCTGCTCGTTGATCTCCTTGAGCATGAAGTGCTCGAAGCCGCCCTTTTCGGCTTGCTCCGCATCCCAGTCGATGTGAATGGGGTCACGGTCGACCGCGTCGCCGGCGATCGTCTCGACGACGGCGCCGTCCTCCGTGAGCGTGACGAGTTCATCGTCCTCGATGATCAGGAAGTCTCGGGTGCGGTGGAGCAGCGCAGGGATATCCGACGCGAGATAGGTCTCGCCGTCTCCGAGGCCGACCACAAGCGGGCTGATCTTGCGCACTGCGACGATCGTTCGCGGCTCGCGTGTGGTCATGACGACCAGGGCGTATGCGCCCTCCGCCCGCTCGACGGCACGGCGGACTGCAGCCGCGAGATCGCCGTCATATTCCTCGGCGATCAGGTGGGCGAGGATCTCCGTGTCGGTCTCAGACGTGAGGACGGCACCACCCGCTTCGAGATCCTCTCGCAGCATCTGGAAGTTCTCGATGATCCCGTTGTGCACGACGACGAACTCGCCGCTGGGATCGGTGTGAGGGTGAGCGTTGAGGTCGCTCGGTTGACCGTGCGTTGCCCATCGGGTGTGCCCGATGCCGATCGTCCCGCTGAGCGGTTCCTCTTCGAGGAGCGCTTCGAGGTTGACGATCTTCCCTTCGGCCTTCCGAACATCGATCGAGCCGTTGGTCACAGCGACCCCGGCTGAGTCATAGCCCCGGTACTCGAGGCGTCTGAGCCCATCCATGATGATGGGTGCTGCTTCGCGAGGGCCGACGTAGCCCATGATTCCGCACACGCGCGCGTCCTCCTTGAGGTTGGCGACCGGAGGGCGCTCCAGGACATGGTCCTGGCTCACTCGGGAGGGGTTTGTCCCCGGGATCACTCCCAGGCTTTCCCCGACCCCGTAACGACCGTGAGCGGCCGAGAGGGCACCCGCCGACTGTTCGATAATCCCTCTTCCTCGTCACCTCGCATTGCTGCGAGGGCAGGCGCTTGGATGTTCTCCGGTCGGTCGTTCAGTTGTGCCTGAGAGAATAGCCGAGTAGCTGAGTAGCCGAGAGGGCGACTGGCGACTGAATTGGCGGCTGCTACAAACCGAACCAGGTCGCGATGAGCGGGGCGGCGAACTCAGCCGAGTAGACCGTGTGGTGGTCGACACCATCGGGGTATCGGGTCTCGACATGATGACCGCCGTCGACGAGAGCAGCCGCAAAGGCTTCCGTGAGATGTATCGGGACGGCGCGGTCGGCTCTGCCGTGGATGAGGAGCACATCGAGGTCCGGTCGCCGCGCCGCATGATCGACCGGATTCCCGTCCGTCCAGTCCGCCGGATCGGTGTTCTTCGGGCCAAACAGATCTGAGGCGAAGGGGCCGATCTGAGCGACGTCATACGGACCAGCGAGGCCAACGAACCGGTCGGGTGGCGCCACCGGATCTGCGCAGCGCCTTGACAATTCCGTCGGGCGCAATGCGAAGAGTGCACCCAGTTGGGCTCCGGCCGAGTGACCCACGACGACGATCTCACCTGCTTCGGTTCCCGAAGCGCTGGCCGCAGCGGCAGTCGCGGCGACGGCACAGGCGATGTCCTCGGCGGGCTCGGGAAAGTACACCCCGTCGCTCGCTGTGCGGTAGGTGATCGTGGCGACGATCGCACCGGCATCGGCGAGCGATTCGGCGAGCGGAATGAGTCCGGTCGGATCGGCGGAGACCCAGCCACCGCCCGGAACGAGGACGACGAGGGGCGGTGCTGACCGTCCGGTCGTCACCACCGCCGCAGGCCAGTACATCTCGATAGCCTCAGGCACGCCTCGTGGGGCTTCCTGCTCCGTCTCTGGCTCGGTTTCGGACACCGGATTCTCGACAGCCTCAGAGGTGGACGAGGAGGGCAGCGCGACAGTCGTCGGCGGCTGCGTCGACTGTGCTGCCGTCGACTCGGCCCCGTCTGACGAACCAGATCCTTGGCTGCATGCCGATGCTGCCAAGGCAAGCGCCGCCATGACAATCGCCGATGAACGCACGATCTCGACCTCCCACGCCAGGCTACCGAACCGCACCGAACTCGTACCGTTCTGGCGACCGGCGACTGCCCTACGCCAGTTCGGCCTTGACCGTCTTTGCGACCATTCCCGCGACATCCGCGGCTTCGGCGGCGGACGGTGCTTCGACCATTACACGAACCAGCGGTTCGGTCCCGGAGGGTCGCACGAGGAGCCGCCCGCGCCCGGCGAGGGCTCGTTCGGCTTTGGCGATCGATGCAGCGATCGCGGCATTGTCTTCGTAGGCCCGGTCCTTCACGACCACGTTCTCGAGGACCTGCGGATAGGCCTCCATGACCGTGCGGAGTTCTCTCAGCTCCTTGCCGGTCGACGCCATGACTTCCATGAGGCGGAGTGCGGTGCGCAGGCCGTCTCCTGTCGCTCGATCCTCGAGCAGGACATGGCCCGACTGCTCACCGCCAACTACGGCTCGCGAGGTACGCATGGCTTCCAGAACGTAGCGATCGCCCACGGCCGTCTCGATGACCGAGATGCCGAGGCGTTCCATCGCCTTGCGGAAACCAAGATTCGACATCACCGTCGCCACGACGGTGTCGTTCTTGAGGCGGTCCCGCTCCTTCATCCACTGAGCGAAGATCGCCATGATCACATCGCCGTCGGCAACAACGCCATCCTCGTCCACAGCGATGAGTCGGTCGGCGTCGCCATCGAACGACAGGCCGACTCGTCCGCGAGCCTCGCCGACGAGAGCCTCGGGGTGGGTTGCCCCGCATCCTCGATTGATGTTCATGCCGTCGGGATCTGCATTGATGATTTCCGCGGTGGCCCCGACACGCTCGAACAAGGTCGGAGCGGCGAGGAATGCGGCCCCGTTCGCGGCGTCGACGATGAACTCGAGACCACGCATCGAGTACTCGACCGGTTGGATGATCCTGTCGACGTAGCGATCCACCGAGTCGGACATCACGGTCTGGATCCCAACCTTCGCCCCGACGCTGCGATGCCACGGCGCCCCGACGAAGTATCGAGCTTCGATCGCGGCTTCGTCGGCATCGGAGAGTTTCGTGCCGTTGGAACCGAAGAACTTGATGCCGTTGTCGGCGGCCGGGTTATGCGAGGCGCTCACCATCACGCCACAAGTGGCCCCGGAGTCCCGGATAAGGCGTGAGACGGCGCCGACCGGAATGATCCCGAGGTCGATCGTGTCGACGCCGACCGAGTTGAATCCCGCCATGAGCGCAGCGGCGAGCATCGGGCCCGAACGCCGGGTGTCGCGCCCGACCACAACGTGGCCGTCGCGATCTTCGCCCGCAGCGCGAGCGAGATCGAACGCGATCTCAGGGGTGAGAACTTCGTTGGCGACGCCACGGACACCATCGGTGCCGAACAGGTGTCTCTCGGTCATGGCGTCGTCCCCCGATGCAGTCGAGAGCGGGCAGGCACAAGGCCTGGGTTAGCGCTTGGTGAACTGCGGAGCGCGACGGGCCTTGCGGAGACCGTACTTCTTGCGCTCGACCTTGCGGTCGTCACGACGGAGGAACCCGGCCTTCTTGAGTAGCGGCCGAAGCTCGGGGTCGATCTCGACGAGTGCACGGGAGATGCCGAGGCGAAGCGCGTCGCTCTGTCCGGTCGTGCCGCCGCCCTCAAGCGTCGCCATGACGTCGTAGCGTCCTTCGAGTTCCGTCAACTTCAGCGGTTCGACGATGCGGAGGCGATGGGATGCCACCGGGAAGTAGTCGTCGAGGCTCTTGCCGTTGAGGGTGAACTGTCCGGTTCCGTCGAGGAGTCGGACTCTGGCGACAGATGTCTTCCGTCGGCCGGTCGCCTGAGCAATCGGTTTTGTCATCAGGCTTCAGCCTTTCCGTACGTGAGTGTGAGCGGTTGTGGCTTCTGAGCCTCGTGCGGATGATCAGCGCCGGCGTAAACCTTGAGCTTCGAGAGCGTCTGACGGCCAAGTCGGTTCTTCGGGATCATCCCTTTGACGGCACTCTGAACGATCCGCTCGGGATGCTCGGCGCGCACGTACGCGAGGTTGTCGGTGCGGAGGCCGCCCGGGAAACCGGAGTGGCGGTGGTAGACCTTGTCGGTCTCCTTGTTTCCGCTGACACCGACCTTGCCGGCGTTGACAACGATGACGTAGTCACCCATGTCCATGTGCGGGGCGTAGGTCGGCTTGTGCTTGCCACGCAGGATCTGGGCGACCTCAGAGGCGAGACGCCCAAGCGGGATCCCCTCAGCGTCGACGACGTACCAGGTGCGGTCGACGTCGGCGGGCGTGGGCGTGAATGTTCTTTGCAGCTTGGCTTTCATCGGGAGTCCTCAGACGGCACGAAATACCCCCGGGGACCCGGGAGCGAGTCTGAATGGTATCGGGTCAGCGAACATAAGGCCAACCGGAACTGATCCGCCACCCTGATCGCCCAAAACACGCCGCGAACCCAGGGTTCTCCGCATCCTATTTGACGCCGTCAGCCCACAGAATCACGCGGGTCTCAGTCTCGATCCATTCCGCGGGCTCACGGCGTCATATGCGAGGTGGAGAACCCTGGGTTCGCGGCGTCGTACTCGACGGCGGTGAGGGTGAGACCCCACGGC
>Ga0316198_10001412_pt1 | contig 14072 bp, 7 predicted proteins | sample OudBieAanoxic_MG_FD_204935 | JGI IMG/M metagenome (GOLD analysis project Ga0316198, IMG submission 204935) | Coastal sediment microbial communities from Oude Bieten Haven, Netherlands - site A anoxic | ecosystem: Environmental > Aquatic > Marine > Coastal > Sediment | place: Netherlands...
TCCCCACCACGCATTCGGAAGCTACATCGGCAAGCTCCTCGACGCCGGCTTCCGGGTCGCGGTGGCGGAACAGGTCGAAGACCCCGCCACGGCCAAGGGCCTCGTCCGGCGGGAGATCGTCCGTACCCACACCCCGGGAACGATCTCCGAAACCGATCTTCTGGACGGCTCCGAACGGTGCTATCTCGCCGCCTACGGCGGCGACGGAGAGAGTCTGGCCCTGGCGTGGATCGAGGTTTCAACCGGAACTCTCGAGGGGATTCGCTGCGGCTCTTCGCAAGCGTTGACGGAATGCCTCGCTCAGCTTCGGCCGCGGGAGCTCCTGGTGGCGGAAGGCTGGGACGGCTGGAAGGCCCTCTGGCCGGCCGATCTCGAGATCCCGACGCTGACCCCGGCGGAGCCCGAACTCTTCTCACCCACCGCGGGTGAGCAACGCCTGAAACGTGTCCTCAGGGTCGGATCTCTGAGGGGATTCGGCCTCGAGTCCGGCGAGAAGCTCGTGGGGATGGCCGGGGCCCTTCTGGGCTACGTCGAATCCACCCAGAAGGGCGCACTCCACCACCTCCGAAACTTTGTCAGACGGTCGGCGGGCGACGCCCTGATCATCGACCGGGCGAGTCTCAGAAACCTCGAGATCGAGCGCGCCGCCGACGGGTCCCGCTCGACCTCATTGGTCGCGGTTCTCGATCACACCTCCACCCGCATGGGGTCCCGCTTACTGCGCGACTGGGTGACGGTGCCGAGCATCGACATCGAGGAAATCGGCGAGAGACAACGGGCGGTGGCCGAGCTCGTGGAAGATGCCGATCTCCTCGGCGCCATGACCGCGGCCCTCGACGGGCTCCCGGATCTGGAAAGACTCGCCGGACGGGTCGGGATGGCGTTCGCCACGCCGCGCGAGCTCGCGACCCTGCGATCCGCCCTCGGCATGCTCCCCGGCCTCGTCAAAACCGCTGAGCGGGCAACTTCGCCCCGCATGCGCCAGCTCGGGGCCGATCTCGATCCCCTGACCGATCTTCACGAGATCCTCCGCACCCGCCTCGCCGGCGAGCCTCCGCATGCGGTTGGTCCGGGAACGATCGCGACCGGTTGGGATGCCGAGCTCGACGAGCAGCGAAAGCTCGCACGCGGCGGCAAGGAGCTGCTCGCCGGCATCGAATCGACCGAGCGCGACCGCACCGGGATCTCAACACTCAAGATCAAGTACAACAGGGTATTCGGGTATTTTCTCGAAGTCTCCAAATCGCATGTCGATCGCGTTCCTGCGAACTACGAGAGACGACAAACGCTGACCAACGCGGAACGATACGTCACCCCCGAGCTCAAGGAGCTCGAGGCGAAGATCCTTGCCGCCGAGGAGCTTTCCAACTCCCGCGAGCGCGAGCTCTTCGCCGACCTCCTCGACGAGCTCTCGACCCATGCCCGACGCATCGCCGTCACCGCTGGGATGGTCGCCCAGCTCGACGTGCTCACCGCTTTCGCCGACCGCGCCCGCCGCTTCAACTACTGCCGACCCGTCATCGAGGAAGAAACCGGGATCTTCATCACCGAAGGACGACACCCGGTGCTCGAGCAGGTCCAGCGGGACCCACCGTTCATCCCGAACGACACCGATCTCGATTCCGGCCGGAGCCGGATCGTGCTCCTCACGGGCCCCAACATGGGAGGCAAGTCGACCTATCTGCGGCAGACTGCGTTGATCACCCTGATGGCCCACTGTGGTTCTTTCGTGCCCGCATCCGAGGCGCGGATCGGTCTGACCGACCGAATTTTCACCAGGGTGGGCGCATCGGACATGCTCGCTCGGGGCGAATCGACCTTCATGGTCGAGATGATCGAAACCGCCAACATCCTCAACCACGCCACTCCGCGTTCGTTGGTGATTCTCGACGAAGTCGGTCGCGGCACCGCGACCTTCGACGGCCTGTCGCTGGCCTGGGCGATCGTCGAGCATCTTCACGATCGATCCGAACACGCCGCACTGGTTCTCTTCGCGACCCACTACCACGAGCTCACCGAGCTCGCGCGTCTGCTGCCCGTCCTCGTCAACCGATCCATGGCGGTCAAGGAGTGGCGCGGATCGATCCTCTTCCTCCACCGGGTGACCGACGGCCCGGCCGATCGGTCGTACGGGATCCATGTCGCCGAGCTCGCCGGAGTTCCGGATGAGGTCTGCCGACGCGCCGAGCAGATTCTCTCCAATCTCGAACGCCACGAACTCAACGTCACCGGGGACGCTGTCATTGCCCAGCCCTTCGACGGCATCGCCGAACGCACCCGTCAGTTGGAGCTCTTCCGGCCACCTTCCGATGAGCTCGTCAACGAGCTCAGGAACATCGACATCGAAGGTCTGACCCCGATTGATGCGCTCAATCTGCTGGCAGCCCTGAAGCAGAAATACGAAGGCGACGATTGAAATGATCGAGTGCATGCCGCTGGTGGTGGGCCTGCCGGGCCCGGAACTGGAGCCCGAGCAGTTCCGTGTCCTCGGGGACATTCGACCCGCCGGCGTGATCCTCTTTCAGCGCAATATTCAGACCGCCGGCCAGGTCCGCGAGCTGGTTTCGGAGCTCGTCGAGCTCGATCCACGGCCGTTCGTCGCCGTCGATCTCGAGGGTGGCGTTGTCAACCGACTGCGACCCATCTGGGGTGAACTCCCGAGCGCCGCGGCGGCCGCAGCCGCAGGCCGGCGGGCCGTTCGGGCGCTGGGCGAGGCTGCCGGCGCCGCCTGCCGAAGCCTCGGCATTCATCTCGATCTTGCACCGGTGGTCGATCTCGACCGCCCCAACTCTTTTGTCGCTCACCAGGGGCGGTGCTTCGCCGCTGATCCCGAGCGGGTCGCGATCCTCGCCGGGATATTCAACGAGGGCTTGGCCACCTGGGGGGTTCGCGGCTGCCTCAAGCATTTTCCCGGTCTCGGTGAGATTCCTCTCGACACCCACGCGGATCTTCCGACGCTCGAGTTCGCCGAGACGGATTTAGGCCCGCATCTCGAGGTCTTCTCCAGGCTCTCCAAGGAAATCCCCCTGGTCATGATGGGCCACGTCATCACGCCCTGCCTCGGCGACGGCGATCGGCCGGCTTCGCTGTCGCCGGCGTTGGTGCACCGCGCGACCCGACTTCCAGGTTTCCCCGTCGTCATCTCCGACGACATCGAGATGGGGGCTCTCGCGAGCTGCGGTGATCTCCCCGAGCGTGTGGAGGCCGCGCTTGCCGCCCGCAATCACGGCGTCCTGGTCTGCAAGGCCTTCGACCGGCTGCCGGAGATCGCGGCTCACCTCACCAAGCGAATGGCCGCCGACTCTTCACTGAGCACCCGGCTGTTCGAGATGGCCGCCTGCATGAGCACCCTGCGGCGCGAGCTCTGCCGAGGCGCCGCCGCGATCCCGGCACCGGATGACACCACGGTCGAGCAGTTGTGGGAACGTGCTCGCCTGGAGGCGAGCACGTAAGGGACAATGGGTGGATGAGCGACACGCGCAGAGCATCGATTCTGCTGTCCGGTGGGCTGGATTCGGCGACGGTGTTGGCCATCGCCCGGGCCGATGGTTTCGAGTGCCACTGTCTGACCGTGGACTACGGCCAGCGCCACCGGGTGGAGCTCGAGGCGGCCGCGGTGGTGGCCGCAGCCCTCGGAGCAAAAACCCACCGGGTTCTCACCCTCGATCTGCGTGCCATCGGAGGTTCCGCGCTGACAGATGAGATCGATGTTCCCCACGGCGACGAACCGGGGGCCGGAAGTGTCCCGGTGACCTATGTCCCGGCACGGAACACGGTCTTGCTGGCCCTGTTGCTCGGCCACGCCGAGGTCATGGGCGCGACCGACCTCTTCATCGGCGCCAACGCCGTCGACTACTCGGGCTATCCCGACTGCCGCCCGGCATTTCTCGATGCCTTCGCCGAGCTCGCCAACCTCGCGACCGTGGCCGGGGCCGAGCACGGTGCCCGCTTCCGGGTTTGCGCACCACTCCTCGAGCTCACCAAGGCGGAAATCATCCGACGCGGGACCGATCTTGGCGTGGACTACGGGCTCACCCACTCGTGCTACGACCCGACTCCCGAGGGTCTCGCCTGCGGCGACTGTGACTCGTGCACGCTGCGACGAAGGGGGTTCGTCGAGGCGGGAGTCGTTGATCCGACAAGATATCGGTGATCGACATACGTTCGGGGGTACGTCGTGATCCGCGATCGTACCCGAGCACGCGGGAAAAACCGCTCACCGGGGCGTGCCGGGCTTGACATTGTGCCGGCACCGGCCCCCCGGCAGCGCACCACGCCCCGCACAATGTCATGCCGGGCAACCCACGGGCAGAGCGATCCGGTGCATCTGCCCCGACTCGCCACCTCTCGCCAGGTTTCGCCACGAGGGCGACGAACAGTTCGGCGATGTCTGATGCCGGTGTCAGAAGAAGAGCGAATAGAACACCCGGCCCGAAACCGACACGACCACGGCGACAACGACCGTGAACCCGGAGATCGCCGCCGCCCCCCTCCAGCCCATCTGCCTGGCAAGCACCGCGATGGTGGCGATACAGGGCACATAGAAAACCACGAAGAGGGTGAAGGTCAGGAGCTGCTGGGTCGTCATCACCGTGTTGATATCGGTGGTTCCCAGCGCCTGCACCAGCATCACCAGGGTCAGCTCCTTGCGCAGCACTCCGAATACCAGGGTCATCCCAACCGCCGCCGGCAGCCCGAGCATCCACACCGTGAGGGGCGACAGGAGCGCGTTGATGGAGTCGGCGGCGTCCGCCCACTCGAGCACGCCGAGAACGATGGACGACGCGATGAGCAGCGGCCAGGCGATGGTGATGAACTCCTTCAACGCGAGCCAGGTCTTGGCGACCAGGGTCTTGACTTCGGGCAGGCTGAGATCGGGAATCTCGAGCACCAATCCGGGCGATGCGCCCTTCATGCGCTTTGCCAACACCGTGCCGAGCACGACAATGACGAAGATGTTCAGGAGATAGATCGCCAACGCCCACATCGGACCCATGAAGGCCGCCACCAGGCCGAAGATCACCACCGTTCGCGCCGAGCACGGAATGAAAGAGGTCAGCACTGCCGTGATCCTGCGGTCCTTCTCCGACTCGAGGATCCTCGTCGACATGATCGCCGGAACCGAGCAGCCATAGCCGAGAATCAAGGGCAGGACCGACTTGCCGTGGAGGCCGATGCGGTGCATGAAACTATCCAGGATGTAGGCCAGCCGCGGGAGGTAACCGGTGTCCTCGAGGATCGCCAAACCCAGAAGGAAAGGAATCAGATAGGGCAGCACGATGGCCACGCCCCCGGCCAGGCCCATGACCAACCCGTCGGCGATGGTGGCGGTGAGGCTTCCGGGTGGGAACTGCTCCGCCACCGACCCCTGCAACCAGTTGAAACCGACGACCAAAGGCGCCTCGACCCGCTGACCGACGCCAAAGACGAGCCAGAAGAAACCGGCGAGGATCAGGACCATCAACGGGCCTCCTGTCCACTCGTTGAGGAGGAGGCGATCGGCCCTTTCGCGCCATCCCTCCTTGGAGCTTTGGTGGATGACGACCCGATCCTCGATCGAATGGGCCACGGCGTGTCTGCTGCCGGAGACCACCTGGTCCGCGCTCCACCCGTGAACCTCTTCCAGGTGGTTCGCGACGTCGGCGACTCGATCCATGAGATCCGGCGCCCGAGACCTGAAGCGATCGGACAGGTGGGCGTCGCCTTCGAGAAGCTTGATGGCGACGAATCTCGAAGGGATGTCCGGGATCGAATCGTCCTGGTCAATAGCGGCCCTGACCTGCTCGACGGCCTCCTCGACCTCGCGGTCATAGGTCGGCGGGGTCGACGACACCGCAAAGGTCGCGTGGCGAAGACTCTCGCGGAAGAGCCTCTTCAGACCTCTTCCAAGCCGCGAGATCGTGGTCACGACCGGCACACCGAGCAGCTCTGAAAGCTCCTCGTGATCGATTTCAACCCCCCGTCGGCGGGCCTCGTCCATCATGTTGAGCGCGACGATCATGGGCCGACCCAGCCCGAGAAGCTGCAGCGTCAGCTCCAGCGATCGCCCCAACCGGCTCGCATCGACCACGTTGACGATGAGGTCGTACGATTCGTTCAGCAGATATCGTTCCGCCGGACCGGCCACAGTATCCGATGACGTTACCGAGTAGATCCCGGGCAGGTCCACAACCTCGACCTCACGACCGGCGATCAAGGTCTTGGTTGCGGTGAAGGAAATCGAAGACTTGGGGAAGTTGGCCGTGGCCGACCGGTAACCGGCCACCGAATTGAAGATCGAACTCTTGCCGGAATTGGGCTGGCCGGCGAGGACGAATCGCATCACTTCCCGGCCTCGACCGCCTCCATCGGTCCGGACAGGTGTTCGACCACGCCATCCATGTCGACCTGGATCTTTGACGCGACCCCCCGGCCGAGTGCGACCCTGGTGCCGTGGACCTCGACCAGGACCGGACCGCGGAATGGAGCGCGTTGCACCACGGTCAGCCAATCTCCGATGTGGATGCCGAGAGTGTTGAGGTACGAGCGGACCTTCTGCCCCCCGTCGATCATGATCACACGGGCCTGACGTTTGATGCCCACCGTATCGAGCGTCATCATCGAAAGGCTGCTCCCCCTATCGGACACGGCATCATACCCCAAGAACGGGCGATTTGTTTCCCAAAGAAAACAACTGCATCAGTTTCTATTTTCAGTCATTTAGCATCTCTCGTTGAAGATGAACGGATGTTCAGCGTTATTTCAGAAACGGGATCGTTACTGAGATTCATTCAGAATTCGTCTGAATCAACGGGGGAGGTCGCGAATGCCGAGGATCGCCGACCGGACCTACCGGAATCGGACGCGGACGCAGGTTAGAATGGCGGTCCCGTTGGAGGTTGCCATGACCGAGCGTCTCACCGTCGAGTTGACCGAGCTTCCCGAGCCCGGAGATTTCGAACCCGGTATCCGCCGAGCACCCGACCGCGGTTGCACCCTCACCCGCCGCGAGATCAAGATCGCGCTGGCCAACGCCCTGCGCTATCTGCCCACGGAGCACCATGCCGTCGTCGCTCCCGAGTTCCTCGAGGAGTTGCGCACTCGCGGCCGGATCTACGGCTACCGATATCGACCGCACGGGCGTCTGACCGGTCGACCCATCGACTCCTACGCCGGCAAGATCACCGAGGCCAAGGCCATGCAGGTGATGATCGAGAACAACCTCGACTTCGATGTCGCCCTCTACCCCTACGAGCTCGTGACCTACGGCGAGTCCGGCCAGGTCTGCCAGAACTGGATGCAGTATCTGCTCATCAAACGCTACCTCGAGATCATGGACGACACCCAGACCCTCGTCGTCAGCTCCGGCCACCCACTCGGGCTCTTCCCATCGCGCCCCGAAGCCCCCCGCGCCATCATCACCAACGGACTCATGGTGGGGATGTTCGACACCCCGGAAGACTTTCACCGACTCGCCGCGCTCGGCTGCGTGAACTACGGCCAGATGACCGCCGGCGGCTGGATGTACATCGGCCCCCAGGGGATCGTTCACGGCACCTACATCACCCTGCTCAACGCCGGCCGGCTCTATCTCGGCGTGCCCGAGGACGGCAATCTCTCAGGTCACACCTTCGTCACCTCGGGGCTCGGGGGGATGTCGGGCGCACAGCCCAAGGCGCTCGAGATTTCCGGCGGCGCCGGGATCGTCGCCGAGGTCGATGCCTCTCGCATCGAGACCCGTCACTCGCAGGGTTGGGTCTCAAAAGTCACCGATGACCTCGGAACTTCGGTGCGCTGGATGCTCGACGCCGCCGCTGCCGGGGAGCCCCTTTCGGTGGCCTACCAAGGCAACATCGTCGATCTGCTCGAGTACCTGGACACCGAGGACATCGCCGTTGATCTCTACTCCGACCAGACCTCCTGCCATGTTCCCTACGACGGCGGCTACTGTCCCGCAGGGGTCAGCTTCGGCGCCATGCGCGACCTCCTGACCACCGATCGCGAGGGTTTCAAGATCCTGGTCGACGCCAGCCTCGCCCGCCACTACCGGGTGCTCAAACGGCTCACCGAAAAGGGCGCCCACTTCTGGGACTACGGCAACGCCTTCCTGCGAGCGGTCTACGACGCCGGTGTCCCCGAGATCACCGCCAACGGCGTCGATCCGTCGGAGGGCTTTGTCTGGCCCTCCTATGTCGAGGACATCATGGGCCCCATGTGTTTCGACTACGGCTACGGTCCGTTCCGCTGGGTTTGTCTGTCCGGCGAGTCCGAGGATCTCAACGCCACCGATCGGGCCGCCATGGCCTGCATCGACCCCACCCGCCGCGGTCAGGACCGCGACAACTGGCAGTGGATCCACGACGCCGAGACCAATGCGCTTGTGGTGGGAACCCAGGCGCGCATCCTCTACGCCGACGCCGAGGGAAGGACCGCGATCGCCCGCCGTTTCAACCAAATGGTCCGTCACGGCGAGATCGGTCCGGTGATGATGGGCCGAGACCACCACGACACCGGCGGCACCGATTCGCCCTATCGCGAAACCGCCAACATCTATGACGGTTCCTCGACCGTCGCCGACATGTCGCACCAGTGCTGGGCCGGAAACGCCGCTCGCGGGATGACCATGGCGGTGATCTCAAACGGCGGCGGCGTCGGCACCGGCAAGGCGGTCAACGGCGGTTTCGGCCTGGTCCTCGACGGCTCGGAGCGGGTCGATCGGATCCTCGACTCGGCGCTCGAGTGGGACGCGATGGGCGGCGTCGCGAGACGGGCCTGGGCGAGGAACGGGAACGCCATCGAGACCGTCGACGTGTGGAATCGAGCCAACGCCGACCGCGGCCACGTCACGGTGCCGAGAGTCGCCGACAATGCCCTCCTGGAGGACCTGCTCGACCGAAGCTGATTCCATCTTCATTTTTCGGCACTGGAATCGTCAGGGCCGTGTCGGTGACCACGACGCCGCGATGATTCAAAAACCGAAAAATATGAAACGCTGAAATAGAATAAACTCGGACTATGGACACCCTCCTCCAGCATCTGCCGCCTGAACTGGCAGGCTTTGCGATCACCCTCGGGCTGTCCATGCTTATCGGCTTCGAACGCGAAGAACAACGCCCCGCGGACTCCGCCGGTTTTTTCGGCGGCATCCGGACCTTCCCCATGATCGGGCTCGCCGGCTTTCTCCTGGTCGAGGTCTTCGACTCGCCCATCCCATTTGCAATCGGACTACTCGTTCTCGGCTTCCTTCTCGCGGTTTCACACTGGGGCAGCGTCCAGGCCAATGACCTCGGTCTGACGACCGAAATCGCCGCTCTGCTCACCTTCGGCCTTGGCGCCGCCGCATCGCATGAGATGTACTGGCTCGCGCTTGCCGTGGGCATCGTCGCGGTGATTCTGCTGCACGAGAAACGGCGACTCGAGGGACTTGCATCGCGGATCCCGTCGGAAGAGCTGCGCACCCTTCTTCGATTCCTCGTCCTCACCGCGGTGATCCTTCCCGCTGTTCCCGACCACGCCTTCACGCAATACGAGATCAACCCCTTCAAGATCTGGCTCGTGGTGGTGGCGGTGAGCGGCGTCTCCTACGCCAGCTATCTGCTCCAGCTCAGACTCGGTGACCGGGCCCTCCTGCTCTCCGGCATTCTCGGCGGAGCCTACTCTTCAACGGTCACGACCGTGGTCCTTGCCCGCCAGTCCAAAAACGGCCACCATTCCGCCGATTCCTACGTCGGAGCCATCGTCGCCGCAACCGGGGTCATGTACCTCCGGCTTTGGGTCCTGGTGATCCTCTTTGCACCGTCTCTCGGACAACGACTGAGCCTCCTCTTCTGGGGTCTGAGTCTCGCGGCCCTGGTCGTCGGCGTCGTCCTGACCCGGCTTGGGCGTAGCGACCGCGGCGACGGCGACGAGCGGACGCAGCCATCCAACCCGCTCGAAATCAGCTCGGCCCTCACCTTCGCCGGGATCTTCCTGGTCGTCCTGGTGGTCACCCGCATGGTGGCCGAGCGCTTTGGCGGCACCGGGGTCCTGATCATGGCCGCCATCATGGGTGCGGCCGATGTCGACCCGTTCATCCTCGGCATCACCCAGAACGTCGGCACGACACTGCCCATCGAAACCGCAGCCCTCGCGGTGGTCATCGCAGCCGCGACCAACAACCTCGTGAAGGGGATCTATGCCGTCGTATTCGCATCGAAATCCACGGGGCGGACGGCTCTTGCGGTCCTCTCCGCCCTGGGTGTGGCGAGCGTGGCGCTGTTCTGGGCGCTTTAGCCCGGCCCCGCGCATCGAGCTCGTGACCGATAAAAACAGCGATCCGCGATCGGTCGCCTACTCGATGTTGAAGCTGACGAGCTCGTCGGAGTAACTCCGATCACAAAATCCAGGGCGATCACGGGCCGGTCCGGCTCGGGGGCCGCAGATAGTAGTAGCCCACGGTTCGAACGGGGAGATTCTCACTCGAACCGGAGATCAACTCGAGCTCTGCCCGAACACCTCGATCGAAGACCACCGCGTCGCCGAGCATCAACCGGTACATGCCTGGTCCCGGACGGTGGAAGAAATTCACGACGGGGGCGCCGTGCAACGGCTGCAGAAAGGGTCGAGGCTCACCGTCGGATCCACGAAAGAAAAACCCTCCGGCGAAAAAGTCCTCGACCCCCGTTCCGTGCCACGAGGGCGAGGCCTCACCATCGACAAAGACCCGCTCGTCCCCTTCCAGAAACAACCAGTCGTTCTCCGTGCCCGGCCCGAAAGCGGAGAAGAGTCCGACCCACGCTCCGTGTCCGGTAAGATCGAGGATCGGTATCTCCTCGAGACCGGGTTCGCCCGTGAATTTACGAACCTGGACTCCGAAGTGACCGGCGCTCTCCGGCGGAGGTGATCCGAGCCGTCGAACGGCGTACTCGACCGCGACTCCCGGAGGCCCCTCCACGGGACGTCGCATGAGCTCGATCTTCGCGGATTGGAAAAACGGCATCGGGAAGTAGCAGTAGAGATCGTCGTCCGCATCACCTCCGACGAAGAGCGACCGAGACACCGGCTGGTTGACGCGGGTGACACCGAAGAGATCCGGGAGGGGGATCAACATCGGCTCGCCACCGTCAAAGGTCAGGCGGACACCAAGCCGGGGCCAGTCTTCGCGTGAGCTGCGAATGATGATCCCGTTCACCACATCGGGTCCATCGAACTCGGCGATGGTCTCCTCCCCCCCGGGATCGAGGACGACGGATCCGCTGGTGGTCGGGAATGGCCCCCCGGGCCAGGGATCGGTTCCCGCACGCCGGAGCATGGACCGGAAACCATCGAGGGGTTCGTTGCCGGTGAACGACCTCAGCCCGGCAGGATCCTCCACCAAACGGGCGGTGGTCTGGAACCACATCTTCGAGCTCTCGGCGCCGATCAAGGTGATCTCACAACCATCTCTGAACGGAATCGGAACGTAGGAGACATGACCGCCGCCCGAGACCTCAAGATCGGCCACCAGAGGCGGGAGAAACGGCGACGTGGCGCCCGAGAAGAGTTCGGTCACCGGCAGATCCACCACCGGCCGTTGGTCTCCGTCGATGCGGATCCGGATGCGGATCTCGGATTCGAGGGGCGTGCTGATCGTGTTTCCCATGACCATCCAAATCCGGGTCACGGCACCGGCGCCTTGCGCGTTGAAAATCACCCCTTCGCCATCGTCGGTGACCCGAAGGAATCGAGTCTCTGCCGCCGAGTGGTGGTCGAATCTGCAGCCCGATGGACAGTGGCTCGAGCTCATCACCACCCGATCGCCGTCCGACACAACCGCAACGGTCGCCGGATCGCGCCACCACTCCCAGGGGAAGACTCTCGAAGATTCGTCAGAAACCTCCGCCGACCGACCGTCCCCGGTGGTCTGGGCGCATCCGACGGTCCCGGACAATCCGATGGCGACGGACAAGAGCCCAACCAGAGTCATTCTTCCAACCCAATTCAACTCAGCCACTGTTCCTCCGTCTTCTCTTCGCCGCTTCAGCGGTCTCTCGCGCCACCGATCGCCTCAGTCGGTTCGCGCGGTCGGGATCGATGGAGAAGTCCTCGTGGTGAGGACAGAAATCATCCCGCGCGACCCGGTCCTCTCCGAGATCCAGCACGAGGGGATAGAGCCGACAACCATCCGGCCGCCGATGGTACACCCCACATCGTCCATCTTCGAGGAAAACACACCGCCCGTCGCGGTTCCTCAGCTCGAGATCACCATCCCGGTTCTCCCGGGCGAAGTCCGAGAAACCCACCGACTCGAGCCGCGCGACGTCAGCCGTTGTCAGCGTCATCCGCGTGTCGACGCAGCAGAGATGGCAATCATGCCTTCGGCAGGGACTCGCGGTGTCGGTCATCGCCCGCCATTGTGCCCGAACACGCACGACAAAGAAAACGGGGCCTCCGGGGGCCCCGTCGGTCCGGTCGAGACAAAGCTCACGGGCCCGGCCGGATCACACCGTCCTCAACCGTGAACATGGTGGCGGTGAAGAGCCCGTCCAGGGTCGCCGGATCGTCGTAGTAGTCGGTGAAGACCTCGTCCTGGTCGATCTCCTGGAGCGTCGCCGACAGCGTCTCCCCGGTCACATCCATGACCATGTACCCGTGGTTCGTGGTCCGGTCGTAGAGGATGGTGGAGTCGGTGACCGGAGAGTCGATCGTCGACGCCTGCAGCAACTGCGGCAGCATGGCGACCAGATCTTCGATGCCGGGGATCTGACCGAGGATCGGATGACCCAACACCGCCCGTTCCACCAGATCCCCGAAGGTACCCGACGAGACGGCCGGACCGGTGAACTCATAGAGCCCTTCGCCGTGGTCGGTGACGAAGGTGGCGTGGATGTCGCCCGAGATCACCACCGTCCCCGGCGCCATGTCCATGATCCCGAAGAGCTCCAACCGGTTCTGCGGAAAACCATCCCACTGGTCGGCGGTCAGAAGCATCCTGGTCCTGAAGGTGTCGGGGAAGTCCGGCGGCAGCAGCGGCACGATCATGGGGTGGGTGAAATCCACCAGAAGCGGGGTCATCATGATCGAGTTCCCCACGACCTTCCAGGTCGCCGGGCTCTGGGTGAGTACCCCGGCGAGCCACGCGGTCTGCTGATCCCCGAGCAGATTCTGGACCACCGATCCCATGGTCCCCCAAAGCACTCCCGCGTAAAGGTTGAAGGGGTCCCAAAAGAGGATGTTGCGGGAGCCGGAGCTCGAGTACATGTCGGTCTTGCCCATGAAGAGAAACGAAACTCCGCGGGGCAGCATGGCCTGGATCTCCGGCGTGAAGGGCGGATTGATCCCGGCCGCCGCGTACAACGCATTGACGTAGGAAGTGCTGACATTGCCCGTGAGCTGACTCTCGGCGAGCCGAATCGCGTCGGTGAACCCCAGAGCCGGATTCTCCGCCATGTAGGCCTGGGCTGCGATGGTAGCCGTGGTCTGACGCAGGATCGGCAGCCGCGCGCCGAGCACGCCCATGTCGACATAAGGATCCAGCGACCCGCGAATGACATCCACGACCGGATCGGTCAACACCGCCCGAAGCGTCGGCTCGTCCGCAGCGATCGCCCCCGGGAAGGCGTCCTCGGGGACGAGGTGATCGGGTCGGTTGGTCCTCGAGTCGGTGAGCACCAGGTGGAGGTTGGAACCGTAGGGATAATCCCGATGGATGCTCGTGTTCGGCCAGAGAATCCCGTCGTTGATATCGATGACGCCGTCTGAGCCGACTCCGACCTCGGTAGGCACCCACTCGAAGAAGGCACGCTCGGCGTTGCGTTTGCGCTCGGCCGATTCCTCGTCGGAGCGACCGTTGAAGTAGGTGGCGGTGGCCCTCCAGGCGTCGTTGGAGAACTCGTGGTCGTCCCAGGTGACGATCATGGGCCACCGCTCGTGGACCTGCTGGTAGACCGGATCCGACCGGTAGGTCTCGTAGATTTCACGATAGTTGGACAGGCTGGCGGCGGCGTAGTACGGGTCATCGGGGTCACCGAGCTCGATCGCCCCCTCGGTGTCGCTGAAGTCGATCTTCCGTTCGGAGCTCGGGTCCTGGAACGAGGGGTCACCCGTGGTCTCGTAGATGATGTCACCGAGGTGGA
>Ga0316198_10001413_pt1 | contig 14066 bp, 13 predicted proteins | sample OudBieAanoxic_MG_FD_204935 | JGI IMG/M metagenome (GOLD analysis project Ga0316198, IMG submission 204935) | Coastal sediment microbial communities from Oude Bieten Haven, Netherlands - site A anoxic | ecosystem: Environmental > Aquatic > Marine > Coastal > Sediment | place: Netherlands...
GGTGTATTAGGCAAGAAATTAGTGCAGGCTATAACTGAAAAAGGCCCGGATGGCGCAGTTAAATTTTGTAATATTAGTGCCCTTCCACTAACAGACAGTATATCTTTAGATCATGGGGCTAAAATAAGGCGCGTTTCTGATAAGCCAAGAAATCCTTTAAATAGGGCCAGTGCAAAAGAGTTAGTTTATATAAACGACTTTAAAGTAATGGTTTCATCGGGGGAAACCTTAGATCCAATCCTGAATGTAACAGAGGAACAAGTAGATTTCTATTATCCCATTACTACAAACGCCATGTGCCTGCAGTGTCACGGTAAGCCAGAGGTTCAGATTGCCACTTCCACTTTGTCCAGATTGGACAAGCTTTATCCTAAAGATAAGGCAAGGGGATACCAGGAAAATGAGGTCAGAGGAATCTGGGCCATAAGTTTTAAGGAATAATTAGTTAAAAGGCAATAGCAAAACAATTAATAAAAAGACTCACACCGAAATCATTAAGATTATGAAAAAAACTATCCTATTACTTATTGCCGGATTAGGGATTATTTCATGTAATGAAAACCCTAAAAAAGATATTCCGGTTATTGAAGAAAAAGAAAGCGTTGCCACTGCTGATATAGAGAGAGAGGGTGTGTTTATCCATATAACAGAGAGCTATAATGAGCCTCACCGGGTACTGATGCCATTAAAAATGGCAGTTATGATGGCAAATGACAAGGATGTATTGGTATACATGGACATCCATGCTGTGGAATTATTGGTTAAAGATGCTAAAGATCTGAATTATTCTGATTTTGATTCATTTCAATCCTATATAAAACAATTAGGAGACAAAAACGTAAGTGTTTATGCTTGCCCAACTTGTTTGAAAATAGCCGGTTTTAAACCTGAAGATTTAATGGATGGAGTTCAGGTGGCCCAAAAAGATAAGTTTTTCAACTTTACAAAAGGACGTATAATTACATTGGATTATTAGAGATAGCTGATATCGCAAATTCCTTTAGCACAATAAGCGAAAAGTACAGACAACAGGCTTAACTGAATCTATACTGAAATTTATAAAGGATGAACCTAAATCATATCTTCCCTTTCAATTATGTTTCGGTCTAAATCTTTAGGCTTCCCAAAACCATATATTTCCTGGTGTAAAAAATCATGTGGAAAGTTCTCATCTCCGGGGAAACCAAGTTCTATTGTTCCACTGTCTTCGGGAACGTAATTTGTTTTAAAAATATAATCCCAGATACTTAAACTGATTCCAAAATTAATACCATATCTCCCTTCAGGTAAAGCCTTTACATGATGGTAAAGATGCATAACCGGATTATTTAAAATATACTTCAATGGTCCATAGGTAATTTTAATATTGGAGTGATTTAAATGACCAATAGCTATAGCCAGAAAATGCACCACATATGCCTGTTCTGGTTCAAATCCACCCAGAATCATTACGCCGAAAACTTTTAGGGGTTTGTATAAGATATTCTCCATCCAATGATAGCGCAGATGGGCGGCAAACCCCATTTCCTTCACAGAATGATGCACTTTGTGAAAATTCCATAAGAAATGATACTTGTGAAGCAGGATATGAGTAAACCATTGCACAAAATCTAAAACAATAAAAAATAAAAGTAATTGTAACCACATGGGATATGAGGAAATATCTACTATAGCAAGACTTTTAGATGTAATTCCTATATCGCTGAATAATGCTTCCAATAAATTATAGAATCCGCTAATGGCAATAGCGAACATGAAAAAATTAAAGAACATATAAAAAGCATCCAGCCAAAAGTCTTTTCTAAAAATAGATTGGTCCTTTCGCCAGGGAAAAAGAATTTCCAGAATCCAAACTGCTAATGAAATTACCACCAGGCCCCAAAAATAGTTTGTATACCATGGGACATCAAAAATGATAGACTTCCAGGTCCAATTTATACTCCCTGAAAAAGCTGAAACAAAAGCGTCAATATATTTTTCCATAATTATTTAATTTTATAACATTATACTATCTTTTTCATAAGGTAATTCGTCAAAATAACTCCATTCCACCCAGGATCCATCATAGTTTCTGACATTTTCAAATCCCATCAATTCCTTTAATACAAAGGTAGTCAAAGATGATCTGTAGCCGGTATGACAATAAACAATAACCGTATCTTTTACATTCATTTCCAAACCCTTATAAATCTTTTGCAATTCCTCAATGGACCTGAACTTTTTATTATCACCTAGGTCAACCGCATCAGCCCAATCTATGTGAATGCTTGTTGGTATTCTCCCCCCTTTAGATGCGCCTTTTTTTATATGGTTGCCTTTGTATTCTTCAAAACTACGGGTATCAATGATAAAAATATTGTTTTTCTTATCGCTTAATAAACCCATTAGTTCGTCTTTGTCAATCCATAATTTTTCATTCCTTTTTTTTGGAAGATAGAATTGGGCAGGCATGTATGCTACAGCTTTTGTAGAAAGTTTTTCACCTCTCCCTTTCCAGCTCTTTAAACCGCCATTTAATATCTTCACAGAATCAAAATTATAATCACCCAATATACACCATAAACGGGCTGCATCAGACGATCCTTTATCATCATATACTATAATTAGATCGTTATTTTCTATGCCTAACCTACTAAAGAGCCGTTCAATGTTTTCCTTATCTGCTCTTATTCCTTCGTAAGGGAGTGAATTATCTGAAATATCTGTACGCCAAATATTTATAGATCCATTTATATGCCCTGCCTGATAGTTCTCCGGACTTCTGAAATCAACTATTTTTATATTTTCATCTTCAAAAATTCCAGCCAGTTCTTTTGCCTCAATAAGATGTTCCGTGGAAACATAATTTGTTGGAACAGTGTTTTGTGTTTCATTGGGTCCCTTGCAGGACAAAAGAAAAATGTACAAGGAGGCAAAAAGACTAATCTTCAAGATCATACCATTCAATATTTGATAATACTTCACGTCTTCCTTTTTTCTTTGGAGGGTAATTTGAAACCAGATAGTTTACAATTATTTCCTCATTATTTCCTAAATCCCATAAATTTTGTGTTTCCTGCATCCATCTTATCGTAGCTATCCATCGTTCCTCATTCATTCTATTTTGGGTGACCAGTTTTGCAGAATGGCAGTTCGTGCAATTATTTACTACAGCCATTAACCCGTCGGCTTCTATTAGCCCGGTTCTTACATGGATGCCATTTTCAATCTTGTCGAAATCGTCCTCTTCCGGAATAGCGACATATTCCTGCTCCGTTTCCGGTACTTTTTTTCTGGTCCAATCAGGATTTGATAACAACAAGAGGATTCCAACAGCCACCACAATGAATAAACCGAATAAACCTGCCATAAGTCTATATATGGCTTTTACTTGTTGTTTAAACTTAGAGTGCTCCTGCATTTATGTAACCTTTACTGCAATTCTATGGCATGCGTTATTCAGGTAACCCTTAGGATTCCAGCCTGGTAATAGCATGGGTTGACTTATACCGTTGGAATCCGTGGCCCGGGCCCAAACTTCATAATAACCTTCTTTTGGAAAGTCTATTGAAGCATTAAAATGTTGCCACGCCAATCTGTTTGCCGGTTTTTCTATTGGACAGGACTTCCAGGTGGAACCAAAATCTATGGAATATTCCATTTTTACGACTTCAAGTTCTCCGGCCCAGGCATGTCCTCGTATGTCCAGTTTTTTACCCTTATTAATCATAGCCCCCGATTTTGGATAGGTTATTAACGATTTTACAGGCATAGATTCAATAATGCACATATCCTCTTCTTTAACCTTTTCGCCCGGAGCTACAGGATTACAAGGCACCCTATAAGCATCGCCGGTCATTTTGGTGCCATCATGTACCTTATTTCGAATACTGATTCTATTTATCCATTTCCCGGAAACTGAAGCCGGCCAGCCCCCGGCAATCAGCCTTAAAGGGTAACCATGGGCAATTGGAATGTCCTTGTTATTCATTTTAAAAGCAAGTAAGGTTTCCTCCTGCAGTGCCTTTACCATCGGGGCACCACGGGAAATTGGCTCTTTCCCGGGATCCCGGCTTAAATGCACATCCGTAGCATGATACCCAATATAAACTGCATCATCTTTTATTCCAACATCTTCCAAAACATCTTTTAACCTGATTCCGGTCCAGCTGGCACATGAAACGGCACCAACTGTCCATTGATTTCCCTTTGCTGGTGGATCGAATTCACTTCTGCCATTACCCCCACATTCCAGGGTTAATTGGTAGGTGTACTGTGGAAATTTTGATTTTAACTCGGCCAGGGTATATGTTTTCTGCTGACTTACGGACTCACCATCAAAAGTTAACGTCCATTTGTTAGCATCTATGTTTTCCGGAATTAACCCATTGTTGCGAATAAACATAAACTTGTTAGGCGTTATTTTATCATCTAAAAGGTGAGCCTTTGCTTCAATATTCCATGGTTTGTCATTTAACACCACCATTCCTAGATCCTTGTTAAACATTTTAAAAGGGTCCGGGTCTTGTAAAGCTAGTGGTTTATATCCTTCGGGCATAATTGAACCAAATACAATATCCGCTCCTATTACGGAGGCCATAGTGCCTATAGTTGCCTTTTTAACGAAGTTTCGTCTTTTCATTATTCAGTTTATTTCTAAAGATTCTAAATTAAGAATTTATTTAATAAAGTACGTGTAACAAATGTTACTATATTTCAAATAGTAGTAAATTATATTTAGGAAATCATTTTATTTCTGAAGAAAATCCGTGCGTGGTTAATGCATATAAAGAACTCGAATTTTTTTAAAATGAGATATATACAATCTGTAAATATGCGAATTTTGATTTTCCTTAAATTTTGTTGAAAATTTCTTCTGAATGTAACATAAGTTACACTAAACCCCTGTATTTGTAAAGGTTTCATGACTAAGGTCATTGTCCTGGTTGTTTTAGTCTTATAAGTTTGTAACATTATTTATTAATGTAAATTCTCAATACCATGAAAAGAAATTTAGTTTTATTGGCGCTTACAGTTTTAGGATCTATGGCGCTCACGGCCCAGGAAAGAGATCAGGATAGAATTCAGGATCAAGACCGTACCAAATTGGTTATGGTTAACGGCGAAATGTTAGAATTAAGAGATAGGGCGGAAATGCGCCTTAAAGATAAGCAGACCTTATCAGACGGATCTGTGGTGTCTCCTGACGGAACATATCAAACCACAGATGGTACCAGATTGAAACTTAAGAAAGGCGAGTGTTTAGATGGTGATGGTATCAAATATAGGAATGAATACCAGTACCGCTATAAAGTAAGTCAGGAGAATAAAGGTTTAACCCAGGATCAAATTCGGGAACGAAATCAAAATAGAGTTCAATACACTTTGGTTGACGGTGATATGTATGTGGTAAGGAATCAGACACAACAGCGTTTGAATGAAAGTCTGGACCTTGGAAATGGAGTTGTAGTGAACCCTGATGGAAGTTTTCAAACAAGAGATCAAAAGAGATTACAACTGCACGATGGACAATGCCTGAATACTGATGGTCAAATGTTTAGTAATATGTATCAGTATCGCAAAATGATCATCCAAAAAAATATTGCCCCTCCTAAAAAGATGATAAAAAAAGGTGTAAATAAGCCTACTATGAAAAAGAAAAAAATAAGCACAAAATAAACACTTTAGAGGGCTCCGGATAAATTCCGGGGCCCTTTTTTAAAGCAATCCAAAATGAAGATTCGACTTATTTTGAATTTTATTTTATTCTCAATTACCCCTTTAGTTCTTATAGCGCAAGACCCTGTTAAAACCACCAATGATTTTGTTAATGAAGACTTTTCTTATTTCCTGGCAAATGTTAGTTATATCAATGATAACGTTTTTATGGGAAGGCGCGATTCTATTGCTGCCCCTTATCTGTTTCCTTCAATAGGGTATTACAACAAATCAGGTTTTTTTGCCGATGCGTCCTTGTCATTCCTTACAGGATCAGAAGCTAACCGAGTTGACCTTATTTTACTCAGTGCGGGTTACAACTTCAATTCAAACAATTTTAGCGGCGGTATTTCGGGAACTGCTTACTTTTTTAGTGATGAAAGTTATAATGTGATGTCTTCCGTTTTAGGCGATCTAACCGGGACTATTAGCTATGATTTTCAGGTAGTGGAGGCTACCTTCTCTTTAAGTAGTTATTTTAATGATGGGAGTTCCACGGATATTATTACCGGGTTGATGCTCGATCGTACTTTTTATGCCATCAATAAAAATCTAATGATTAACCCCAATATTTCTTTATATGCGGGGACACAAAATTTTTATGAACAATACTATAGGAGCAGTCGTTTAGGAAATAGAAAAGGAAATGGTATGGGTAATTCAGGTTCCGGAACAGCGCAACCCAATACGATTAATATTGACGAAGTTCAAAAATTTAAAGTTCTCAATATAGAATTAGCAATTCCATTGCATTACAATTACAGGCATTTTTTCTTTTCATTTTACCCCATGATGGCGTTTCCTCAAAGCAGCGCAACAATAATCAATGAAGATACTATAATTGAAGAAGATCTTAAGCCGGTTTTCTATTGGTCCGTCGGGATAAGTTACTGGTTTAAATCCTAAAAAATGTATCTTTAGGGTAAATCATAAAATGAATGATCATTCATAATTACACAGCTGAAAACTCCTTGCTAAATCAATTTGTTGCTGAGCTCAGGGATATAAATATTCAAAAGGATTCCATGCGTTTTCGAAGGAATATTGAGCGGATTGGTGAAATCTTGTGTTATGAATTAAGTAAAACTCTAAATTATAAGGTAAGTACTGTTCAAACACCCTTTGGACATAAAGCCATGGCATTGCCAATGAATAACCTTGTTTTGTGTTCTGTTTTAAGGGCCGGATTACCTTTGCATCGCGGACTTTTGAATTACTTTGACAAAGCTGAGAACGCTTTTATTTCTGCCTACAGGCATCATCCGGCCGGAGGTAATGATTTTGATGTAATCGTTAAATATTTTGCCGCTCCGGCATTGGGGGGTAAAACACTCATATTAACAGACCCTATGCTGGCCACCGGGAAGACTCTAGAGAATGTATTAAATGCCTTAAAAAACCATGGTCAGCCCAAGCAGATACATATTATTTCTGTTATTGGTTCTACCGCAGGCATAGCGTATGTGCAAAGTGTTTTTCCTGAAAATACCCATCTTTGGATTGCCGCTATAGACGATAAACTAACTGGCAAAGGATATATCATTCCGGGATTGGGCGATGCTGGTGATCTTGCTTACGGTACCAAACTTTAGTTTCTTTTTAATTATTTCGGGAATATCGGTTCCCTCACTAAAATCTTAAAAAACAGTTACAAGTGGTTTCTTATGGTATGCAATTCTGTTTGCATTCTCTGTAACATTAGTTACCATATTTCGGTAACATAAGTTACCGTTTGCACTTTCTTCTAAGGCTAATTTTGTTTCAAAATAATTAGTTGATGAATTATACAATACAAATACTAGCCTTTTTAAGCATTTTTATTCTGAATGCGCAAAATGATGTGCTGATTACTAAAGGGGAGGTTATGAGCAGGGTGTTGGAGTACAATGCAACCTTAAAAATCTCTGAAAAAAATATTATGGCAGCTGAAGGTGATTTTAGGCAAACCAATGCTGTGCTTTTGCCTAATATTAGTCTTTCACATACCGGGATAGCCACAAACAATCCATTGATGGCTTTTGGAGTTAAACTAAATCAGCAAATCGTAACACAAGCCGATTTTGATCCAGACCGCCTGAATAATCCAAGTCAAATTGAAGATTATGCAACCCGGTTTGAGATTCAACAACCCTTGTTAAATTTTGATGGCTTTTACCAGCGCAAAGCGGCAAAAGCCAAATTGACAGCTTCAGAATATCAATCCGGGCGCACCAGGGATTATCTGATGCTTGAGGTTGAAAAAGCATATATGCAGCTACAGCTGGCATACAAGACTGTAGAAGTTTTGGAAAAAACAAAGGAGACTGCAATGGAAAACAAAAGGCTGGCAGAAAACAGCTTCAAACAGGGTTACCTTCAACGATCTGATGTACTGGCGGTAGAAGTGCGGGTTACAGAAATTGATAATCAACTGCAATACGCAAAAAGTAATATTCAAAATGCCTCGAACTACTTATCGGTTATGATGAATGACTCCACCTACCAGATAATGGTCCCAACCGATTCACTTAAGGTTTTTGCAAACCAATTTTCTTTGGAAAATGTATCGGAGAACAGAAAGGATATTTTGGCAATGGAATCAGCTAAAGAGGCCTATTATCAAACATATAGGTCTGATAGAATGAGTTTTTTACCAAAATTGAATGCATTTGGGACCTACGAATTACATGATGATCAGGTATTTCAGGGAAGCGCCAGTGGCTATCTTTTTGGAGCAGAATTGAGATGGGACGTCCTGAACGGGACTAAACGATTTGGTAAAGCCCATAAAAGTAAAGCAGAGTTTGAAAAAGCCAAATTGGAATTAGAGCAATACAAATCAGAAAGTCAGCTAGAGCTCAACAAAGCGAGGCGGATGCTTCAGGATACCAAAAATAATCTGGAGCTTACTACTCTTGCTTTAAATCAATCTGAAGAAGCACTCAGAATTCGCAGCAATCGTTTTGCACAGGGTTTAGAAAAAACGACGGATCTGCTATTAGCGGAAACGCAATATGCTCAGAAAAAACTGGAATTTTATTTCACCATTTTTCAGCATAATTCTGCTGTGGTGTATATGGAATTTTTAACAAAAGAATAATTAAATAATGAAGATTAAATACCGAAATATGCAAAAATTATACGTGATACTTCTGATACTTCTTGTCTGGAGTTGCAGTAATAAAGAGAAGAAAGAGCAACAGGCAAATGAGCTTGTTATTCCGGTAACAGTAAGAATGGTTGGCGAGATTGATGGCCCGAATATGATTTCCACCAGTGGAACGATAGAAGCCGTTAAAAGTGCCAACTTAAGCACCCGAATCATGGGTCATGTAGACAAGATTCATGTCAGGATAGGGGATAAGGTTACTAAAGGACAACTTCTATTGAGCATAAACAACATGGAACTGTCTGCCAAGCTTGCTCAGGTAAATGCCGGGATTGCTGAAGCTACAGCAGCCTATAACAATTCAGAAAAAGACCTGAAAAGATTTACCGCTTTGTTTAACGAAAATAGCGCTTCACAGAAGGAACTGGATGATATAACTGCTAATTTCAATATGGCCAAAGCGAGACTGGAGGGCGCAAGGCAAATGAAAAATGAAGTAAATGCACAATTTTCTTATGCAGATATTCGTGCTCCTTTTAACGGAGTAGTAACCAATAAGTTCATAAACCCCGGTGATATGGCAAATCCTGGAAAGCCCCTTCTTGAAGTAGAAGCTCCCGGGAAATATCAGGTTCTGACTTTAGTACCCGAATCTGAAATAACTAAAATAAAACAAGGAATGGAAGTGGAGGTGAGTTTAAACTCCTTGAATGAGAATGTCCCGGGTGAAGTTATTGAGGTAAGTAGCTCATCTAAAAATACAGGTGGTCAGTATCATGTTAAAGTGTCCTTATCGGAAACAAGCGCGCCTATCCTATCCGGGATGTATGCCACAGTCAAATTTCCTATAGCAGGTAATAATCAATCAAGAGCAACTTTAATACCACTTGAGGCAGTTGTACAAAAAGGTCAATTGTCCGGAGTATATACCGTAAGTGAAAGTAACACCGCACTGCTCAGATGGCTTCGTTTAGGACGGGCCTATGGTGATAAGGTTGAGGTTTTATCTGGCTTGGCAGCAGATGAAAGTTTTATTATTTCATCAAACGGAAAATTATATAACGGGGCTAAAATATCTATACAATAGACCCGGGGTAGGTTTATTTACCACCCACCAAGAAAAGAAGTTCATAAAGCAATAATAAAAATATGAAAGAAGGATTAGCAGGGAAAATTGCAAAGTTGTTTATAGGATCAAAGCTAACAGTGCTACTAATGATAGTTTTTATGATCATTGGGGTATATAGCTCCTTTTTGATTCCAAGGGAGGAAGAACCTCAGATTGATGTTCCCATTGCTGATATTTTTGTGGGATATCCGGGTGCCAGCCCTACCGAAGTAGAGTCGAGGGTGGTAAAGCCTCTGGAAAAACTTATCTCCAATATCAAAGGGGTTGAATATGTTTATTCTACTTCCATGAATGAACAGGCCATGGTTATTGTGCAGTTTTATGTGGGGGAGGATATTGAGCGGTCTTTTGTTAAACTCTATAATGAGATTAATAAGCATATGGATATCATGCCACAAGGCGTGACTTTTCCTTTGGTAAAAACCAGGGCTATTGATGATGTGCCAATGCTGGGTTTAACCTTGTGGAGTGAGAGTTATGATGATTACCAATTGAAGCAGATTGCACAGGAAATTACTGACGAAATTGAAAAGATAAATGATGTTTCAGCTATCCAAAAAATTGGCGGCAGGAACAGGCAATTAAGGGTAGTACTCGACAAAAACAAGATGGCAGAAAGCGGCCTGGATTTTCTTTCCGTTGCCCAGATGATAAAGGCCAATAACAGTCAGCTAAACAGTGGTAGTTTTGATAAGTATGATAACGAGTTCACGGTAACCACCGGAAGATTTTTGGAAACTACAGAGGATGTTGAAAATTTAGTAGTAGGCGTTCAACAAAATCAACCAATATACCTTAAACAAATTGCGGCAATATATGATGGAGCTGAATTGCCCAAAAATTATGTTTCTCTTGGTTTTGGTCAGGCAAGCGAAAATGCCCAACTGTATAATTCTGAATATCCGGCTGTTACCATTTCCATAGCCAAACGAAAAGGAGCAGATGCAATGAAGATTTCGGATATTATCCTGAAAAAGGTAGATCATCTGAAACAAAATCTGATTCCGACAGATGTGCATGTGGAAGTTACCCGTAATTATGGAGAAACTGCTTCCCAAAAAGTATCAGAATTACTTATGCACCTCATAGGCGCAATCATTGCGGTCACTTTTGTGGTTATGTTAGCTATGGGTTGGCGAGGTGGTTTGGTGGTGTTTTTATCAGTCCCAATTACATTTGCCCTTACATTACTCAGCTATTATATGCTGGACTATACCCTCAATAGAATAACTCTTTTTGCCCTGGTGTTTGTAACTGGAATAGTGGTAGATGATTCCATAATTATTGCAGAGAACATGCACCGTCATTTTAAAATGAAACGTTTGCCGTTCAAACAAGCTGCACTTTACGCTATAAATGAAGTTGGGAACCCAACGATTTTAGCAACTTTTACGGTAATTGCATCGGTTTTACCAATGGCTTTTGTTTCAGGATTAATGGGTCCGTATATGTCCCCAATGCCAATTGGAGCATCTATAGCAATGATATTGTCCTTGTTTGTAGCACTTACAATTACTCCTTACCTCGGTTTTATTTTTCTGCGTGAAAAGGAAAAAAAGGGAAAGAAAAAAGAAGAAAAACAATTGGAGGAAACCTTTATATATAAGATCTATGAGAGATTTGAAAAACCTTTGTTGGAAAATAGAAAAATACGTTGGATATTTCTGGGAATAACTTTCATTTTGTTATTGGCTTCGGTAGCCATGTTCTTTACTAAAACGGTTGCTGTAAAAATGCTGCCTTTCGATAATAAAAATGAATTTCAGGTGGTCATAGACATGCCAGAGGGTACAACCCTTGAAAGGACTGCTGTTGTTACAAAAGAAATTTCCCAGTATTTATCTACTCGTCCGGAGGTTATTAATTATCAAAATTATGTAGGAACTTCAGCTCCCATAACCTTTAATGGACTAGTAAGGCATTATGATCTCAGGAGCGGCAGCAATGTTGCTGATATTCAGGTAAACTTAATAGATAAACACGAAAGAAGTGCTCAAAGTCATCAGATTGCCAGCCTTCTGCGTCCTGAAATTAGAAAAATTGGCAAAAAATATAACGCAAACGTAAAAGTGGTTGAAGTACCACCGGGACCACCGGTATTATCAACCATCGTAGGAGAAATTTATGGACCGGATTATGACGAGCAGATTGCCGTCGCTAATCAGGTGCGGGACTTGTTAATCAATACCAAAGATGTTGTGGATGTGGATTGGATGGTAGAAGCAGACCAAACCGAGTATGAATTCATCATAGATAAGCAAAAGTCAATGCTTTATGGTGTGACACCACAGCAAATTACTCAAACATTGAATCTGGCCCTTTCTGAGAGAGCCATAACGAACTTATATGATGAAGACGCATCCAATCAGGTAGATTTGATACTTGCCCTGGATGAAAAAGAGAAATCTACTATTAATGATATTTCTCAACTCAAAGTTAAATCAAAAATGGGAACTATGAATAGCATAGGAGATTTAACGGATATTAATAAAACCTTTACTGCCAAAAGCATTTATAGAAAAAATCAAAAACGTGTAGTTTATGTTGTTGCTGATATGGCTGGGGAATTGGAGAGCCCGGTTTATGCTATCCTGGGCATGAGTGATAAATTAAAGGAAATTGATATTCCGGAAGGATATAAGCTTGAGGAACTTTACATTAAACAGCCAGATTTTGAAGATGATTACACTATAAAATGGGATGGAGAGTGGCAAGTTACATTGGAGGTATTTAGGGATTTGGGAATTGCATTTCTTGGGGTTATTGTAATTATCTATATTTTAATTGTAGGGTGGTTTCAAAATTTTAAGGCACCCATAGTGATGATGGTGGCAATTCCACTTTCTTTGGTGGGAATTGTTCTGGGCCATTGGTTGTTAGATGCATTTTTTACGGCTACTTCTTTTATTGGAATGATTGCATTGGCTGGAATAATGGTAAGAAATTCCGTACTGCTTATAGACTTTATAAACCTTCGTGTGGCAGAAGGTATTCCGTTAAAACAAGCAGTTATTGACGCAGGCGCAGTTCGTACAACTCCCATACTCCTAACAGCCGGTACTGTGGTAATTGGTGCCTTTGTCATTCTTTTTGACCCTATTTTTCAGGGCTTAGCTATTTCACTAATGGGTGGGACAATTGCCTCAACAGTGCTTACTTTGTTAGTGGTACCATTGGTATATTACTTAATAGAACGTAAAAATCACAAAATATGAAACTACTTATTGTTACCGTAGTCGAGCAGTACGAAGAGATCATTCTGCAACTTTTTAAAAAAGCCAATATTGAAAATTTTAGTGGTTCAGAAATCGACGGATATAAACAACAGGCATCCCTATTAATGACTTCAAATTGGTTTCCTGGTGTAAAAGGAGGTGTAGAATCTACTTTGTTTTTCTCCTTCACCATAGATGAAAAAATAGATTCCCTCTTTAGCCTGATTGAAGAGTTTAACAAAAATCTGGATACAAACAATCCCATAAAAGCGATTGTAGTTCCCATAGAAAGATCAATTTAATATAATAAGTATGAAAAACAGAATTGTCAGAGCAGTTGCCGGAATCTTTATTCTGGTTAGCTTAATACTCGCCATTTATGTAAACATGAATTGGTTATGGTTTACGGCCTTTGTTGGACTAAATCTTTTACAGTCGTCATTCACAAAATGGTGTTTAATGGAGGATATCTTATCTAAATTTGGTATAAAGGATTAACTAAATTCTTTCCGGCACATTATAATCATAACTTAGACCCTAGTCTGTCACAAGGAGTAAATACTTCGATCATTATTAAATTATTGATTTGAATTACCTTAGAAAGATGGCATTGACCTTCTTATATAATTATAATAACTTTTTATAACTTTTAAAGTAAGGTTTATCCTGAAAATCCTACTTTTATGGCATAATAATTATAGTATAAAATTTAATCATGTCAGAAAAAATTGAACGTGTAAAGACACTCATACTAGGTTCAGGTCCTGCTGGTTATACAGCTGCTATTTACGCCGCGCGAGCAGATTTAAATCCACTCATGTATACTGGGATGGAGCCTGGCGGGCAATTAACCACCACTACGGAAGTCGATAATTTTCCTGGTTATCCTGAGGGTATAGACGGACCTACGATGATGGTACAGTTGCAGCAGCAGGCC
>Ga0316198_10001414_pt1 | contig 14066 bp, 13 predicted proteins | sample OudBieAanoxic_MG_FD_204935 | JGI IMG/M metagenome (GOLD analysis project Ga0316198, IMG submission 204935) | Coastal sediment microbial communities from Oude Bieten Haven, Netherlands - site A anoxic | ecosystem: Environmental > Aquatic > Marine > Coastal > Sediment | place: Netherlands...
GCCTCAACTTCGCCGAGCAACAGCTCGTACGAGCCCTCGATTTCTTCGTCGCCCGGGCTCACGCCGACGCCCGTAGACGCATTGCCTTGCGGGTCGAGGTCGACCAACAGCACGCGCTGCTCGGCCACCGCGAGACTGGCCCCCAAGTTGACGGCCGTCGTCGTCTTCCCCACACCGCCCTTTTGGTTGGCGATCGCCACCACCCGACTCATGGAGTGCGTCTACCAGCGCAGGTGCGCGGTTTCAATCTCGTCTGTTTATTTGCCATCTCGATCCGCCTGGGTAGGGTGTGCTGCAGTGTAGGACAAAGTAGGCACCCGACACACCCCCTGGTGGTTGGCGAGCGGGCAAAAGGGAGGGGACATGCGTCCTAGAGGACCGAAGAGCTACAACACACTCGCCGAATTCGAACGCGAGGAGCTGCGTCGCCACCACAAGGCCGGATGGTCGCTCGACGATCTCTATTCCGAGGCCGCCTTCGATCCCGGCGAGGACGATTCGCTAAAGAACGACGAGGAGCCCAAAGAGCTCGACTTCGACTTCTAGCTCAGTCGAGCGGGCCGCCACCGGGCTGCAGGAAGTGCACCTCGTGGCCTTCGTTCGAGTCGTGAACCGTCGGACCGATGTAGCCCTCGGCCATCGACCAGAGCAGGCCGAACGCCACCCCAAGGGTCACGAAGCTCAGCAGGATGAGCTTGGGACCGCTCCAGAAGCTGTCTTCCCTCTCGATGCGGGCAGCCGCACGGTCGCTCATCGGGACGTTGTTGTACGTGTCTGACATCGAAAAAAGCCCTCTAGAACCTCTCGGGCCCGCTATGTAGTGCCATCGTGCTGGCGGGTCAAACCCGCGGATCCGCCGCTCGCTCGACAATTTGCCGGCTCGTCTTACAGAGGCTACCCAAGGCCTGAGGTTGCCGTCTTGTCCGCTATTGAGCTCATGACCCCGCGCATGCTTGAAGACATGCGCCGTTCCTGCCAACTGGCCGCGGACTGCCTTGTTGCGGTCGGCGAGATGATCCGGCCTGGAATCGCCACGGACGAGATCGACCGATTCGTCCACGAGTACATCGTCTCGCACGACGCACACCCATCCCCGCTCCAGTACGGCGGGGGCGGTGGGCGCCCGCCTTTTCCGAAGAGCGTCTGCACCAGCGTCAACGACTGCGTCTGTCACGGCATCCCCGGCCCGTACGTGCTTCAGGATGGCGACATCGTGAACGTGGACGTGACGACCTACCTACCGAGGGAGCACGGCTACCACGGCGACACCAGCGTGACTTTCTACATCGGCGAGCCGACTGAGAGGGCGATCCACGTCGTTGAAACCGCGCGCCGCTGCCTCGAGCTCGGTTTGGCCGAGGTGAAGCACGGCAAGCGAATCGGTGACATCGGCGCCGCGATCCAGGAGTACGCCGAAGGGCGAGGGTGCTCGGTCGTCCGCGACTACGTGGGCCACGGCGTCGGCCGGGAGTTCCACATGCCGCCCCAGATTCCGCACTTTGGCCGTCGCGGCAAAGACAAGCGGATGAAGGCCGGCATGGTCTTCACCATCGAGCCGATGATCAACCTCGGTGGCTACCAAACCGAGGTGATGGACGACGACTGGACGGTGCTCACGATGGACCGTTCGCTCTCGGCACAGTTCGAGCACAGCGTATTGGTAACCCGCGAAGGTTGTGAAGTGCTCACGGCGCGCAAGAACGTCGTGCAACACAGCGAAGACAAGCCGTGGTCGGAGGTCGGACCGCTGTCATCGCCGGCCGCGTGGAGCGCACGCCAAGAAAAAACGGGCTGACGACCCAGTCGCCAGCCCGCTGTTCCTGCAGTCCTCAGCCCGCTACGGGCAAGTTGCTTCGACCACTGTGAACACCTTGGCCTGCGACGGGTACATGGTGCCAGGGAACTCGATTGGGCAGTCGCCGCCGCCCGCAGCCGACGCTGAAGGCATCACGTCCAACGTGATGTCGACGTTAGCGAAGATCACGATCGGGTCGGCTCCCGCGGCCAACTCGGTTCCGAGCTCCGGGTTCCCGTCCGCGTCGAACACGAAGGCGAAACCGTAGTTGCTCCCGAGATCAGCCGACTCGCCGCCGATGGCCGTGTCCACGTCGAATTCGATGGTCACGATGCCCTTCGCCGGATCGATTGCCTGCATCAGCTCGGCGCTTACCGCCGCGACCAACGCGTCCGGGACCACCTCGGGCTCAGCCGTGTTTGCGCCTGCCGCGGGCACATCGGCCGTCTCGAGCTCACCCCAAGCGTCAGGCGCGGTGGTCAAGAACATGGCCCTCCCCACGGGGGCCTCGAGTGAGAAAGTACCGTCTGCCCCGCTGGTGGTCGAAGCGCCACCAACAACCGAAACGGTCGCACCTGCGAGCACTGTCGGCTCGCCTTCCAGCGCCGCGCTATACGTAATCCCGCTCACGGTCACGGTGCCGTTGCTGCCACCTGTGCCCGCAGAGCCACCTGTGCCCGCTGAACCGCCCGTGCCGGCGCTGCCGCCCGTGCCGTTCGTATCCGAATCTCCACAGCCGACGACGCCTGCCGTCAAACCAATGCTCAATATCAACCACGCGAATCTGCGCATATGCCCCCCTTGGCGAGCGGACAGCATAGCTACGCGAGACGAAGCGAACCAAATTGCTGGGCGCACGGTCATGGTCGGGGGGTCACGGCGACACGAACAGGTCGCCATCGACAAGACGCACGGTCAACGGCAATAGAGCCGTTCCCTCGCACGGCCCTTCGACACAGTAGCCGTCGTGCACCCGGTAAGTCGCGCCATGGGTCCCGCAGATCAGATGCATGCCGTCCTCGCTTAGAAGCTCCCCGGTGCCGCCGTCGAGCGGGACGGGTAGATGCTGGCACAGGTTTCGATAGGCCACGATGGTGCCACTCTCGTCACGGAGGAGCAGCGCTTGGATTGGGCGCCCGTCGGCGTCATGGCCGAGCTGGGCGGTTCGGACCACGCCGACAAGCAGCTCGTTCTCTCGACAGACCCAGGCCTCCACGCGATCAGTCCTTCCCAGGTTGTGTGTAGGCGGCGCGGGCAGGCACGGAAACCAAATCGCGCTCAGGGAGCCACACCCCGGAGAGCCAACCCCCGTAGACGCAGCCCGTGTCGAGGCCGATCGCATGCTCCCGAGTCTGCAGGCCGCGCACCGCGTCGTGCCCAAAGACGACCAGCCGGGGTCCGGGCCAGAGCTCGGCCCAGGGAGTCCCTTCCTCGTAGCTCCTGGAGGCGCTGCCGTCGGCGAGGATGCTGCGCATGTTCATCAAGTTGTATGGGTCCTGGTCCTCCAGGGGGAGGTCCGTCTCCAGTCCTGCGTGCACGACCAGCGCATCGTGCTCTTCGAGCTCGAGCCACAAGGGGAGCGCCCCGAGCCACGCCCACTCGTCCTCTCCAAGCGCGTCTGCCACCCGTTGGTGGGCAGGCTTGAGCTTCGGCAGCTCCTCGCCCGCACGGCTGGCGTCCCACCATCGAAGGCAGTGCTGGTCGTGGTTGCCGCGCACCGCCCGTCCGCCAAGCTCCTCAAAGAGCCGAACAACCCCAAGTGAATCCGGCCCCTTGGCGACCAAATCTCCGACCGACACGAGCCGGTCTCCAGTTTCCCAGCCCGATTCTTCGAGCAGGTCCTCGAGCTCTTCGCGGCAGCCATGGATGTCGCCGACGATGAGGGTGCGGGCGGTCATGTCAGGATCTTGGGGACGGCCTCGGGAGAAACCAAGTTCGTGGCAGCCGAAGTCCGTTGACACGCGCCGCAAAACGGCAATACAGGCCTCTCCATGATCCAAGAAGGCCGCAAGGCTCCCGCGTTCAATCTCCCCTCGTCCACTGGCGACAAGCTGGCGCTCAAAGACCTCGCTGGCAAGTACGTCGTGATCTACTTCTACCCGCGGGACAACACCCCCGGATGCACCACCGAAGCCAACGACTTCAACAAGGCACTGAGGAAGATCAAGGCCCGAGACGCCGTCGTCGTGGGCGTCAGCAAAGACTCGATCGAGTCGCATTGTAAGTTCGCTGACAAATACGAGCTCAAGTTCCCACTCCTGAGCGACCCCGACGGAAAGATGCTCGAGAAGTACGACGCCTGGGGCGAGAAGAACATGTACGGCAAGAAGTCCATGGGCATCATCCGCTCTACCGTGCTGATCGGGCCCGACGGCAAAGTCATCAAGCACTGGCCCAAGGTGAAGGTGAACGGCCATGTCGACGCCGTGATCGAAGCCCTCAACGAAGCCCGAAGCGATTGACACTGGGGATGACCCCGGCGCATGGTTCCCCTGCGATGAGTGAGCCCAGCCCCATGCCGGTGCCAGATGGCCCGGAGGCACTGGACCCCAACTTCCGGATCGAGCTGCCCAACTTCGAGGGGCCGCTAGACCTGCTCTTGCATCTGATCCGCAAGCACGAGCTCGACATCCTCGACCTGCCGATCGCGTTCATCACCGATAAATACCTGGAATACCTCGAGTTACTCCATGGGATGAACCTCGACATCGCCTCGGAATACCTGGTGATGGCGGCGACCCTAGCCCACATCAAGAGCAAGATGCTCCTGCCGCGGCCCCCCGAAGATCAAGACGAAGAGGAGCTCGATCAACTCGACCCGCGCGCCGAGCTGATCCGCCGCTTGCTGGAATACCAAAAGTACAAAACCGTCGCTGCCGATCTGGGTGAGCGGGCGATCGCGGGGCGAGACGTGTTTTCTAGCGGTGCGCCGCCGCCGTCCGCGGATGGGCCCGCGCCACTCAAAGAGGTGAGCGTCTTCAAGCTCCTCGACGCGCTCAAGAAGATCGCGAAACGCGTCAACGCGGACATCGCGCTCGAGGTCGACGCCGAGCGCATGACGATCCAGGAGCGCATCGGCAACCTCGTGGACACGCTCCGCGAGCGGCGACGCTGCCGGTTCGACGAGCTCTTCGAAGGCGTGAGCACCTCTTACGAGCTCGTGGTCACGTTCCTCGCGCTGCTCGAAATGGCGAAGATGCGGCTCGCAAGCATCTACCAGACCGACCACGAAGAACCGATCTACCTCGAGTACAGTCTACTCGACGCAACGGGCGAGCCGATGGTTCCGGCAGACGTCCAACAGCCCACAGCCGACGTGTTTGACTCGGCGATCAACCTCGACGACCCAGCGCCCGCCGCAGACGAACGACGAGAGTCCGTCGTCGTGCCGGCCGGCACGACGGCCGCGTACGAATGGCCTGAGGACGAGTAGCACCATGACCCAAGCCGAAGCCCAAACCAACGATGTCGCCGCCGAGAACGGAGCCGGGGCGCCGATCGCACCGAGCGGTGAAGCGTTGAAGAACGTCCTCGAGAGCTTGATCTTCGTCTCGGGTGGCCCCGTGACTGCCAAACGGCTAGCCCGCGCGGCCCGCGCTACGATTGCCGAGGTGCAGCCGCTACTCGACGAGCTCGTGGCCGACTATCAGCACCGGGGCGTCCATCTCTACTTCGTCGCGGGCGGCTACCAGTTCCGTTCAGCGCGCGAAACGGCAGACTTCGTGAAGACCCTGGTCGCGCCAAAGCCGATCCGCCTGACGCGCGCGCAGCTCGAAACGCTCGCCATCGTCGCATACCGCCAGCCGATGACGCGACCCGAGGTCGATGACGTGCGCGGGGTCGACTCAGGCTCGTCGCTCAAGGTGCTGACCGACCGGGGCCTCGTGAAGATCCTCGGGCGCAAGGACGAGCCAGGCCGCCCGCTCGTCTACGGCACGACGCCGCAGTTCCTCGAGTTCTTTGGATTGGGGAGTTTGAAGGACTTGCCGACGCTCCAAGAGTTCAGTGACCTCACCGACGAGCACAAGGCCCTCTTCGAAGAAAAGACCGGCGAGTCGATCGACATCGCCGCGGCCGAGCTCGCGGCCGCGGAAGCCATGGAGGAAGCCGAGGAGGAGCTACTCGCCCAAGAGGAGGCCGCCATCGCGGCAGCAGAGGCTGAGGCTGCGGACGAGGACGAGGACGAGGACGAATACGACGACGCGGATGCCGACGAGGACGACGCGTGACGCTGGCACCTCTCAAGACTTGAGGGTCGCGAGCCCGAAGGGCGAAGCCCGGAGCGTATGCGCCGCCAAGGCGTTGCAACGCAATGCCGCGGAGGGAGGACTACGGGTGGGGGTGGGCGGGTCGGATGTAACTAAACCTCACGACGCGGCGCTGACACCGCCACTGGTTCTGCTAAGTAGGCCCATGACCTTCCAAGAGCTCATCCTCGCGCTCGAGCGCTTCTGGGCCGAGCATGGTTGCTTGATCGTGCAGCCGTACAACTCCGAGGTCGGCGCGGGCACCTTCAATCCGCACACCTTTTTGCGCGCGATCGGCCCCGAACCGTGGAACGTCGCCTACGTCGAGCCAAGCCGGCGGCCCACGGACGGCCGCTACGGCGAGAACCCAAACCGGCTTCAGCAGTTTCACCAGTACCAGGTAATCCTCAAGCCTTCGCCGCTCGACATCCAAGACCTCTACCTCGAGTCCCTTCGCGCGCTCGGCACGGACCCGAGACGCCACGACATCCGCTTCATCGAGGACGATTGGGAGTCCCCCACGCTGGGCGCCTGGGGTCTTGGCTGGCAGGTTTGGCTGGACGGCCTGGAGATCAGCCAGTTCACTTACTTCCAGCAATGCGGCGGCATCGACTGCAAGCCCATCAGCGGCGAGCTGACATACGGCCTCGAGCGCATTGCCATGTATTTGCAAGACGTCGATGACGTCTACGAGCTGGAGTGGGCGCCCGGCGTCCGCTACGGCGACCTGTACAAGCGCGCCGAGTGGGAGTGGAGCACCTACAACTTCGAGCAGGCCGACACGCGACTTCAAAAAGAGCTGTTCGAAGAATACGAAACGCAGGTCGCAGTGCTGCTCGGCCTCGGCGATGAGCGCGGGAAGGGGGGGTCGCTACAGTTTGATCGCGAGCCGCTGAAGCGGCTCGTGCTGCCCGCGTACGATGCGGTCATCAAGTGCAGCCACTACTTCAACGTGCTCGACGCCCGCGGCGCAATCAGCGTCACCGAGCGGCAGCGCTACATCGGCCGGGTCCGGCTTATCGCACGCGCCGTCGCCGAGTCCTGGTACGCGCAACGCGAGGCCCTCGGCTTCCCTTTGCTGCAAAGCGCCGCAGCAGCCCAATGATGGGTTTCGGCCCCCGCCCCATTGCGTCCCCGGATCCGGTCTGGTAGCAACGCCTCTCCATGTCCGCCGAGTTTTTACTGGAAATTGGGACCGAGGAGCTGCCTTCCTCGTTTGTGCGGCATGCGCTCCGCTCGATGCACCGCAGCGCAGTCGAGCTGATCGGCCAGGCGCGGCTCGGCACCGACGCGCTCGAGGTTCACCCGATGGGGACGCCGCGGCGTCTCACGCTTCGCATCCGCGGGCTCGCCGACCGCCAACCGGACCGCAACGAAACCGTGATGGGGCCGCCCTGGAGCGCTGCGTTCGAGGAGGACGGTACCGCCAAGAAGGCTGCCACCGGTTTTGCGAAGAAGCACGGCGTCGACGTCAGCGCACTCAGCAAGCAAACGACCGAAAAGGGCGACTACGTCAGCGTCGAGGTGCACGAAGACGGCGGGGCGCTGCCCGAGGTCCTGGGCGAATTGCTCCCGCAGCTTTGCCAACGAATCACGTTTCCGAAGTCGATGCGCTGGGGACCTGGTGAAATCGCGTTTGGCCGCCCAATCCATTGGATCGTCTCGCTGCTCGACACCGACGTCGTGGATTTCGAGTTTGCCAACATCCGCGCGGGGCGAAGCACGCGCGGACACCGTTTCCTCGCGCCCGCCACCTTCGACATCGACGACGCGGCCGACTACGAAAAAGCGCTCGAGAGCGTTCATGTGATCGTGGACACCGAGCGGCGCAAGGCGCGCATGATGGACGCGCTTCTCGCCTCCGCGAAGGCGCTCGGTGGTGTCCTCGAGCCTGACGCCTTCCTCGCCGACGAGTGCGTGTCGCTGGTCGAAGAGCCGTTCGTCGTTCCCGGACGTTTCGACGAGGCCTTCTTGGAGCTCCCAGACGAGGTCGTCATCTCGGTCATGCGCGACCACCAGCGCTACTTCGCCGTGCGCGCGTCGGAAGGTGGGGCCCTTCTCCCGTCCTATCTCAACGTCGTCAACACGGCGCAGGATCCAGAGACCATCGCCACGGGCAATGACCGGGTCCTCCGTGCACGCCTCGCTGACGCTCGCTTCTTCGTCGAGGAAGACCTCAAGGCGCCGCTCGCGAGTCGCTTGCAGAAGCTCGAATCCGTCGTGTTCCAATCCAAGCTCGGCACGATGGGCGCCAAGGTTCGCCGCCTGGAGGCGAACGCCAACGCCATCGCCGAGTGGGCCGGTACCGACGCTGCCGCCTGCCAAGCCGCGGCCCGCATTTGCAAGGCCGACCTCGAGACCTTGATCGTATTCGAGTTCCCCGAGCTCCAAGGCGAGATGGGCCGATGGTACGCGCTTCGGGAAGGCCTCGAGCCAGCCGTCGCGGACGCCATTCGCGATCACTACCGGCCGCAGGGCGCAGATGACGGCGTGCCCGAGCACCTCGTGAGCGCGGTGGTCGCCGTTGCGGATCGCATCGATACCTTGGTCGGCTGCTTCGGCATTGGTTTGGTTCCGAGCGGCTCCGCAGATCCGTTCGCGCTTCGACGTGCCGCGCTCGGCATTCTACGCATCGCCCTCGAGGGCCCGGTCGACGTCGACCTTCATGCGCTCGTCGCTCAGGCGCACGCAGCGTACGCCGACGACGCCACGCTCAAGTCGGCCGACGAGGTCGCCGCCGCGCTCGACGATTTCTTCCGCGGCCGCATTCGCGCGATGCTGAAGGACCGACATGGTGGCGACGTCGTCGACGCCTGCCTTGGCGCGTGGGACGGTGCGTCGGTTCGCGATCTTCGGACACGGATCGAGGCGGTCTCCGGGCTCCGAGATGCGCCCGAGTTCGAAGCGCTTGCTGTAGCGTTCAAGCGCGCGTTCAACATCACAAAAGACAGCACGAGGGGCGACGTCGAGCCCGCGCTTCTCGAGGATGGCGCGGAGCGAGCGCTCGCGGATCGCTTCGGCACGGTACGAGATCAGATCCGCGAGGCCACGGGCGAGCGCCGCTACGCGGACGCGCTCAAGCTCGTCGCCAAGGAGCTTGGCGCGCCCATCGATCGCTTCTTCGACGAGGTGTTCGTGATGGTCGACGACACCAAGGTTCGCCAGAACCGCCTGCGTTTGCTCGGGGAAATAGCTGACACGGTGAACGGCATTGCGCACTTCCACCAGCTTGGGACAAAGTTGCAAAGCCGTGACCCTTCTATATCCGCTTGACGCAGAGCTAGACCCGGAGGTCCGGCTGCGACTTCTCGGAACGAAAGCGTCCGGCCTCCACGAGATCACGGCACTCGGTCTTCCCGTGCCGCCTGGGTTCACAATCACCACTGAAGTGGGTGCGGAGCTCCGCGAGAGCGGCAAATGGCCTGAAGGACTGGCGGACGCGGTACGCGGCGCGCTCGAGCAGATCGAGCGGCGCGTCGACCGGCGATTCGGAGACCCGGAAAACCCGCTCTTGATCGCAGTCCGCTCAGGCGCGCCCGTCTCGATGCCGGGCATGATGGATACGCTGCTCAACGTCGGGCTCAACGAACAGACCCTCGCGGGCCTCGCCTCGAAACACGCCAACGAATGGTTTGCGCTCGATGCCTATCGTCGACTCCTTCAAATGTACGGGACCGTCGTTCGCGACATCGACATCGACCGCTTTCAGTTTCGGCTCGTCGATCTGAAGACCAAGCTCGGCCGCCCGCGCATGACGGACTCCGAGCTCGGAATCGAATCGATGCAAGAGCTCGTCGCGAGCTACCTCTCTCTGATCGAGGAAGCATCCGGGTCTCCGTTCCCGCAGGACGTCGAAACACAGCTCTGGGACGCGGTTCGCGCGGTGTTCGCTTCTTGGGACAACACGCGCGCGGTCCGGTACCGGCGCATGCAGAACATCCACGGCGCGACCGGAACCGCCTGCACGATCCAAGCGATGGTGTTTGGCAACACCGGAGCGCAAAGCGGCTCCGGTGTCGCGTTCACGCGCAACCCATCGAACGGCGACAAGCAACTCTACGGCGAGTATTTGCCGAAGGCGCAAGGCGAAGACCTCGTCGCCGGGCTTCAAACGCCCGTGCCATTGACCGCAAGAACCGCCGCGCCCGGCAAGGAGGCGACGAGCCTAGAAGAGGCGTCGCCCGGTGCGTTCAAGGCGGTGTCCACGTATTGCGCGACCCTGGAGCGGCATTTCGGGGACATGCAGGACATCGAGTTCACCATCGAAGACGGCACGCCGTATATTCTGCAAACCCGCGCCGCGAATCGCACCGCGCCGGCGGCGGTTCGAGTCGCTGTAGATATGGTGCGGGAAGGGGTCCTCTCGAAAGAACAAGCACTTATGAGAGTCGACGCCGGCTCACTGGAACAGCTCCTGCAGGCGCGGCTCCCGAGTGTGGGCGACCTTGCTGCCCGGGGGGTTCATGCCGCGGCAACCGGCCTTCCGGCGAGCCCGGGCGCCGCATCCGGGCGGATCGTGTTCGACGCCGATCACGCGGTCCGGTCCGCCGCCGAGGGCCAGGACGTGATCCTCGTCCGCCAGGAGACCAGCGCGGAGGACATCCACGGGATGAAGGTCGCAAAAGGGGTCGTCACCGCAGCGGGCGGCATGACCTCGCACGCCGCGGTCGTTGCGCGTGGTCTCGGGAAGTGCTGCGTGGTGGGGTGCGGCAACATCCGCATCGATTTCGGGGAGCGCACCGTACGCCTGAGCGAGCACGCGGACCCTCTTCGCGAGGGCGACCTGCTCACGCTCGACGGCTCCACGGGGAACATCTACGCGGGGGCGCTCGACCTCGTCGCCTCGGCTACGGTGGATGAGCTCGCGGAGCTGATGACCTGGGCGGACGACGCACGCCGCATGCGGGTCTACGCCGAAGCCGACACGCCTCAGGCGGCACGCGCCGCGCTGAGCTACGGCGCAGAAGGGGTGGGGCTATGCCGAACGGAGCGGATGTTCTTCGCGCCCGATCGAGTGTTCGCCATGCAGTGCGCGCTCCTAGCGGTCGAAGACGAGCAGCGAAGCCATTGGCTCGGCGAGCTCGAACGCGCCCAATGCGACGACTTCGTCGAGATCTTCGAAGCGATGAACGGTCGCCCCGTGACGATTCGTCTCCTCGATCGCGCGCTGCAGGAGCTGATGCCCGAGGATGAACCAGCGCTTCGCGCGCTGGCCGATGCGCTGGACCTCGAGCTCGATGAAGTCACTCAGGCAGCCGCGCGCCATCGTGAGTCGAACCCTGCGTTCGGGCACCGCGGCGTTCGCGCCGGGCTGACTATCCCGGGGCTCTACGACATGCAGCTGCGCGCGATGCTCTCCGCCGCGCACAAGTGCACCGAACGAAATACCGCAGTCGACCTCGAGGTCTTGATCCCGATGATCGCCTTCACATCCGAGGTCGTCGCGCTCCGGGTGGTCCTCGACCGGGTGCTCGCTCGGGTGTTCACGAGCCCGACCGCGCTCTTTCGATGCAGAGTCGGCGCGATGGTCGAGCTTCCGCGCGCATGCCTCATCGCCGACGAGCTCGCGCGGCACACCGACTTCTTTTCCTTTGGGGGCAATGACCTGACTCAGACCGTGTTGGGGGTGAGCCGCGACGACGCCAACCGGTTCCTGCCCTGCTACCACAACGAGCTCGGACTGATCGCTGCAGATCCGTTCACCGCCCTCGACGCTCGGGTCGCCGAGATGATCGGCATCGCGCTGCGGCGAGGAAAAGGGGCCCGTGCCGACCTCATCGCAGGCCTCTGCGGCGACCAGGGCGGCAGCCCGGACTCGATCGCGGTGTGCGAGAAGCTGGGCCTCGATTTCGTCTGCGCGCCGCTTTCGCAGCTTCCGGGCGCCCGACTCGCCGCCGCGCAGGCTCGAATCCGCTGAAATTGCTGTTGCTACCGCGCGTTCCCCATGTTGGAATGTATCTTACTAGAAGATTGCGGTATAACTGTATGTCGATGGGCACGAGTGGGTTTGACGACGGAGGCGCGAACAAGCCTCATTCCGAGGTGTCTCGAGCGGCCCCCGGACTGATCGGCCAAACGATCGATGAGCGCTACCGCGTCGACGCGTTGCTCGGCGAGGGCGGCATGGGGCTGGTCTATCGCGTGATGCATACGCGGCTCAACAAGCCGCTTGCGATCAAGGTATTGCGCCTCGAGAACACGCGCGACGAGGAGGTGCTCGCGCGCTTCCGCAGGGAAGCGGAGAGCGCGTCGGCAATTGGCAACCAACACATCGTCGACATCAACGACTTCGGCGTTCTCCGTGACGGCTCGACCTACTTCGTGATGGAGTGCCTCGAGGGGATGGACTTGATCGAGGCGATGGACCTCGCGGAGCGGATGCCCGAGGACCGTGCGCTTCGCATCGCCACACAGATTTGCAAGGCGCTCGGCGCGGCCCACGACGCGGGCATCGTCCACCGGGACCTCAAGCCAGAGAACGTGTTTCTCACCAAGCGTGACGAAACGCCTGACTTCGTGAAGGTTCTCGACTTCGGCATTGCCAAGGTTGCGAATCGGCCGACCCGTCTCACACGCAAAGGCGAAGTCCTCGGAACTCCGCACTACATGTCGCCGGAGCAGTGCGAAGGCGAGGACGTCGATCACCGCACGGACATCTATGCGCTCGGCGTTCTCCTCTATGAGATGCTGACCGGGCACGTGCCGCACGATGCCGACACCATGATGGGCATCCTCACCAAGCACCTCTACGAGGATCCGATCCCGCCGAAAATCCGGGTGCCGCAGGTCTCGCAGGAGCTCGAGGAGCTCATCATGCGCTGCCTCGAGAAGCACCCGGCCCAGCGCTATCAGACGATGCGCGAGATCGAGTTGGACCTCGCGCGCATTCAAAGCGGCCAGCGGCCAGTCGGGACCGACACCGTCACGCTCACGCCCACACGAGCGCCAGCGCCACAGCCGCCTCGGGTCGGCGCCTTGTATCTAGGCGGCCTCGCAGCAGCTTTGCTCCTGCTCGCCGGCAGCCTTGCTATCACTGCCTTCAAGGACCGCTCCCAAGCCCCTGAGCCCGCCAGCCTGACCGCGGCAGCAGAAGTGCCCGAGGACCCCGCCGAAGCAGAGATGCCGGAAAGGGAGGTTTCATCCACGGTGCGCGACGCCGAGGCCGCAAGCGCGCCACCGCGTCGCAAACCTGCTCGACGCAAGCAGACGGCCCGGAGCAAGCCTCCGCCTCGGGGCACTTCGACGATCCTCGATCCCTGGAATTAGGGCTCTTCGCTGCCAGTTGCTCCCTCCGGGGTGAACGGCTAGGGTGGCGCTCCATGGGGTCGCGATTCGGCCCGCAGAGCGCCGGGTTCGGCATCGCTCTGGGGTTCTTTCTTATGTCCGGGATGCTCTCGACGGGATGCATCAACAAGTCGGGTGATCCGCTGATTCCGGGACTCATGTCGTTTCCCATCGCGATCGCGCTCTCGCCCGACGAGAATGCCGACGGCAATCCGAAGTACCTCTATGTAACGAGCTCGAACTTCGCCCTCCAGTACAACTCTGGAAACGTCCAGGCTTATGATCTCGAGAAGCTCGTCGATGGAATCCTGACCGGTTGCGTCCGCACCTGGGTCAGTACCGACCCAGACTGCACCGGCGACTGCTCGTGCGATCCGCTCACCGAAATCAATTGTGTCCCGACGCAGCCCGGCATTTTGAACAGCTGTCTGGCAGACGATTCCGAGGAAGACCCGAACGGTCCCGAGTGCGAATGCGTGCCCGACCCCTCGAACGAGGCTACCTGCACCGCCATCCCCCCGGATCGTTGCTCAGTGGTTCCAGCGGGCCTTGTCGTTCGGCAAACGGACCAGGCGGCGATCAAGCTCGTACCCGTCGAGGGACTGCTGACCGGCGAGGTCAAGATCGGCTCGTTTTCGGACGGCCTTGGCGTGTCGACCAGCGGGCGGCGCCTGTACCTCCCGGTTCGAAGCGACGCCAACATCACCTGGATCGACGTCGACGAGCAGGGCCAGCTGTTT
>Ga0316198_10001416_pt1 | contig 14061 bp, 12 predicted proteins | sample OudBieAanoxic_MG_FD_204935 | JGI IMG/M metagenome (GOLD analysis project Ga0316198, IMG submission 204935) | Coastal sediment microbial communities from Oude Bieten Haven, Netherlands - site A anoxic | ecosystem: Environmental > Aquatic > Marine > Coastal > Sediment | place: Netherlands...
TGCTGAAGATTGCATCGCTACATCTGCGTTGGCTGTTTTAGCACCTATTTCGGAAATCATTTCACTATAAACATCTTGAAAGGTCGACTTACCGTCATTCATTATTTTAGTATTTTGCAGATCAGACATGGCTAAAATATTTCGATTATCCCCTTCGCCTGTTTCATTATAGTTTATTGTTATTTCATCACCAGCAACGGGTATACCTTTTTCCATTTCTACTTTAACGCCTGCAAAATCAAGTGTAGCTTTGCCAGTTAAAGGGTCAATTATAGCGGTTAACTCTGTTGTGTTAATTTGATTGTCATTTTTATCAAAAATATTATAAGCAACTTCGCTGGTAGTTGTATTCGTTGATATTTTAATTGTTATTGGACTATCTTCATCCAAATAATTAGTGTCACCTTTATCAACAATGTCACTGACACGAAATGTTGCAGTGCCAGTATTGGTATCGCTAACTACGGCTTTAATTTCCGCGTCTGCAACGGCTACTTTTGTAGGGTCTGTCTCATCTAAACTAGCTTGCTGAGCCCCTAAACGTGTTGGACGCAAGGTGAATTCTTTACCGACCTGTAATGGATCTGAAGTTGAAATTGAATCAATTCCAATACTAATACCTGCTCCAGGAATTTCAATACGTTTATCATTTGCTAAGTCAGCGATGGAAACAGTTTGAAGTTCACCAGTCGTGTTATTAGTAACCGAAAATGAAAGAGTAGAACCTGCAGTATATTCACTAACTGTTAACGTAAATTCATCGGCTGATAACTCGCTTAAATCATCAATGCGCACACTTAATGTGGCTTCTCCTTTACCATCAGCATGACTTAATACACGGCTTTGCATGGCCTGATCACTATTAATATCATTAAATAGTGCTGTACCAATCTCTCCGTCTAAGGTTTGACCTTGCTTTTGCTGTTCATTGATAGCGTGCGTTAAACCGATCACATTCTGGCCTAACTGATTAAATGCACGCTCAATTTCATTTTCACGTGTTTCAAACAACGCACTGACCTTCCCTCCAAATTTGCTACCATCAACCAGCGATGTTTTACCATTATTACTCAATGCAAGTTCTTTTCGAGCGGGATCTGGATCTCCGTTAACCGCAACAATCGATTGAGATTGAATTCCCATCACTAAACCTTGGCCGCTACCGATATAAATATTCACCATATTATTATCAGCTTCAAGCACTGAAACATTAACGTATTCACTTAAGGCGGTAATTGCCTGATTACGTCTATCTAATAAATCATTAGCATCACCACTACTATCAGAGCTAGACACGGCAAGAATACGACTATTTAATGTCGCGATACTGTCAGCTAGTTCAGTGATCGCCGCGGCAGAATTCTCAATATCATTATTAACACCAGAAAATTGCGTCTCTAGTTGTTTATATAATGTATTGTATTGATTCACCATATTTGATGCATTTTCTAGAAACACTGCGCGAGTCTCTATTGTGTTTGGATGATCCGCAACATCGCCTAATGAAGAAAAAACATTAAGCACAGAGTTTGCAGCAGAAGTAGACTCATTAGATAATAATTGATCTAATTGACTCGCTTGCGTGTAACTGACTTCGTTATAAGCGTGAGCCGAGGTATTAATAATATTTTCTTTAAATGCAAATTGATCATAGGCACGGTCAATTCCGTTGATAATCGAACCATTACCAACGAAATTTGTACCTAATTTTTGAGCTTGTGCACTGGTAACGTCAACAGTTTGACGAGAGTAGCCTTCCGTACTCACATTACTAATATTGTGACTGGTAGTTGCTAGACTTGCCTGTGAAGAATAGATCCCCGACAGTCCAATTTGAAATAAATCAGCCATTGTTATTATCTCCCGCAACAACCGATTGGAAGTTATCGCTGTTCATAATCGCTTTAATTTTATCTGCATATTGAGGATCGGTTGCATAACCCGCTTGTTGCAACTCTTCAATATAACGATCTGCATTCTCACCTTGCTGTAAAGCTTGCTCGTAGCGTTTATTGTTACTAATGAAATTCGTATAATCTTTAAAACTTTCGTGTAGATTTTCATAAACTCGAAAATTAGAACGTCGCTGTACACCAACACCATCTTCAACCTCTAAACTGCTTTTATTAACGCTTTCACCCTGCCAACTATTGTGAGATTTAATGTTAAACAAATTGAAGCTACTTTGCTGGTTGGCAGTTTGCAGTACTTTTTTACCCCATCCAGTTTCCAATGCTGATTGAGCCACTAGTACTTCTGGTGAAATACCTAAAGACTTAGCAGCTTTTTGCGCATAGGGTAACAATGTGGCAATAAAGGAAGATGGCGAACTAAAGTCAATTTTCTGTGCACTTGCATTAACGTCATCAGCACCCTCTGCTTTATGTTGCAATGCACTATCATTAATTTTGGTTTGTAATGATGCCTGCAATTGATCCGGTTTTTTAAAGTCCGCGATGTTTTCTTTTGTTGTTAAACTCATCATTTCAGGCTCTTGCTCAGGCATCATTAGTTGATTCTGCGGTACTGACTGTGGACGCACCATAGATGTTGGGTCTAACTGCCTAACTAATGCATCAGCGAGCCCTAGCGAACCGTGACGGCTTATATCAACGGCTAACTGCTTATCTTGCATATCCGTATAAAACTTTGTTTGTTGGTTATTAAAGGGGCTTTCAGTTTCAAAGGCAGCGTTAGCTTCACGCATTGATTTAATTAACATCGATGCAAACATAGACTCAAACTGATTCGCCACTTCACGGATCGTTTCTTTGTCATTGGTCTTGGTTTTTTGACGCAACTGCTCTAAACCTTGTAGATCAAAGTAATTACTTGCCTGTGTTACCGTTTGATTGCTCATTAACAGCCCCTATTTATACCGTTAAACTAATAAAGCAAAATAGGTGCCAACAGTTCTAATTGAAACTATAACTACCTTTTTTCTGATTAATAATAAAAAGGAGGTTAGTTTTCTCAGCAAAGTAGCGCTGCATCACGTAGAATGCCTGCGATTTTTACCCTACCCACAAGGAATAGTTATGCTTAACCCTGTTTTACTGGCGGTATGTATCATGCTCATTTTGTCCATGATGCGTATTAATGTTGTTATTGCACTGACTCTCAGTGCTTTAGTTGGAGGTTTAACGGCTGGTTTATCTCTGCCTGATACCATATCTGCATTTGAAAGTGGCCTAGGAGGCGGTGCAACCATCGCATTAAGCTATGCAATGTTAGGTGCATTTGCCGTTGCGATTTCTAAATCGGGCATTACTGATTTATTATCACAAGCAATTATTAAACGCTTAAACGCTGATCAGACACATCAAGTGTCTACAACCATCAAATACAGTGTATTTACCGTTATTCTATTGATGACAATCGCATCACAAAATGTGATCCCAGTGCATATCGCATTTATCCCTATCTTAATACCGCCGTTACTGGGTGTGCTTAATAAATTACGAGTTGATAGACGCTTAGCAGCTTGTATTTTAACTTTTGGTTTAGTGACTCCTTATATGGTCCTACCAATCGGTTTTGGTGGAATTTTCTTAAATAATATTCTATTAAAAAACTTACATGATAATGGCTTAGAGGTTACAGCAGCACAAGTACCTACTGCGATGATTTTACCTGCAATGGGCATGATTGTGGGTTTATTAACAGCTGTTTTTATCAGTTACCGTAAACCGCGTGTATACCAAGAAAAAGTAGCAAACTCAAAAGCAGCGGAATTCAAAACACTCAACAAACGTCATATTATTGTTGCATTAGTGGCAATTGTTGCGACTTTAACGGTTCAGTTATTAACAGGCTCCATGATTGTTGGTTCACTAGCGGGCTTCAGTGTATTCACACTCGGTGGTGTTATTGCTTGGAAAGAAACGCATGATGTTTTTACCAAAGGTGTTCACATGATGGCAATGATTGGTTTTATCATGATTGCCGCTGCAGGTTTTGCCGCTGTAATGAAAGCAACAGGCAGTGTGGAAACATTAGTAGAAGCATTATCCTCAGGCATTGGTGAGAACAAATCCTTAGCAGCGATATTAATGCTAGTGATTGGATTATTAGTCACCATGGGTATAGGTTCTTCGTTTTCGACTATTCCTATTATTGCTACTATTTATGTCCCACTGGCGATTGCATTTGGATTTTCTCCAATGGCTATCATTGCATTAGTGGGTACAGCGGCGGCATTGGGTGATGCGGGCTCTCCAGCCTCTGACTCTACCTTAGGTCCAACATCAGGCCTTAATGCAGATGGTGAACATGATCATATCCGTGATACTGTTATTCCTACTTTCCTACATTACAATCTACCGCTAATCGCCTTTGGTTGGATAGCGGCAATGACCTTGTAGTGAGCACAGAATAAAACTGATTAAGAACCTATTGCCGATAGCGATCACGCGATAGCCTTTAACGTAAAAAGGGAAAACCATTGGTTTTCCCTTTTTGTACATGTATAAATGAATGATTCCATTACCGATAAAGATTAAATAATAACTAGCTCACCTTGTAAGGCACCGGCTTGTTTTAATGCTTCTAGTATCGCCATTAAATCACCAGGCGCAAGGCCTACTTCATTCACTGCACGCACTAAATCATTCAAACTAATCCCCGTATCAAATCGAAACATACGGCTATCTTCCTGAGTAACATTGACAATACTATTTTCAACTACTTCAGTATCGCCACCAGCAAATGGGTTTGGTTGCACCACTTCTTTGTTTTCACTAATAGTGACACTAATACCACCATGAGTAATAGCCGTTGGCAATAAACGAACATCTTGCCCAACTACAATTGTACCAGTACGTGAATTAACAATAATTTTTGCACCTGAACGTGCGGGTCTAAATTCTAGATTTTCTAGTGTTGATAAATAAGAAACACGTTGTGAGATATTACGAGGAGCCAATACCTGAACTGACGTTGCGTCTAATAAACTGGCGGTATTAGGACCCACTAAGTTATTAATCGTATCTGCCATCAATTTAGCCGTAGTAAAATCAGAGTCATGTAAGTTAAAAGTAATAGTATCGCCCTGTGCAAAAGGAGAGATAACTTCTCGCTCAACAATGGCACCATTGGCAATACGACCAACGGTAGGTGTATTGATCACCACTTTAGAACCATCAGCACCTTCAGCGCCAAGTCCACCAACAACAAGACTACCCTGTGCTAGCGCATAAACCTTACCATCAACCCCTTTCAAAAAGGTTTGTAGCAGCTCACCACCGCGTAAACTTTTTGCTTCACCAATTGCTGACACAGTGATGTCAATTTTCTGACCTCGTTTAGCAAAGGCTTTTAATTCCGCAGTGATCGCCACTGGCGCAACATTTTTAATTTTTAATGTTTGGCCTTGTGGAATATTGATCCCAAAATTTCTTAACATGGTCGCAAAGGCTTGCTCAGTAAACTTACTACTTTTTTCACCCGTGCCCGGTAAACCAACCACTAAACCATAACCAACTAATTGGTTGCTTCGAACCCCTTGCACACTGGCAATATCTTTGATTCGCGCAGCATCTGCTGTATTAGCCAACAGCGATAGGGTTAAACCTAAGCATGCTGAAAAAAAACAGTTAGCTGTTCCTTTTGATGAAAATAGCATATGACTCTCCTTACCTTATCGCTTATATAAATATTATCGTTTAAGCAAATAAATGATTTTTAGAACGGCCAATAAGGCCCATTAAAGAATGCAGTTAACCAACCTTGGCTTTGTGTGTTAGCAAAGGTGCCCGTACCACCGTATTGAATGCGAGCATTGGCAACATGGGTTGATGAAACCGAGTTATCAGAACTAACATCTTCGGAGCGAATCACGCCACGTATGCGCACAAACTCTTCACCATTATTTAACATCAACCATTTTTCACCACGAATTTCTAAATTACCATTACTTAAAACGCGTGTTACGTTAACTGTGATACTGCCTTTTAAACTATTGCTTTGGTCTGCACCAGCATCACCAGCGAAACCACTGTCTTGAGAAATTCCACCTCCCAAACCAAATCCAGGGACAAGTGAGCCACTAGGTAGCGTAACATCGTCAACGCTCATTGAATAAGAGTTACTTTTATCCAAACTGGTGCCAGCTTGTTTAGTGGCCGAGGTCGATTCTTCTAGATTAACGGTGATTATGTCGCCAACACGATGCGCTTTAATATCAGAATAAAGGTTATTAGCATAACTCTCTTGAAATAAAGACCCTGTAGTGACCACATTTAAGTCTGCTTCAAGTGGCTCTACCGGTGCATATTCAGGATCATTCTTCACTTCTTGATTGGGTAGTGAAGTACAACCAACGACGCTAAATATTGCACATAAAATTATAATATTTCTCATATTAACCACCTATTTATAACTGCTGGCTAACGTAAGAGAGCATTTCATCAACCGCTGAAATTACTTTTGAATTCATTTCATAAACACGCTGACTCTCGATCAAGTTAACCAGTTCTTCTGTTACATTAACATTCGACGTTTCCAACATTCCCTGACGAATAAACCCTAATCCGTCACCACCCGGCACACCTTCAATAGGTGCACCAGAAGCCCCTGTTTCTGCATATAAATTTTGCCCTAAAGGCTCTAAACCAGATGAATTAATAAAATCATTCACATTTAATTGCCCAACCACTTGGTTTTCAGCTTGGCCGGCAATACTTACCGAGACTTCACCTTCCGCACCGATACTAATCGATTGCGCATTTTCAGGAATTTGTATTTGTGGCAGTAATGGGTAACCAGAACCAGGCGTTACCATGATCCCTTCTTCATTAAGCATGAATTGACCGTTACGCGTATATGATGAGCTTCCATCTGGCATTTCTATTTCAAAAAAACCACGACCATCAATCATCACATCTAAGGAGTTATTAGTGGTTAACGCATTACCCTGTGTAAAGTTCTTTTGTACAGCAACAACCTTTGCACCAGAACCAATCATTAACCCCGAAGGTAGCTTAGTATTTTGTGTTTCATTGGCACCCGGTTGATTAACCGTTTGATATAATAAGTCTTCAAAAATGGCTCGACTCTTTTTAAAACCAACTGTACTCGCATTGGCTAAGTTATTTGAAATAGTTGCCACGTTAGTTTGCTGTGCATCTAACCCTGTTTTACTAATCCATAAAGCGGAATGCATAACCTTTCTCCTTAAAATTCTTTAATAATGCGCAGACTAATGACTTAAGACATTCGAAGTAGAGATTCAGAACTTTTATCAATCTCTTCGGCTTTTTTCATCATCTTAATTTGCATTTCAAAACTACGTTGTAAGTTAATTAAACTGGTTAACTCACTACTTAAATTAACGTTTGATGCCTCTAAAGCACCGTTGGCTACTACCACATCATTTGAAACCTGTAACGGTTGACCATCAATGCGGCGGAATAAACCATCGGAACCACGCATTAAATCTTTGATATCTGGATTAACTAATTTCAGTTTAGCGATATCTTCCATTGCATCGGCAGGTGCACCTTCAGGACGAACCTCAATCATGCCGTCTTTACGAATATTGAATTTTTCAATGGGCATTGGGATATAAATATTATTGCCTGTCTCATCCATTACTTCTTGGCCATTGGCGTCAATTAAAAAGCCTTCTGCGGTAATATTAAAATCACCACTACGTGTTAACCCTTCGTCACCCGCTTCGGATTTAACAACAAACCACCCTTCACCTTCTATGGCAACATCTAACTCACGACCGGTATCGTGCACAATGCCGCTGTCAAAATTTTGTCCTGGAGATTCGGCAAGCGCAAAGACTCGTGTTGGTAAACCTTGCCCATGTACTTGCATGCTTCGAGCTTGTTCAAAACTGGCTTTAAACCCAGTCTTACTGGCATTCGCTAAGTTATTACTGTGAATAGCTAACGCATTCATGGTCTCTTTAGCGCCTGACATTGAAACATAAAGAAAATTATCCATTCTGACTTCCTTAACTATTGACCGCTTATGTAATAACGATGGCCATTGCCGCATTATTTATTGTATTTTTTCTTGATACATTCAATGATGCAATCGTTATGCCAACAAAATAAAATGAGGGAGCTGAGCAGCAAATACAACTCAAGTTAGAGAGGGGGAAGACTTAGCTTTTAGCTCTTAGAATATGGGAATGCAGGAAAGCAGAAAGACTGAAATGCTCAAATGCTCAAGCATTTAAATAATATGGAGGTTAACTTTTAAATAACAAAAACGCACCGAGAAAGGTGCGTTTTAGGAATGATTAACTAATTTAAAAATTAACGAATTTGTAAAATAGTTTGTTGTAATTCGTTACTGATCTCTAATGAACGAGAGTTAGCTTGGAAGTTACGTTGCGCAGAAATCAAGTCTACCAACTCGGTTGTTAAATCAACATTAGATTGCTCTAACGCCGCAGAGTTAATGAGACCAAATGAACCTTCGCCACCTTCCCCAGCAATAGGATCACCAGAACTTTGCGAAGCACTCCAACTTGAACCAGTTTGTGCTAATCCCTGTTCATTACGAAAACGCACCATAGCAACACGCGCAAGCGGCTCTGACGTTCCGTTACTGTAAGAGGCTTTAACTAAGCCATCATTACCAATTTCAACACCAGTCAAACGACCAACGGTTAATCCATCCTGATCTAAAGATGTTACTTCGAATGATGAGGCGTATTGTGTGGGGTCATCAAAAGCAAGTGTAATTTGCTGTGTACCATCAGTCCCTTCTTTCAACACACCTGCTCCATTTTGGCCAAGTTCTTGAAAAACAAATGAATCATCGCCGGTGTAACCACCAGATGAATCAAAACTAAGCACTACGCCACTTTGAGTTGATGTAATACCTTCATCATTGGTAAATGTATAATCTGTAGTTCCGGTTGTACCATCAGATTTAGTATAAGTTCCAGTCGTATCAACAGGATCAACCGGTATATCATCAATGGTCATATAAGCGATCCATTGCCCGCTTGTATCTTCAGGTTTTACATAATAGGTATTCATGGTCCGCGCTTCACCTAGCGAGTCATAAATAGTCACAGAAGTCGCATTATTATAGGTATCAGGATCATCAGGATCAAATGCACTAACACTTAGAGTGTCATCTCCAGCAGGTAAATTTAAACCTATTTCTACTGTAGAAGTTGCTTCAGGTGTGCCGGCTGTTTCTGGCAATTGAATCGGTTGTGTTGTACTTAAACTGACGGATGCCGAGGTACCATCTTCATTAACAGGAAAAGCTTGTAAATAATTACCACTATTATCAACAATGAAATTTTCATCGTTGAGCTTAAAAGTACCGGCACGTGTATAGCTTAAATCTTTATCGCCGATATCACTGGCCGTGGCAAAGAACCCACTACCAGTGATCGCTAAATCTAATGGATTATCGGTGAATTTTAAACTACCTTGATGAAATTGTTGTGCAACAGCTGCAACGGAAGTACCGTCACCCACTTTGGTTGCACTGTTAGAAAATAGAGAGTTAGCGTAAACGCTATCGAACTCGGCGCGAGACTCTTTAAAACCAACGGTATTTACATTTGCAATATTATTTGACGTTGTATCTAAATCTGTCTGAGCTGCCGCAATTCCGCTTAATGCTACATTAAATGACATAGTGACTTCCTCTTAGTTATATGTTTTCTGCAACTTCAATTGCATCTGTAAGTTCAATTCCACCTAAACCTTTTAAGTTTAAGTAGACGCTAGCAGTACCACCACCTAAGCTCACACTTTCTACATGCGCATAGGAAGCGGTTGTTAATGCTTCACCTTGACCATTCACCATACCATTGGCTGCAAATGTATAGGTTCCAGCCGGTGCAGGATTCCCCTGTGAATCTAAACCATCCCAGTCAAAGCGTTGATTACCCGCCCCCACATCACCTAAGGTCAAAGTGCGAATGATATTGCCCGTTTCATCGGTAATTGATACCGAGGCATTATAAGCACCGGTTGTGGTTGTTAAAGAACCCGAAGCAGTGCCACCTTCAGTTAAGTAAGCTTGATCGCTTGGTATTAATACTTTTTTACCCACTAATGATGAAGCTTCTAATGCTTGGCTTGAGTTTAATACTTCTTTAATGCCTGCAAATTCGCTGCCCATGGTGGCAATCCCCTCGGCAGTAGTAAACGACGCCATTTGTGCAATCATTTCTGAGTTATCAACGGGAGAAAAAGGGTCTTGATAAGCGAGCTGTTGAGATAATAGAGAGAAAAAATCTTCTTGGCTAAGCTGCTGCTCTGCATCGATTTCAGCATTTGCATTAACCTGTTCTTCGGTTAAAGGCGTTGTAAAATTAAACGATGATGAAGTGATAGTAGTCATCTAGATATCCTTACGCTTTGCCTAATTGCAATGTGCGATTTAACATTTGTTTTGCCGCTTCTGCAATTTGCACATTAGTTTGGTATGAACGAGAAGCACTGATCATATTCGCCATCTCTTCCATCACATTGACATTGGAGTGATAGATAAAACCATTTTCATCGGCTTTAGGGTGATTAGGTGCATATTCTTGATTTAATTCAGCAGTACTTTCAACAATGCCCTGTACCTTGACACCAACGCTACTGTCTAAACCACCCATTGCTCTATTTAACTCTGCAGCAAATACAGGGTGTCTCGCTTTATAGGTTTCGTCGATATTACTGCTAACACTGTTTGCATTAGCCAAGTTACTGGCGGTTGTATTTAAGCGTACAGATTGTGCACTCATGCCAGTTCCGGCTACATCTAATACTTTTAATAAACTCATAGTATTTCCCCTGACATGCTATTATTGGCCTTTGATCGCGGTGCGAAGCCCTGATATTTTGCTATTTAAGAAATCTAAACTAGCTTGGTATTCCAAGCTATTTTTCATAAACAAATTACGTTCAACTTCTAAATCGACTGTATTACCGTCACCCGTATCAGGTTGATTTGTATTACGGAATAACAGGCCATTTTGCGCCATTGAAGTTGAGAAGCCTAAATTATGAGCGCTATCGGTACGGTTAAGTGAAACACCTGCACCGGACTTTGCCGCATTGAGTGCGTCTTTAAAATTAATATCTTTTGCTTTGTAATTAGGTGTATCAGCATTTGAGATATTAGAAGCTAAAATTTCAGTACGACGTGATCGAATACCTAACGTGTGCTGATGCATGCCTAATGCTTTTTCAAAGTTAATCGCCATAATTTTCTCCTTTGTTAATACAAATGCAAAGCATGTGCCAAAAATAAATAACAAAGAGAATAAATTAATAAAAAATTAGGCAGGTTGATTATTTAATAGTAATTCAAGGAAGTATTGAGTAGTTGAATCGATACTGAAGCAGATATAAAGGTGAGATGAGGCATTTTCTTGGCTAATACTAGCGTGAATAATAGAATTGAATTAATCGACTTGACGCTTTTATGGCAAAGAGGCAAAAACTGCCTCTCTACTACAAAAGTGGCAAGTAAAGACTTATTTACTTTTTAATTTATAAATAATACCAGGATTACAACGTACCATTTCAAATCGGTCAGTTAACCCATTTAATGATTCAGAAGCCCCAAGAATAAGATATCCACCAGGGTTTAAAGCAGTTGCAAACTGATTCAATATTTTTGATTTCACGTCGTTAGCAAAATAGATAAGTACGTTACGGCAAAAAATGATATCAAACTTACCTAGCGAGCCATAACTATCCAATAAGTTTAAGCTTTTAAAAGAAGTCAAAGTTTTGACCTCTGGTTTAATTTGCATTTTATTTCCGTCACTACCGACAGGCGCAAAAAATTGACGTTTACGCGTATCTGATAAACCCCGAGATAACGCTAAGTTATCATATTCTGCAGCTTTACATTGAGCCAACATCGAATCAGAAATGTCAGTGCCAATAATTTGTACACTTAAGTTACTACTAGGTTTATTCTTTTTATACTCTAAAGCCGTCATTGCAATAGAGTAAGCCTCTTGACCAGAAGAACTAGCAGATGACCAGATTTTTATATTCTTTTTGGTTTCAAGCAACTCAGGGAATAATTTACTGGTTAATAACTCAAATGGGTATCTATCTCGAAACCATAGGGTTTCATTAGTTGTCATCGCATCAATAACCATAGTACGTAGTTGACGATTTCGAATACCCATTGCTTGCTCTATCAGTTCAGTTAAGCTTTCCAGTTTAAACTCAGTCACTAATGGCAATAAACGACTTTTAACAAGGTACTGCTTGTTATCGCCCAACACAATGCCACATTGCACTTCTAAAAAACCAGCAAACTGCTTATAGGTGCTATCGGAAATAGTTCTCACTAATTATTACTCGCTTTTAATTGTTGTATAGAGGATATGGCAAACTTTAAAATATTAAACCATCAAGGTATATATAAAAAAATAATAGCTGACAAAATATTCATCAGCTATTTTAAATGAAACGGTTTCTAATCGCTCTTGTTCAGAGGATGTTATTCTATACCCAAATTAATAACTTTCTGCACTGCAGACGCTAATTCATCAGGATTAAATTTGGCGATAAAATCATCAGCACCAACTTTCTCAACCATTGCTTGATTGAAAACACCACTTAATGAAGTATGCAATATAATATGCAAGTCTTTCAAATCAGGGTGAGACTTTACTTCAGCGGTTAATGTATATCCATCCATTTCTGGCATTTCTACATCTGAAATCATCAGCGCATATTTTTCAATAACAGGCTGTGTTTTAGCCACTTCTTTTAAGAAATTTAATGCTTCTTTCCCATCTTTAACAAGATCACACTCGATACCAAGCGCTGAAAGAGCTCGTTGAATTTGTTTACGTGCAACTGACGAGTCATCTGCAACTAAAATGCGCTTGTTCTTCATCTCTTCCATCGGTAACTGGGCGATCACTTCCGCCGTAACTTCGGTATCAACAGGTGCAATTTCATCTAATATTTTTTCAACATCTAAAATTTCCACAAGAGAGCCATCAATTTCAGTAACAGCGGTCAAATAATTGTAACGACCAACACCATTTGGCGGTGGCAGAATATTTTCCCAGTTAATATTAATAATACGTTCAACTGATCCTACTAAAAAACCTTGGATGGAGCGGTTGTATTCTGTAATGATAATAAATCTATCCTGAATATCTTGTATTGCACGCCCCCCCGTTGCAAGATTCATATCAATAATAGAAATAGTTTGTCCTCGCACATGGGCGACGCCGCGAATAGCGGGATGCAGTTTAGGTAAAGCAGTAAGTGGTGGACACTGCAAGACTTCTCTTACTTTGAATACGTTAATACCATAACGTTGAATACCACCTAACTTAAAAAGCAGTAACTCAAGTCTATTTTGACCTACCAACTGAGTGCGTTGGTTAACCGAGTCTAAAACACCTGCCATATTCTGTTCCTTTTTGTTATGGTTGCTGGCTATGATTATTTTTTATAAAAATACTATAATCTTTAATAATGCATCAGCGATATAAAAAATTCACTTACACGAGGTGAGCAAATTGATTCGATTTATTTTAATTATCCTAAGTCTAGGCACTTCTTACAGTTTTGCAGACTCTAATTACTCAAAAGAGATAGAAAAATTTGCAGAAACTCTAGTTTTTGATAAATATCAACAAAGTTTTGAGTTAACGGGCGAAAAAAAACTTTATATCAAAGCCATTGAATTATCATCTCGACAAACTTTTGCCATTTGTAGCGAGCCATTACAAGGACATATTGTAGGCGATAAAATAAAAAGTAAAACCGCAGTTAAAGTATCTTGCCTAGGGGAAAGTAAATGGGATACTTATATTCGTGTCAAAGTACAAACTTTAATTCCATTAATTGTCACTCGACATTCTTTAAATAAAGGGGAAATGTTAAATGATGACAATATTAAACGTATTTATAAAGCTCAATCTCAAGTTCGAGGCAGCACGTTCAGCAGCACCGAATCCCTTACCGGCGTACGTTTAAAAAGAAACGTATCATCAAAGAAAAGTATTCGCCACAAAGATATTTGCTATGTTTGTGAAAATGATAAAGTGACAATTACCGCAAACCAAAATGGCTTAGTAATAAAAGCCTCGGGTATTGC
>Ga0316198_10001417_pt1 | contig 14060 bp, 11 predicted proteins | sample OudBieAanoxic_MG_FD_204935 | JGI IMG/M metagenome (GOLD analysis project Ga0316198, IMG submission 204935) | Coastal sediment microbial communities from Oude Bieten Haven, Netherlands - site A anoxic | ecosystem: Environmental > Aquatic > Marine > Coastal > Sediment | place: Netherlands...
GAAAAGGTACAGGAAGTAAAAACAACAGACCTCTATGATTTTGCTTCCGTTTCCAAGGTGACCAGCGCACTCCCCGGTTTGATGAAAATGCATGATGAGGAGAAATTTGATCTGGACAAAACACTTGGCGATTATCTTAAGTACTTCGACCGGCGGAATAAAAAAGACCTGATCATCCGACGTATTCTTTCCCATAATTCCGGCATGCAATCCTGGATTGCCTACTGGACCACCACCATAAAAAAAAATGGGAAATATAAACGGCATACACTTTCAACAGATTCATCAGCAAAGTATTCCATAAAATTAACGGATAACCTGTATCTCTATAACGACTACCGGGACAAGATCTATAAGATGATACTCAAATCTCCGGTAAATCCGGAGCAGGGATATGTCTATTCCGGTCTTTCTTTCTACCTCTGGCCTGAGATCCTTGAAAATCTAACAGGTCAGGAATATGAAACTTACCTGAAAGGCACATTTTACAGACCGCTTGGTGCAAATACCCTCACATTTAATCCTTATAAACATTTTTCCCTAAGCCAGATCGTGCCCACGGAGAACGATACCTTTTTTCGAAAAGTCCAGATCCACGGGGTAGTTCATGATGAAGGAGCTGCCATGATGAATGGACTGTCAGCCAATGCAGGATTGTTCGGTTCAGCCAATGACCTGGCAAAGCTGATGCAGATGTACCTCAATATGGGTTCTTACGGTGGAGAACAGTTCATAAGCGATGGGACCTTGAAGAAATTTACTTTTTGTCATTATTGTAATGAAGGCGTACGAAGGGGTTTGGGATTTGATAAACCATTGCTGAAGAATAAGGAGCGGGGTATTCCGGCTGTGGATGCAGGTCAGGACAGTTTCGGACATTCCGGATATACCGGGATGTTTACCTGGGCCGACCCTGATTCCGGGATATTGTTTGTTTTTTGTTCAAACAGGGTACATCCGACCAGGCTGAATAATAAGATTGCGGAACTGAATATCAGGCCAACCATGCACCAGATCGTATACGATGCCAGAATTGAACTGTAAAATCAAAGATTAAAGCGCTTTTTTATTTAATTTTGGTCCCGGTTCATTTTGATCGTGGTCAAATTTATTAAAAATAATTATGAAATTATCCCTGGTCATCAGTGTTTTTAATGAGGAAGAGAATATCAGACCTCTGATTGAAAAGATTGATGAATCCCTGAAGGAGTTTGATTATGAAGTCATTTTTGTAGATGACGGATCAAAGGATAGCACACTTGAACAGATCCGGGAATATGGTGACAGTCATTATACTACCATCAGCTTCTACAAGAATTTTGGGCAGACAGCAGCCATGTCTGCTGGTATTGAACAGGCAACCGGGGAACTTATTATAACGCTGGATGGCGACCTCCAGAATGATCCGGCGGATATTCCCTCTATGGTAAAAAAGCTTGAGGACGAAGGATGGGACGTTGTGGCAGGGAGAAGATCAAACCGAAAGGATTACTGGATAAGCAGAAAGCTTCCAAGCAAAATCGCAAACTGGATTATCAGATGGCTCACCGGGGTCAGGATACATGACTATGGATGCTCATTGAAGGTTTTCAGGGCTGATGTTGCTAAAAATCTGGGACTTTATGGTGAATTACACCGTTTTATACCCGTACTTGCCCAGTTACAGGGGGCAAAGATCACCGAAGTGGATGTGACCCACCATCCCAGGCAATATGGGAAAACCAAATATGGCATTGGAAGAACATTCAGGGTGATGAGTGATCTTCTGCTCATGATCTTCTATCAGAAGTACCTCCAGAAACCCATGCATCTGTTCGGTACCCTGGGAATATTTACCTTTGTTATCGGTGTGATATTGAATATATATCTTTTGATTGAGAAATTTTTAGGACATGATATCTGGGGCCGGCCTGTCCTGATCCTGGCAATAACATTAACACTGGGCGGTATCCAGTTAATTACTTCGGGGATCATTGCCGAGATAATCATGCGCACCTATTACGAATCACAGGATAAGAAAATTTATTCCATTAAGAGCATCTTTGTTGGAAAAGATAAATAAAAAGGGGATACTGAAATTCATTTTAAAGGTCAGTGTTTCTGCCCTTGCCATTTATGTGGTCATTCAGAAAATTGACCTCCAGCAGACAAAAGATATTCTTGTTCATGTTCGTGCCGGATGGATTATTCTGGCCCTGATGGCCTTCAATCTATCCAAAGGGATAGCCTCGGTCCGACTGAACCGTTTCTTTAAATCAATCGAACTAATGCTGCCTGGAATATATAATCTAAAACTGTATTATGTTGGCATGTTTTATAATCTTTTCCTTCCGGGAGGAATAGGTGGTGATGGATACAAGGTGTATCTGCTGAACAGGTCTCATAAAACGGGCCTTAAAGATCTTATATCCGCAACTCTGCTGGACCGGATAAGCGGATTGGTAGCCCTGGTCTTTCTGGCCATGTTCTTATCCTTGTTTGTCGACCTGTCATTTATTGGATCCTGGATGACATGGGTATTGGTTGCAGCATTAATAATCTATTATCCTGTTTATTTTATAGTTTTCAGGATACTATTCGGAAAATTCCTGACTGCTTTTAATATCTCAAATGTTTTGTCTTTAGGCGTCCAGTCAGCCCAGCTTTTGTGCGCTTATTTAATTCTGAAAGCTTTGATGGTCGACAGCCTGTATATTGAATATATGACACTTTTCCTGCTTTCATCAGTAGTGGCAGTAATTCCATTTACCATCGGAGGCGTTGGAGCAAGAGAACTGGTGTTTATATTTGGTGCAAACTTTCTGTTAATTGATAAAAATACAGCAGTTGCATTCAGTATTCTCTTCTTTGTTATAACTGCCTTTAGCTCCTTTAGCGGAATATTCTTTGAGACTAAATTAAAGTCTGACACATAGGACTCTAACCAGACTCCATCAATTGCCTGATTTATCTCAAGAACCTATAATCGATGTGTCTATAATCTGAGTTCTATGAATAGTCTTCTAGTCCGGTAATATCTATAGGGTGAATTATATACAAAACTTCAAATCAGCCTGCACCTATGACCTGATTTTGAGAATAGTTCAATAATCTGTGGGATATCTTAACAAAAACCTTCGGTTATCACTTAGATCTGCTTTTTCTTTAACAGTTCCTCGAGAATTACCTTATCCCGGTTGTACACGTCTTTGTAAAAATACATTTTGCCGTTTTCTTCATCCTCATAACAGGTCCAGTACATGAGCAATACCGGCATTTTATTTCCCAAATGGACAATTGTCTCTTTTTCAGTATTTAGAACTTCCTTGATTTTCTTTTGGTCATACCCTTTATCTCCCAGTAACTGTTCAGCCAGTAAATGAGGATTTTGTACCCGAACACAACCATGGCTGAAGGTCCGTTCTGATTTTTCAAAATATGATTTCGATGGTGTGTCATGGAGGTACACGGAATACTTATTCGGAAAAATAAATTTCATTCTTCCAAGTGCATTGTAAATTCCGGGTTCCTGTCGGATTGTGAAGGGAAAATTATTTACAGAATACTGATTGAAATTGACAGAATAGGGATCGACCTCCCTACCATTTCGCAACAGGGTCATATTCCGGTTACTCAGGTAATCAGGATCCCGTTTAAGCCTGGGAAGGGTTTCCTTTGTTGCAATGGAATAAGGGATAGTCCAGGTTGGATTAAAGACCACATATTGGATATTAGAAGTAAAGATAGGAGTTTCATGATGCTCCTTCCCGACTACAACCCGGGAGGTATAATCAATAATACCTTCTCTAAAAATATAAAGATGAAAATCAGCAATATTTACAAGTAAAAATTCATTTGGTGTTACATTGTAAATCCATCGGCATCTTTCCATATTTACACGGATCATATTCAGGCGATCATGAATTGAAGTATTCAGGGCCTCAAAAGTACTTTCACCGGCAACACCGTCGGCTGTCAGTCCAAAATACGTTTGAAAATCAATGAGCGTTGCTTCCAGCGTTTCATCGAAGTAGCCATCTTTATCTGTTACTCCTGAAACATCAAAGTTTTCGAGATGTTTTTTGAGCTCTGAAATAAGAGCAGAAGAATCCCCCAGTTTCAAAGGCTCTCCCGGGTACTCCAGTTGAGAGATCTTTCCATCATTTTTTTTGAGTGAATCATAATGGGCGAACCATTTTCTGTATTCATTATACATTGGCAATGCAGGTCGCAAAACCTTAATGGAATCTCCCAGGGATTGTTCCTTTAATCTGGCAATCAGAAGCAGATCAATATCATCAGGGATATCCCGTTTACTATAGTTCCAATTAGGATCCAGGCTTAACGGATCTACTTTCCCCTGTATCATATGAAAAGCATATAACATTATCGCATCGGTCATAAGCACATCAATTTTTGCAAGCCGGACCGCTTCACTTTCAGGATCTTCCCCCCTTTCAAGATAGAGTTGTTCAATGGCGTTAATATGGTAATCCTCCGGATTAAGCCCCTCGAAATAGGATCCTTTAATGATCTTTAATAAATCATCACGATTCTTCTCCTCTGCCCATAATCGTTTATGTTCCACAGCCTCATATACTTTTATTAGTTTTTCACTAACGAATACATGACCATTTCCCAGCGACACATGCGTTGAATCTAGTATTGGGTTTGTATATTCTTTGATTTTTTTACTCACCTTCTGTTCGAATTCTGCACGTTTTTCTTCTGGCCACTGGTCCGCTATACTGTAAGTGGATTCACTGCTTTTCTCACTGTTACATGCTAATAGTAAAAATGCGAAAACGATCAGGATCAATATACTTTTGTGTTTCATAATCATGGATTGTATTATATACTGGTTTATTTTTTGTTCTGTATACTTTGACTCTTTTATTATAGCTGATTATATAGTTTTTAATCTACCTCGATCTCCTCCAGGATATCCGCCAGTTCATCATAATCTTTAAAACCAGGTTTGATTTCTGTCCCACCCTTCAGGGAGATCCCAAATATGTCCGTTTCATCAATCCACGAATGAATGCTTTGATGGTCGATCTCAAAACCGATCATAATTTTGAAGCGCGAGGCCAAATCCAATATGTCTTTATTATTTATTCCAGGTCCGGGAGATCTCTCCAAAAGGAAAAACTGAACACTGTCTTTTAAATTATTCAATATTACTTCAAGTTCCCTGGCTGATTCTATGTTTGTTATATCCTGTTTGAAAATAACCTTCAGACCGGTATTTCCTGCAGCTTCGATAGAGTCCGGATCAGAGATCTCAATACAATCAAGTTCCTCGACAAAAGTAGGATAATCTTGACTTGCCGGATCAAGTCTTGAGAATTCTCCAACTATTTTAGGCCCTACTATCCATTCTTTTATGGTCTTCAGGGTATTTTGATCTACATAGTGGTCTGCTTCATTATCCATGGAGAATCCTAAATATTGAACACCCATACCAGCACAATAACGGGCATCGCTCAAATTACTGATGTTGCCAACTTTAACTTCTGTTTTTAAGGACATTACAAATTATTTAAAAATGATCATCGGATCCGGGCAATTATATTGATAATGATCCAATTCAGATTTTTTAGCAACCCCCGGGTAATCTCCCAGGTATCCTTCCAAATCCTTTATTATCTGGAAATGAAGGTGAGGAGGCCAACCTCCATTTTCCTCAAAGGTACCCAAATCAGCAATTTTTTCTCCTTTTTTCATGAATTTACCTTTTACGAGATTTTCCAGACTGGCATGGCTTAAATGTCCGAATAAAAAGTAAAAGGTGTGTTCCATTAGGGTATGCTCAGTTATTATGGTTGGGCCGTAGTCCCTAATGTTATTGTTATCTTGGAAACTATCGATACGTCCATTAAATGGCATATATATGGGTGTGCCGGCATCACTCCAGATATCAAGACCAAGATGAATAGTTCTGGGGTCATCTGTACTGAAAAGACTGGCATTTCTATAAACCTCCCGGTCTTCAAGATAACCACCTAATGCAAATTTTTTACCTGCCCTTGTAGTTTCTGTTTTTATGAACTCCCATAAGTGGCTAATATCAGAAATACCTGGCCTTAAAAGAACCTTATATCCATTGTCAATGGTCAATGGAGCCTTTAAAAGCCAGGCAAATTCAGACTTATGCGATTTTAAAAATTCGCTGAAATTCAAATCAATTATCGCACTGAGGATTTTTATCTTTTATGTCTCTTAGGTGCTGCTGAAAGAATCTCTTCATTGGCAAAATCCTTATACTTTTCAAAATTCTGATTGAATTCATCCACCAGTTTATCAGCCGTTTTATAAAACTCTACTTCATCTGTCCAATTGTTCTTTGGACGTAATAATTCAGAAGGCACACCAGGACAGGAGGCTGGGATCTGTGTACCCAGCATTGATCCTTCGTGGTAATCAACATAATCAAGTTTACCTTCCAGTACCGCTGTGATCATCGCCCTGGTATATTTCAGATCAATACGCTTGCCAACGCCATACTTTCCTCCTACCCATCCGGTATTGATCAACCAGACATTCACTTTGTGCTTTTTCATCTTTTCACCCAGCATTTCAGCATATTTTGTTGGGTGCAAGGGTAAGAAAGCAGCTCCGAAGCAGGCAGAAAAGGTAGTGACCGGGTCGACAACACCCATTTCTGTACCGGCTACTTTAGCTGTATATCCACTTATAAAGTGATACATGGCTTGTCCCGGGCTTAATTTTGAAATTGGAGGCAACACGCCAAAAGCATCAGCAGCCAGGAAGAAAATATTTTTTGGAATGCCTGCGATGGAAGGAGCCACGGCATTCTTAATATGATCTATGGGATAAGAGACCCTTGTGTTTTCAGTAACCCTTGTATCCGAATAATTAACAGTCCTGGTTTTGGGATAGAACCTGGAATTTTCTTCAATGGAGCCAAACCCTATCGCGTTCCATATATCCGGTTCTTTCTCTTCCGATAGATCTACGGTCTTCGCATAGCATCCTCCCTCGAAATTAAATATTGTTGTGTCTGTCCAGCCATGCTCGTCATCCCCGATCAATCCTCTTTCCGGATCGGCAGAAAGTGTGGTTTTTCCTGTACCTGACAGTCCAAAGAAAATAGCAGTATCACCATCTTTGCCTACGTTTGCAGAGCAGTGCATTGGAAGGACATCACGCTGAGGGAGCAGGTAATTCATTATACCGAAGATCCCTTTTTTGATTTCACCAGCGTATCCCGTACCACCAATGATCATGATATTTTTAGTCATATTCACGATGGCGAAATTGCTTTGTCTCAGGCCAAATCGTTGTGGATCAGCAGTGAACTCAGGTGCTGATATTACAGTAAAATCCGGTTCAAAATTTTCCAGATCCTCTTGGTTAGGCCTGATGAACATATTATAGCAGAATAGATTTTGCCATGCCAGTGTATTCACAAAACGGCATTTTAGTCTGTAATTATTATCCGCGCCGGCAAATCCTTCCCGTACATATAATTCTTTGCCATATAAATATTTGATCATTTCATTATAAAGATCATCGAAATGTTCTGGTGAAATAGGCTGGTTAACATTTCCCCACCAGATTATATCCTCAGTGGTCCCATCATTTACCACATATTTGTCTTTAGGTGCTCTTCCGGTAAAAAAGCTTGTGTCCACAAGGAGGGATCCACGGTCTGTAAGGATACCTTCACGCTTCCGCAGCGCTTCTTCATATAATTCGCTTGGCGAATAATTCCAGTGGATTCGTCCTGATTTTAAACCTAATGAGTATAGGTCTGATTTTTTAGATCTGATTCCTGTTTCAATCATTTTATTTGAATTTTTTTAGATAGAGACTTTATTACACCAACGCCACAGGCCCTTACTAATCTAAAAGCTAATCAAATTTATTTTTTTTTCCAACATTTTAATATTTGATACGGCTTTCTGAGCCAATTTTAATAGATTATTTTCTATTACACCTTTATTTCTTCAAAAATTAATTGTTCTAGTGTATTCCATGCATCATTCTCTTTATCGGAATGGCGAGCAGGAACAATAAGCCAGCTGCTGCAATGATAAACAAGGTGCTTTGCCAGTATACATCAGTATATATCGGCAAAGTAACCACGGGTGATGCAACTTCTCCGTTTCCTACTTCAGGTGCTGCTGTCAGCTTGGCAATGAATGCTGCCAGGTGGTGTGCAAAGGATATGGATAAAAACCATGCACCCATAACGAAGCCTACGATTCTGCCTGGTGATAGTTTGGTAACCATGGATAAACCAACTGGTGACAGGCATAATTCCCCGGTTGTATGAAGAAAATATGCGATAACGAGGAAGACTAAAGGTACCATCCCGGAGGATGATGCAAATAGTTTGGCGCCCAGTACAAGGACTCCAAATCCAAGACCCAACTGTAAAAGCCCCCAGGCAAATTTAAATGGCGTGTATGGGTCCATCCTCAGTTTATTGAGTTTTGCCCACAGCCATGTGAATGCCGGGGCTAATGTGATTATGAATAGAGGATTTACACTTTGAAATATCGAAGTTTTTAATTCACTGCCAAAGAAAGTCCTGTCCACATTTCTTTCTGTGAATAACGTAAGTGAGCTTCCTGCCTGTTCAAAGAAGGCCCAGAAAAGGGTATGGAAAAAAGCCAGAATAATTACGACCGCCAGGCGTTGCCCCTCTACTTTATCCAGTTTAAATATAGCTTCATATAATAAGTAACCAATAACCAGAATACCCAGAATGGTTAATATCAGTGTCATTGATTCATTCACATTCAATAAGAGGGCAATGAGAGGAGTAACAAGTATTGAGGCAATTAGAATTAAATTAGTTGGCTTCAGACCAAGTAATATTTTCTTTTTAATAAAATCGGGTTTTGGTGATAATCCTTTCTCTGCAAAATTCTTAATGTTCTTTCTAAAGGCTAACAGACCGGCCAGCATACCAGCAGCAGCCAGGCCGAATCCCCAATCCCAGTCATAGGTTTCGCCAAGATACCCGCAGGTAATAGGTGCCAGAAATGCACCTACATTGATGCCCATATAAAAAATAGTAAAGGCGCCATCCTTACGTGGATCATTCTTATCATAAAATGTGCCAAGGAAGCTGGAAATATTTGGTTTGAAGTATCCGTTTCCTACAACAATCAGCGATAAACCGATAAAGAATAGATCATTCTCGACAATAATCTGGAAATTATCTGAGAAAATGAGCATTACCTGACCGCAAGCCATTAATATACCCCCCCATACAATAGATCTCCGGAATCCAAGGATCTTATCCGCAAGCATACCTCCCAGAACTGGGGTCAGGTAAACCAGCGCATTATACGCTCCGTATATCCCAATCGCCCGCTCATCAGCATCAGTCTGGGACATATGATCGAAAAGTACCTTGATCATATAAAGAGTGAGTATCGCCCGCATCCCATAGAAATTAAACCTCTCCCACATTTCAGCAAAAAACAATGTAAATAAAGCTTTAGGGTGATACTTCTTCTGCGAAAAAATAATGATAGAAATCCATGCGCCAACTACGACCCAGGCAACGAGCATTAGTATAAGTCCAGCATCCATATATTTTAGATTTAAGAAAACCGCCGCTAAATTATAGAAATATCCATTTCTAAAAAAATTTAATGTATAATATGGGTCATTTAAATTCTAGACACAGGTTTTTTGTTATAAAAGGTGACAAAAAACGGGCTAAAATGTAATTTATTAAAGAAATTATTGGGCCTAATCAAGAATTCATCTTATCTTTAAGCTGGTGCTGCATTAATATTCTGATGAGTGGTATTTCCGAGATGAAGTTGAACAAGAGAAGTGATAAAGTTGTTTTCTCATACATGGGTAAACCCACCCATGATATGATCGATTTGCTCCTGGAGATGTCAGAATCCAAATTAAAGAGAATTGAAAGTTCCAGCACCATTGTTAAGAGGATAGTCAATGTACTGATAGAGATATTACAGAATGTTTTTAATCATGGGGAAGATTTCAGCGTAGTTGATCACCAGTCATTTAAATATTCTTTATTTAAGAGAGGCAATGATTATTTTATTGTTACGGAGAATTTTATTAAAACTAAAGAAGTGAAAAACCTGGTTTCCAAGCTGGATGAGTATTTATCAATGAGTGATGAAGATATCACCAAAACCTTCAGGAAAACCCTTGATAATGGAGGATTTTCAAATAAAGGTGGAGCCGGCTTGGGATTGATCATGATTATCAGAAAGTCAAACGGGAACCTGGATTATAATTTTTCAAAGGTAGATAATGAGAATTCCTTATTCAGAATGAGTGTTCAAATAAAGGTTGAGTAGTAAATTTGCGCTATGGATAATTTTTACATGGAAGGTAGTGATAAGACACCCTCTATCAATTTAGATGCTGAGAGCGGAGAGATGGAATTTTCCGGAAAATCAATTCCTGAGAATTCTGCTGAACTTTATGAACCAGTCATGGATTGGATTGACAAATACCTGGAAAAGCCAGCCGAGAATACCACGTTTGTCGTAAAACTGGAATATTTCAATACGAGTTCTTCGAAATATCTGCTGGAGATATTCAGAAGGTTCGAGGAATTATTTAAAACAGGCAGGAAAGTAGCTGTACAGTGGTATTACGAGTTGGAGGATGAGGATATGCAGGAATCAGGAGATGATTTCCGGGATATTCTTAAAATACCTGTTGAGCTGATTGTGTACTAAGTGCTATACACTTTGTTTCCAGCCTTTGGCACATAGTGACCTGTGCCTGCTTCTGATGCATAGTCCGGATCATTGACTATTATATCAGCACATTCCTGAATCATTTTTTTCCTGAATTGGCCAATCCGTAATCAGCACATTCCTGAATCATCTTCTTCCTGAATCTGTTCATCCATATCATTTTTCAACTCATAAGGATTTTATTTCTTCTTAGCCGGTGAAAAGGCTGACCGGATAAATCCTTTTACCCGATTGTTATTCATAGCCATTAACAGCAGTTCATGGAGGAAATTCCGCAAAGCATGTGACCAGTTGAACAGACCCAGGATCTTATGTTGAATGGCGTTGTAACGAAGCACCTTATCAAGTTGGTCAGGTACGTAATCAGGGTCTATGATCATTCTGGCTACTTCCTGACCGGAAACCAAGGATTGGTATATGCCTTCACCGGTAAGACCGGATGCCATTCCGGCAGCTTCACCTATTAGGTATATATTGTCAAACCGTACCCCCCGGTAATCATAGCTGATAGGATAGGTTTCCAGTTTGCCTTCAGAATAAGCTATATTCTTCATATCCAACCATTGATGGAAATTATCCCTGAGTCTGGCAGGTGGGAGGATTTTTGGATTGCTGCAGCAACCAATCGCCACAGATTTTTCATGCGGGAATATCCAGGCATACCAGGATTTAAACAACCTGGAATCCAGGTGTATCTCTAGTCTAGGATCGAGATCTTTAACCGGTATGGTATATTGAATACCGATTAATTTTTTATTTACAGGGATACCGAGGTGCTTGCGTACTATGGATGACTGTCCATCTGCCCCTATAAGATATTTATAACTGATTTTACGCTCATCTTTCAGGATCACATGATCATTATTGATCTTAGAAACCCTGCTATTTCTCCGGACAACCACCGGAGTATTATCGAGCAAACTTTTCTGCCAGGCACCGAGTATTTTACGGTTGACGGTATATAAAAAGGGGGCTTGAGCCTGTGTTGAGCTTTTACGTTTCGGTGAATGAAGAGCGGTATTGCTTATTTTGTGTTCAATGATCTCATCAGGGATATCCAGGATCCGCAGATCATTTGCAGTCAGTCCGCCAGCACATAACTTGTCACCAAAAATGGATTCTTTTTCAAGCAGTAATATGCTCAGGCCTGAATCTGATAGTGTATGAGCGCATTTTAAACCGGCAGGGCCACCCCCTACGATGATGACATCAAATTGTTCCTTAGAAGATCTTTCTGAATCCATTTTCCCTCTCCCGGATTTATTCGTTGATCATTTTAGCTTAGATTCATCTAACATCTATTCTCGTACAGTGCCAAGGAAAACCCGGATATTGGGATTGATCGGGTTGCCGGAGGATCTCCTGAAAGAAACGACCTGGCCGGTGTGGTAGATGGCATCAGCAATAGGACCATTGATCATATTCCAGTAGGGATATTCACTGCTTCCATTTTCACTTTGAAAAATGACCTTATTGTTTTCCAGGGTATTGGCATTTTGATCTTTCAGGATCTGGCTGGCTTTTTCAATATTCTCCAGAGTACGGGCTCGTTTCTGTTCAAATGTTAATTCTTCATCATCTCTTGGAAAAACGTTAGGCTTATTCAGGCTGGCGTTTAATATGGTAAGTGTTAAACCATATATATGGTCAATAGTATGACCGGTACTCCTTCCATCATTTCCTGGCGTGTACTCCAGGTCTTTATCAGTCAGGCCTTCCGTAGCCCAATAATACCTGAAGCCAAGTCCGTCTATCATTCGGGCGGCTACGTTTTCTGGTGTATACGATTCAGGGTAATTGGGGATCTGATAGTAGGGTAGGCCCTGGCTATCCTTTGTGGTATTATTTTCCTGCGCTGACATATTGATAGAAATTGATGAAGTTAAAAACAGTAAGATCAGTAAGTTTTTCATGGACTTCGATAGTTAGATACAAAAAATGCCAAAATCAAATTTAGTAAAATATTAATAGTTCCAATATTCCCTTTTCTAATATTACACAGACCGGTCAGTCTAAAGTGTTATAAAAAAAAGATCCCGCCGTTGGCGGGACCTTTCTATTATGGGTATATATCTTATATTCAGATATTACATCATTCCACCCATGCCGCCGCCCATTGGTGGGGCAGGAGGCATAGCAGCTTTCTCATCTTCCGGCTCATCAGCTACAACACATTCGGTTGTTAAGAGGAGAGAAGCAATAGAAGCAGCGTTCTCAAGTGCTAACCTGGTAACCTTAGTAGGATCGATAACACCTGCTTCAACGAGGTCGCCAAATGAATCAGTTTGAGCATTGTAGCCATAGTTTCCTTTGGCATCCTTGATCTTCTGAGCAATTACAGAACCTTCACGGCCAGCGTTCTCAACGATGGTCCTTAATGGGCCTTCAAGTGCTATTCTGATAATGTTCACACCAGTAACCTGGTCTTCATTGCTTGTTTTCACTTTATCAAGTGCTTTGATTGCTCTGATGAAGGCAACACCACCACCGGCAACAACACCTTCCTGAACAGCAGCCCTGGTAGCATGAAGTGCATCATCAACGAGATCTTTCTTTTCTTTCATCTCTATTTCGGTAGCTGCACCTATATAAAGAATGGCAACACCACCAGATAGTTTGGCAAGTCTTTCCTGAAGTTTTTCTTTATCGTAATCAGATGTTGTGGTTTCTACCTGAGACTTGATCTGATTTATTCTTCCCTGGATCTCATCCTTCTTACCACCGCCGTTTACTATGGTTGTATTGTCTTTATCAATATTTACTTTTTCAGCTGTGCCAAGAAAATCTAGAGTAGCATTTTCCAGTTTAAAACCTCTCTCTTCAGAAATTACAGTACCACCTGTCAGGATAGCAATATCTTCCAGCATAGCTTTTCTCCTGTCACCAAAACCCGGAGCTTTTACAGCTGCGATCTTGAGTGAACCGCGGATCTTATTGACTACCAATGTAGCCAGTGCTTCCCCATCAACGTCTTCCGCAATGATCAATAAAGGTTTGCCCGTCTGAGCAGCTGCTTCCAATACAGGAAGTAATTCCTTCATCGTAGAGATCTTTTTGTCATATATAAGAATATATGGGCTCTCCAACTCAGCTTCCATCTTTTCAGCGTCAGTAACAAAGTATGGTGAAAGATAACCTCTGTCAAACTGCATACCTTCAACAGTTTTAACTTCAGTTTCTGTACCTTTAGCTTCTTCGACTGTGATAACACCGTCTTTGCCAACTTTATCCATAGCTTCTGAGATCATTTTACCTACCTCCGGGTCATTGTTGGCAGAAATGGTACCTACTTGAGCAATTTCCTGGAAATCTTTGATCGGCTTGGATTGTTTCTGAAGATCCTCTACAATA
>Ga0316198_10001418_pt1 | contig 14059 bp, 11 predicted proteins | sample OudBieAanoxic_MG_FD_204935 | JGI IMG/M metagenome (GOLD analysis project Ga0316198, IMG submission 204935) | Coastal sediment microbial communities from Oude Bieten Haven, Netherlands - site A anoxic | ecosystem: Environmental > Aquatic > Marine > Coastal > Sediment | place: Netherlands...
CTAAATACCAATTGGTACGTATATATATCTACAGATTTAAAAATACTAACGAATAAAACTATGGAGACAACATATAAAACTATTGCAGTTGGTGTAATAATATTAATCGTAACATTGATATTGTTATTGGTTGCAATTAATAAAGTAACTAAACCAATCATTACTTTTGTAAAAAAAATGAAAAATTTTGATTTTGATAAATTAGATGTGAAATTAGATATTGAAAAAAATTCATCCAGTGAATTCATTGAGTTATCAGAGGGATATAGTTCACTTATCCATAAATTAAAAGATAATTTAGATGAAAGAAAATGCAGAGATTGGATTCAAAAAGGGCAAATGGATATCAATGATATTTCACAAACAAATAATGATTTACAAAATTTACTCAGCCAGTTAATTTCATTTGTCACTAAAAAGATTGACGGACAGGTAGGAGTCGTATATTTACTCAATGAAAAATCTGATGAAGATCAATATGAGTTATCTGCAAGTCATGCTTTTAAAAGAAGAAAAGGGGTTTCAAATGTTTTTAAAATTGGTGAAGGCTTAGTTGGACAAGCAGCTTTAGAAAAAAAAATAATAGTAGTTTCAGATCTACCAAAAGATTATATAACTATAAATTCTGGAGTAGGAAGTACTGCACCGACTAATGTTATAGTGATACCGTGTAACTATCAAAATAAAGTTGTAGCCATATTAGAAATAGCTTCAATATCGGAGTTTTCTGATCTTGTAATTGAATTTTTAGAATTAGCTAAAATAAGTATAGGAATTGCTGTTAATAATATTTTAAACTTTGAAACTGTAGAAAATTTATTAGTTGAAGCAAATGAGTATGCGGAAAAATTACAGATACAGCAAGAAGAATTAAGGGTCAGTAATGAAGAACTGGAAACACAATCAATTGTATTGAAAGATTCCCAAGCGGAACTTGAAAGTCAGCAGGAAGAATTGAGGGTTATAAATGAAGAATTAGAGGAAAATACAGAAATGCTTGAAATACAAAAAAAACAGCTGGAAAATAAAAATAATGAGCTTAATAACAGTCAAGGAGAGTTGGAAAAAAAAGCTAAAGATTTGGTTTTATCAAATAAATATAAATCTGAATTTCTTGCAAACATGAGTCATGAGCTTAGAACTCCTCTAAACAGTATATTGATACTTTCAGAATTATTAGGCGAAAAAAATTCAAATTTAACCGAAAAACAAAGGGAGTTTGCAAGAACGATTAATACATCTGGAAGTGATTTACTAAAATTAATCAACGATATTTTAGATCTATCAAAGGTTGAAGCCGGGAAAATGGAAGTCAGTATTTCAAAGATGAATATTGAAGACTTTAAAAATGAAATGTTAGGAATGTTTGAACAAGTATCAATTAAAAAAAATCTTCAATTTTCAGTAGATATTTCGGAGAAATTGTCTGAAAAAATAATGAGTGATGAAACTAAAGTTAAACAAATTGTTAAAAATTTAATATCGAATGCTTTTAAATTTACAAAAAAAGGTAGTGTTGAATTAAATATCATAGAATGTGATAATAAAATTAAATTTGAAGTTAGTGACACTGGAATTGGGATTTCAGATGGTAAAATCAAAACGATTTTTAACGCTTTCCAGCAAGAAGATGGTACTATAAGCAGAGAATTTGGCGGAACAGGGCTGGGACTTTCAATTTCCATGGAATACACTAAATTGTTAGGTGGAAAATTAGAAGTAGAAAGCACCAAAGGTGTTGGGAGTAAATTTATATTGACATTACCTGTGACATACGATACTTTTCATTTTCAAAAAGAAAAAACTAACATTGTAAAGAAGGTATCGGATGAATTAATAGAAGAAATAAATAAGGGTGAGGATGAAAAATTATTTAAAAAACCTTTGGAAGTACCCTATGTACTGGATGACAGGAATGATATTAATGACGCTGACAAAGTGTTACTCATTATTGATGACGATCCAAATTTTGCAAAAGTCATAATGGATATCAGCAGAGCAAAGAAATTTAAAGTGATTGTTGCTGAAACTGGGGAAATAGGCTTATATCTTGCTGACTATTATATGCCTACAGGAATTATTTTAGATATAGGGCTGCCGAAAATTGATGGATTAGAAGTTTTGGAAAGATTAAAGAATAATAAAAGAACAAAAAATATCCCTGTTAACGTTATTAGTGGTGGAGATTATGAAAAAAATATGTTTGAAAAGGATGTAGAATTTTTAAAAAAACCTGTAAATAAAATTCAAATTGAAAATATATTAGAAAGTGCAGAACTAAGCGGGTATAAAGTTAATAAGATATTAGTAGTTGAAGATGACCAAATCCAAAAAGATGCACTGACAGAGCTGATAAAGCGCGACTATAAAGATATTGAAATTTTTTCTAGTAGATCGGGGGAAGATGCATTAGAAATCTTAGCTAAGAATAGTATAGATTTATTGATATTGGATTTAGGTTTGTTAGATTATAATGATTTTGAATTTATAGAAAGATTAAAAGAAGACGATAAATTTTCAAATATTCCAATAATAGTTTATACAGGTAAAGAAATTTGTATAGATGAAGAAAAAAAATTAAGAAATAAAGTGGAAAACATTATTATTAAGGGAGATAAATCAAGTCAGAGATTATTGGATGAAATCAAATTATTTGTTCATAATGTAAAAAAGAATAAGAGGGTCGTTGTAAGTGATGACAACGAAATATTCAAAGACAAAACAATATTAGTCGTGGATGATGATATGAGAAATGTATTTGCATTATCGAGTATTCTGGAAATGAATAGAATTAATGTAGAAGTAGCAAATGACGGGGTTGAAGCGTTAGAAAAACTAAAGAGTATGAAAAAAACGGATTTGGTTTTAATGGATATTATGATGCCGGTTATGGATGGATATGAGGCCATTAGAGAGATAAGAAAAATGAATAAATTTAAAGATCTATCTATTATTGCTTTGACAGCAAAAGCTATGAAAGGTGACAGAGATACCTGCCTTGAAGCTGGGGCGAACGAGTACCTTTCTAAGCCAATTGATAAAAATAAATTATTGTCGTTATTGAGAGTTTGGTTGTAAATTATGAATGAAAAAGAATTATTAGAAATAGAAAATATAGAATTGAAATTATTGAGTGAAGCAATTTATTTGAGGTATGGTTATGATTTTAAAGATTATACAAAAAGTCACTTAAAAAGAAGAGTTTTAAGAAGAGTTAAATTAGATGATTTAAAAAATATAACTCAATTAACAGAGAGACTGCTTTATGATAGAAATGCGTTAGAACAGATATTATTAGACCTCTCTATAAATGTAACAGAAATGTTTAGATTCCCCCAATTTTTTAAAGATTTACGAGAAAATGTAATACCAATTTTAAAGACATATCCATCTGTAAATATATGGCATGCCGGTTGTTCTACCGGTGAAGAAGTGATTTCTATGGCAATCTTATTAAAAGAAGAAGGGTTGTTAAATAGAGTAAATATATATGCAACGGATATCAACAAAAAAGTATTGGAAATTGCAAAAGAAGGTATATATCCTATAGAAGAGGTAAAAAAATGGACGAAGAATTATCAAAATACAGGTGGTAAAAAATCTTTTTCAGACTATTATGTTGCAAAATATGATCATGCTATATTTGATCAAGATCTTTTAAAAAACGTAACTTTTTTAGAGCATAATTTGGTAATAGATAAAACTTTTATTGATGCTAATTTAATTATTTGCAGGAATGTGTTGATATATTTTAATAAAAAATTACAAAATCAAGTTCTGGAGTTATTTGAAGAAAGTCTGATACCAGGAGGATTGGTTGGTATCGGATCTAAAGAAAACTTAAGGTTTACAAGTGTCAATGAAAATTTTGAAAGTATTACTGCTGCTTCAAAAATTTATAAAAAAAAGATAGGGTGTTAATTATGAAACATAAAGCTATCGTAATAGGAACTTCTGCAGGGGGAGTAGAAGCATTGAAAATTGTCCTGAAAGATTTGGAAACAAATATTGAGTTCCCTATAATCATTGTGATCCATATTAAAGAAAGAACAGATGGATTTTCAAATATATATAAAGGTTTAAATAAATTAACGATTAAAGAAGCAGAGGATAAAGAAGATATAAAAAATGGGGTTATTTATTTTGCCCCTTCAAATTACCATCTATCCATTGAGGATGATTATACATTTTCTTTATCGGTGGAAGAAAAAATTAATTATTCAAGGCCATCTATTGATGTACTTTTTGAATCTGCTGCTGAAGTATATATGGATGGTCTGCTGGGAATAATCTTGACGGGAGCTAATTCAGATGGAGCTCTTGGTTTTGAAAAAATCGAAAAATTAGGTGGGGAATGTATTGTACAAGATCCTGAAGAAGCTTATTTTGATGTTATGCCATTATCGACACTGAAATGTGTCTCAACATGTAAGATTATGAATTTAAATTTAATTAATAGATACATAAAAGAATTAGGAGGAAAAAATCTGTGAGTAACTATGGTACTAATATACTTATTGTAGATGACACTAAGGCAAACTTGATTTCATTAGAAGCAATTTTGGAAGGTGAAAATTTGAATATAGAGGCTGCTTCTAATGGAAATGATGCTCTGAAAACGTTATTAAAAAAGGAAATTGATATTGTTCTTTTAGATGTTCAAATGCCTGGAATGAATGGTTTTGAAGTTGCTGAATTGATGAGAGCTAATAATAAAACAAAAGATATTCCAATTATTTTTATTACAGCTATCAATAAAGAAGAAGAGTATATTTTCAAGGGGTATGAATTAGGAGCAGTGGATTATCTGTACAAACCAATAAGTAATGAAATTTTGAAGAGTAAAGTAAAGGTATTTGTTAAGCTTAATGAACAAACAAAAATAATTGAAGAAAAAACAAAAACACTTGAAGAAAAAATTATTCAATTGGAATTGGTAGAAAAAAAACTCAATCATCTTGTAAGAATTGATGAATTAACTGGAGTTTTTAATAGAAGAGCCTTTGGGGAAATGTTCGAATTAGAGTGGGCTAGAACTATTAGAAGTAATGGTTTTTTCTCAGCATTAATGATTGATATAGACAATTTCAAAAATTTTAATGATACGTACGGTCACATTGGAGGAGATGAGTGTTTAAAAAGTGTTGCTCAAACTATCGATAAGACTTTAAGAAGATTAACTGATCAGGTTGCAAGACTAGGTGGCGAAGAATTTATAGTGCTGCTGCCGGAAACCGATTCAGATGGAGCCAAAATAATTGCAGAGGAAATAAGAAAAAATATAGAAAACTTAGAGATACTCAATGAAGGGATAGAGACCTCAAAATTCGTAACTGTTAGTATAGGAATTTCAAGTGTTGTTCCTACAAGGTATATTGAAAAAAAAGAATTTATAGATTGTGCAGATAAAGCATTATATATCGCTAAAAAGAATGGGAAAAATAGAGTCCATTCATATTAAATAAAAAGTTTATGAATGTTAGTGAAAAAATAATTATTGTAGAAAAAATAAGAAAATGATATAATAATCCTTGCTTAAAGAAAATAGGTAAGTTTAGGAGAAAAAAATGAAAAGTAAAGTATTCAATTTAAACTATATAGGTTTAGATAATCTCATGTTAAAATATGAGATAGATACTTGCAACTTTGAAAACATAAAATCTAATCTAAGTGTATACTAATATAGATGTATATACTTAGATTTTTTTAATTTTTAGGAGGTATAAAATGAAATACGATATTATATTTGTTGGTGGGGGACAGGCTAGTGTTTTTGGAGCATACGAAGCTATCAATAAAAATCCAAATCTTAAGATAATGGTGATAGATAAGGGACAAATGTTGGATAAAAGAGTATGTCCTAAAGAAAAGCTAGGTAGATGTGTAAAATGTCCTACTTGTGCCATCATTTATGGTGTAAGTGGAGCAGGAGCTTATTCAGATTCTAAATTCAATATGGATTATAGAGTAGGAGGAGATGTGCATACTATAACAAGCAAAAGTTTAGTCAATGAGACTATTGAATATGTTGCAGATATCTATAAGAGTTTCGGATTTGATGATGAGCCTACAGGGTTGGTTTATAATGAAGAGATGGAATTAATAAAGAGAAGATGTATTGAAAATGATATTCAATTAGTAGACACTCCTACTATGCATTTAGGAACCGATGGTTCGAGAGAATTGTATTCTAAATTAATAGACACCCTTTTAAAGAAGGGGATAGAATTTAGTTCTAATTCAGATTTTAAAGATGTAATAATTGAAGATGGAAAGATAAAAGGTGTAGTTGCTGAGACTAAAGACGGGAAAGAAACTTTTTATAGTGATAATGTAATAACGGCTTTGGGTAGAAGTGGAGCTAAACAAATGATGAAGATGTGCCAGACGCACGGGATAGGGTATAGTGCTGGATCGGTTGATATCGGTGTAAGGGTAGAGATTCCTGATGTTGTAATGAAAACTATCAATAAAAACTTCTATGAAGCAAAGATGGTATTTTATACAAAAAAATATAATGACAAGATGAGAACTTTCTGTAGTAATCCTAGTGGATTTATAGCTGTAGAAAAACATAGTGACAGTATTATGTTAGCTAATGGTCATGCATACAAGAATAAAAAATCAACAAATACAAACTTAGCACTGCTATGTACAAAATCATTTACAGAGCCATTTAACCAGCCTTTTGAATATGCAGCCTCTATTGCTAAGATGTCAACGATGCTGACAGGTGGAAAGGTATTGTGTCAGTCATATGGAGACCTGAAGGCAGGGAGAAGATCTACAGAGGAAAGAATGTCTAGACTGAATATAGAGCCAACAACAGACGACTATGTAGCAGGAGATATCTCACTGGCTTGTCCAAAGAGAATTTTAGATAATATTATGGAATTCATAGAAGTGCATGACAAGGTGACTCCTGGATTTGCATCTAATGATCTATTGTTATATTTTCCAGAGATCAAATTTAGAAGCACAAGGATGACTATAGATTCAAATATGGAAACTACTGTAAAAGGGCTTTATTCAGCAGGAGACAGCTCAGGTTATGGAAGTGGATTAAACATTGCAGCAGTAATGGGAATATTAGCAGTAAGAGATATTTTAGGAAAGATAAAATAAAAATAAACCCCCTCCTACAATCTAGAGAAATCTAGTTTTGTAGGAGTTTTTTAAATTTATAAAAAATTGAGTATTCCTTCTAAATAAATTCAAGGTTTTTGGGAAACCCTAGAAAAAATGTGCTAAAATAATATTATAAAAAACAATTAGTAATGGTTAACTAAGAATAAGCAGCTAAAAACTACTAAGAGCAGATAGGGAGGGATCTATGAAAAATAAATTTGTACACTTACACCTACATACAGAATATAGCCTCCTAGACGGAGTAGGAAAGATAGATGAGTATTTAGATCGTGCACTGGAACTAAAGATGGATGCTGTGGCAATTACCGATCATGGGAATATGTTTGGTGCCATAGAATTTTATAAGAAGGCCAGGAAAAAAGGGATAAAGCCAATCCTGGGAATGGAAGCATATATAAGTCTAGGTTCCATGGAGGATAAGGAAAAAACAACCTATCATTTAGTACTTTTAGCTAAAAATGAAGTAGGTTATAAAAACCTCATGAAATTATCTTCTATTGGATATTTAGAAGGTTTTTATTATAAGCCCAGGATAGACAAAGCTACATTAAAAAAATACAGTGAGGGGCTCATAGGACTGTCAGCCTGCATGCAGGGTGAGATAGCCCGTAGTATTAGAGATGAAAAAACTGGTGAGGAGTTAGGAAGTATTATAGACTCCTACATAGATATATTTGGAAGGGAAGATTTTTATATAGAGTTACAGGATAATGGAATTCCTGAACAATATCCAATGAATGATAAATTATATGAGTTGGCAAGGGAACATGATATTCAAGTAGTGGGAACAAACGATGTTCACTATGCTCATTATGGACAGCACGGTTTACAGGATGTGCTGATCTGCATACAGACAGGAAGTAAGATAGATGATGAAAAGAGGATGAGAATCCATACTGATGAACTGTTTATGAAGAGCAGAGAGCAGCTCGTGGAAAAACTGGGCAGATACTTTGGTGCATTGGAAAATACAGTAAAGATAGCAGAAAAATGTAACCTAGAGATAGAATTTGGGAAATTTAAGTTTCCTGAATATAAAGTTGGGGATGAATTTAAAGATGTACATGAATATTTAAGAAAATTAGTCTATGATGGGCTGGATAGAAGGTATCCCAATGGAGTAGATGAAAAAGTAGTAGAGAGAGTAGAATATGAACTGGGAATCATAAGAAAAATGGGATATGAGGAGTATTTTGTTGTTGTTTGGGATTTTATAGACTATGCCAAAAGAAAAAAAATACCCATAGGTCCCGGAAGGGGGTCTGCAGCAGGAAGTATGGTTGCTTATACTCTGGGAATAACAGAGTTAGATCCCATAAAGTATAATCTTATATTTGAAAGGTTTCTTAACCCGGAACGGATATCTATGCCGGATATAGATATAGATATATGTCAGGAGAGACGGCACGAACTCATAGAATATGTAGGAAGGAAATATGGAAGAGACAGGGTGGCCCAGATAATTACCTTTGGAACAATGAAGGCTAGAGCTGCCATAAGGGATGTGGGAAGAGCCTTGAACATCCCCCTGTATAAGGTGGATAAACTGGCCAAATTAATTCCTCAATTTTACACAATAGATCGAGCTATTCGTGAGATAGATGAATTTAAAAAAGCATATGATACAGATGCTGATTCTAAAAAAATAATAGATATATCTAAAGGGCTGGAAAATAAGGTGAGACATGCTTCTGTCCATGCAGCAGGGGTAGTGATAACAAAAAATCCATTGACCAATGATGTACCTTTATATTCTGATTCTAAGGGAGAGCAAGTATGTACCCAATATCAGATGAAGGAATTAGAGGATTTGGGGCTGCTAAAAATGGATTTCCTGGGACTTCGAAATCTAACGATACTTCAAAGGACTATAGATTATATAGAGGATGGAGTAGGGGTGAAGATAGAACTCAGCGACATACCATTAGATGCTCCACTGGTATATGATGCACTCCAGAGGGGGGATACCCTGGGAGTGTTTCAATTGGAATCTGGAGGGGTAAGGAAGTTATTAAAAAAATTAAAACCAAATAACTTTGATGATGTAATCGCTGTCTTGGCTCTATATCGACCAGGACCTCTAGGATCGGGCATGGTAGATGACTATATAGGTGTAAAAAACGGAGTAAAAGATGCCAAATATCCCCATGAAAGTTTGGAAGAGGTATTGAAGGAAACATACGGGGTTATACTATATCAAGAACAGGTTATGAAGATAGCTTCTATTATGGCAAATTATTCTCTGGGAGAAGCCGATCTGCTTCGTCGTGCAATGGGAAAAAAAATAGCGGAACTTATGGAAGAGAACAGGTTGATCTTCATCGAAAGAGCGGTAAAAAATGGTTATGAAAAGAAGATAGCAGAGGACGTATTTTATCTTATAGATAAATTTGCTGGATATGGGTTTAACAAGTCTCATTCGGCTGCCTACGGACTTATAGCTTATTGGACAGCATACTTCAAGGAGTATTATCCAAAGTGTTACTATGCGGCTCTCATGACTTCTGAACGAGGTAATAACGACAAGCTGGCAATATATATAGATGATGCCAAGAGGCATGGAATAGATGTGGGTTTACCTGACATAAATAAAGTTAATAATAAATTTATAGTGGATGGAGATAAAATTAGGTTCGGGATGTCTGCCATAAAGAACTTAGGTGAGGGGATATTAGACAAACTCAGTAAGGACATAGAGGAGTTTGGAGTATATAAAACTTTTGAAGAATTTGTCATTCGGACCAAGAAGATAGGAATGAATAAAAAAGCCCTGGAAGCTCTGGTATTATCGGGAACATTGGATAGTCTCCCGGGAAATAGAAGAGAAAAATATAGCTGTATAGAGAAATCTTTGGTTTATGCAGCACGTGTAGCCAAGGAAGATGAGATTCAGCAAATGAATCTGTTTGGGGAAGCTCGTGCTACCATAGAGAGTTTTACTATGGGAAGTATGGAGGAATATGCGATAGAAAATATCCTCAAGGGAGAAAAGGAATACCTTGGATTTTACTTTACCGGGCATCCCTTGGATAGATACAATGAACTGTTAAATGTCTATGAACTGGACAAATTAGTGGAGTTAAAAGCCGATAGACCCCACCATGTGAGAACATGTGGGATAATTAGTGGGATAAAAAAGATAATAACCAAAAAAAACAAACAGATGATGGCTGTATTTACTTTGGAGGATCATTTTGGAACTATTAGCTGCACTGTTTTTCCCAATGAATTTGAAAGATTATCCAACTACCTTGTAGAGGGAAATGCTGTGTATTTAGAGGGCAACGTACAACTGGATTTTTTTGGTGGAAATGAAGAAAAAAAGCTGGTTATTAGAGATCTGAAATATTTAGAGGAAATAGTAGAAGTTCTTAGTTTTAAGGTGTATCTATTAGTGGATGAAGAAACTAAGGTAAAACTACCAAAATTAAAGCAGATACTGTTAAATTACAAGGGGAAACACAAGGTTTATATTGCACTTCGGGAAAAGGATGGAAATAGAGTGGTTGAGCTGGGAGAAAAGTATAAAGTGGAACCTAGCACAGAGTTTATCCATCAGGTAGGAGAACTCTTGGGAATAGATAAAATGAAGATTAAATAACAGGTGTATTTTACTTCTTGAAAGAAGATATTATATATGTTAAAATTTAGAGCGACTAAAAGAGATTATGGGGAGGCAAGATGAAAAAAGATATGAACACTATCAATGAGATAATAAAAGTTATAGGCGAGTCAGAACTTACAGAGATATCTATAGAGGAAAAAGGATTTAAACTTTTTATAAAAAAACCGAAGCTAGTATTGGGTGAGAGCATGGAAGAGGTAGAAGAAATAGAAGTGACAGAAGAAGTGGCTGTAGAAGATATAAATGAAATTATATCCAGAAGTGTGGGAAGATTTTACTATATAGATAAAGATGAAAAACCAATGATTACAGTAGGAATGACTGTAAAAAAAGGTCAAAAAGTTGGTTATGTAGAAGCCATAGGTCTGAAAACTGATATAAAAAGTGAATTTGATGGTGAAATAAAAGAAATTTTAGTAAAAAATGGAGAAGTTGCCGAATACGGAAAAGTATTGGTTAAAATAGGAGAATAATTAGGAGGAAAAAAGATGTTTAAGAAGATATTAATCGCTAACCGTGGAGAGATAGCAGTTAGAATAATTAGAGCAGCAAAGGAATTGGGGATAAAGACAGTTGCTGTGTACTCTGTTGCAGATAAAGAAAGTTTACATGTGATGTTAGCAGATGAATCTATATGTATAGGGCCTGCAATGAGTGCCGAGTCATATTTAAAGATACCAAATATAATCGCAGCAGCAGAGGCTACAGGAGCAGAAGCTATCCATCCAGGATATGGATTCTTAGCTGAGAATGCGGAATTCGCAAAGATATGTAAAACACATGAAATAGTGTTTATAGGGCCTAGTCCAGACTGTATCAACAATATGGGAGATAAAGCTACAGCTCGTGCAACGGCTATAGAAAATGGAGTGCCACTTACTAATGGAACGGGAATAATCCATAAGATGGAAGATGCTAGAAAGGTAGTTCATGAAAAAATCGGTTATCCGGTAATGATAAAAGCCACTGCTGGTGGCGGTGGAAAAGGGATGAGAATAGCAAGAGATGATGAAGAATTTGCAGTAAATTTTGGAGCAGCTCAAAATGAAGCCGATGCAGCATTTGGAAATCCGGATTGTTATGTAGAAAAATATGTAGAAAGTCCAAGACATATAGAGATTCAGATTGTAGGGGATAAATTTGGAAATGTAGTTCATTTAGGAGAGAGAGATTGCTCTATCCAAAGAAGACATCAAAAATTAGTTGAGGAAGCACCATCTGCTACCCTGCCGGAAGATGTAAGGGTAAAGATGGGAGAAGCAGCTGTAAAATTAGCTAAGGCTATAAACTATGATTCTGTTGGAACTTTGGAATTTTTGGTAGATGTAAACAATGACTTCTTCTTTATGGAGATGAATACAAGGGTACAAGTCGAGCATACTGTTACTGAATCTATTACAGGTTTTGATATAATTAAAGCTCAAATAATCGTAGCATCAGGGCATGAACTACCTATAAAACAATCGGATATAGAACTTCATGGACATGCTATAGAGTGTAGAATAAATGCAGAGGATCCGGAAAATGGATTTATGCCTTCAGCAGGAACATTGGAGAGATATATTGTTCCAGGTGGAATAGGAGTTAGGGTAGATTCTCATTCATACCAGGGGTACAGCATACCACCATACTATGATTCTATGATTGGAAAATTAATAGTTCATGGAGTAGATAGAGAGGAAGCTATTATTAGAATGAAGAGAGCATTGGAAGAATATAAGATAGAAGGAGTAGAAACTACTATTAAATTCCATGAAAAAGTATTAGAGAATGAAGAATTTAAAAGTGGAAACTATTCAACTAATTTTATAGAGAAAAATTTCCCTGAATATTTAAAAGGGTAAATTAAAAAGGAGGATATAATCCTCCTTTTTCCTTAAAATGACAAAATTTAAATTTTATTGATATATATTAATAAAAAATATAGGAAATGATAAAAAAAATGATATACTATAGATGTAAGTATTTAAAAGTGTAAGATAATTTTGGAGGTGGACAGATGTCTGAATTAGGAAACATTAAAATAGCTGATGACGTAGTAAAGGTAATTGCAGCAAAGGCAACCTTGGAAGTAGATGGAATCTACAAGATGACAAGTGGAGTAACTGATGAAGTAAATAAGATCTTAGGTATCAATAAGATGACTAAGGGTGTAAAGGTAGAAGTAGGGGAAAAAGAGTGCAGTGTAGATGTACACATAGTTGTAGAATATGGTTTTCCAATTCCAATAGTAGCTACTAACGTACAGGAAAGTATAATAAAAAATATTACAGAATTGACCGGTCTTAGAGTAGTAGAAGTAAATGTCTATATTCAAGATGTTAAGGTGAAAGAAGTTTCAAAAGAAGAAGAAGTAATATTAGATTAGAGGCGTATAACGCCTCTTATATTTTTAAGGTTTAAATTTGGGGGAATGGATATGTTTATGAAATTTATTTTTGGAATAGCCTGGATAGGGATTTTTATTTTGGCTATACTTGGGATATATATAGGAATGTTTCCAGCATACTTAGAGATATTGGATTTTAACAGCCTAATAATCAGAGGTGCTGTGGTAGGAGTGTCACTAGTTTATCTATTATTATTTATAGAAAAATTAATCTGTCTTTTTGAAAGACCAAAAGAATTGAGGGTAAAAACTCCTAATGGGATGTTAAAGATATCTTCAAATTCTGTAAATAATATAGTGAAAGAAGTGGTAGGAGAGCATCCAAAAGTTAGAAATTTAAAGGTAAAAAATAAAACTAATGGAAAAAAATTGAAAATTTTTGTATCTATTGATATAATATCTAGTCAGTCCCTTTCAGAGGACCTCAATTTGATCCAACAAGATATCAAAGATAGGATTGAAAGTTATTTAGATTTGAGTATTACAGAAATTGAACTTAGGGTAACTAAGTTAATTAAAGATAAATCTAGTAATGGAAGAGGTGATTAGATATGTTAGAGGAATTGATAGAAAGATTTGCAATAAATAGTAAAAAATATATAGGTGGACTGATGGGATTTGCTTTTGGTTATATCTTTATAACCCGTGGTATACTACCTATGATAGTTGTTATGTTGACGACTTTATTAGGAGCTATCTTTGGAGATAAGGAAAATATTAAAAGGCTAAAAAAAATATTGATTAATAGATTAAAAGAAGAATAGGAAGGGAAAATTATGAGTAGAAAGATCGCAAGAGAAGAGTTGTTTAAGCTTTTATTTGAAGCTGACATGAACAAGGTAACACCATTACAAAGGTTGGAAGAATTTTTAGAAGATGGAAACAGAAGGGTAGAG
>Ga0316198_10001419_pt1 | contig 14055 bp, 12 predicted proteins | sample OudBieAanoxic_MG_FD_204935 | JGI IMG/M metagenome (GOLD analysis project Ga0316198, IMG submission 204935) | Coastal sediment microbial communities from Oude Bieten Haven, Netherlands - site A anoxic | ecosystem: Environmental > Aquatic > Marine > Coastal > Sediment | place: Netherlands...
GTTCTCTCCCTCCATGCGTACGACACCGAGGACCTGCGCACCCCAGGCCAGGCGATCCGCGCGGCCCGTATAGGTGATGCTGGGCAGGAAGTCCCAGGTTCCGGATCCCGGCTGCATCATGTAGTGGGTGAAGGTGCCCCCCATCTTCTTATTTACCGACCCTGTCGGCGCGCTGAACATGGGCGAGAATTGCAGGTGATAGCCCGGGCCCTCGGCCAGCCGGAGTTCGGGACCGAAGATCGTGTCGCCCCATCCCTCCGTGCCATGGGCATGGCCCCCGCTGTGCGCGTGGGTGCCGTGCGACATCATCTCATCCATCTCGCTGTCCATGGACATATCCACAGAGTCGCTATGCCTCATGGAGCCGCCATGATCCATGCCTCCATGGCCCATATGGCCCGCAGTCGGCTTCAGCGAGCGCATCTTCATGTCATGGCTCATGTACATCGGCATCACCATCAGGGTCATCCAGTCTGTGGGCGCGTACATGATGTCCAGCATGTACATGTTCATGGACATGCTGGTTGGAACCATCGAGCAGTTGTGAGATCCGCAGCCCCGATCGATGATTATTTGGTCGCTGGCTTTGCTCCCCCCATGGAGAATGTCGCCGCTTTCGCTGGTATGCGCGTAGCGTAAGCCGACCATCCATTCGCCGGCCTTATGCATGTGATCGAACATGACGCCGGCCGGCGCATGCGTGTCGGCAAGCGGCCCCGTGCTGAGATCGGAATCCGCGATGGCCTGGCCTGAGGCCCATGCGACGCCCACGGCTAGACAGAGACCAAGCGCCGGAATCCGCCGGCGCGAGATTGAGATTTTCATTGATACCCCCGAAGAGCGCCGGTTTTGACCGGTCGTCTCCTGCGTTGTCGGTGATGTTGGGTGTGACGCGAAGATTTCGCATACCGAACCAGCGGCATGCGAAGACGAGATCACGAAGTTGGAAAAACCTTGGGTTTACGCGCGGGGAGGCGCGCGCGGCTGACTCTGAGCCAGCAAGGCGGCATCATAGACCGTCTGCGCGTGGCGATTTTGGCTCGCAGGCGAGGCCAAGGAACCTGGGGCCACGAGATACGCAAACGTTCCCAGAACCGCGCCACCGCATGCCCCACCGCAGCCTTGGCGGCAGCTCATATGGCAGCACTGGCAATCGGCGCCGTTCTGGCTCTGCTTTTGGCTGTCAGGTGCGAAGGTTCCGGGCGGAACCTGGCTTGACGTGCGCGTGGTGCAGATGATGCCGGCAGAATCGGAGCCCGTGGCCAGCATGGCCGCATGGGCGGTCGTAGAGACCGGAATTACCAGCGACTGGAGCAACAAGCCCCAGACCATGATGAGTCCGATCCAATCTCGTTCCTTGCGGAGCCAGCGCATAGGAGTCCTTGAGTTTCTGTCCATTCCCGTCAACAAAGACAACGCGAATGGATTATGGCTTTTCGCCAATGGTGAAGTGTTGATTTAGCGCAACTTTTGGTCACGCGTCCACTCATTAGCCTGCGTCGAACTCGCTGGGGAGGGCTTCATTTACGATCTACGACGTGCGCGAGGGGACCATCATGTCCCAGACGGGTGTTCCTCGGGTCACTGAGGAGGCTGTTTGGATCGACCTGCTCAACCCAACCCAGGAAGAAGAAGGCATCATCGAGCGGGGGCTGAAATGCGATGTCCCGACGCGCGAGGAGTTGCAGGAAATCGAGGCGTCCAGCCGACTTTATCAGGAGGACGGCGCGTTCTTCATGACGGCGACGCTGGTGTTCAAGGGTGGTGGGAGCGAGGCGCAAGTCACGCCGGCGACATTTATCCTGGTCGGCAATCGTCTGCTGACCGTGCGCTATGCCGAGCCCGGCGCCTTCGCCTTGTTTCTCACGCGCTGCAGCGGGCAGGAGATGGACCTGAACAAAGGCTGCATGGTGCTGATCGGCCTCTTGGAGGCGGTCGTCGATCGGCTGGTAGGCTTCATCGAACATATCCAGGCGCAGGTGGAACAGCTGTCCCATTCCGTGTTCAAGAACACGGGGACCGTAGCCAAGCGCCAGCGCCGCTACGATGTGGTGCTGCAGAACATTGGCCACGAGGGAGAGGTCGTCTCGAAAGTCCGCGAGAGCTGTCACTCGCTCGGGCGCCTGCTTACCTACCTTGCTTACGCGGTCAATGAGCGCAAGGAGGGCAAGGTAGTCACCTCGCGGGTGCGCGCGGCCGTGCGCGATGTCAATTCGCTGACGGATCACGCCACGTTCTTGTCCGGCAAGATCGTGTTCCTTCTCGATGCGACGCTGGGTATGATCCAGATTCAGCAGAACGACATCATCAAGATTTTCTCGGTGGCAGCCGTCGTCTTTCTGCCGCCGACATTGATTGCATCGATTTACGGGATGAATTTCCAGGATATGCCGGAACTCAACTGGGTCCTCGGTTACCCTGTAGCGCTCGGCATGATGATCCTATTTGCGATACTGCCTTATCTTTATTTCAAGCATAAAGGCTGGCTCGAGAGATTGGGGTTGCACTGCGGGCCCGTGATCGCCACATTTTGGCTCGAGCGTATGCTTGTGGTCATAATTACGATGAAGTGCTCGTGCGCTGGTAGTGCCCACGAATCCAGACACCCGAACCCCTGGATAGGAGGAACGATGACACGTCTGATAGTTTCCGGAATTCTATCGGCCTTCTGCGCCGCCGCCGTCTTTGCGCCTGCTTCTGCGGGCGCCACGCCCTCTGGGTTGACAATCCCTGCGGCCAAGGACGCCATCGTTCATGAGGCTGGCTGGCGTCGCCGAAGTCGCACCACCGTAGTCGATGCTCCGACAACGTCGGTGCGCACGAATGACTCGACCACCGACGTGCAGGCGCCCTTCACCGATGTTCGGACAAGCCGTCGTGGCACCTGGGTGCGTGCGCCGTTCGTCAATTTGTTCGTGCCGAAATAGCCTTCGACAATCGAATGTAAGCATTTCTGAAAACGCGGGAGGTCTTCCTCCCGCTTTTTTGTTTGCGCTATCGCCTCGTTACTTGAGCGCTAGAGCAGTGCTGAAAGGGTGAGGCTTGCGCCGGCACAGATGGCGAGCGTTGTGAGAGTGCCGAGCCGGGCGGCGAAGATCAGAATGGCGGCAAGCACCGAGAGTAGTGCGGCGTCCCACTGGAAGCTGCTGAGCTCCGGAGCCCAAAGGCGCAATGGGCCGTAGTCCGTGGCCGTCACGGTCTTGAAGATGACGTGAAGCGCGAACCACAGGCTCAAGTTCAAGATGACGCCGACCACCGCCGCCGTGACGCCACGTAAGGCGCCGGCCAGTTTCGGGTTGGCCCGCAGCTGTTCCACGTAAGGCGCGCCCGTGAAGATCCATAAGAAGCAGGGAGCGAACGTGGCCCATAGCGTGATGAGCGCGCCGAGAAGCCCGTAGGCCAGCGCCGTTTCGCCGCCTTGACGATAGGCGCCCAGAAAGCCGACGAACTCGGTAACGAGGATCAAGGGGCCGGGCGTCGTCTCAGCGAGCCCGAGTCCGTCCAGCATTTCGGGCGCGCTCAGCCAGCCATAGGTCTCGACCGCCTGCTGGGCCATGTAGGCCAGAACCGCATAGGCCCCGCCGAAGGTCACGATCGCGAGTTTCGAGAAGAATACGGACAGGTCCGAGAACACCGACGGGAAGAGCAGGCTCGCGACGACCAGCGGCACGATCCAGATGGCGAGCCACAGGCAGGCCGTGTGCATGGTTTTTATATGGGACACCGGCTCGGCATCGAGCGCGGGCGTGCCGGTCTCCGGCAGGCTCTCGGGCGCAATGCGTGCCAGCAGATAGCCGGCCAGCGCCGAGAGCGCCACGATGATTGGAAACGGCACCGCGAATAAGAAAATGGCAATAAACGCGAGCGCGGCGATAGCCCAGGCATGGGCGCCGTGGAGGGCGCGCTTCGCCACTTTGAGTAAGGCATCGACCACGATCACGAGTACGGCCGCTTTGATGCCGAGAAATGCCGCTTCGACCACGGGCGTCTGGCCGTACCACGCGTAGGCGATCGAGAGCGCTAGGACCACGGCGGCGCCGGGCAGAACGAACAGCAGACCGGCCACGATTCCGCCCAGCGTACCGTTGAGGCGCCAGCCCACATAGGTCGCAAGCTGCATGGCTTCCGGGCCCGGCAGTAGCATGCAGAAGTTTAGCGCGTGCAGAAAACGCTCATGGCCGATCCAGCCGCGCTCTTCCACGAGTTCCCGGTGCATGAGCGCGATCTGCCCCGCCGGACCGCCGAAGGAGATGATGCCGATCTTGGTCCAGACGGGGAGGGCCTCGCCCAGCGAGGGCGCGGGCGGACGGTCCGTCGCAGCGTTGGGCGTGTCCGCGGGGCTGGTATCCATAGTTTCTCCTAGCAGGGGATCGGGCCGCTCACCACCGGAGGAATTGGCCAGGCACACATGCGCGTGATAGGCAGATTCGGCGGAGGGTACCCAACCGATATGACAGAGGCGCAGCTTATTCAGGTAACGGTCTTTTTGGCTGCTGCCGCGATTGCCGCGCCCCTAGGCCGGTATCTCCATATCGGGGCCGTGCTCGGCTACCTTGCCGCGGGCGTCATTATCGGCCCCTACGTGTTCGGGCCGCTCTACGCACTGGACCATGTCGAGAAGGTCCTAAAATTCGGCGAGTTCGGCGTCGTCCTCCTTCTGTTTGTGATCGGCCTGGAACTGCGGCCTATGCGTCTTTGGGCCATGCGGTCGGCCATTTTCGGGCTTGGCGCGGCGCAGCTCGTTCTGACCGCGACCATTCTCGCCGGGATCGGGCTCGCGTTGGGCCTTGGGACGGGACAGGCCCTGTTTATCGGTCTTGCGCTGTCGCTCTCCTCGACCGCGTTCGCCTTGCAGGTTTTGGAGGAGAGAGGCGAACTCACCACGCGTCACGGGCGGCTCGCCTTCTCGGTCTTGCTGTTTCAGGACCTTGCGGCGATCCCGCTGATCGCGCTGGTCCCACTCTTCGCGCTTGGCGGTGAGGAGACCACGATGGATCTCGGCAGCGCCGGGATCGCCATCCTCACTATTGCCGGCGTGATCGTTGCCGGCCGGTTCCTCCTGAGCCGCCTCTATCGGCTTGTCGCGGCCGTAGGGGTGCGCGAGGCGATGACGGCCACGGCTCTGTTGACGGTAGTTGGCGTAGCCTTGCTCATGGAAGAAGTGGGGCTGTCCGCTGCGCTAGGTTCCTTCATTGCCGGCGCGCTCCTCGCCGATTCCGAGTATCGGCATCAGATCGAAGCGGATATTGCGCCCTTCGAAGGCCTACTGCTCGCGGTGTTCTTCATGGCCGTGGGCATGTCCATCGACCTGTCGGTTCTGGTGGCGCGGCCCGGCGCGCTGTTGTTCATCGTGGCGGTGCTGATCGCCGTGAAGCTCGCCATTCTTTATGGGCTCGGCTTGTGGTGGGGCCTAAAAAGCGCACCAGCCCGGCGGCTCGGGATCGTGCTCAGCCAAGGCGGCGAGTTCGCTTTCGTGCTGTTCTCCGTCGGCATCGTTGAAGGGGCGATCGACCGTGACACTGCCGGCCTTCTGACCCTTGCTGTCACGCTATCCATGGCGGCAACGCCGCTGTTGCTGCTTGCGGACGAAATGTTCGTGCGGGCCAGACAGAGCGCGGCGCCGGATTACGAAATGCCGCCGGAGGACGAGCAGCATGTGATCATCGCCGGATTCGGGCGTTTCGGGCAGATCGTCGCGCGCGTGCTGCGCGCCCGGCATATTCCGTTCACGGCGCTCGACAAGTCGATCGCGCAGGTCGACTTCGTGAAGCGCTTCGGCGCGAAGATCTATTATGGCGACGCAGGGCGTACCGATATCCTGCGCGCAGCAGGCGCCGGCAAGGCCAATGCCTTTGTGCTCGCTATCGACGATGTGGAGAGTTCATTGCGTGTGGCAGAGACGGTCCGCGCCAATTTTCCTGATCTCCCAATCTACGCCCGCGCGCGCGACCGTATCCATGTGCACAAGCTGACCGATCTTGGCGTCACGATCATTGAGCGCGAAACTTTTTTGGCCGCAATCAAGCTGACATCGGAGCTTCTGCGCGGCCTTGGCCTCAAGCCCAAGGAAGCCAAACGCCTCATCGATACGTTCAGGCGTCACGACGAGACGCGGCTCTTCAGCGACTACCAGTACTATACGGACCAGGAAAAGATGCACGCCAACGCGTTGTCCGCCGCCGTCGAGCTCGAAGATTTGTTCGCCCAGGACATGGAGGCGCTGGAGAATGGCGCGGCTAGCGGTGAGCTAAAAGATGATCGAGGATCATCCGATTGACCTTGGTCGGATGTGTGAACGGGCTCATATGCCCCACCCCCTTGAGGGTTTTCAACTCCACATTGGGAAGTGTCTTGCTCAAGAGCTCGGTCACGGCACGTGTGGGCGGCGGCGTTTTTGAGCCGAGGATCAGCAGGGTGGGCGCTTCGAATTCCGCATAGTCCAGTGCCGTGCTCTTGGCGTCGAGGGCAATGGAGAACTCAAGCGCGACTTTTGGGATCGTGGCGGCGATAGCGCTCTTGAAACTGTCGGGCGAAATCCACCAGCGCCACCGGCCGAGCCAATAGCCCATGAACGCGCCGGCAGCCTTTTTGTCGTCGCCCTTGGCGACGGGGTCGAGAACGGCGACGCTGAGCTTCTCCACGTCCTGCCACTCGGGCAGGTCCTCCAGGCGGAGCAGATGAAAGGAGACAGGCTCGATGAGCGTTAGGCTTTTGACCTTGTCCTTGAGAGTGGTCGCCGCCTCGAGCACCAGCGCCGCGCCATAGGAATGACCGACAAGGTGCAGCGGGCCCTCGGCCAGATCGGCAATCGCGAGCAGCGCCTCGACATCCGCCTCGATGGAAAAGGTCTTTTCAGCGGGCCAGTGGTCTGAGTTTCCGTAGCCGATAAAGTCCGGCGCCAGAACGCGCCAGTCTTCCGCCAAGATATCGATGAGCGGAGCCCACTCCTTATGGGAGGCGGCAGAGCAATGGCCGAGCAGCACCGAAGGGCCCTCGCCCTCGTCGAGATAGGCTATTTCGACATCGCCGGATTTCAAGTAGTTCACGAGCCGCCCCTCATCTGCTGCCCCGATCATTAGCGGGCTGGGCGATTCGCGTCTACCGGCTGCACCGCGCTAGTCGGCGGGTTCGAGCTCCGGCTCCTCGGCAGCGGCGGCCGCTTTCTGCACGGCCTTCTGCACTTTTTCGAACGCGCGGACCTCGATCTGGCGGATGCGCTCGCGGCTGACGCCGAATTCCATGGAGAGTTGCTCCAAGGTCAGCGGGTCTTCTGACAGGCGGCGCGCTTCGAAGACGCGGCGTTCCCGCTCGTTCAAGCCATCGAGCGCTTCATACAGCATGCCGTGGCGCTGCTCCTTTTCCTCGGAATCGGCCAAGGCGGTCTCCTGATCGACCGCGGTGTCGTCCACGAGCCAATCCATCCACTCGCCGCTCTCCGCATCGTTGCGTACAGGGGCATTGAGCGAGGAGTCCCCGCCGAGCCGACGGTTCATGGATACGACATCGGTTTCGCTGACGCCCAGCCGCGTAGCGATCAGCTTCACCTGATCGGGCCGCAAATCGCCCTCTTCAAGCGCCTTTAGCTGTCCCTTGATCTTCCGAAGGTTGAAGAACAGCTTCTTCTGCGCGGCCGTGGTGCCCATCTTCACGAGGCTCCACGAACGCAGGATATATTCCTGGATCGCGGCTCTGATCCACCACATCGCATAGGTCGCCAAGCGGAAACCCTTTTCCGGGTCGAAGCGTTTCACGGCCTGCATCAGGCCCACATTGCCTTCGGAGATGACTTCGCCAATGGGCAGGCCATAGCCGCGATAGCCCATGGCGATGCGCGCCACGAGCCGCAAATGCGACGTCACCAGCTGATGCGCCGCATCGCGATCGTCATGCTCGCGCCAGCTTTTGGCAAGCATGTACTCCTGCTGCGGCTCCAGCATCGGAAACTGTCTGATTTCTTCGAGATAGCGCGTCAGTCCGCCATGCGCGCTGACGCTCGGTAATCTCTTCGAGGCCATGGCTATATTTCCCGGAACCCGTCTCCTGCAAGGGCGCTCAAGTCCCCGCATTTTCAATTAAGAATGTCCCTTGGCCCGTCCGTCTATAGGACGTTTCAGGCTTGCACGAAAGAGGGACTTATCATCACAGTTGCTTGAATTGTCGCACAATCTCGGCGAGATCGTCAGGGAGTTCGCTGTTAAATTCCATTAATGTCCCAGTCGAGGGATGTACGAATGCCAGATGCGCCGCATGGAGCGCTTGCCGGTCGAGAGATTGTATGGCATCGGCCAAGTCTTCGGGAAGTGTTCGCAGCTTCGATTTGAACCCCGGGCCGTAAAGAGGATCGCCCACGAGTGGATAGCCGTAATGGGCCATATGGACCCGCACCTGATGGGTCCGACCGGTTTCCAGCGTGCATTTAATGAGCGATGCGGCGGGGTCTTTCCCGTGACCGCCATAGGACTCAAACAACCGCCATTGGGTGGCGGCGAAGCGGCCCTTGTTCTTGGGCAGGACGGCCATCTTGGTCCGGCTCGCCCGGTGGCGTCCGAGCGGGGCCTCGATCCGCCCGTGAGGCCGGGAGGGTGCCCCCCAGACAAGCGCGAGATAACCGCGCGCCATGTCCCCGGTTCGTCCGTGGTCGGCGAATTGTTTGGCAAGCGCGCGATGGGCCCGGTCGGTCTTGGCGGCGACCATCAGGCCGCTTGTGTCCTTATCGAGCCGGTGGACGATGCCGGGCCGTGCCACGCCGCCAATCCCTGACAGGCTCGTCCCGCAATGAGCCAGTAGCGCGTTCACCAACGTGCCGTCAGGCTGGCCTGCGCCTGGATGCACCACAAGGCCCGCAGGCTTATCGATGACGATCAGGGCGTCGTCTTCGTAGACCACAGTGAGGGGGATCGCTTGCGCCTTAAGCTCCGGATCGGCGGCCGGGGGCAGGGTGAGTTCGAAAAACTCGCCTGGTTTGACCCGATATTTCACGTCCTCTATGGTCGCGCGGCTCGAGGCGCTGCCCGCGATGCGCACTTGACCTTCGCGGATCAGCGCCTGGATGCGCGTGCGGCTTATGTCGGGAAGCGCGTCGGTCAAGAACCGGTCGAGCCGCTCACCGATTTGGGTCGCGTCCACCTCGGCAACCAAGCGTCCGGTGTTAGTCTCTATGGCGTCTGTGTCCATCGAGGCGTCCGGATCGGTCGAGCTATCAGTTTCAGTCGGTGTCGTGCGCGGCATGTTTCGGAGTCTGTCATACGATGACAACGGCGGTCGACCCAGAGAATACGCCCATCGAAGGCACGGTGTTCACGCCGCGCCATGTGCGCCTGCTAAAAATCGCCGTGGTGGTGATGGGGATCATGATCTTGGCCGGGCTCGCCGCCGTAATCGCGGGCATGATCTTCCAGGCGTCGAAACTGGGCAAGAAGACGCCCAAACATGTGCCTGCCGCCACCGCGCCTGTTCTCTCCGGCGCCCTGTCGGCACTGACCATTCCCGAAGGCGGGGAGGTTGCCTCAATGGCGCTCGACGGGGGCCGGCTGGCGGTTCATCTGAGAACGCCGGGCGGCAGCGAAATCGCTATCGTGGATATTGCGACCGGCAAGGTCCTCACCCGCGTCAAGATCGACACAGGGCGGGCGCAGGCGCAATAAGCCTTGATCGTGACTTGGCTGAGAACTATAGGTTCTCGTTCGCGCGCCGGCCCCGTTCGTCTAGAGGCCTAGGACGCCGGCCTCTCACGCCGGAAACAGGGGTTCGATTCCCCTACGGGGCGCCAATTTTCAAAGAACAAGAGCCATCAGGGCGCTGTGGCCGCGCCGGTACACCGCTGGAGCGTTTCCCGACGCCCTTCAGCGGGCGTCGCTCATACGCCAAGTGCCGGCGTAGCGATTGAGGCCACCGGCGCTAGCTTCACATAGGTTTTCAGGAAACGGTCCCGGTTTTGCGTGATCCGGTTACGGGGCGCTTGCCGGACCCGCCTCGGCACAAGGGCCGAGGAGGAGTCCGATTGCGAGACATAAGATCCATCAACGCGGCGCGGTTCAAACCGCGCTCCCAGTCTGATCCATGATTTCTGGTTCGACCCTAGCCAATCATGCTTGCGTGAAGCGCGACGAGTTTCGGGGCCAAAGGCGATTCCATGGCTGCAGCAATGGCCAGAATGGCCGATCCGGCGATGAGTCTCATTGTCATGCGAGAGGGCAAGTACATGGGGGGTATCCTTCTCTAACAACAATTGGGGTTTCGGGTTTCGATCTATTAACCCTATCGGGTTCTTGGCGTTGCGGGGCTGACAATGAGAACACCGGATTTCACACATCGGTGAGCGCAATCTGGGCTGAACCTGGGCGTCCTAACCGAAACGGTCTTTCGGATTTGCATGCCTTGCCGGTTCGCAATAGGCATAATCTCAAGGTCCTGGCGTGCGCCGGGGCCGCACCGATCAACTGAAAGAATGGGCAGACTCGTTGCCAGATTCCTCGATGAAGCTTTGGGAGCAGGCGCTGATCGCCCTATCGGTGCTGGCCGTCGGCTTTTTGCTGATCGACCCGTTCATGCTCGAGCGGGCCAAGGCCATGTCGCCCGCCGCCCGCGATTTCTTCCGCGCCATCACGGATATCGGCCGCTCCAACTGGATGCTGATCCCGACCGCGACCATTATCGGCTTCGCGGTTCTGCTCCGGCGCAACCATATTGGTTTCCGGAACGCGGCCGGTTACGGGTTGATCATCCAGGCTGCTGGGTTCGCCTTTGTGAGCATTGGCGGCGCCGGGCTGATCGCGATGCTGTGCAAGAACATTCTGGGCCGGGCGCGTCCCAAGCTCTATGAGGAGCTCGGCCATTTCGACTTCACCTTGTTTGCGTTTGATGCCGACTACGCCTCCCTGCCGTCGGGCCACGCGACGTCAATCTTTGCGTTCGCGACGGTCGTGGCGATCCTCGTGCCGCGCTCTCGCGTCTTCGTCTACACGATCGCGGTCTGGGTCGCGTTCAGCCGGGTTCTGATCGGCGTTCACTACTTCACCGATGCGGTACTCGGCGCAATTTTGGGGACCGTATTTCCCTATATTGTCCGCGACCGCTTTGCGGCCCGGCGCTGGCTATTCGAGTATGCCCCGGGCGGCGGCTACCGGCTGCGGGGTTTGCGCACTCAGGCTTGGCTGGGCTGGCCTGCAGGCGTGCGCAGCTCTCATGACGCCGCGGGCGCACCGGCGCAGGAAGATTCGGCCAAGCAAGAGTGATTTCCGGCGCTGCCGGGGCCACGTCCAAACTTGCCGCCCCTGTTGACCCTTCGGTCTGTCCTTCCTATTTGCACTTTTTCGCCATAAGGCGCGGCTCGCGCCCCTTTCGGGCTTGAGGGCTCAAGGAGAGATATCGGAATGATAGAATGCCTGAAACGTACCATCGCCATTTTTGCCGTCATCGGTGCGACGCTGATGCCGGCGGTAGCCACGGCGCAGACGCTTACCCTGCAAGACGTTGCCAAGATGGAGGCGCGTCTCAACCTGGCGCCGGAGCAACGCGCGGCCGTTGAGCCGATCCTGCGGTCCTCGATGACCGCCCGCAGCACTTCGTTTCAAAAACATGGCGTGGACCTTAAGACCTGCAAACGCCCCGGCGCTCTGGGGCTCATCAGGCTCAATAAGGATATGAACAGGATCAACGAGGATACGCGCACGCGGCTGGCGGCGATCCTGACGGCGGCGCAGCTTCGCGAATACGACAAGATCGTTGCGGAACAGACGGTCATCGTGAAAAAGAAGATCATGTGCTGACCTCGGACCGTGTTCCGAGGCGGGTGGGCCGCCGACCGGCGAGGCCTGGCCCCTCAGCGCAACCAGCCGGGCGCGGTCCGCCTGTAAGGCTCCCAGGATGGCGATGTGGCGGTTCGGGTCAGAGGACCAAAGACCGGTCGGTCGCTCGCGCGCCTAATTGCGGGCGAGCCGCAGGAGTCGGGTGATCAGCTTGCGCTGGCCTTGTCGCGACCAATCGCCGATCTCCACCGGCGTCGCAGCGAGAATGTTCGGCAAATGTCGCGTGCGGTCGTACCATGCTGCCGTGGCCGTAATCGCTCTCTCACGGTACTGCGCACCGGCGCGTTCGCAGGCTACGAGCCGTTCCGGACCCGGCTCGTGTTTCGTCCGTAGACGGTCCATTGCTAATCTCGGTCCACCCTTTGCTTTCCGGTCCCTTTTGACAGGGTAGGGGAAGACGAGCGCTCGCGGGTTTCTTGAGGATAGGGCCTTCGTGGTAGGGCGGTGGCGTTACTGGGCGAAGGTTACCGCGATGACGACGCCCACCGCGAGGACGGCCAGCGACACGGCGCCCATGACCCAGACCGGCGGGGAGGGCACATGGAACGCGGAGCCGCTTTCGGCTGCCTTCATTTTTGTAGCCATCGTCATTTCGGACATTTTCGCCGCCTCTGCCGCGCTGTCCTTGGAGCTTTCCTTGGACATGTCCATGCCCTCCATGGCTCCTACGCCGGAAGCCTGCGCGCCCTGGCCCTCAGGCCGCACGGTCATCATGCCGTGCTTCAGATGATGCGCCACGAGCCAATAATTCATGGGGTAGGCGCATAACGCGCCCACCATGAGCGCCAGCGACATGCGGAACCAGAATAGGGGCTGCAGGGGATCGTGGGCATCCGGGTTGCCTTGGAAGGCAAGTGCGGAGACCGGCAGCATGCCGCCCATGAGGCAGTTCATGGAGAGAAACTCCGAGCCGAACGTTCCTTTCAGGGCCTTCCAATAGGAGCCGAACATCTCGCCCATAAAGAGGGCCTGGAAGATGCTCCAGCCGAAGGCGAAGCCGAGGACGTATTCCAGCGCGAACTCGGCCATTAGGGGAAGTGCGATGAGGGCGCCGATCACCGCGCCGATCAGGATGCCGATGCCGTCTCCAGCGGCGCAATGCATGGTCGAGCCGAGCGCCTGGCGCCACCGCGCGGCCGCGTAGCGCTCATGGAGCCCCGGCAGAGGCTCGCGGCAGCCAAGGACATACAGAAATGCGCCGAAGGGTCCCGAATACGCGGTGAAGAGCACGAAGGCCCATTTCATCACCGGGTTCTCCGGTGTCGAGCGGATGTCGACGGCGACGAACACCAGTGAAAGCGCTGTTAGGATGAACCATAACAGCATGACCCCGTCGATCAGCATACGTCGCCCTCTCTATCCCAGCCTGTTACCCCGGGTACTGCCGTTCTACCCCGGAAATATGAAGCTTGCGTTCCGGACGTTGCGCCCCAATTCGCCCTGCCGAAAATATAGGCACTTTTGCTGTGCACGTGGCGTCGACATTGTCATTTTTCCCATGGCTGTTGCCTCCATGCTCTAGGGCAGGGACATCGTTCGCGTTAGGCTAAGGATCATCTTGCGAATCAGTGTTTTGCGGCGCAGCATTTGTGTGGACCGTCGGACAAGACGCGAAAGCCTTGGAAATCCGGCACTTCCTGCCGGTCGAAGGAACTTCGAAATGCATGTAGAACCGCCGAGTTCTGAGCATTTTGACGCAGGGTGCCCGTCATGGTCCAGTTTGCACGGGTCTTGCGAAGAGCAGGCTGATCTTGGGTAAACAAGCGGGCTGATGTTGCGATGCAACATCAGCTGACCATGCGGTAGCGAGAGTCCCAACCGGTCTGGAAGAGTTTCGGGAGGTAGCGGTCCAAAACGGACCCAGAGGAGTGGCGTTGGTGCAACCTTTGTGAAGGGGGCCAAATGCCTACGAGAACGACCCGAGTCAGAGCGGCTGCCCTGAGCCCTTCGGTTCAGGCTGTCAAACAGCCGCCCACGGCACCATCATGGACAATCGATGCAGCCATGCGGCTGCCCGAGGTGTTGTCTGCCGCGTTATTCCAGATGCTGTCCACCCGCCTCGCCGGGCTGCGCAGAATAGACGGCGTCGATCGGACCTTTGGGCCGATCCCACGCATTCCGTCTTCACGCCCGGCGGCACGTTTTTCCGAACAATCGATGCTCGCCGCACTGGCGGGCCAACCGGTCCCGTTGGAGGGCCTTACTCAGAATTGGGGAGCATAGATCATGCCGGTACCCATGCCATCTG
>Ga0316198_10001420_pt1 | contig 14055 bp, 11 predicted proteins | sample OudBieAanoxic_MG_FD_204935 | JGI IMG/M metagenome (GOLD analysis project Ga0316198, IMG submission 204935) | Coastal sediment microbial communities from Oude Bieten Haven, Netherlands - site A anoxic | ecosystem: Environmental > Aquatic > Marine > Coastal > Sediment | place: Netherlands...
GCAGCGGATCAAACTTGCGCACGCTCACTGCCACGACCCACAAATCCTGGTGCTTGATGAACCGTTGAACGGGCTTGACCCCATGGGCCGGGCCGAGATGATCGACCTCTTCACCGCATTCGCAAAAGAAGGACGTCACGTCATCGTCTCGAGCCACATCCTGCACGAGGTCGATGTCATCTCGGACGGTGTCATCATGATTCACGGCGGCGCCATCGTCGCCGAAGGCGAGATCCGGGAGGTTCGTGGCGAGATCACCTCCCACCCGATCCAGGTTTTGATTCGGTGCGACCAACCCCACGTCGTAGCCTCCCGCATCTTCGAGCTCGAGCACGTCGTCGAGGCCCGTTTGATCGAGGATGAGGGCCTCCTGGTCCGCACGCGGGACGCTTCCGACTTCTTCACCAATTTCAACCGCATCGTGATCGATACCGGCGTGATCGTCGAGACTGTGGCTCCGGCCGACGAAAGCGTGCACGCGGTTTACGACTATCTGATCGGCGACGGGCTCGGCGGGGGCAGCGCATGACGACCTCGGCCAACCTCTTGCGCCGCCGTCAGGTGGTTACTCTCGCCAAACACGAGATCCGCCGCAGTCTCTTCAGCAGGCGTTCCCTCGCGGTCTACCTCCTCGTCGGCATGCCGCTCGCTCTGATGCTGTTGCGTGCCCTGTTCATGCCGGGGTCGATGCGTGCCGACGCGACCCATGCGACGACGGAGTTTGCGGAGGTCTTTCACTTCTTCCTCCTGCGCTTCGTGGTTTTCTTTGCCAACGCGATGATCTTCGTTCGACTCTTTCGCGGCGAGATCCTCGAGAAATCACTTCACTACACCCTCCTCGCTCCCTTGCCCCGTACGGTGCTGGTCCTCGGCAAATATCTTGGCGGGGTTCTTTCGGCCTCCGTGATCCTCGTGATCACGACCACACTGACGTACATCCTCGTTTTTCTCCCCCACGGTTCGGCTGGCGTTCAGCAGTTGCTTTCGAGCTCGGGCATCGCAAATCTCGCGAGCTATGTCCTGATCGTGGTACTTGCCTGTTTCGCCTATGGTGCCCTGTTTATGCTGGCCGGACTATTCTTCAAGAATCCGATGGTGCCAGCGATCCTCTTCCTTGGTTGGGAAACGTTAACGCCCTTTTTGCCAACCTTCCTCAAGGTTTTGAGCTTTGTCCACTACCTGGTCTCTTTCGCACCCGTACCCGTCAGCCTTGGAGCATTCGCCCTCCTTGCGCGTCCGGTTCCGGGGTGGATTGCCCTGGTGGCACTGTTTGTCAGTTCAGCGTTGCTGGTCTATGTCGCGTCACGCGTCGCCCGTCGCCTCGAAGTCACCTACTCAGTGGACTGAGAAGCGACTCCCTGAGGTAATTCGACACTACCCTCACAAAATTTTGAACCGCGAAGAACGCAAAGAGCGCAAAGAAGGTCATTTGTGTAAATCGTGGGTTTGAGATGGTCTTTGCGTTCTTAGCGCTCTTGGCGGTTCTCGATGGGATGGCGGTATCCGACTATGCTGCCGGCTCATCGGATAACGGATTGGCGGTTGGAAAGCCGAGAAATACCGGTTCGGGCTGAAGCTTGATATCGAACTGGCGCCGCACGCCTTCGCGGATGTCGCGCGCCAGGGCCACCAGTTCTTCAGTGGAGCCACCGCCGTGATGGACGAGAGCCAGGGCGTGGGCCGACGAGATGCCAATTGCGCCTTTCCGAAGCCCCTTTGCGAAACCAGTTTTCTCGATGAGCCAGGCCGCAGGCACCTTACGATTTTTGCCGTCGGCCGGAAAACTTGGCACGCTTTCGCCCGGTTCCAAGACCCCGGAAACTCGAGCCCGCTCATCCAACTTCGCCAGCGTCACCGCATCTACCACCGGGTTGACGAAGAATGAACCCGCGCTGCGCCGATTGGGATCACCCTCCTCTACCACCATGGACTTCGAGCGACGTAGATCGAGGACCGCCTGGCGCGCCTCAGCCAACGACGGTTCCGTCTGTCCGATCCCTAGTGCCCGCCGCAACTCGCGATACTCGATCTTTGGACGACCGCCTCGTTCCAGCGCATATGTGACCGAGAGGACCAGGAAACGGTTCGGAAACTCTCGAAAGCTGCTCGTCCGGTAGCCGAAGCCACACTCCTCGCGACCCAGAGTTTTCTCCTCGAGGCTCATCAAATCGAGAACATGGACGGCCTCGATCACCGTAGCCACATCCTGTCCGTAAGCGCCGACATTCTGGATCGGAGTTGCACCGACCCACCCGGGGATGCCCGACAGACATTCGAGACCCGCAAGGTTTTTGGTAACCGTCATTTCAACGAGTTCGTCCCAGGGTTCGCCGGCCGCAGCCGTAAGCCGAACCGCAGACTCGTCGTCCTGGAGCTGGACACCGCGCAATGTCGCCCGGAGAACGAGTCCCCCAAAGCCGCTATCGGACACCACGACATTCGATCCACCACCGAGAATCGCCACCGGTTGGAGGTTCCGACCTGCCCAGCGGATAGCCTCTTTCGCCATTTCCACGCTGTCGATGGTCGCAAAAGAGCCCGCCGCACCACCGAGTTCGAGAGTCGTCAGGGGTGCAAGTGACACCCAATGTTGAATCTGCAGGTTCGACCCCTTATTGCGGTCCTCTTCTTCGCTCATTAGGGTCAGTGTGCCCCAACACACCTGTTTGCGCCACCGGAGATTACTCGGAGAAATCCGGAACTCTCTCATTCGATGGGCTATAATGAGTATTGAGAGTACGTTTTGATGCCAATCCAAGTGGTGATGACCCGCACCGATGAGTCGACCTTCGCAAAAGTGAGGGACGCCGTTCGCGGAGCTGATATTGACCTCCAGATGGCGCCTTGGAATGACAACACTCTCGAGTTGGTCCAGAGCACCTCATTCGATGCGATCATCATCGGTTTCCCGGGTCCGATCACCGCTCTGCGGCGTTTTGTCCAGTGCGTGAGGTCGCCCGGATCGGCATGCCAGCGGAGCGGCGTTGTTCTCCTGTGTGAACCACGGCATTTGGAAGCAGCCCAGACCTTTGTCGGCATCGGGGCCGGCATCAACCGAGCGATCTGTGCCACCGATATCAATGAGACCTTGGCACAAAGCCTCCTGGAGCTTTCCTCGGTCGCGCCTCGGTCTACCCTGCGGGCGCCAACACGTGTTGTGCTTCACCTCGATCACCGCCCGCTGCGCACGTTCTGCCAGACCGAGAACGTATCTGAAACGGGTATGCTCCTACGTGGATTCGGCCACTACCCGCCCGGCACCACGATTGACTTCGAAATCAACATTCCAGGTCAGAGCGACCCGATCCGCGGCAAGGCCACGATCGCCCGCACCACCAACGTGGCGGCTGAAATGATGGAAGGTGTCGGCGCTCGTTTCAGTGATTTCCGCGACGGTGATCGAGCCCGCTTGACCGAGTACATTAACGACATGGTGCACTGACGTGACGACGGGCTGGCCTTGGCAGCCCAGCCGAAACCCGACGTCAGAAGCGGAATGCGGCAGAGGCCGGAGATCGCCGGCCATCTGCCGCCCGCTTGTGACGTCGCGTCACCGTGGCCGCAGGCCACGAGTAACGTCATCCTGAGCGGAGCGCCCCAAAGGGGTGCGTAGTCGAAGGATCTCCCGACGTCTTCATAGTCGTTCGAACTCTCGATACTCTGTGGAGAATTACTGGCGCCCTTCGGGCGTCGTGACGCACCGTCACCGGCGAGTGGCCGAATGCCGATTCCCGAGCACACTTCGATTTCGGCCTCGGCCACGGGTCGCCGCTGACGGCGGGTTCGGGGGATCCTTCGACTCTGCTCGGCCCTTCGGGCCTCACATCGCTCAGGATGACAGTTGCGACCTCGCCCGCCACATGCGTTCCAACTCGTCGACCAGCTCGATATCGGCGCGGATGCCGTTGACACGGTTGACCTGGACGATTGTCGTCGGTGAGGTGAAGTTGACCTCGGTGAGATCGTCGCCGATGAAATCGAGGCCGAGCAGGTACAGACCCAACGGGTTGAGTTCTTCCGCTACCACCCGACACGCCTCGAGCTGACGCGGTGTCGGTTCGAGCCGCGCCGCAACCGCACCCTGATGCAGATTGGCCAGTCGCGAACCCTTGGCCGGAACCCGCAAGACAGATCCCAGGACCTTATCGTTGATCGTCAAGATTCTCAGATCCCCCGAAGTTTCGATGGCTTCGAGAAAGGGCTGCACGATGACGTGTGGTTTCCACTCGTCCCAGTAGGCGGTGAGCTTCTCCTCCGAAACGCCCGGCTCGAAGAACTGGATGCCGATACCGCAGTATGTGTTCTCGGGTTTGAGCACGGCTTCGCCGGGCAGAACGCGCACTGCCTCGACCAGGTCCTCGAGACTGGAACAAACAGCGGTCGGTGCCGCAAACTCCGGGAAACGAAGTGCGGCCGTGTGCTCCGAGAGCTCGTAGGTGGCCGGTGGTCGATTGATTTGAACGATTTTTTGCGGCGCCTCTTCGAAATGCCGGGTGCGGGAGATGAACCCCTCGTCGACCGGCGGATCCTTCCGCTGCAGAATCACGCGATACTCGCGGACATCGGCGGTACGATCTGGACCGAGCTCCCAGAAAGGCTCGCGCCCGGCGTCCGACGACAGGATTTCGCGCACCGGAAGGCTCCCGAGATAGTCATCGGAGGGTTGCTCCGGGTCAGTGGCGGGAAAATCGAGGTAGTCGACCGCGATCCCGCGGCCGATGAGCTCGGTGCTCAGACACACCCCAAGATCGAACTCCGGGTTGAGATCCTCGAGGCGGTCAGCGACCAAAAGGTAACGAGTCTTCATCATTGCATTCTGCCATGGCCAACAGAACCATCCCGTCCATTCTTCCGATGATTGACTGTTACCGCCTTTCCCTGGCAGCATGGATTCATGGCCCAACTCGAACCCGTGCCCGCATTCTCGGACAATTACATCTGGCTCATCACCGATTCACCCTCTCCAGCGGCTGTGGTTGTGGATCCAGGGGAAGCCTCTCTGGTACTCCAGATCCTCGAGGAACGAAAACTGGACCTCGACGCAATCCTCCTCACCCACCACCATGGAGACCACGTGGGCGGTGTGGGCGAGATTCTCCGCAAACACCAGGTCCCCGTCTATGGACCGTCGCACGAGAATATCGCCGCAGTCGATCACCCGGTCGAAGAAAGCGATTTCGTGCCCCTGCCGAACCTCGGTCTGGATCTCGAGGTCCTCGATGTCCCCGGTCACACTGCCGGGCACCTTGCGTATCTCGGCTCCGAGTTCGCCCTGGTCGGCGACACTCTGTTTGCCGGAGGCTGCGGCCGGGTGTTCGAGGGCACACCCGAACAAATGTTTCACTCGCTCAACCGCCTCGCGGATCTACCGGCCGAAACCCTGGTCTATTGTGCGCACGAGTACACGATCGCCAACCTCGAGTTTGCGCGCGAGGTGGAACCGTACAACGAGACTCTCGAAAAACGCCTCGAAGCAGCGCACCAAGCGCGCACCGAAGGGCACCCGACCGTGCCATCTACGATCGCCTTGGAACTGGAGACCAATCCCTTTCTGCGCTGTGACAAATCGGCGGTGGTCGCGACCGCCGAGGCCCGGGCCGGCCTCGATCTGCCGACCGCGGTCGATGTCTTCGCGGTCATCCGCGGATGGAAAGACGGCTGGCAGGGTTGATGGCGCCGGAGAGTTCGGTCCCTGTCCGCCTCTATACGCGACGATGGTGCGTTTATTGCTTTGCCGCGCGGAGGCTGTTCACTCGGCTCGGGGCCGATTTCGAGGAAATCGCACTTGACGGCCAACCCGTCCTGAGACAGGAAATTTCGAAACAATCCGGCAACTGGCCGACGGTGCCGATGATCTACATAGGCGACCGCTTTATCGGTGGCTATCAGGAGGCCGCCAGGCTTCATCGCCGGGGCGAGTTGGAACAAATGTGTTTCCCTGATTGAATGTGCAATCCGGCCAACGTCCGGCTACAATCCCCCAGCGAATACACTCACCAAGGACTTTATGCCGACTCCACGAACCCAACTTCGACTCGTCCTCCTCCAGGTCCGGAACGAGCTCGTATCCCTCAAGCAGGAGCAGAGCTGCTTCATCGATCGCTGCCGCGTTGCCCGGCGCCAGTTCGACTTCATCAACCTCGTCGATAACCCGAATATTCGATGGCGCGACATCGAGCACGCACACGCGGTCCTGATCGGGGGGGCCGGGGCGTTCTCGGTCACCCGGGAACATCCTTTCACAGCACCGCTGCGGGAAGTCATCCAACGCCTCGTTGACGACGGCCGCCCCGTATTCGGTGCCTGCTGGGGCCACCAGTTCCTGGCTGATCTCGGCGGCGGTACCGTGATTGAAGACAAAGAAAGATCTGAGGTCGGCACCTTCCCGATTCAACTCACACCAGCCGGCATCGCCGATCCTCTTTTGGCAGAGTTCCCGGAGAGATTCCATGTTCAGCTCGGTCACAACGACCGGGTCAGTGAACTCGGACCCGGTTGGGTCGATCTCGCACAATCTGACGTTTGCCCGAATCAACTCATTCGACTGGTCGGTAAGCCCGTCTACGGCACCCAGTTCCACAGCGAAATGGACGAAGAGCGATTGCGCCAACGCATTCTCGTTTTTCTCAAGGACTATGTAGCCGACGAGGCGGCGTACCAGAAAGTCCTGTGGAGCCTGCGCCCGTCGATCGAAGCCGATCGCCTGCTCGAGCTCTTTCTCGAAAGATACGCATGAGGTCTTAGAACACAATGTCATCCTGAGCGGAGGCGACGCAAAGCGGAGCCGAAGTCGAAGGACCCCCCGACTTCCCCGGAGAGTAATGAGCACCGAAGACCCTCTGACTTCGGGGGGTCCCTCGACTCGCTTCGCTCGCTCGGGATGATAGAGGTTAGTAGCGCACGCTCAGGATGACAATTCGCTGCCAGGACTTTTCAGAGAAGCCTGGTGAGCACGATCCACGCGATGATCGCTGAGAGGACGTGGAGGATCACTGCCGCCCACACGCTTCGCGCCCGTTCGCGAACGCCACCGCAGACCAGACCGAAAACCAGGGCGGCGCCCGCCCACCCCATCCACCATCCACCAATGTCCGCGGTGAGCCAGGCAGGCGGCAGAAGGCAAACGGTCACCGCGCCGCAGTAGATCACCGCAGCAACTGCATTCGGCACCGAAATGAACAGTCGGCCGCTGGCTGCCATGACCGGGAAGAAGCGAAGGAGGTGACCATGCAACGCACCCCGCAGGAGGATCTCGATACCGACAACTCCAAGCAGCATGATTGCCAGGAGAGTGAGCGTCCGGCCTTCAGCTTCCGACACGGGTGTTGTGATCCAGGCCCCGCCAGCGAGACCGAGGACTGCGGTCACCGGCAGCACCGCCAGGAAACCGAGCCCGCGAACCCTCCGCCATCCGTATCTGCCCGGTTGTCGGGAATGACCGAGGTAGACCAGTCCGAGCCCGAATACCGCCAGCACCGTTGCCGAGATCGCCGCACTCGATATGCTGCCGCGAACCATAAGGCCCGGTGGCACGCCGAACCCGAGTTGTGAACCGCCCGCGACGATCGATACCGCGAGCGCTATGAGCGCTGTCGCCAGTCCAACTGCGACTGCAGCCAGTCGACGCCCGGCTGAAGGCGGTTGAAAGACCCACCGGGTCACAAACATGATCTCGCGCAGACTGAGCCCTGTCCTCGCGCCTCGCGGCGAGCCGCCAATCTCGGCCGATCCTCCCCACTGCGCTTCGCCGACAACCTCGGGATCGAGAAGGTTGAGACGGTCATACAGGGCCTCGAGATTGGTCGGTAGGAATGGGTCGACTTGCCGAAGGGTATAGATCCCCGGCTCCTTCTCGAGGATGATCAGTCCGAGGCGGTCGCCGTGGAGGTCGCGAAGCTGTTCTTCGACCTCGTAAATCCCCGCCTCCGAGCGGCATGCAACCGCAATCCTCTGCGGGAGGATGCCTTCCCTGGCGAGTTCTTCCACCGCATGACCTTCCTCGAAATCATGAGGCGTGAAGACCAACTCGTCCAGATTCTGCAGCGAGGCGACCGTGAATTCGAGAAAATCGGTTTCGCCCCACCGATTCTCCTTCTTGAGCTCGACCTCCTCGCCGCGAAGACCGTTGATGACTGTCAGAGCGGCCTCCTGAAGATTGTCAGGAAAAGCCGTGAGCTCCTTGAGCTCGAATCCGTGGGCGTCAATCACACCTTGCAAGCGGACGATCGGCATGATCTTTTTGCGCGCCGCCGAGTCGGGTTCGTCGATCCGCCGATGATTGAGCAACAACCAAATGGCAAGGACAGTATCGAGGTCGGGATCATTCGCCAACACCGTCCATCGTTCTGCGTCCAGATCGAGCCCCTTGCGGATGACGACCATCGCTTGTTCGCAAGTTGAGAGGGTGAACGAGCGCACGCAGCCTTCATGGTGGTCGAGATTGTAGACACCGCGAGAAGAATCAATGAACGGCTCGCCTTTCGCGGCGCCGTCGAGAAAGACCGTGCCCTTTGGATACTTTCGAGCCGACGATGCCGACACGCTGAGCGCCCGGTCGATCCGGACCGAGATATTCGACGCCTCGGTGCAGGTCAGGTAGCGGCCGTTTTCATCCTCCTTGACCAGATAGCGTGCCGGCAGCATTCTGGGGGCTATCGACCGCGCGGAGAGTGGCTCGGTGACCGCATCGTGCCGGCCGGTCGCTGTCTTCAAGAGATGAGCTGCACTCCGGATTCGCTGCGGCAGCGTTCCAACCGGGCTTCCATTGTCCCCACTGGAAGGATCCATGATCACGATTGTACCCGCGCTTTGGCGACTCAGCCGTGAGCCGGTATAGAATCATCGATCGAAGGAGGCCCTCACCATGCAACGGAATGCCGTCATCTTCATGGTCGCGATCTCACTATTCATCTCTCCCCTGGCAACAGCGGATGATCCACCCAAGTCCGATGCCGTTTCCGCCGTCGAAAAGGCCTCGCGGCGAGCTGGCCATGAGTTCGATGCCCTCGCCAAGAAGATCGACGATGTGCTCTGGAACGAACGCGTCGGCGATGTGGCAGTGATCGACAAGTCCCGGATCTACGGACCTCCACGCTGGAAGGAAGAGAATCCCACCGGCGTCAACGCCGGCAACCACCTCAAGTTCTACACCTATCTCTTTACCCCGAAGGGCTTCGACGATGCCGGCAAGCTGCCGCTACTCGTCCTGCCCCACGGTGGGGTCCACGCCGATTTCACCACCTACTACGCCCACATTGTGCGTGAGCTGATGGCTCAGGGCTATATCGTGGTCGCACCCGAATACCGCGGTTCCACCGGCTATGGCCGCGGCATGTACGAGGACATCGACTACGGCGGTCTCGAGGTCGCTGACGCCCTCGCCGCCCGCGACTGGGCAGTCGAAAACCACCCCCGGGTCGACCCCAAGCGGGTCGGCATCTTCGGTTGGAGCCATGGTGGTCTGATCACACTCTTCAGCCTCTTCCGCTACCCCGACTCCTACGCCTGTGGTTTCGCTGGAGTGCCGGTCTCAGACCTCGTCCAGCGCATGGGTTACCACGGGCAGAGCTATCGCGACCTCTACGAAGCCGACTATTTCATCGACGCCTCGGCGCAGGAGAACCTCGAAGAGTACAAACGCCGCTCTCCGGTGTGGTCGGTCGACAAGCTCACCAAACCGCTGCGGATCCACACCAATGTCCACGACGAGGACGTCAACTACATCGAGGTCGAACATCTGATCCAGGCGCTGACCGCAGCCGGCAAGGACTTCGAGCACATGGTTTCCGACGTCCCGGGAGGTCACAGCTTCGACCGCCTCGACACCCCCGAGGCCTGGGGCTACCGCAAGCAGATCTATGACTTCCTGGCGCGCTACCTCAGGCCGCCGAACCCCAAGATTTCGCTAGGCATTACCGCGGAGGGCCGCGCGGCACCGTAGCTCGCCTCCGTCTCGGACCTGAGGCCTGAGGCTTGAGGTCTACGTTATCTGGAGGTCGGTGGACTCTACGCCTCCTGTTCGTCCAAGTCCTGCCCGCGAAAGCATCTCAGGCAGACCCTAATCTCCCTATTTGCATTGACTTAGAATCACTATCTTCATCCCTCACAACTCTCTAACAACTCACTTATATCCCCTAAATTTCTTTTGACCTGCCGCGGCCGATTGTGTCGCTATGGGGCAGGCATTCCACACCAACGGACAGTACCGAGGCTGGCGCGAATTCGCGCGGCGGTCTGGAGGTGTCCGTGTATCCGCCTCGCCCCGGGAGGATCTCATGGGGGCGAGGCGATTGACGACCGTATTCTGTCTTGTTGTGCTGTCGACCGCGGGCGCCTGGGCCGCGGATAACATTGATTCCCACGTCGCGTCGACAACAGCGGTGCTCGCCGAACCGTCCAGCAACTCTCTCCCCTCCTCCACCGGGGTCGTCGAGATCGAACCGTGGATACACCCACGCATGGATGATGGCCTTCGCGCCAGGGTCGAAATGGCGTTCGAGATTGCGGCCGAGCGGGTGCAAGAAGTCGAAGCCTGTGCTGAGCTGTTTACGGAATTCGGGGTCGACGCCAAGGAGACGCTGGGCAGCGCCCTCTACTGGCCGGTCATATCGTACCGAGATGTCAAGAAGATCTGCGGACGACGAACCCTGGCTTTCACCTTCGTCGATTCGCCGTTGACCTTCATGTGCCCGGATTTCGAAGGGGTCTCCGATCAGCGCGCGGCCCAGATCATTATCCACGAAGCCCTGCATAACGCGGGGCTCAAGGAGAAGCCCCAGTATGCCGGCGTCGGTGCGAAAAGCCCCGCCGCCATCGACTCCATGGTCGCCAAGAGCTGCAATTTCTAGCCGTTGGCGGGATACCTGCCCTGGTTTTCCAAAATCCGGCGGCTTTTCTCGATCCTTCCTCTGCCCGCGCCCTGCTGCGGGCCTTTTTTTTGGCAGTTGAACCGTCTGAAACCTATATTGATTTCATCGAACCCCTCGATGTTAGAACGCGCACCGTGGACCAGGGACCATTCCGCCTCGGCGAGTGGTTGGTCGAACCTCGTCTCAACCGCTTAACTCGAGACGGCAAATCCGTTCAAATCGAGCTCAAGATGATGGAAGTGCTGTTGTGTCTGGCCAAGCACGCCGGAGAGCTGGTTGAGAGGCAGCAGCTCATTGACCAGGTGTGGGCTACCGAGTTCATCTCGGAAAATATTCTCACCCGTGCCATCGCCGAACTCAGAAGGGCCCTCGGCGACGACGCAAAATATTCAACATTCATCGAGACCATCCATGGGAGGGGATATCGTCTCCTCCAAGAACCGGTGCCCCGCGAAGACACCCCAGGTGCCCTGTTTTCGCGGTCTCCCGTCAATCAAAAACCGAAGGATTCCCCAGCGAGCCCGAATGGACAGCGCCGCTGGCTCCGAGTGGGCCTGGTCGTGTCGGCGATCGCGGTCTTCGCCATCGTCATCGGCCTGTGGCAGTTGCGCGGCAGGACAGTGCTCAACGAGACCGATACGATCCTGGTAACCGACTTCGTCAACCGAACGGATGATCCAATATTTGAAGGCACCCTCAAGCAGGCACTCGCGCTCAAACTCGGTGAATCACCTTTCCTGAACGTGATCTCCGAGAATCGTGTCCGCGGAACGCTGCATCTCATGGGTCGAGATCCGGACGAACACATTAGCCCGGACCTCGGTCGCGAAATCTGCCAAAGGCTCAACCTCAAGGCGATAATCGCGGGCGAGATTGCGCCGCTCGGCAGTCACTACGTCCTCACCTTGAACACCGTCGAGTGCCGCAGCGGTGACTCGCTCGCGCTTGAACAGGCTGAGGCTTCGGCAAAGGAAGACTTGCTCGTTGCACTGGACCAAGCGACCGCGGGACTGCGCCGCAAGCTGGGCGAATCGCTTCGCTCCATAGAGGAGTACGACACCCCGCTGGCAACCGCCGCGACGCCGTCCCTCGAGGCGTTGAAATCCTACAGCATTGCACGAAGTCTGGGTCTCCGTGGTCGGAGTCTCGAGGCCCGCCCCCACGCGCTCCGAGCAATCGAACTCGATCCCACGTTCGCCCGCGCCTACTCTCACCTGGCTATCCATTCGTGGAACAGGGGCGACAGAGAGGAAGCGAGGAAATGGATCACCGAGGCATTCACCCACCGCGATCGAGCGACCGAGACCTATAGATTCTGGATCGACGCCTTCTACTACAAATACGCCACCGGTGAATATGACAAAGCGATTGAAGCCAACCGCCTCAAGAATGACCTCTACCCTGGCGTGCCCACCTTCAACAATATGGCGAACCTCTATCACGAGCTCGGTCAGTTCGACAGAGCGCTGGATCTTCGCCTGGACTGCCTCGATGTGCTGCCAGACCGCGCAACTTCATACCAAGGACTCGCGAGGACCTACCTCGCCCTCAACCAACTCGAGAGCGCCAAGCAGATCGTCGCGGCAGGCTTTGCAGAGGGATTTGACGGCGTCAAAATGAGGATTCGCCTGTACCACATCGCCTTCCTCACGGGCGATCCCAAGACCATCGAGGCGCAGCTTCAATGGTCTTCCGGAGGACCGTACGAGGGAGAAATTCTCAGAGAACACTCTCTGGCCTCCGCGTTCGGAGGAAAGCTTCGCGAAAGCAATGATTTCGCACGCCGAAGCCATGAGGTCGCAGAGCGTTTCGATTCGTGGGCGGCTTACTCGTCGACATTGGCGCTGCTTGCTCTCGCCGAGGCGCAGAGCGGTCTCTCCGAATCGGCGACAGAAGACGCGGAGGCAGCCGCTGCCGTCGCACGAAACCCGGTCACCACGGTGATCGCCGCTCTGGCCCTCGCGCGTGCTGGTGAAATCTGGCTCGCTGGAGCGTTCGCGGACGGGCTCGCTCGATCCTGGCCACTGGACACCCTCGTCAACTCAATCCACATGCCGGCCATCCGAGCGGAAATCGCCCTCTCAACCGGTGATCCCCAGAGGGCGATCGAGCACCTTCGAACCAATCTTCCGCACGAGAATCACTGGTGCGACGTCATCGACATGCGTGGCCGGGCTCTCCTCGCGTCGGGATCGGCGCCCGAGGCGGCAGCAGAGTTTGAAAGGCTTCTCAAACTCCGCGGTGTGTGGCCCGTTCACCCTCGCTATGCCACCGCCCACCTGTGGCTCGGGCGGGCGCGAGCCGCTACAGGTGACACTGACACGGCCATCGGTTCATACGAGACCTTTCTCCACCTCTGGAAGGACGCCGACCCGGACATCCCTCTACTGCTCGAGGCTCAGACGGAGTACGGCCAGTTGATCATCACCCCAGATTGAGCGGCTTTGAATTGGATCGGCGAGCGTTCCTGTCGATTCAACCGTCCTACATCCTTTCCCACGACGAGCTGATGGCGAAACTCGAAATCTCTACCAACCTCCGAGTCGTTCGTGACGAGGCCTCCCCCACCGGCTGGAGGGCTGAGATCGGGGCTTTCCCCGGATGGGCGGACGTTCCCACCTGGTAATCACCCGGCTCTGCTACAGTTCCATCAGTATCTTTGAGGAGGACGAACGTGATGGCTCTGCTCGAAGGCAAGCCGATGTCGAACGTGGATGCGGCGTGGCTGCACATGGAGACCCCCACCAACCTGATGCTCATCAGCGGGGTGATGTCCTTTTCTGAGAAGCTGGACTTCGCTGAGCTCAAGGAGCTGATCGAGGACCGGCTTCTGCCCTTCGAGCGATTTCGGCAAAAGGCCGTCACGTCATCGGTGCCGGGCATCGGGCCACGGTGGGTGGACGATCCTCACTTCAACCTCCGTTCGCATCTGCAGAGGGTGGCGCTGCCGGAGCCGGGAGGCCAGAAAGAGCTCCAGGAGATGGTCAGCACCATCATGAGCACGCCTCTGGACTTTTCCAAGCCCCTGTGGCAATTCCAGTACGTCGAGAACTACCGCGAAGGCTCTGCGGTCGTGGCGCGGATCCATCACTGCATCGCCGACGGTATCGCTCTGGTGCGGGTTCTGCTCAGCCTCACCGACGACTCGCCCAGCGGCTCGCCCAAGACCCGCAGGGCCCGGCGGCGA
>Ga0316198_10001422_pt1 | contig 14043 bp, 13 predicted proteins | sample OudBieAanoxic_MG_FD_204935 | JGI IMG/M metagenome (GOLD analysis project Ga0316198, IMG submission 204935) | Coastal sediment microbial communities from Oude Bieten Haven, Netherlands - site A anoxic | ecosystem: Environmental > Aquatic > Marine > Coastal > Sediment | place: Netherlands...
ACAACAGATTCCGGATCTTTCTTGGTTTTAGGTCCCATCGAAGTCTCCTTTCGTCTTTTCGTTTATAACCTAAAACCGTCTCTAATTTATATCCTGAATCTGTCCACTTTCCTTTGAAACGATACACCAATTGCCATAAATATGTTCCGAAATATATAAGGTCGGTATTAGTGGCTGTAACAAAAAAGCGTTCGAACACCGGAACGTTTTTTTGACAACCGTTATATATCGAACTAAACTTGGGATAACTACTTCAGATTCTTAATTCTCGTAGACACTTACAGACTATTTACTTGCTATTTGAATTTGTTATTAGATTTTACATGAATTTCATAAACTCCCGCGTCCAGAATTCTGAAGCTCCAATTTTAGGAGCTTTTTACAAGCTTTTTGAACACTCTCTTGGCTGACAAAAATAGGGTAAAAAAATAGCCCCCAAAGACCAATTTCACAGACAATCCACGGACAGTTCTACAAAAATCGAAATAAACAACATAACAAATTGTAATAACTAAAAATAAAACTTAATAATGCAAAATCACAATTTTTCCATAAAAAAGGGACTCACATTTTGTATTTAATGTAAGTCCCTGTATTTATTGGTTTGGTAGGCGGTGTAGGATTTGAACCTACGGCCTCTACCGTGTGAAGGTAGCATTCACGATTCAAATGGTTTATCAGGGATCCCGATGAACAGCCCGCCGAATACGGCCCGATACAATGGAGCAATCGAGCACACCCAGGGTGAGTTTAAAAATTATCTCCGCCGTTGGGAATGGAAGGCGAATACAATCGACGAGTTCGGTCTTTTGGCGGAGACCGCGGCTCATGAACTGAATCATAGACCCAGGCGCTGTCTGAAGGGCCAGACGGCCTGCCGCGCCTATTTTGGCAATAACCGAATGCGCTATTCCAAACACCAGCGCAAATCGATTTACAACTGGATCCGCGATTTGGCCACCGAAATATCCATCCGGGCCGGAAAGAGAATGATCTCACCGATGGCGTGGAGAATGGCGGCCAAACAATGGTTGGTGAAAAATGGATTGATCAGAATCCAGAGAGCAGGAAAAGTGTTACCCGATTTTTCTTCAAAATTGTGCCATAATTAGCGATGTCGCACAATATTGAGAAAGCTCCAGTTATCAAACAAAACGATATTATTACCGATACGTCCCAGGCATCCAAATCATACCACGAAAAAAGTCATTCCAACAAGATTTGGTAGGCTATGATAATATTCGCTCACCTCCGTATTTTCAACTGCCTTGTTCAGCTTTTGCTATTTTAGCAACATGGACAGACTGAGGATAGTGTAAGCTTAAATGAAAAGAAAACATACAATTCCATTTGTGGGCATCAAAGTTTCCAAAGATCGGATGTGCCGATGTCTCTGTACCTCGAAGTCTGCCGAGTCTATTTAAAGAGTCTGAATGTTCCTCTACCGATTTCTGGAAGGCTTTCAGCTGTTCTTTGCCTGCAGAATGAGACGGCATTACATCTTTTTTAATATCAATTTTTGCGGCATCGTGTAACCGTTCTCCCTTTGCAAGTTGGCAAACTGCAGCAGTAATGCTCTTGTTAACGATCGTATTGTGTTCAAGGATCATATAAAAGGACCATCTACGCATATCTTCATCTACACCTCGCATAAGCGGTACTTCAATACAAAGACGCCCAATGTCATCAGAAATACCCCGAGCAAGTTCGGTGTATTTTACTGCCAATTCAGAGGCTTGTTTAAGAGCACGTCGGCGACTCGTAAATACGAACATTGATCGGATTGCTGTTTTAATGAACAGATTACTCATGATGATTCCCCGTAGGACATTGATATTCGATAGACGTCTCGTTAATATGCTTGTTTGGGACAAAAAGTGGCCTATTACCATCAGCCAATAAATTTTTTTTTATATACTCTTGGATCAGAAAAAGCTTGATTACAGATATATTGAGAAATCCTGTAATTTTCAATTTTACCGAAATTATTACCGATACGCTTTGGACATCCCCACAAGATTTGGCAGGCTGTGATTTCAATCGCACACCGGCAGTTTTTATGGCCTTGATATTTGCAACATTGTTGGATCAAATCAAAAATTAGTAGCTGATAGAGAATGCGGATTATCCTTTATTTTTCCGAAATCACGGTCCAACGGCCCGGTCTATGAACTATATAGCTAGTTTCGTAACGGCAATTTTCCCCCCAAAACAAACATCCACATCCCTCCCTACATCCCGGGGGCGCTCGTGCATAATCCCTTGATACCGATACGCATCGCCATCGCTCACATAAAAATATTCATGCGCATTACGATCCAACGGACAAACCTCATAATCCACCGGCTCCAAAACTTTCAACGGATGCGGTAAATTTACATTCCAATACTCTCCGGGTCCCAATTCCTCCCCAAACAACCTCGAAATCATCTCGAAAGCGTGCTCCCGCGTATACTCCCACTCGATAGCTCCCCCACGCGAAATATACTGGGATATAGCAATGGCTCGCACTCTTAAAATCGCCGCCTCCCGAGCCGCTGCCACCGTCCCCGATTGATAGACATCGGTTCCAAGATTGGCTCCAGGATTGATCCCCGCCACAACCCAGTCGGCATCGGGTGCCAGCGCCTTCAAAGCCAGCCGCGTACAGTCCGCCGGCGCGCCATCCACGACAAAATTCCGCGAATCCACCTGTTCCACCGGAATGTCTTCCTTCAAGGTAACCCGGTGACCGGAAAACGAATGTGGCTGCTTTGGAGCCACCACAACCACCTTACCAAGGGTCTGTAGGATCGTTTGAAGCGCTTCTATCCCGGGTTCGCCAAATCCGTCGTCATTGGTAATCACAATCTTCATGGAATTCCCTTAACATTAAAAGTATAAGCATCGAAATAGAAATTCTGTTGATGTACCGATCCTAGCACACAAATCTTACGTCGGCTATTCAGCTTTTATCAAAAAAAAGAGCATTCAAAGCCATATCTGAGCTCAGGTCTGAAAAGTAACATGTTTTCTATTTTCTAATTCGTTTACATAAACTTATGAATCATTATATTGTTTTGCAATAGATCGTCCATAACGAGGCGCTGACCAACTCTTTTCAATGGAAATAACATATGAAGTTTACAAACACGATACTTATTATGGCGGCCATATATCTTGTGACTAATTATTCATCGGATGACTCGGTGTATGGTAAAGACAAAGATGAAATGACAGTATATTTGTGGAAAAACCGTCCACTAATACTGTTTGCACCATCGCCGGACAACTTTGCTTATCGCTCTGTTCAAAACAACTTGTCTGCCCGTTTTGACCAAATTGTCGATCGCCATATGGTGATCATTGAAATTTTTGAAAATGGTATAGTCCGAACTGATGGGAAATCTGACAGTCGGCTCAATGCAGAGTCACTACGGCGGCGTTTTTTAACGGAAAATGGTCGTCTGGAAGTAGCTCTTATTGGTAAAGATGGTGGTTTAAAGCTTCGGCAGATCGGCAGATTGAATCTGGACGAAATATTTTCAGTCATAGACAGTATGCCAATGCGTCAACAAGAAATGAGAAAGAGCACTAAATGAGGCTTCACCGTCTGAAACGCATCAAACATTTATCTGTTTCTATCGAAAAAGCCTGGCAGTTCTTTTCTAATCCAATCAATCTGGCTGAAATCACACCACCTTGGCTCAGTTTTAAATTGACACGAAAGGTCCAGGACAACATTTATGACGGAATGATAATTTCATACCGCCTGAAACCACTTCTAAATATACCCGTAACATGGATTTCGGAGATAACTCATGTAAAAAAGCCTCACTTTTTTGTCGATGAGCAACGCTTTGGACCTTACAAATTCTGGCATCACCAGCATCTATTTAAAGAAGTCGGCAACGGGACTGAGATGATCGATATCGTTCACTATTCATTGGACTACGGAATGTTGGGTGAGCTGGTGCATAGTTTGATTGTGTCGTCGAGATTGAATAAAATATTCGATTACCGACATGAAAAATTAACGCAAATATTCAGAGAAATCGCTTCGGTAAGGAATGCAAACAATATAGATGGCTCAAGACAGGATAATGCGCTTGGCTCTGGGAATTAGCCGAATAGTCATCACAGCTGGTTCCGACGTCTCGACCCAAGAGTTACCTACGTGATGATGGAGATCCGTCAGAAAACTGATTATGTCAAGCATCATATTCAGAAAGACGTCTTTTTTTTGGTTGCCATGGGTTCTTTTGCTGCATGGTTTTCGGAATCAGGCTACAGGGTTCAATACCTATGCCTAAACGACATCGAGGACTACCAGTGCTTTGAGGATAATCTCAGGCAGATTATCAAAACAATGAATATCAATCTTTCGGATACCTGCTGCCGGAAAAATATCGTCTCGACACCGAAATTGAAACTGTCACCTCAAAATTATCGATCCCTTCTGAAGTAAAAAACACCAAAATTTTTAAAGTGTTGTGAAATTAAAATCATCATCTATATTGCCCGCCGATTCATTGTGTTGAGCGGCATTCTAAATCGATAAACCGCACACAGCAACCTTAAATGAACGTTTAGGAAGGTAGTCCTTTGATGCTTGTTCATAGGGGGATTTTCTTTTCCGAGTCACCGTAATACTGCCAAGTCCTCCATCAATCGTTTTATAGCCAGCTCTTTTCCCTTTGCCTCCACCTCCAAAGTGATGTCTAAAGAAATCCAATTTTTAGGTAAATCATTGACGTCGATATAGTCGTGGTGTTTTCTGGGGTTAGTGGCCCCCCAGCCGTCTTTGGGTGATGATATATGGAACAAAGGCTCGCGATCCCATGTTTTTAGAATTTCTTCTGTAGCCTTGTCTATAGATAATAGATCTTGAAGACATCTGTGGTGGTGGACATCATAAACCAATGGAATGTTTAGTTTCGTGCAAACAGGTAAAAGATCAATGGGTGAGTAGCTTCTGTCATCGTTTTCAAGGGTCAGTCTCTTTCTAACCGGATCAGGCAGCGTATCGATTGTTTTCATAAGGCGCAGCAGCGCTGAAGATTTGCCTCCATAAACACCTCCTGCATGAATATTGATCACATCAGCATTTACCCATTCAGCGACCTGAGTCTGGTATTCGAGATCTAGAATAGACCTGCGGACCACATCAGGACTGGGTGACGACAGGATAATAAACTGGTCCGGATGGAAGGTTGTCCGAATATCATGTTTTTGACTGAAGATGCCGCAGGCTCTGAAATCATTGACAATCTCATCTGAACCGGGGAGTTTGGCAATATCGTAGCCCATTTCCGGATGTGTTTTCAAAGGAAGGATCTGGCTGTTTATCCGGAATGAGCCTATTTTATTATCACGGCAGAATTCAAGTGCTTTCAATAGACTCTTGGCATTATTGGCACATAAACGGGCCAGACGTTGTTTACGTTGCTCTTCAGAGAACTGGGAAAGATATTTTGCAGTGGTTTTTCGGAATTTAACAGGATGTTTCTTAAACACACAGCAAAGCCCAAGTCTTAGCATTACAGATCCTAAACAATCAGAAGAATTAAAAAATTGTAAAACGGTTTGTAATAATATTATAGTTACAAAAAGAAGGATTAATCAAGAAATTGAGGGCTAATTTTCTTAAAAAATCATATAGTAGATGAAAAACATCACATGCCTGCTTTAAAACCGCTCGTCCTATAGGCGGGTTCATAATTGATCTGCAGGAATATCCAATGCTCACACCCATAAAAAATAGGAATTAGCGCCTGTCTTTTAGGAAAAAAAGTACGCTATGATGGTGGCCATAGTCATTACAGATATCTTCCCCTTTATTGTTCCGATTACATTAATCAAACATTATGTAATGAAATACGACCAACTATGGTTGAAAGTCCAGACAGATTTAAACCCCCATCCTTTTGAATTAAAAAAAAATTAGAAATTATTTTTGAGTTGTTTATACGATTACATCGATGCACATTGAGAAAATTATTGAAAAATGCCTATGGCTACCCATTAAAAAAATGAATCTATCCATGTCTAATACCATAATTGAATAGGCTCCTCAAATAAAGCTAAGTCCAAAAGACACTTATATTTGGAATATATCGCATAACATAACGATATGTTGCATGAGCCCTGCCCATCATGCTAATATCGCTCTTGTATAGTCATCGACACGGAAAAACCGCACCATAACCACTGGAGAAAATGACTATTAGCAACCATACAAATGCCCATATTATTATCTTTGGGGGCAACGGCTATGTGGGAACAAACATCGCCCGACGTTTGGTTGAAAAAGAGGTCCCAACAACCTGCGTCTCCCGCACCGGCACCCGACCTGTCCATCTGGAAAACCAACCCTGGGCAGATAAAATCCACTGGAACGGAGGGGATGCCACGGATCCAGACATGGATCTGGTGCAAAGTGCCACTACGGTCGTGACTCTGGTGGGTTCCCCTCCTATGCCCACATGGGGTAGAAAATCCTTTGACCACCAGGTGCACAAGAACAGTGAAGCCAATGTCCGGGTCATCGATGCCGCCCAAAGGACTGGGGTAAAACGGGTGGTGGTCATGGGGGCACACATCCCCTTTCCAATCCGCACAGACAAATTCGGTTACAGTAAAGGAAAACGGTTGAGTTTTGAGGCGGCCCAGTCCTTTGCCGACATTTCACCCGAACACAGCGCCGTGGTCCTTCAGCCCAGCGCCATCATCGGCACGAGGTATAATCCCGACGGCAAAGCCATCCCACTGGACACCTTTTTGGGACCGGTGATCCGGTTCCAGCGGTTTTGGCCAGGTTGGATGCAAGGGCTGCTGCCCGAATCAATGGTGAGGGTGGAGGAGGTGGCCCGAATGGCGGTCCATGCCTCCCTGAGTTCAACCCCCTATGAGGGATGCTTCACAGTGATTTCAAACCGGCAGATCATTGCGGGTCCGGACCAATAACTTTAGGAACAACTCAGATATTTAAAATTTGGAGGATCATACCGAGGGGCTTGAAGTGAGGACTACCTATGGAATTAGGCCGGTTCTTCGGTTATAAAGCTGCCACAGACTATCCCTGTGAGTCTATATTCATTAAAAAATTATTTCAACCAAAAATAGAGCTTTTTACGATTCTGAAAAGTCAAAGATTTTGCGTTATGTGCAAATGCTCTTGAGCTCAAGATTAGTGTCACTATAGTAAACCACAAGATATGGGTATTTTCAAAATGTTAAGCAGGATGAGCTATGCTCTAATATCCCATCTTAAAACCAAATATCAGCCAGGTGGTGATGAATTGAGAACACCATAATAATATGATTTTACGATTTTATTGCTGATACGCTTTGGACATCCCCACTATACGATGGAAACCGCCATCGTTGATTGCCGTTAATCATCTGAAGGAACAATCGAAAAAACAGCGGGTGCGATTTTGCCAACCGGAACAATATTATCTCGGCCGCAAAAATCGAGACTCAGGCAAAAATCTCATTGCTTGTTAAAGCCAAAGCCGCTCGGGCAACATTTGCCCCGTGATTACGAGCCGCTTCAATACGTTCAGGTGGAACCCCTCCTTCAATTGGACTCAAATCCTCGTTGTGGGCACGGGCATAGGCTCCCCACTGCAGCCCCCCCTTTGAGTAACCCGTGGTCTTTTTGGGAAGCGGTATAATGATCATGCCCAACTCTGTCAGGTTGTTCAACATGGCCAGCATGGTCAATTCCGCACCGCCACCGGTGTTGCCAAATCCTGATCCACAGGCGAAAACCGCCCCAACCTTGCCTACAAGGCTGTCGGCCATCCAAGCCTGGCTGCACTGCTCATCGATAAATTTCTTCATCTGCCAACCCATACTGCCCATATGTACAGGAGTGCCCAGCATAATGGCATCCGCTGCAGCCATGTCCTCCAGCGTGGCTTCATCGACTTTTTTTAGCTCGGCTTCTGTTCCTTCCACGCTATTAACCCCTTCAGCCACAGCTTGGGCCATTTTTTCAGTGTTACCGTATCCTGTTGAATATACAATCAGTACCTTTGCCATTGGTTGTTCTCCCTTAGTTCTGAATTATCAGAAACAATTTAAATGTTGTTTTAACACAGTAATGCAATATCAGTCATACTTGTAATAAAATTTTAATACTCGTACCGTCTCATTAGAACCCCAAATATTTATGCTATTGGTGTTATTGTGCTTCAAATCGAACACCGACTAAATTTCAGGGTCTTAATATTTTCAGATTGTGGAAAATATTTCAGGCTTAAAAATAATTTTGAGGTTTGTTGCACACTCTAATTTCACACTTCACATATCGAATTAACGAAAGCAAATATAGGGCGGCTTCGCAGTTATAACCGCGTTGGAAAAAGCGAGTTCTTTACCGATACATTGGTATTAGAACTTTTGTGGGTCACAAAGGTTCTCAGAGCTTTGTGCAACACGCCCACAACCACCACAGACATATTGCCCATTCGATACCAATTTTTTCCACTCCTCAATATCCTTTTCTAAAAGTCCTTCACCATGCAGGTAACATAGATGTTTTTCATGTCCCTCATGCGGCATTTCATCTTTACTCATAATGGCCTCCTGTTTATAGAAATTAATTCTCCTGCATACGACTTTTGCGTTATTGCATTACTTAAAATTGTTAAATGCTATGCATTTTATAGAATTCGCTGAACATTTATACTCGCCGCTTTAATAAAACGATATTAACTTAATATTTCGATGTTTCTGATGAAAAAGTCCTGTAAATATTGATCTTAACAGAATTTCTTATCGATATGCATTGGATATTCCCACGATAACATGAAACCGTTTATGCCTGCAAGGTTTGGTCGGTTGTAATAGTATTCGAACACCTGCAGGTTATCAGGGCCTTGATATTTGCAACATTGTTGGATCAAATCAAATGGTTCGGGAGTTAAATTGGCTTTAATCGTTTATAACAAATCGTAAGTCGTTTTGCTATTGGGATGTGCCTTTTAGATGATTATCAAGACCATCATCAATAGGACCCACCTTTTAGGAGGTAAGACCGGCATCCTGGAGGTGGCAGTGATCCATGTGGGCACACACGTGGTTGGCAAATCCAACGCCGGCTTCTTCGTATAGGCTGTAAGCGGCATTGATCCCCTCCTGTTTCAGGATGCGTATTTCATCCTCGTAGCGCACCGACGCTGTGATCTGACCCTGGTAACCTCTCTGGTACATCTGCCGGATGGCAAATATACCGGCTTTAAGGTCCGGCAGGGCCAGCATGACCAAATTGACCCGGCTTTTCGCCGGTTCAACCCGTTCCCAGAAATCGCTGTCCTCGGCGTCGCCGTAAACCACGTTTCTCCCAAGTTTGCGATGTTTCTCCACCGTTTCGGCGTAGAAATCCACACCGATCACCACATCGCCATAGCGACGCCTCATTTCATCATAGGCGGCCGTCCCCACGCCCCCCATACCGATAATTGCAACCTCTGCATTCCCGGTCTTTATCGGTTCATCTTCAGGCAGACGTTCAGCGGTTTCAAAAAGTTTCAGGCGACTCGCAACACGCGCGTAAATGTTGTGGGCGGCAGAATTCAGCGGCGCCGCCAAAATAAACGTCATTGACAACGCAATGGCAATGATCACCAACCAGTCGCTGCTGATCCAGCCTCTGCCCACGCCGATAGACCCGACAACCAGACCGAACTCACTGTAATTAGCCAAGCTGAGCGAAGCAAGCATCGATGTCCGGGCGCGTAGCTTGAAGCGCGTGAAGATGCCGTAAAACAAGGCGACTTTGAACGGCGTGACCAGAGCCAGCAAAAACGCTATTCCGAAGCCCGCCAGCGTCGGTGATCCGGAAATGCCGATATTTATAAAAAAGCCGACCAGAAATAGATCTTTGAAGCCGAGCAACCTATCGGCCAATTCAGACGCCTTGGGATGAGCGGCCAAGAGCATACCGAACACCAGCGCCCCCAGCTCTCCTTTTAATCCGACCATTTCGAAGCTGCTGTACCCGGCAGCGGTCATTAGTATCCCGAACAACATCAACAGCTCGCCGTGACCGCATCGGGCCATGAATTTGGCCAGCAGCGGCCGGATGATAAAAAGCGACACTACGAGACCCCCCGCCCACAGGGAGGGGACCTTCCCGGCAGAGGCCGCGAGAAAGACAACCGCAATAATATCCTGCATGATCAGGATACCGATCGCAACAGCGGCGTGGCGGGACGTCATCTCTTTTTTTTCTTCAAGTACTTTTACTGCGAAAACCGTACTCGAAAAACTCAGGGCGAACGCGATCAGTATCGAGGCTTGCCAGCTCAGAAGATGAAAGTGAGGCATCCCTGCCACACCGAGAACCCAGACCCCGGCCCCTAAGACGGCGACGGTGATGAGCATATGAATCGTTGCACCAGCCCACACTTCGGGTCTGGCAAGGCTCTTCAACTTCAGTTTCAGGCCGATGGTAAAAAGGAGCAACGTGACACCGGTGTCGGCAATCTTTCCAAGCGTATCACTGCCTTCGATGCCAAACCCGTTAAGGACAAATCCGGCAACCAGGTACCCTACAAGGGGCGGCAGACCGACCCTGCTGGAGACGGCTCCGAAGACAAATGCGGCCACAATCCACAATGGATCCATATTTGGATGCCCTCCATAAACAAGCTATTGTCCATCTACAGAAATAACTATCTGTAATTCATAAAAAACGCATTTTGTAGTGGTTATTTTCTTTTAATTGTAGTATGCTCAATGCAAGCAAACAACCAATATAATAACAGAATTGGAAAAGGAGCGGAGGGAGGGAGTCTTGCTTCATAGTAGGTGATTTTTGAAGAATGGACAACCTGTCGTACGATTCTCATGAACTTTTCCCCAACGGAACGGGATGTTCTGCGATTGAGCCTGAAAACATATTCATCCAGATAGTTTTGTAGATACTGTGGCCCAAATCGGCCTTGATGGGCGCCGATGATGACACGCTTGACCGATCAGGCCACCAGGTGAACACCGAGCAAGACGCTTTCTATATTCACTGCCTTGGTCTGGAGAGATCGATAGTGACGATAGGTTTGATCATTGGCCATACCTCCGTTAAACGTCCGAGGAGAACGGCTCGGTTTGGGCTCTAGGGAACTACCCAAAGCGCCCTGTTTGAAATCTTGTTAATCAGGTAACGGGAAACACTGCCCATAAAAAAGGACTTGTTAGCACCCCGTCTGCCGATTACCACGGTGTCGTAATTTCCGTTTTGGACGAAATCGAGAATCGCCTTACCAGCCTGCCTTCTGCCCTCGACGGTTTCTATCTTAATTTGGTCTTCAGAAATCCCAGCGTCTTTAAACTTCTTAATCGCATGAGGATAAAATTGGTCGATACACGCCTTGTCCCCGCGAGCTACGATTTCCTCCAGTTCCGGGTCGGGTTGCTCCTCCAGATCGATTTCGCAATAATTCCGGGCATTGCTCGTGACATGCAAGAGGGTCAGGCGGACGTCGGAATTGCCGGACAGAATGAAACTGACATGGTCGACGGCGCGGAGGGAAGCCTCAGAACCGTCTATAGCCAGCAACATCTCGCTTGAGGTTACTTCACCATCGACCAACCAGACCGGAATAACCTGCGATTGCTCCAGTATGTTGGTCGTGACGCTGCCCACATACATTTTGACAAGGCCGGACAATCCCCTGCGGCCGACCACGATTGCGTCATAACGCTCCTTCTGTGCGTAATCGATAATATCTTTTGCATATCCCAAATTTCTTTTTTTAGTGACGCATTCGATTCGATCAGGAGCAATTCCCTTGTTTTCCATCTCGTTTCGGCGTTCATCGAGAAGCTTTTGCGCAAAATGATCGTTCTCTTTCAAAACCTTATCCAGCTGCCTTCGTGCCGATGCGCTCTTGCTTACCTCTTCCTGTAGATAATCGGAAATCATCGGTTGAATGTGAATAAGGACATAATGTAATTTGTTGACAACAGAAGACAGTTGAACAGCGTAATGGATCGCTCTTTGCGAAGGGCGGGTATTGTCGACAGCCAGCAGAATCATTTTTCCCATTCTATTTCTCCTTTTTCCTGTGTTTTATTCGAAAAACACACATAATACTATAAATTGATTTGATAGCAACGAAAAATATTTAAGCCGCATTTTGCACGTGTGATAGGTACGACTCACTTTTTCTTTTACCTATTCTGAGTTGTCCATGGAAAAAAATCGGCATCAGGTCGAACATGCCGTGTATCAAGCGGGGTGATATTAGCTCTTCCATTTTTCAGCAGGTCTATAGAACATTTTTTACCCTCATCATCAAATCGCTGTCCTATCCTTTCTACAGACGGAATATTTTTAATACCGAGCACGTTTTTGAAGTAAGCATCCTGGCACATAGAGGTGATGGCTTCGTATTCGCTTTTAACAAGGCATAGCAGGCCAAGATAACTACGAAGGATATTTATGTGACATATGGGGTTGTCGGTACTGTCTAATTTACGTTCCATCACTCGTGGCAAGTCGCTGTATCGGTTGATTCAGAAGCCGACTTAGGCCGGCCCTGCGTGGCTTGTGTAGAATTAGTCACCAGATTGTTCAAAGATAAAACGTTTCATTCTTTCACCTGCTGTCTGAGCCCAGTCTTAAAACTCCTCCCACAATCAGGCAGGATCCAGATTCTCTGATGTGGAAACCTGGGCCTACGCTGAAACTCAGTAATACCGGATCAATACAACCCTATCTCATTATAGTTGAAGCGGCTCTTTGCTGTACTGGTCACATTCGGGCGTACTATACGCTTGTAAGATTTTTAACGAATGTGACCAGTGCCCCAAACCGGCTTATAGTATTGGCGCCAATAATCTGGCTGAACGAACCGCCAATTTAAAGAAAAATGATCGTTGAGTATAATCTGCCAGCTCGACCAAACGGCTGCGGGAAAAATCCTCGTGCAGCATATTTTCAACCTTTATAATGAAAGATGAATCACAATTCAACCGAAAAGACCGATTGTCTAAATTGGCGGTGCCGACATCAGCACAGGTCGAATCGACTAGAAAAACTTTCTGATGCATAAATCCTTCTATATAACAATGCAGCCTGATGCCAAATGGAAGCGTATTTTCGTAATAAGAAAAGGAAGCCAAATAGACAGTTCGATGATCCGGCTTTTCCGGGATAAGAACCCGCACGTCAACACCTCTTAAGGCCGCCAGTTTCATTGCACTTAGAACTTGCCCGTCGGGGACAAAATAAGGGTTGGCGATCCAGAAACGTTCTCTGGCCATATGGATCGCATGGACGAACATAAGGCTGAATGTCTCCAAGGGATCGGTGGATCCTGAAGCAAGGATCAGGGGTTTCCTCACATCCGTTCTCCACTTTCTGCAGTTCCCAGTTTAGATCTGGAATACGGGTCGTTGCCCAGTACCAGTCTTGGGTAAAACAATATTGAACAAATTTTACAACCGGGCCTTCAACCTTGACATGGGTATCCCTCCAGGAGCCGAGTTTGGGATGTCTCGATACATACTCGCCACCTGCATTATGCCCGCCCACATAGGCGGATTTACCATCTATGACGACGATTTTGCGGTGGTTGCGGAAACCAGGTCTATCGTCACCGACTGATACCTTGCTTGCTTATGTTAATTGCCACATTAATGTATTTCCAGATTTTGAGCAAACTATAAGCCAGTTATCTAAAGAAATATTGCAACCCTGCTGCGTAGCCCGTCGGGAATCCTACTGAAAATTCAAAAACAAAACGTGATTAATCTTATTTTGGCTTTGGTTCAGATTAGAGAGTTTGAATAGGCCTTTTTAACTATTTTTGATAACCCAGCAGAGACCAAAAAAAATCGCCAATATCGAAACTCTATTCTGAAAACACTCTTATTATCCTGATTAGGTAATGGCTAATAACATACCTTTTTAGCCTCAATTTTTTTGTTGACCTCGTATAACATTCTTCATTGCAAGTGATTGTGCATATAGATATCAATCTAAAAATTTCGCATTCCGCATCAAAGATCATTTCTTCCTATCACAAAACGCTCGGACCTTAGATATTT
>Ga0316198_10001424_pt1 | contig 14036 bp, 11 predicted proteins | sample OudBieAanoxic_MG_FD_204935 | JGI IMG/M metagenome (GOLD analysis project Ga0316198, IMG submission 204935) | Coastal sediment microbial communities from Oude Bieten Haven, Netherlands - site A anoxic | ecosystem: Environmental > Aquatic > Marine > Coastal > Sediment | place: Netherlands...
AACTCGGCGGCACCGACGAAGGCCCTCCCGGCTTACGTGCTGAAGGTGGCGACGGCTTCTACGCGGCCTATTTCCGCGACCTGGATGGCAACAAGCTCGATGTGTTCAGCTATGGCTGAAATGTTGTGTGTAATTCAGCAATGCCCCCGGTATAAAGAGATCAATTCGCCCTGATATTCTTTAGTGCTTTGTTAATCGCATCCGACGGTGGTACATTTTCCGGATGGATATCAAAAAGGGCCGGCTCTATATAGGCCGGGAAAGCGAAACCAACGAACCGGTGCTTCTTAAAGCAAGCACCTTGACCACTCATGGCGTGATTTTCGGAATGACCGGTTCGGGTAAAACCGGGCTTGGTGTCAACATGCTCGAAGAGGCTTTGCTCAGCAGCATCCCCACGCTGATCCTCGACCCTAAGGGCGACATGGGCAACATCATGCTCAACTTCCCCGATAGTAAACCCGAAGACCTTGAGCCGTGGATGGACGAAGCCAAGGCAAAGCGCAAAGGTGTCACCGTCGCCGACCTGGCCGCCAAGGAGGCCGCCGATCGACAAGAAGAGCTGGCCGAACACGGCATCACCCCTGAGCGCATCCGCAGGCTTCGCGACAGCAGTGAGTTCAAAATCTATACCCCGGGTTCATCCACAGGTATCGGAATGAATGTTCTGGGTTCGCTCAAAGCACCCGACCTGGACTGGCAGGACAGCGCCGAGATCATCCGTGATGAAATCGAAGGGCTGGTCTCATCCATCCTGGTTTTGGCCGGGATCAAATCCGATCCGGTATCCGGGCCCGAGCACATCCTGATCTCGATGATTGTTGAGACCTGGTGGCGCCAGGGAAAGGACCTCGATCTCGCAACGCTTGTGGGTCAGATTCCAAAGCCTCCATTCCGCAAGCTCGGCGTGTTCGACCTGGAAATGTTTCTCTCCGAGAAAGAACGAATGAAACTGGCCATGCAGCTAAACACCCTGCTGGCCTCCCCTTCAATGGCATCGTGGCTCGAGGGTGAACCGCTCGATATTGAGAACCTGATCGGCAGAAGCGCCAAAACGCGCTGCTCCATCATCTACATGGCGCACCTCAGCGAAACGGAACGCCAGTTTGTCGTCACGCTGCTCCTGTCCAAGGTCGTTACCTGGATGCGGTCAAGACCGGGTACCGGTGAGTTGGGGGCATTGGTTTATATGGACGAGGCGTTCGGATATGCGCCTCCCTCCGCCGAACCACCTTCCAAGAAACCGATTCTCACCATACTGAAACAGGCGCGGGCTTTTGGTGTCGGACTGGTTCTCGTCACCCAGAACCCGGTGGACATTGACTACAAAGCCATGTCGAACGCGGGAACCTGGATCATCGGGCGTCTGCAAACTGAGAACGACAAGCGGCGCATTCTTGAAGGGATACAAGGCGGTATGCCTGACCTGGACTCGCGAATCTCAAACCTCGAGAAACGCCAGTTCATCATGCATCTGGCCAAGAAATCCACCCAGACCGTGTTAAGCCGGCGGCACTCCATGTGCTTCCGCTTCGGGCCTTTTACACGGGCACAGGTTACTTCGTTAATGGAGTCCTATAAATCTGAAGCCGCGCATGAGTCTGTGGAACCGGCTTCAGCCCCGGCACCGACCGCAAGTATTGCGGCAATGGACACACCGGCAGCGATCGCGCCAACTGTCGCTGCAAATATCGAGACCGTGTACCTGGATCCTGCTACGCCCTGGGCTGCGAAACTCGGTGTAGATCCAACCGGAACTGTCTTGGCGCCGGCAGCCGCGGTCACCGTGCAACTCCTGTATGACGAGACCAGGGCCGCTGTCAGCCATACCGAAACCTACGAGGCCGTGGTTTTTCCTTTGGATGGGATGATCGATGTCGAAGACGTCTTGTCGGTTGACCATGACGACCGCGATTTCATGGCGGAACCACAGGCCGGAGTCAGCTATCAGCTTGGCAACACCAAGCTCCAGAACAAGACTTTCTGGACCTCTCTCAATGCCGGTATCAAGTCCTACCTGGTTGCCAACCGCAGCATCGAAATCTGGAAATGTCCGGGTCTGAAGCTGTATTCCCGTGTCGGAGAAAGCCAGGAGGATTTTGGCGCGAGATGCCAGCTTGCCGCAGACGAGGCTGCCGATATCCAGGTCAGCAAATTGAGACAGCGGTATGCAACACGTATCGATCGACTGCAGGATCAGATTTCTACCGCCGATGCCCGTGTTAAAGAACTGGAGGTGGACGCATCAGCGCGCACGCAGAGCGAAGTGTTGTCAGGTATCGGCGACTTGCTCGGTGCATTCCTGAAAGGACGATTGGGCTCAACCACCCTGAGCAAGGCGAGCTCAAGAAGGACAGCATCGAGGAGGGCCAAGGCCCGGCTGGAAACCGCGGAAGCGAAAGCCAGCGCCAAGCAACGCGACCTGGTTGAACTCGAGAACGAACTGGAAGAAGCCCTTCTCAGTATCCAGGAAGAACACGACGCGATGGCCGCAACCACGGAAACCCTCAAAATCGGCCTGGAGAAAACCGACATCAGGGTAGCCGAGGCCAAGCTGGTATGGGTTCCAGTGGCCTGATTTTGTACTCGTGGCCCTTTCACCTGCCTCCTGTTTCGGGAACGCCGCCTGACAAGGACTTTATATGAAATCCAAGGTCTTTTTTCTGACTTCCTGTCTTCTCATATTGTTAAGTTCGACAGCGCACTCTCTTGATGTCAGGCAATGGGAGGCAGATTTTTGGACTGAAATGAGGTCAACAAGCACCCCTTGGCTCTGGGCATTGTCGCTTCATAACCTATCAGACTCAGTCAACGATATCGATCAGAACAATGAGGTAATCAAGGAAGTTATAGACAAACTTTTGGCGCATCCATCTCCAGGCGCAGAATCTCTGTATTGGGCTGCTCTTGTTTGTGCAAATATCGAACGGCGTAAAAACTTCTGCAGAGTTCCAGAGCTGGTAAAACGGTTGATGGAGGTCGATGGTGACAACATATATTCATTTGCAATTTACTATGACACCGAGCTTTCTCACAAATTTAAGCCCAATGGGACCAGCGATGAATCCTCTGACTGGTCATATTTCGATTCCTGGTTGGAGCGTGCCGTCGGTCTCAACAAAGTTGAAAGTTATGACTTTTTTCATTTTGCCGAAATGGTCAGAATACTGGAAGAGTATGGCCAAACCGAAGGGGTGCCCAGCTATCTGAAAGGTGCCCCACTGGAATGGAAGTCCTCGTTCTATATCATCGATAAATGGGTGTACCCGTTTTTTGGGGTTACGGGACAGATTAGTTGGCAGTGCAAGAGAGCATTGTCTGCCGGGAGGCTGAAGACGGTGGATCTATGCAGAACACTTGCAGAAAAACTCATCAACAACAGCAAATCCATTTTGGCCAGAAGTGATGCACTTTTCATGTTGAGCGAGACATACTCAAAAAAGGAACCTGAATTTATCAGGTATAAAAGAGAAGCTAAGGCGTGGGGGGAGCCGGTAAGATACTGTCTCAACAGAATGTGGAAGTTTTCAGAGCAGAAGTGGCCGGTGAGGTATGACGCGCACGAATTTGCCGACGATTTGGAATCAAATGGAGAAATTGCAGCCCTTCAGGGTTTGGCTGAATCGGAGGGATGGGTGTATCGGGATAATGATGGAAGCAGTTATCAATGCACCGACACCCTGGATTTTGATGATGAGGCTTTAATCCGGTTTATGGGAAAGGACCCGGCCTGGCAATGGTGCGGAAATGGTGATCTTTGCGATTTACCAACCCCCCTTAACCAATGAAGCATATACCAAAGTGCTCAAGTACATTTAGCAAGCAAGATAATTTCATCGGACGCGTCTTTGTTGCGGCGCTTGACCCAACCGGGTTCGTTACCGTTCCTGTCCACGTGATCCCCTGAGACCTTAGGCGAAAATTGAGATCATCACACATGCCAGGAAAACGTCGTTCAGTTTGGCTTATTAGAATTATCGCGGTCATTGTTGCTATAAGTTGTGCTGTAATATTCGTGCCCTGGCTTGCGGCCTGGGCTTACTTGAAACCACTGCCTGATACGGTCCAGGAACAGGTTGACGACGCCATCAACTTTGAATTGGATGGAATCATCGTTTATGTGGACCAAAAAGGTAAAAAGCCTGGATTTTATTCTGCCGGTTGGAGAGACAGAGACCTTGAAATCCCCGCCGATGCACAGGTTATCTTTAAGATAGGCAGTATAAGCAAATTGTATGTAGCTGCCGCCGCCGCCATGTTGATAAGCGACAACAAACTGGCGCTGGACGACACACTCGCAGATTATCTCCCCGAACTCGTTGGCAGGATAGATAATGCAGACCGGATCACACTCAGAATGTTGCTGCGACACACGAGCGGTATCCCCGACTGGATTGATGATCCCGATTTCCCATGGACTACATCGTTTGCAGATGTAAATGAGTATCTCGAACTGGTTTTCGATGACCCTGCCGAGTTTGAACCTGGAAGCAAATACGACTATTCCAACACCAACTACCTCCTGGTCGGTGACATCATGGATAAGACATTGGGTTACCATCACCAGCAGTATATTCAAAGCGAAATCCTGGCCCCGCTTGGGCTAACACACACGTTTGGGGTGTTGAGTGACGTTGACGCCACCGAGGTATCGAGCGGGTACTTCATAGGCTATGAAGGGGATGTAAAAATGCTCGATATAGTCGTCCCGGGCGGATCCATGATAGCAACGGCTGAGGATACGGGGGTATTTCTAAGGGCCTTGAATGATGGGTCGCTATTCAATGACGATGAGCAGGAAATCTATTCCTCTATCTATGAATACGGGCACACCGGTCTGTGGCCGGGTTATTCGAGCATCGCACGTTATCACGAGGATATGGATGCCGTGGTTATCCAGTTCGTTAATACGAGCGGTGGAAACTCGTGGATGATATCGGAAATCGTCTATAACCGTATTGTTAGAATACTGCGCAAGCAATAGTTTTAATCACGCATTTACTCAGCAAATAGGGCATACACCCTCGCCTGTTGCAGGTCTGACTGATCCTTTTAAAGCCCGGCAAGGAGCATTTATCCATGACTTCGAAAAGAAAAGACCAAATTTGCGCTTTACTCAAAGGTATAGAGACCGGTGACCCCGCTGCGGTCACTGTGGTCAACGAAGAAAAATACATTCAGCATAACCCACAGACCCATGAAGGCAGCGAAGGCCTGGCTGCACTATTCAAGCGACTGTCGGAAACCTCCCCCCGCGTCAATATTGTGCGTGTCTTCGAGGATGGTGACTACGTATTTGCCCACACGGAGTATGACTCCCACGCAGCAAATGGAAAAATGACAACGGCAAGTTTTAAGACCGTAACCGGGTCGTTGGCCCTTTCTTACTGAAATCAGGCCAACTTCAGGTTACCTTCAACAGCATCCAGGAACCCAAACATATCCACCAGTTTTTCGTTGGCCGGGTCGCTGGTTTTGCCTTTCAGGTCACCGGTGATGATGCCCTGGTCAACCGTGTCGATCAGGGCCACTTTCAACGCATCTGCATAAGCGCACAGTTTTTCATTGCCGGCACGCTTGCCGATGGTCGCAAGTGCATTTGCCAGTGCATACAGCAGGGCGGATGAATTGAATAACGCCACTTTGCCGTCACTTTCAAGATACTTCAGGTACAGGTCGTGTGCGGTGCCGTGCGGCGCTTCGAAAAGCATGGTGCCGTCCTTACTTTCAATTATCGAACTGGCGGTGGCCAGGCTGCCCCCGAGCGCTGCTGAAATATCTGAAAAGATATCCCCGTCGAGGTTTTGAGACGGGTAAAGCGCTTCGCGCGGCGGATCGGTAATCATCTTTCTCAACTGGCTGGAGGGCCGCATGATCATGAACGAAGGCGGCGGCGTATCACGCTTGGCCAGTTCCGTTCGCACCTCTTCGATGACGGTACTGAAGACGTCGTCATAGGCCATGTACTCGCGCTTGAGGCCAAAGTAGACCTCTTTATCGTTAACCGATGCATCGCGAAACACCTGGCTGACCCAGTCCTTGATCGCTTCCCTGTCGTTTGACATGAACAGTATCGGGTCCCCTTTTTTGACAGTACGTGCATGTTTTTCATCACCGTCGAGTATCACTTTCAAGATTCCGTCTTCGGTGGCCGGCATATTGAAACTGCCGTACTGGTCACCGCCACCGGCGCTCATACGTGAAATCGATACCGCGGCACGCCGGCTTGGAATGCCGGTAACCTTGAGCTGGTCGACCAGCACCTGAAGCTTATGACCGCTGGTGTTATCCGGCACACCCCAGAGCGCCCGTTCAGGCGGGTTGGAGACTATACGTGCGGCTTGTGCATCGATCAGTTCGTAATGATAAGCAAGACCGAGTTCGGAAAATTTTGCCTGGTAGTCACGCTCGTAAATGTCCTCGATGGCCTCGCGCATCACGCCGTCGTAGCCGGGGATAACCGTGTCTTTCAGGCCCAGGTAGGCGTCGCGTTTTTCGTCGATGGCGCGCTTGAAAAAGTCGTGCGCCCACGTGCGAACCCCGTCCATGTCGTTGGTGCCAAGGAGCCAGGGGTCACCCTTGTTGATAAAACGGCGGTGCAGCTCAATGGGTTCGCCACTGATGCCCACAAACATCAGTTTGGCTACGCCGGTGGCCTTCGATAGCTCGTTGTGGCTATTCTGAATACCGCCGTCATCCATGGTAACGACGTCGATGTCACGATTCTTCCAACCGGGGCGTTTTACCTCGATATTGCGGAAGTGGATGTCCTCGCGAATGATATTGCCGCCAATACCCTTGCGGATCGCACCGTTTGGCGACCGGGTTGCCAGGCGGTGTAACTCGTCCTCCTTGATATGGCTATGCTTGGCCAGCAACTCATCCAGCTGATCGCGGTTTACGGTCATACCGGCATTTTTGATACCGACACCGTATTGCTTCAGCGAATCTATCGCATCGATCACGACCTGGCCATTGCTCAGCAGGCGATTTTCAGCAGACAGATCGATCTCCACCAGGGGAATATCGAGGTATTTGGTTACAAACTGTTCGAGGATGCGGTCAAAGGCGATTTGCGCCATCTCGTCGCCATGAAGCACCACGAGGGGCTTGCCTACGGCTATTTTGTCGGTCATTGTGATTTCCCAATTATAAATTTGCGCTCTTGCCGGCGTTGCTTTGCGCAAGACTGCCAGTCGTTACCGCACAGATTGTAGCCGAGAAATCATGTATGTCAGAATTTTTGTGGTTTTTGTTCGCTTTTTAAGCTAGATCAGGTTCTCACCCTCATCGCCAAAATCCAGGCTTTCGCCATCATATTGCACAGGATCCGTTGCACGAGAAGGGCTGCAAGTATCGCTTAATTTAGGAAATCCTGCAGACGCAAGATCTTCATCAGCTTGAGCCTTACGTCGTGAGTTTGTCCGCTGCAATTGGCCGTTCGTGGTTTCCTTGCCAGGAGAGATATCTTTACTGTTAGTCATCAGGTCTACCCCTTTTCCGTTTGTCATCCTTGTGTGGTTAACTTCACCATAACACCTGCTGCTCAAGCTGACCTATGTCAGCCACAACCATGTTACCGGCGCGAGCAACTGCTATCCAGCTTACTACCCGTTATTGAATGATTCAAATAACATTCTCTCAGGCTTTTATGCCGAGAACTTTCAGCTCGTCTTTCAGGCACATGTCATGCTGAAGGTGTAGCGTGTGAAAACCCAGTGCAATCGCGGCCCGCACATTCCGCACGTTGTCATCAATAAACAGGCTTTCATCGGCGACCAGGTCATAACGCTGAAGCAGAAGCTGGTAAATTCGCTCGTCCGGTTTCGCCAATCTCTCCACCCCCGAAATCACGATGCCTTCGAACTCCTGGAAAAGCGGATAAAGGTCGTATGCGATGGGAAAGGTCTCAGCCGACCAGTTGGTCAGGCCGAACAGCCTGTATTTCATTTTTAAAGGTACGAGCAGTGCGACGTTCTGCTCAATCGGGCCACCCAGCATGGTGGTCCATTCATCGTAGTACAGCCGGATTTCATCTTGGTACTTCGGGTGCCTTTCCTGCAATGTACGGATGGCTTCAGATAAGGAGCGACCGGCATCCTGCTCTTCATTCCAATCGGGTGTACATATATTTTCCAGGAAATAATCCAGCTCCGACCTGTCGCTGAATACGTCCTTGAAAAGGTACTCGGGGTTCCAGTCGACGAGCACGCCACCAAAGTCAAAAACGATATTCCTGATCACCACTATCCAATCGCGCAAACCGGTGTAGCATGTTAACTGAATCAGCGGGACAACGAAAACCGGTTGTTACCAACCCCCGGTTGCCGTGCAGTTTGGCCGTAATATGTGAATAATACTCACCCAGGGGCATTGCTGAGAGGGAATGAAGATTTCAGCATCCAGCGAATACCCGTGTCGAGCAAACAAGGCTCGAGGCCTTAAACCGTGACACCAGAACAGACAGCCAGCGCCTATGACAAGATCGCACGGCATTGGGATCATCCCGGTTCAGCCTTTCGATTTCATTTCCGCATGGGACAGTATCTGGCACGTGCCGTTACAGCTTCAGATAGATGTCATCCGAAAACTATGTAATGGGCTTACCCACGGGGGTGTGCTGATATTCTCCACCGGTGGTGTTTATGCACCCGACGAAGTCACAAACCCCTGCTTTGGCGAACCGCTCTACCATGCAACCCCGGGGATTCCGGCCATCATGAATGCCATCGAGGACTCCGCCTGTTATTGCCGGCACCTGGAGTTTGATGGAGGCCCCGGTGACAAGCACCTGTACCTGATCGTGCAGCACGCCTGACTGCCCTTACACACTGATGTCCTTGAGCTTATTGTTTATGTGATCTCCAGGCTCATGACAACTCCCGCATACCCTGCTCAAGCCCGGCAACCGTCAGGGGATACATACGTTCCTCCATGATCTGGCTCAGCATCTGGATGGATGGTGTGAACTGCCAGCGTTGCTCCGGTTCGGGGTTTAACCAGATGGCCCTTGGATAGGTATTCAGCAGGCGTTTCATCCAGGTTGCACCCGACTCCTCGTTCCAGTGTTCCACGCTGCCACCCGGGTGTTGTATCTCGTAAGGGCTCATCGTGGCGTCACCCACCAGTATCAGCTTGTAGTCGGCGGCGTATTTATGCATAACGTCCATCGTGGGTATCCTGACGCTGTGACGCCGCCGGTTGTCCTTCCACAGGCCTTCGTAGACACAGTTGTGAAAATAGAAATACTCGAGGTGTTTGAATTCACTGCTGGCCGCCGAAAACAGCTCTTCGCAGACCCGCACGTGGTCATCCATCGAGCCGCCGATATCGAGGAACAGCAGTACCTTGGTGGCGTTGTGACGTTCAGGAACCATCTTGAGGTCGAGATATCCTGCGTTCTTTGCCGTAGATTCGATGGTGTCGGGCAGGTCCAGTTCTTCCGCGGCGCCCTGGCGAGCAAAACGTCTCAGTCGCCGCAGGGCGACCTTCATGTTGCGGGTACCCAACTCGAGCGTATCATCGAGGTTGCGAAACTCGCGCTTGTCCCAGACCTTCACAGCACGGCGCTGGCGCGAACCCTCCTGTCCTATCCGTATACCCTCCGGGTTATAACCGTAGGCGCCAAACGGGGATGTGCCACCGGTGCCGATCCACTTGCTGCCACCCTCGTGACGCTCCTTTTGTTCTTCAAGGCGCTGTTTGAGTGTTTCCATCAGCTTTTCCCAGCCACCCATGGCCTCTATTTGCGCCTTTTCCTCCTCGCTCAGACCGAGTTCGATCTGCTTTCTCAACCAGTCATCCGGGATTTCTTCCACATCCGGCCCGAACAGGTCTTCGATACCCTTGAAATGTGCCGAAAAAACACGATCGAAGCGGTCATAAAGTGATTCGTCTTTAACCAGGCAGGCGCGCGACAGGTAATAAAACTGTTCGACATCAAAACTGATCTCGCGTTGCTTCAACAACTCCAGCAGGGTGAGGAATTCGGTAATCGAGACCTTGAGACCCCCTGCCCTTAGCTGGAAGAAAAATCCGAGCAGCATTTGAGTTACCTACTATTGCGCCGGTCGAGAAAGATCAGACGTTCAAACAGGTGAACATCCTGCTCGTTTTTCAACAAGGCGCCGTGCATCGGCGGCAGCGATTTGCGCCGATCATCACTGGCGAGGGCTTTGGGGGGTATATCTTCGGCGAGCAACAGCTTGAGCCAGTCGAGCAGTTCGGAAGTCGACGGCTTTTTCTTCAGACCGGGTACCTCACGCAACTCGTAGAATGCATTCAACGCTTCGCTCAACAGCTCTTTTTTGAGACCCGGGTAATGCACATCAACGATATCGCCCATCGTTTCCTTGTCCGGAAAACGGATATAGTGGAAAAAACAGCGGCGTAAGAATGCGTCCGGCAGTTCCTTCTCGTTGTTACTCGTAATCACGATGATGGGGCGGTGTTTCGCAACGATGGTCTGGTGGGTTTCGTAGACGTAAAACTCCATCCTGTCGAGCTCACGCAAAAGGTCGTTGGGGAACTCGATATCGGCCTTGTCGATCTCGTCTATCAATAAAACCGGCTGGATATCCTGTTCAAAAGCTTCCCACATGGGGCCCTTGACGATGTAATTGGCGATGTCGTGCACCCGCTCGTCACCGAGTTGGGAGTCCCGCAACCTGGCGACGGCATCGTATTCATACAGACCCTGTTGCGCCTTTGTCGTCGACTTGACGTGCCATTGCAAAAGCGGACGCTGCATGCCGCGTGCAATCTCCTCCGCCAACTGGGTTTTACCGGTACCCGGCTCCCCCTTGATCAGAATGGGCCGGCCAAGTGTGACGGCAGCGTTGACTGCGGTGGTGAGGTCTTCGGTTGCGACATAGCGGTCGGTACCGGAAAAGCGTGAATCAGGCATGTGTAAGGGTCCATGTACAAAACCCTATTTTAACCTTAATAACCCCTTTCGATATCCACTACCGACAACATGGGATCACCTTTTACATAGCGTCTGAGGTTTTCCTTCACCATCACGTACAAACGCTCTCGCCCTTTGTCAGAACGCCCTGCTGTATGCGGGCTGATAATGACCCTTGGCGTCGTCCACAGCGGGTGCCCTTCGGGTAAAGGCTCGGGGTCGGTTACATCGAGACCGGCACCACCGATGGAGCCCGATTTCAATGCCGCGACCAGGTCGTCAGTAACGGTCGTACCACCGCGGCCGACGTTGATGTAGAAGGCCCGGGGCTTCATTGCATCGAAGAATGTCGCGTTAAACATTCCCCGGGTCTGGTCGGTCAAAGGCACCGTGTTTATCACCACATCCGCCTTGGCTGCCAGTGTATTCAGCTCGTGGGACAAACCGACGTACTCTACATAATCCGGCCCTTCACGGCGGCTATTTCTCGTTGCAATCACGTGCATACCCATGCCATGACCACGTTTTGCGACCTGAGTGCCGATACCACCCAGGCCCGCCACCAGTAAAGTCTTGCCTTCAAGTTCTATGTGGTCGGTGCGGGCAAGCTCTGTCTGTCGCTTCCAGACACCACTCAACTGGTTGGTGTGGTAAACATCGAGCCCTCTCGCCAGCATCATCATCATCGCTATGGCATGCTCGGCCAGGCCCGGTGAACCAATGCGCTGCCCATTGGTGAGCAGCCTGCTCCTTTTTTGCAGTGAGGGGTTTCCTATACAACGTTCGACACCAGCACTGAAAACCTGGACCCAGAACAGTTCGGATGATGTAGACAACATCTTCTCATCACACATCCCGATGACAGCCTGGGCGTCAACGCCTTCTTTTCTCGCCTGTTCGCGGTTCTCCACGAATACCAGTTCCACACCCGGCGCCACCGACTTGAGCCCCGGCAGCCAGTCGGCGTTAACCGGCCAGACAACGACCTTCTTCGGTGGGCTCCAGCCGGGCAGGTCCCGTGCTGCAACAGCCGACTCACGCAAGCCGATCTCATCGATCAAACGTTCAACTACCGCCCGCTCCGGCGTATCGCCCCCCGGGTTGGCTTCATCTGCCAGCGCCGGAAAACCTGTAAATATCAATGCTAACAATAATACGAATTTAAACATCGGCAAACCTCTTGCTTGAGAAGGTTTCAAGTTTATCAGGAATTGTCCTATTTGATACGGCAGTAACTGCCTGAACCCTCGGGGCTCTTTTTTGTTTAGACGGCTCCATTTATGGTTCCAAAACCGGGGCGTCGATATATTCCTCTGAATTGACCTGAAGCAACTGCGCGGCGTTGTCCGTGTGAGATACTTTATTGATGCAACCGCGGGAATTGTCATACCCCAACCACTTTGAGTTGACACGATCCCGCGTTTCAAGCGAAAGAAACACTCACAACGGGCCGCCGTAACATGGTCGAGCATCCTGAAGAGCTCAAACGCGAAGTCGCGGAAATCAAGTTTCTTATCCACGATCTGCGCGTGGAAAAATTCATCAATGAAGTGATTCACTTCCACGCCACGGTTAACACCGACCTCGAAATTCACAATGTCGAGCAGGCGCAAGCATTTCACGATGAGAAATTACAGGAACTAAAAGACAAGGCCGTCATCCAGCGCAAGGCCCTGGAACGCTATAACCACTCTGTCAGGAACTTTTCTCCGGACGAAACAATTCTCGCAGCCGGCCGCGAATATGTTCAAAAGGTCTACGACACCTGCGAGTTCATCATGGATCCACGTTGGGAGCGTACGGACGAAATCCTGTCACTTCTGCCCGAGACATCACGCAGTGTCCGATCATACCGGCACTGCCTGAACTGCATCCGCTGGATTAGTGGTGTGTACTACCGCATCCACTATTTCATGGAGGAGAAGGACAACGACCTCCACGAGAAATTTGACATCGCTGAAGAGCTGCGTGATTTCATGCGCAACGTCGTCTACAGCTACGTCATAGAGAAAACCAGTGCCCGGGTGGAAATACGGCTGAACCAGCTCGATTCGGCTGTCCTCGAGGGCAACCGACATCGTTTTCGCCGCATGATTTTCAACCTGGTAATGAACGCGGTCGATGCGATGAGTCACAAGAAGGTCGGCGTGCTGACCATCAGTGTCCTGGTAGACGGTGAAGGTGTCATCCTGCGGGTTCGCGATATCGGTTCCGGTATGCCTGCCGAGAAAATCGAGCAACTCATGACCGACAGAAAAAACCTGGACGGCGAATTGCACTCCCTCGGGTTTGTTTTTGTACGCCAGACTGTTGCGGAATTCAACGGGTCATTATCAATAGACAGCATAATCGACAAGGGCACTACGATATCGATCTATTTGCCGCGGCTCGTTGGTGCGGTGGTCGAGGCGCGGGAGCCTGTGGAACTCGAACAGACCGATCTGACCCACAAGATCGACAAGCTACGGTTGGAAGAAAGGGCCGCATACCTTAAGAAGACAGCCAAAAGCGGCAATGGGCACGACACCTGCGGAGAGACGATTTATGGTGACTACCTGGTTTCGGACGCGGAGTTTCCCGGGGCCATATTTGCCATCGCTGTAACGGAAGACAACGGTATCGACCTGTTCACGCACAGGCCGTATGAGCGGCACTGGAATATCACACACGAGGACTTATCACCGATGCTTTTTGAAGCCACCGTACGCGGCCGACTCGAAGAGGAAGAGGATAAGACACCGGCCTTGATATTCAAGTCGCCACAGAGCGTGCAGGAATACTTCGAGTTCAAGGGAGTCCCCGAAGAGGATAGAAAACCGGAAAGTTACATCGCGATGGTTCACGATGAGCTCATCCGCATCAGCCGGACCCTTATCAACACGGGTATCCCTGCGGACATTGGCGTTCGTGTGACAGACCTGAAGAAATTTTTTCCTTATAACCAGGAGTTAACAGAACAGGAGCTTTTCCCATTGGAAACACTGGCAAAGCTCGACCAACATTCAGAAAACAGTACGTAGTGCGGCGACGCTGTCACGCCCGAGGGCGAGGTGAGTAAAGCCGGGATACGGGCGGTATATCCAGCAAAACACAGGAGGTAATTATGTCTACATTAAAAACAACATTAGCA
>Ga0316198_10001425_pt1 | contig 14028 bp, 12 predicted proteins | sample OudBieAanoxic_MG_FD_204935 | JGI IMG/M metagenome (GOLD analysis project Ga0316198, IMG submission 204935) | Coastal sediment microbial communities from Oude Bieten Haven, Netherlands - site A anoxic | ecosystem: Environmental > Aquatic > Marine > Coastal > Sediment | place: Netherlands...
CCGCAGCCTACGTCCAGAGCCCTCATGCCCCCCTTCAGCCCAAGCCGAAGCGCCAGGTATTGCTCCGCGCGAGCCAGCGACGCCTCGAAGGACTCGCCTTCGGCTCGGGGTGCGAAGTGAAACGACTGCCCCCAACCGTGCTCGTAGAAGTCGGTGACGACGTCGTAGTAGTTGTTGATCATCGTGGCGTACTGCGCCTTGCGCGCCTCGACGCCGCCCCCATTCGACTCATCGAAGAAGCCCATGTACTCGCGAATGGTGTGCCCCACGCGTCCGCGTTTTTGGTTGTCGGTGTAGAACGTCTTGACTGCTTGCGTCTGTGTCATTGCCTCGGAGCTATCACGAACAACAGCGGCGACGATCGGCTATCGAGCGAGTTGTAGAAAGTGATCGCTGAGCGGTCGTCGACGCGCAGCGAGTGGCCGATAGCGGGTGGTTACAGAGTGTAAAGGAGGGGGGACTGTTCCGAGTGTGCGGGTGTCACTGTTTGGTTTGGGCGTCGACGTACGGATCTGCGCGGTTCGACCTGGCTCTGAATGAAGGGGCTCGGAACAAAGCGCGATATGGGGTGGAGTCGACGTGTGAGTGACAATCGGCAAGACAGCAAACCGCTCCGATTGGCGCGAGCTCCGAGGCTCGGCTTGCGTGGTCAAAGCCCTCAAGTGCTTCCGACCACATTTGCAAGCCGAGCCGTTCGACGTAACCCCGTGTCGCGCTTTGTTCCGAGCCCCGGTTCTCTGCTATACGCCACCCCGTGGACCACCTGATCCAGAAAGCCGCGACCCTCCAAGAGGCGCTCCCCTACATACGGAGCTTCCATGGGGAGATCTTCGTCATCAAGTACGGCGGCCATGCGATGGTGGACCCGCAGCTGCGGGATAGCTTCGCACGCGACGTCGTGCTGATGAAGTACGTGGGGCTCCATCCGGTCGTGGTGCACGGGGGCGGACCGCAGATCGACCAAATGCTCAAGTCCTTGGGCGTGGTCTCCGAGCGCCTCGAAGGGCTACGTGTCACCGACGAGCACACGATGGAAGTCGTTGAGATGGTCCTCGGTGGCAAGCTCAATTCAGAGATTGTTTCGCTCATTGCAGGTCATGGCGGTCGGCCGATTGGGCTCACCGGCAAGGACGATGCCTTCCTTCGGGCCAAGCGGGTCGAAAAGATGAAGACCAAGAGCGGCAAGTGGGTCGACCCGGGACGTGTCGGCGCGGTCACCCAGGTCAACCCCGACATCCTCCGTCGCCTCGTCGACGATGGCTTCATCCCGGTCGTTGCGCCTGTGGCGGTCGACGCCGAAGGCAACTCGCTCAACGTCAACGCCGACACGGTGGCTGGCAAGGTCGCCGAGGCACTGTCGGCACGGAAGTTCATGCTGCTCACCGACATCGAAGGCGTGCGCGGCAAGGACGGCGAAGTGGCGAGCTCCCTCAGCGCCTCCCAAATCGACGCCCTCAAGCACGATGGCGTCATCGAGGGCGGCATGATCCCGAAAGTCGACTGCGCGTTGAGCGCCCTGGCCGGCGGTGTCCGCAAGGTGCACATCATCGATGGCCGGGTGCGGCACGCGGTGCTCCTCGAGATCTTCACCGACCAAGGCATCGGCACCGAAATCACGCGCTAAGCCTGCTGAACCAGGGTCGACGGTACCGGGCAATGGTGGTATGTCGCCAGCTTCCCCCAAGGCACCGCATGACCAGGCAGCAAGACATGCTCCGGACCGCAAAAGAGGTTCAGTTCGGCAACTACGCACCCGCGCCATTCGTTCTAACGCATGGGCGCGGCCGCCGCGTGGCCGACGCCTCCGGCCGCGAGTACCTGGACCTGTCAGGCGGGATTGCCGTGCTTTCGGTGGGGCACAGCCACCCGACGCTGACGGCGGCGATCGCCGAGCAGGCCTCGCGTCTGATGCACGTGTCGAACATCTTCTACAACGACCGCGCCATCGAGCTGGCCGAGTCGATTTGCGCGCGGACGCCGTTCGACAAGGTCTACTTCTGTAACAGCGGCTCCGAAGCCAACGAGGCGCTGCTCAAGCTGGCGCGGCGCTACCACCACGATCGAGGCGACCAGAAACGAACGGAGTTCGTTTCGACGCTCAACAGCTTCCACGGCCGAACGATGGGCTCGCTATCCCTGACCGGCCAACGCAAGTACCACCTGGGCATGGAGCCTCTGGTGCAAGGCGTGAGCTTCGTCGAGTTCAACGATCTCGCCGCCCTGGATGCGGCGGTGACCGACACAACCGCGGCCGTCATCTTCGAACCGATTCAGGCCGAGGGCGGCATCATCATGGGCACCGAGGAGTTCGTCAAAGGCGCGCGTCGCATCTGTGACGAGCGAGGCGCCTTGCTCTTTTTCGACGAAATCCAAACCGGCTACGGCCGGACCGGCCGCTTCCTCGCACAGGAATGGTTCGACACGGTCCCAGATGCCTGCTCGCTCGCCAAAGGCATCGGCGGAGGATTTCCGCTCGGCGCCATGGCGGTGACGGAGCGGCTTGCGGGAGGCCTTCCTCCCGGCAGCCATGCGAGCACCTTTGGCGGCAATCCGCTTGCCTGTGCGGCGGGCCTTGCCGTCTTGCGCATCATCGACGAGGAAGGGCTCGTCGATAACTCGCGACGGCTCGGTGAGTATCTGGCGGCCCGGCTCGTAGAGATCGATTCGCGGCTTTCAAGCACGGTGGGCACGCGGGGCATCGGCCTGTTGCAGGGCATCGTCCTGGCCGATGACGTCGATCCCGCCGCCACCATTGCTGCGGTTCACGCCGCGGGGCTCTTGCTCACCCTCGCAGGTGGCCACGTCGTCCGGATTTCGCCGTCCCTCAATGTGACGCGAGATGAGCTCGACGAGGGCCTCTCGATCTTGGAAAAAGTTCTCGCAGACGCGCCGAGGCAGCCATGACCCGCCACTTCCTGACGATTTACGACCTGAGCCGCGATGAGCTCTTCACAGTGCTCGACCGCGCCGAAGAGCTGAAGGCCCTTCGAGGCACCTCCGCGCATCCACAGCCCTTGCAGGGCAAGTCGGTCGCCGTCGTGTTCGAGAAAGCGTCGACGCGAACGCGCCTGTCGTTCGAAGTCGGCATTCACGAGCTCGGCGCGCAGCCAGTCACGCTCAACTCGAGAGACACGCAGCTCGGTCGCGGCGAGCCCATCGAAGACACGGCGCGCATGCTGAGCCGCTACGTTCACGGCGTGGTCTACCGGACCTTCGGGCATGAGCGCCTCGACGCGCTCGCGCGCTACTCCACTATCCCCGTCATCAATGGGCTCTCCGATCAGGTTCATCCCATCCAGCTCCTCGCGGACATGATGACCATTCGCGAGAACGTCGGACCTGCGCTCGGGGACGCGCGTGTGGCCTGGATCGGCGACGGCAACAACATGGCTCATTCCTGGATCGCGTCCGCGGCCGTCGCGGGTTTCGAGCTGGTCCTCGCCTGCCCCCCTGGGTACCAGCCAGATGAGCAGGTGTTGAAAGATGCCCGAGCGCACGACGCCAAGGTTCGCGTCGTCGAACGGCCCGAGGAGGCTCTGGAAGGCGTCTCCGTGGTTGCCACCGACGTATGGGCGAGCATGGGGCAGGAGGCAGAGGCAAAGGAGCGGGAGCGAGCCTTTACCGGCTTCATCGTCGACGAGGCCGCCATGAATCGGGCGGCGTCCGACGCGATTTTCCTCCACTGCTTGCCGGCGCATCGCGGTGAAGAGGTGAGCGCAGCTGTCATCGATGGCTCGCAGTCCCGGGTTTGGGACGAAGCCGAGAACCGGCTACACACCCAGAAGGCTCTACTCGAGTGGCTCATCGTCTAGCACCGGCGAAGTGGCTGCGGGGCGGAGCGCCACGCTAGACTATGGAGACGGGGGGCGAGTAGACAGTCGATGTCGGAGGAGCGGATTCCGCGACAAATCGAAGAGGCGGACGAGCGGGCCCAGAGCATGAGCCCTCAGGAGGCGTTCGTGCATTCGTGTATCGACGGTGTCCTCAACGTCGATGACATCGCCGACCTGACCGTGCTCGAGCCCGCCCTCGTCTCCGAGTCGATCGAGCGGCTCATCGAAATGGGAATCGTCGAATGGCTTGGCCCCAAAGTGTCGAGCGCGCCACCTGCGGCGCAACTGATCGAGGATGTGGAGATCGACGAAGCGCTTCAGGCAAGGATCGCCCACACCTTCCGTCGCGCCGACAAGCTCAATCACTACGAGCTCCTCGGCGTCGCGATGGACGCCGACCGCGCCGAAATTCGCGCCGCTTATTTCGCGCTCTCCAAGACTTTCCATCCCGATTCTTACTACGGAAAGCGTCTCGGCTCGTTCAAAGCGCAGATGGAGGTGATCTTCCGCAAGGTCACCGATGCGTACGAAGTGCTCGGCCGCAACAAGAAGCGTGAGGCATACGATCGCTACCTAGGTCGAAGCATCGCCGTGTCCGCGGCCGAACAACAGATCAGCCGCGTCGAGCAACGCGCCGAGGCCATGTCCAGGGCTCTCACGAGGGCGCCCGTCGCCGAGCGCCAGGCCAAGCCGGCCGAGCCACCCGAGGTCGCGGCCCCGTCCAGGCAATGGCCGCCAAGCCAGGCGCCGGCGAAGAAGTCCATTCCCATCGTACCCGGGACGCCGGAGCACGACCGCATGCAGCGCAAGCGCGAGCTTCTTCAGCGAAAGCTCGGCGGCCGATCCATGCAGCCGCCGAAGAGGAGCGGCTCGGAGCGATCGATGCCCGCACCTGTAACCAAAGTCGGAACGAAGACGGCGCTTCGAGATCTCACTCGCTCGCTCAAGCGGACCGCTGGGCTCACCGGTGGCGTCGACCGAGCAGAGCATCATGTCGAGGCCGCGCGCCAGGCCGAGGCCAAGGGAGATTTGGCGGCAGCGGCCACGGCATTGCGAATGGCGATCACCCTCGACTCGAGTCGCAGCGACGTTCAAGAGCAGTACCGCCGGGTCAACTCGCACCTTCGGGTCCAGCTCATCGACATCCACCGGGAGCAGGCCCGCTACGAGGAAGACAACAACCTTTGGGCCGCGGCAAGCATTTCCTGGGCCAAGGTGGCTGAGGCCGCTCCAGAAGACCCAATCGCTCCTCGCCGGGCGGCCAGGGCGCTTCTGAGCGCGGGCGGTGATCTCAGAAAAGCCCGCGATTTTGCGCACCGGAGCCTCGACTTAGCCCCGGATTCGCTCGAAGCGCGGCTGCTTTTGGCCCGAATCTACATCCAGGCGGGCATGGACAACAGCGCCGCAAAGGAGCTCGATGAGGCTGCAAAGCTGGACCCGAGCCACGAGATGGTGAAAAATCTTAGGAAGCAGCTCGAGGGGTGATGCGACTTTCGCATCTGAGCGCTTTGGAAGTGGGGCATGGAAAGAGTCATCGGGATTGATCTAGGTACGTTCAACTCGTGCGTCGCCGTCGTCGAAAGCGGCACGCCCGTGGTCATCGCGAACCGAGGGGGCTACAAGGTCACCCCGTCGATGGTGGCCGTGACCGAGGGGGGCAAGCGTTTGGTGGGCCACATCGCAAAGCGACAGGCCGTCACGAATGCCGAGAACACAGTGTTTGCCTGCAAGCGCCTCATCGGACGGAAGTGGGAGACGCCGCAGGTCAAGAACGCGATTCAGACCACACCGTTCCACATCGTGGAAGGTCCGCACGGCGACTGCCGGATCAAGATGCGGGATAAGGTCTACAGCATTCCCGAGATCAGCGCGATGGTCCTTCAAGAGATGAAGATGGTCGCGGAGGACTACCTCGGTGAAGAGGTCAACAAGGTCGTCGTGACGGTGCCCGCATACTTCAACGACAACCAGCGGCAGGCGACCAAGGACGCTGGCGCGATTGCCGGCCTCGACGTGATTCGCATCATCAACGAGCCGACTTCGGCAGCGCTCGCGTACGGTTTCGGCAAGAACATCGATCGCACCGTGGCGGTCTTCGACCTCGGTGGCGGCACCTTCGACATTTCGATCTTGGAGATCGCGAGCACGGGTGTATTCAAGGTCATCAGCACGGCGGGCGACACGTTCCTCGGCGGCGAAGATTTCGACCAGCGGGTCATCGACTGGCTCGTCGAAGGCTTCCAGCACGAGCACAGCATCGACCTGCGCCAAGACCGCATGGCGCTGCAGCGGCTCAAAGACGCGGCCGAGAAGGCCAAGTGCGAGCTTTCGGCGGTCACCGAAACCGAGGTGAACCTGCCCTTCATCATTTCGAGCGCCCGCAACGAGGCGCTCCATCTTCAGCGACTGCTCACGCGGGCAACGCTCGAGGAGCTCACCGCAGACCTGGTCGATCGCACGGTTCAAATCTGCGAGCTCACGCTCGGGGAAGCCGGCCTCGACAAGGACGAAATCGAAGACATCATTTTGGTCGGCGGCATGACCCGCATGCCCAAGGTCCAGGAGCGAGTCAGTAAGTTCTTCCAGCGCGACCCTTGCAAGGGAGTCCATCCCGACGAGGTGGTCGGTCTCGGCGCGTCGATTCAGGGCGCCGCTCTCGTCGACGACTCGCCCGAGATGGACATGGTGCTGCTCGATGTCACGCCACACACCCTCGGCATCATGGTCGTTGGCGGCTACTTCGAAGAGCTCATCCCTCAGAACACGACGGTCCCAACGTCACGCAGCAAGCCATTCACCACGGTTCGCGACAACCAGACCGCCGTGAAAATCCTCGTCCTACAGGGCGAGTCGCGGCGCGCAGAAGACAACGAGCTTCTCGGCGAGTTCATTCTGACCGGCCTCCGCCGCGCGGCCGCTGGCCAGGTCGAAGTCGAGGTGACCTTCGAGATCAACGCGGACGGTATCGTCAGTGTCCATGCCAAGGACGTCGAGACTGGCAAGGAGCAGTCGATCACCGTCACGGCGACCAGCGGCCTCACCGAGGACGAAATCAACGAGATGATGGTCGACGCTTCGGATTTCGCTGTCTCGCGGCGTGAGGACGAGGCCTCCGAGAAGGTCCGGCAGGAAGCCGAAACGCTCATCGCCGAAATCGAGCGCCTCCTCCCCGAGGTTGAGTCGATCGTCGCCGGCAGCGACTTTGGGCGTGACGCCATCGACAAGGCCAAGGGCGTGGTCGACAATGCTCGCACCTTGCTCGAGCGCGGAGACATCGCAGCGCTAGGGGACGAGATCGAGTCGCTCGGGCGAACGCAGCGCATGTTCAAGGGCGTCGTCGGCAAGTCGGCTTGACGCATGGCTTCGGGCAAACCCGGTTCCAGTGGTTCCTCGTTTCCGAGCGTGCTCGGCGATAAGGGCACGATCGACTTGCTCGGCGAGTCTACCGAACAAGACATTCACGAGCGCCCGACCCGTCGCCTCTCCGGAGACGCCTGGGTCGTCGATCGCGATCGCCGTAGCTTGCCACCAACAGCTCCGCCGCCCGCACCGCCCGAGGCAGGGGATGCCGATGCGCCTAGCCCCGAGCTCATCCACGCCGAGATTGCCGACAGTTTCGCGCTTGGTGACTATGCAAGGTCGCTGAGCGCGGCGGAGCTGCAACTCGGGCTGAACCCTGACGACGAAAGCGCGCAGCAATACGCCAGCAACAGCCGGACCCGACTCGAGACCCGGTACACCACCCGAATCGGCTCGCTCGACTACATCTTCAACCTCGCGGTCCCGCCGGCGAAGGTGAAGTGGCTCGGCTTGGACCCTCAGGCAGCCTTCCTCCTCTCGCTGGTAGACGGCCAGACGACGGTCGAAGAGGTGCTCGATATCTGCCAGATGGGAAGGTTGGAAGCCCTTCGCGTTTTCACGGAGCTTTTGGAAGCCAAGGCCATCATCCGGGTCGCCTGACAGCGCCCGCTTGCACCGGGTCGGCGGACCACTACCATCGGGCCCCATGGCTGGCTCCCCTAAGAAGATTGTGCTCGCCTACAGCGGCGGGCTCGACACCTCGGTCATCCTGACCTGGCTCAAAGAGACCTACGACGCCGAAGTCATCGCGTTTTGCGCGGACGTCGGTCAGGGCGAGGAGCTCGGCGGTCTCGACGAGAAGGCCCGCGCGACCGGTGCCTCCAAGTGCATCATCGCGGACCTCAAAGAAGAGTTCGCCCGTGACTTCTGCTTCCCGATGCTGCGAGCGAATGCCGTCTACGAGGGCGACTATCTGCTCGGTACCTCGATCGCCCGGCCCATCATCGCAAAGGCGATGATGGACGTCGCCCGAGCCGAGGGGGCGGAGGCGATTTCGCACGGTGCAACAGGCAAGGGCAACGACCAGGTTCGTTTCGAGCTCACCGCGATGGCGATCGACCCTCGGATTCAGATCATCGCGCCCTGGCGGACCTGGTCCCTGAAATCCCGGAGCGACTGCATAGACTACTGCAAGGACCGGAAGATCCCGATCGAAGTCACGGCCGAGAAGCCATACTCGATGGACGCCAATCTGTTCCACATCAGTTACGAAGGCGGCGTTCTCGAAGACACCTGGAACGAACCCCTCAAAGACATGTTTCGTTGGACGACCGACCCGCAAGACGCTCCGAACACGCCCGAGTACATCGTCATCGGCTACGAGAAGGGCGATCCGGTCAGCGTCAACGGCGAGCGACTTTCCCCGGCTGCGCTCATCGCGCGTCTCAACGAGCTCGGCTCCAGGCATGGCGTCGGCCGTGTCGACCTCGTCGAGAACCGATTCGTGGGAATGAAGTCGCGGGGTGTGTACGAGACGCCAGGCGGGACCATCCTTCAAAGGGCACACCGGGCCGTCGAGTCGATCACCGTCGACCGGGAGGTGCTGCGAATTCGCGACGGTTTGATCCCGGAGTACGCCTCGCTCGTCTATCGCGGTTTTTGGTACGCGCCGGAGCGCGAGATGCTCCAGGCTCTCATGGACGACGCTCAAAAAGACGTCACCGGCGAGGCGCGCATCAAGCTCTACAAGGGCAGCGCCACTGTCGTGGGGCGCCGAAGCCCCCTCAGCCTCTACGACCCCGCGTTCGCGACCTTCGAAGAGGACGAGGTTTACGATCAGCAAGACGCGACCGGATTCATCCGGCTCAACGCCCTTCGCCTGCGAATTCGCGCCCTTCGCGACCAGGCTCAGGGGTGATTGACCCTGGCTGTTGCGGCCGATTGCGGTCCTCGGTACTCTAAGAGCTCACAAGGTCTTTGGACGTTCCAAGTATACAGTTGGCCGCCGCAATAGTCGGTGGCGTGGGTCTGGGCGCGCTGCTTGCAGCTGTTAGCGCCGGCTTGCACACGCTCGGTGAAGCGGGTTTGCAGGCGCTGCTCGAGTCAGACAGCGGCAACGCCAAGGTTGCCCAGCGCGTGCTTGCAGACCTCACGGCCGTGCAGTCTCGTCTCTTGCTGGGCCGGGTGCTTTGCTTGGCCTTGGCTTCGGCATTCGCGGCTTACCTGCTGGTTCAGTCCCATGGGGTCTGGGTGGCCGTCCTTGGAGTGCTCGGTGTTTCTCTGGCCTACGCGCTGGTCGCGACGGTCGCCGGTGCGGTGGTCCGCCAGCGTTCAGGGCAGGCTACCTTGCGGATCTGGAAATGGCTCCGTCCGCTCGACCTCGTCCTCACGCCGCTTGCGGCGCCACTGAACTGGATCGAGGAGCTCGTTCAGAAGTCGGTGCCCGCCATCCAGCTGCACGACCCAGGTCGACTGGCCGAGCTGACGGTCGAGCACGTCATCGAGCAAGGCGAAGAAACAGGCACCATCGCCGAGGAACACGCGCAGATGCTCCGCAGCGTCCTCGAGTTCAAGAACACGGTAGCCCGGGAGATCATGGTCTCTCGGACACAAGTCGTGGCGTTCGAAATCGACACCAGCATCGATGAGGTGCTCGCGAGCATCGTCGAGTCCGGTCACAGCCGCTACCCGGTGTACCGTGGGCAAGTCGATCAGGTCGAAGGGATTCTCTACGCCAAAGATCTCTTTCAGCTTCTGCGCACGAGCTCGAATGCAGCCGAGACACTCTTGGTGGACGTCCTTCGAAAGCCCGTCTTCTTTGCAGCGGAGAGCCAAAAGATCGGCGTGCTGCTTCGAGAGATGCAACGGCGGCGCTCACATCTGGCCGTCGTGGTCGACGAATTTGGCGGAGCCGCCGGCATCGTCACCCTCGAAGACATCGTCGAAGAGATCGTCGGCGAGATTCAGGACGAGCACGACGAAGAGGCCCCCTTGGTCTACGAGCGCGCGCCCGGCCATTACTTCGTCGACGCAAGCATCTCGGTCTACGACCTCGAAGAGAAGCTTGGCGAGTCGATTTGCGAGAACAAGGGCGATTTCGATTCGCTCGGCGGCATGTTGGTGCACCTTCTCGGTCAGGTTCCAGCGCTCGGAGAGACGGTCGTTGCGGGGCCGTATCGCGTGGTGATCCTCGACGCGGACGAACGACGTGTTCGACGCGTCGAGATGCTTCGCGCGAGAACCGAAGAGCCCGATGAGCCCAAGGCCGTGGCGGGCTAAGACACCTCGGGCTCTTCGTAGCTGACCCAGTCCTGGAGGATATCTGCGCTGCTCATTCGTGGTGTGAGAACCGTGTAGTGGGCGACCTGTCCCTCTGGGGCGGCGCCCACCGAGCCGACGTTCACGATGTGATACTCGGCGACCGCGCGCTGGAACGGAACATGGGTCGCTCCGCAGACGATGATATCCGCAGGGTCGTCGTCGAGCAGCGCCAAGATTTCGTCGTCGCTCAAGTCATGACCGAGCTCGCGACTGGGGTCGGCCGGAGAGCCGTGCACCATCAAGACTTCGCGTCCATCGACCAGCGGAATCCGTTGATGTTCGGGCAGGCGGCGAAGTCGCTCCGCCACCAGGTCCCCAATCGCCGCCCTCGTGTCCGCAAACAGCCGTGCCTGCTTGCGTTGCACGGCGTCGATGGGAACGAGGCTGGTCGGATCGACCGAGCCGAGCGCCATGTCCGACGGACCACGGGTACAGGTCGCGCCTAGAGCTTGAAGCCGATGCCAGACTCCGAGCGGCTCGTCGCCGCCGAGGAGCAGGTCGCCCGCGACATAGATGCGCTTGACCCCCAGCCGCTCCAGCTCCACCAGCACGACCTCGAGGGCTCTTAGATTGCCATGCAGGTCAGAAAGAAACGCGATCGGGCCTGCTTCCGGAGGATGCGCCATGCCCGAACCCTAGCACCGTCGGCCAGGGCTTGCGGCTTGGCATCGACCCTTTGCACGCAGGCCGGGCCGGCCTATCCTCACGCCGGGAGACAGGCGTGAACGAAGGCAGCGATCGAGACAACGTAATTCGCGTTGGTTTCGGTGCGGACGGCAAGTTGACCCGGGCTGCGAACCTGGAGCCGGCGCCTTCTCAACCGGCGCCTCCGCGAGATGATCCGCGCGCGGGCCTGTACACCGTGGCAGAGGTGGCTCGCCTCTTCGGCTTCAATCCATCCAGGCTTCGATACTGGCACCGCTCGGGTCTGCTCGGGCCGTCCGTGCGGCTCAAAGGCCGCAACTACTACAGCTTCCAAGATTTAGTCGGCGTGCGAGCGGCCAAGGGCCTTCTCGAGCAGGGCGTGCCTCTTCGACAAGTGCGCCGCTCGGTGCAGTCCTTGCGTGAAGCGTTTCCACAGACCACGCGACCGCTGTCCGAGCTTCGAGTACTCGCAGACGGACGCGCCGTCGTCGTGCAGGACGACTCCGGCGCCTACGAACCGACGACCGGCCAAGCCGTGCTCGACTTCCGCATCGACGGCCTGGCGTCGGACGTCGTTCGGTTGCTGCATTTCGACCATGACGATTGTGCGCGCGCGTACGAACATTACCTCGAAGGCTGTCGCTTCGACGAGGACGAGCAAACCTTCGACCAAGCGGAGCAAGCTTACAAAAAAGCCTTGTCGCTCGACCCGGCGCTCTCCAACGCGCTGACCAATCTGGGGAACCTCGAGTACCGCCGCCAGCAACTCGAAGCGGCTGAGCGCTATTACCGCCAAGCGCTCGGAACCGACCCTGAACAACCGGAGGCACTCTACAACCTGGGGTTCCTCTGTTTCGAGCGAGACGAGGTGGACGAAGCGGTCGACTTGTTCCGCGATGCGCTCAGAAGTGATCCGTCATTCGCGGATGCGCACTTCAATCTGGCCATGGCGCTCGAAGAGCGAGGTGAGCGGGAGACAGCGCAGCCGCATTGGCAGCAGTACCTGACGCTCGAGCCCGATGGCTCCTGGGCAGAGATCGCGCGAAACCACCTGAAAAAGAGCCCAGAGCAATGAGCCAGGGCGCGGCTGGTCCTCAGGGTTGAATGTACTTCTCGAGGGCGAGCGCCCAACGGACTTCGGCCACGGGGTCGTCGCTCGCCGCGAGCGGTTTGCGATAGGTGACTTCGTGCCAGACGTCGAGGATATGTGCCTCGTCGACCGGGTCTTTCACCTCGACGATCTCCGCGCTCGCCTCTTCGTAGCCGCGGCTGCCCGCCTGCTGGCCGACCTCCTCACGCACTCTACGAAATAGCTCCGCCGACTGAGCGGAGGGCGCATCCGAGCGCTGACTGCGAGCGGTGAACTGCACCACCAGCCCCCCATTGAGGACGACCCGGACTCCGGAATCCATGATGTGAAGCCGAACGCGTTCTGCGATCTGAAGCTCCTGGTCCTCGGCCCGGTAGATCTCCACCCCGGCCTCGGCAAGCGCCTGCTGAATGTCCTGAATCGTCAGCGTTTCCTCCAACTCACACACAGAAGAGAAGCGTTTGGGGTCGAGGAAGTTACCACCGTCGACACCGGGCGCGCAAACCAGCGGCTTGTTGGTGCTACTACTCGACCAAGCGCCCCATTTGAGCGCCGTAAGGTTCCCATGATCGAAGTCGTTGATGCAATTGATCGGCAAGTCCGGCTGGAGCGGCCCCCTGAGCGCGTGGTTTCGCTGGTCCCTAGCGAGACGGCTTCGGTTGCGGATTTGCTCGGCGTTCAATCCCTGGTCGGCCGGACCGACTACTGCGTCGAGCCGCGAGGTGTGATCGAGACGATTCCGTCCGTGGGTGGAACCAAGGGCTTTGATGTGGATGGGGTCAAGTCGCTCCGGCCCGACTTGGTGCTTGCCAACAAAGAGGAGAACAGCCGGCCTCTGGTCCAGGCGCTCATCGCCGCTGGCCTGACCGTGCACGTGAGCTTTCCCTGCACCGTGGACGAGTCGCTCGAATACCTCGAGTCTCTCTGCGTTCTACTCGGGGTAGACCCTGAACAGTCCGAGCCTGTCACGGCGTGTCGGGCGGCTGTTCAAGGTGCGCGTCGCTCCGCGCAAGCCGTCGCGGTTCCGGTGTTCGTTCCAATTTGGAAAGACCCTTGGATGACGTTCGACGGAGGCGCGTACGCAAGCGATGTCCTCGAGCTTTGCGGCGCACACAATGTGTTTGCCGATCGCCCGCGCAAATACCCATTGGCCGCGGATCTCGGAAAGACCCAGCCCATGAGTGAGCGAAAGGTCGGCGCGCGGGATACGCGGTACCCGAGGATTCGCTTAGAAGAAGTGCTCGAGCGAGGTGCGCGCGCCGTCTTGTTGCCCGACGAGCCGTACGCGTTTAGCAACAAGGACGCCGTCGACTTCGCAGACATGAACGCCACGCCCTCAGTTCTGATCGAGCTCGTCGACGGCAAGGACTTGTTCTGGTACGGCACGCGCCTTGCCGGAGCGGTCGGGCGTCTCAGCGATAGAGTCGACCGCTTGCGTTCGCTCTGCTTTGGTACGCAAGCGAACAACTGATGGGGGTGTCTCCGCCTGAAGGGTAACAAACCGATCGTCTTTGCGAACAGCGAACGCAGAAAGCGCTAGCCACACACTACGCGCTTCGATACATTCCGCTCTGCTGTGACACCCGTTTCCGAAAGACTCGCTTCCATCTTGCCAACGGGCGGTGCCGACATCGCCGTGCATCGCGGTGCACGTCGCCAGTTCCGTCGCTGGGCCCTCGACGCCGAGATCGAGCTCCTGACGCCAACCCGAGGCGCAGGCCTGGCGATCAACGCCAGCGTCGGTGGCCTGCGGGTCGCGGTCGACATGCCCGTACCCCTCGATCACGTCTGCACCCTCCGCGTTCGAACGGCGCCCGGCCACGCAACGGTCGAGCACGC
>Ga0316198_10001426_pt1 | contig 14027 bp, 14 predicted proteins | sample OudBieAanoxic_MG_FD_204935 | JGI IMG/M metagenome (GOLD analysis project Ga0316198, IMG submission 204935) | Coastal sediment microbial communities from Oude Bieten Haven, Netherlands - site A anoxic | ecosystem: Environmental > Aquatic > Marine > Coastal > Sediment | place: Netherlands...
AGTTACTAAACCTTTTAAACCAGAAGTGTTTTATCAAAATATTGGTGAAAACATCCTTGAACATAAATTAAAGAAATCAGTATCCTAATTTTTCAAGGCTTTTGGTAATAACCTCATCTCCTTTATTCAAAAATCGATGCTGGACGGATATATAGTAAAGATTTTCTACGCTATCTTTTAACCGCATATAGTCTTTCTCAGTAGTCAATATTAAAGGTTTGGAGTTAAAAAAATCAATCTCTTTCCCGGAAAAAAAATGATGGTCCCTATACTGATGATGATCAAAATTAATCCCGGCACTTTTTAGAAAAGTAATTAGAGGTTTCGGGTTAGCAATTCCTGTTACTAATGTGACTGCTCTATTTTGTAAACCATTGAGGGATATTTCCTCTTTTTTCCCTTTTAAATTAATGTCATATTCTAAAGCACAGAATAATACCCTTTGATCTTTTCCAGGGTTCAACTCCCGTGTGATTCTCATTTGACTTTCATCATCCAAATCTGGAGGGCATTTAGTTACAACAATTAGATCTGCTCGCTTAGATGAACTTTTATTGTCTCTTAAATTTCCCGTTGGTAAATACCAGTCATTTGTGTATAAATTTCCGTAAGATGTCAATAAGATTGAAAATAATGGGTTCACTTTTCTATGTTGGTATGCATCATCTAAAAGTATAAGATTTGGATGCTTCGAGGTTTCAAGCAGTTTAATACCCCTAATTCTATCTGCATCTACCGCTACTGAAACTTCAGGAAATTTAGAATATATCTGCAAGGGCTCGTCTCCAATTTCTTCGGCTGTACTTGTTTTTTGGGCCAAAACAAATCCACTGCTTTTTCTTTTATAACCCCTACTCAAAACTGCTAGCTTTGAGCTTGGCGACAAATGATTTAAAAGCCATTCAATCATTGGTGTCTTTCCTGTACCTCCTGTACTTAAGTTTCCCACGCTAACAATTACAGTTTTAAATTCTGTAGATTGTAAAATACCTGAATCATATAAAACATTCCTAAAATATACCGCGAGGGCATAGATCAAAGAAAATGGGAAAGCCAGAATTCTTAGCAGTTGCATAGGAACGAAAATATAATATTTTATCTTTGATGCACGTACTTAACTTTAAAACATACTATTAAATTATACCCAGTTGTATTAATTTTAATTGGTTTTAGAATAATGCTAATCGATATCAAATTCCATGCGCCTGAGGATTACCCTAAATTTTATTTAGGCTTTATCATACATACTATTAATAGACAAGGCTTATTCTAATAGCCATAAATTTTTAAATATGAAGGTTAAAGATGTTGCTGAAATACTCGAAGAATTGGCTCCACTTGAATACGCTGAGAATTTTGATAATGTTGGGCTTCTTGTAGGTGATCCGGACATGAGTGTAACAAATATTCTTGTTACCCTTGATTCACTGGAAAATGTAATTGATGAAGCAATTGGCAAATCATGTAATCTGATCATTAGTTTTCATCCAATATTATTTAAGGGTCTTAAGAACCTTACCGGCTCTAATTATATAGAGCGTGCAGTTATAAAGGCTGTTCAAAATAATATTTCTATTTATTGCCTGCACACTGCCCTCGACAATTCAATTGAAGGTGTAAATGCCAAAATCTGCGAAGTACTGGAGGTAAAAAACACAAGGATATTAATTCCACAACAAGGAACCATAAAAAAATTAACAACATATGTACCCCGAACGCATTCTAAAGTTCTGTTGGAATTTCTTTTTAAAGCAGGGGCGGGAAATATAGGAAATTATAGTGAATGCAGTTTTACCGTAGAAGGCACAGGCAGCTATAAAGCCGGAAGAAACGCAAATCCGGTAAAGGGAAAAAAAGGTGAACTACATTTGGAAGAAGAAACACAGATAAATGTTACTTTTCCAAAAGACAAAGAAAAAAGTGTTTTGAACGCATTATTTGAACATCATCTGTATGAGGAGGTCGCATACGAAATATACACCTTAGACAATGTTGATTCTCAAATTGGTATGGGAATGATAGGTGAATTGGAAATAACACAAGCCGAAAAAGACTTTTTCAATATCCTAAAAAACAAAATGAATGTATCCTGTATAAGGCACTCAGATTTTTTAGGTAAAAAAATACGTAAAGTAGCAGTTTTAGGAGGAAGCGGGGCCTTTGCCATTACTGCGGCTAAAAATTCGGGTGCAGATGTTTTTATTACATCAGACATCAAGTATCATCAGTTTTTCGAGGCTGAAAACAAAATACTTCTTGCAGATATAGGGCACTATGAAACTGAGCAGTTTACAAAAAATTTATTGGTAGACTATCTTACAAAAAAAATGCCTAATTTTGCAATCTCTTTATCGGAGAGTATTACAAATCCTATCAAGTATTATTAAATATGGCAACAAAAGCAGAAACAACCGTGGAGGATAAATTAAGAGCATTATACGATTTGCAATTAATTGATTCCAGAGTTGATGAAATTAGAAATGTACGTGGTGAATTACCGCTTGAAGTTGAAGATCTTGCAGACGACGTACTTGGTTTGAAAACAAGAATGGATAAGTTAAAGACCGATTTGGAAACAATAAATTATGAAATCGGGGCTAAAAAGAATTTAATTGAAGAAGCCAAAGTACTGATAAAAAAATATGCTGACCAGCAAAAAAATGTAAGAAACAGCAGAGAATTCAATTCACTTGCGAAAGAAGTTGAATTTCAGGAATTGGAAATACAATTAGCTGAGAAAAACATTAAAGAATACAAAGTTCAAATCGAGCAAAAAAAGGAAGTAATTAGCGAGACTAAAGAAAGGCTTTCAGAGCGTGATTCCCACTTAAAACACAAGAAAAGTGAATTAGACGCAATTCTTGCAGAAACTGAAAAAGAAGAAAAAGCGCTTTTGGCTAAATCTGAAAAATTTGAAAAACAAATTGAAGACAGATTAGTACAGGCTTATAAACGAATCCGAAATAACGTTAAAAATGGTCTAGCCGTTGTGCCAGTTGAAAGAGGCGCCTCAGGCGGATCTTTCTTTACTATACCGCCTCAGGTACAGGTAGAAATTGCTTCTAGAAAAAAAATTATCACCGATGAGCATAGCGGTAGAATTCTAGTGGATCCGGTTTTAGCTGAAGAAGAACAGCAGAAGATGCACAAAATGTTTTCAAAGATTTAATAGAATTTAAATATTTAATTAAAACCACCGGTAATTAGGTGGTTTTTTTATTTTAGTCCAATATATGGATATGTTTAATCTAAAATGTATTGCACTTTTAGTTTTAATGCTACAACTAACGACAATGTCTGCACAGGAGTTGACCGAATTCAAGTGGAAAAAACGCATTCTTCTTTTATTGGATACGAAGAATGATCTTCATACCAGAAACTTGCAGCTGAACAAGTTTGATGGACGTTATAACGAAATGACAGAAAGAGATTTAGTTCTTCTTGTTTACAACGGAATGGAAGTTTTAGATAAGGATGGAATAATAACCAATATAAATCCCGAAAATGTTACTTATGGTGACTTTCAGGGTATACTTTTAATTGGAAAAGATGGTGATGTGAAACTCCGGAAAAAGTACATTGTGGAAGCAAATGAGATTTTTGATCTAATTGACCAAATGCCAATGCGCAGGTCAGAAATGAAAAATAGATAAGTATATGGGAAATTTAATTTTTATCAAGTAACTCTAACATTTTCTCTTCTACTTCCAGGCTATCCCATTTTGCCTCAATATTTTGTATTCGCATAATCTGTTGCATAATTTTTTCCTGCTCATCACCTATGGCCAATGCGTCTGAATAAGGCTGATCAGAGAATGTAACTCTAGAATAAACCGGAATCCATTTGCCCGGATTATTTTTGGCAAAATGTTTTTCAATTTTCTTTTGTAGCAAAAAACAGGGGTCGGCTGTTTTGCTACTCATTTCAACAAAGTTTCTGTAGCTCAATTCGGCTATCGCATCTGCATTGGGTTTTCTTTCCTTCTGATATTCCTCAAAAATATGCTCCCAATCATCGCCATATTTGGAAATTAATTCATTTAATATATAAATATCTTCAAAGCCAGCATTCATTCCTTGACCGTAAAAGGGTACTATGGCATGGGCAGAATCACCAACAAGCGCTACTTTATCCCAATAAGTCCAGGGATAGCACTTCATCGTAACCATTGCACTGGTTGGGTTTTTGAAAAAGTCTTCGGTAAGACTGTCCATTTCATTTATTACATCAGGAAAATATGTTTTGAAAAATGCCTTTGCCTGACTTTTGGTTTTTATACTCTCAAAAGAAATGTCTCCTTCAAATGGCAAAAATAAGGTGGAGGTAAAACTCCCATCCAGATTTGGCATGGCGATAAACATAAAATTACCTCTGGGCCAAATATGAAAGGAGTTTTTTTCTAGTTTATGTGTCCCGTCATCATTAGCCGGAATTGTCAGTTCCTTATATCCGATATCAATAAAATTTTGTGAATAATCAAATCGGCTTCTGCGCTGCATTTTATGACGAATTCTCGAAAACGCACCATCACAACCGAACACCAGATCATAATCATAAGCTTTCCATTCACCCTTTTCTGTTTCTCCGGTATACAATATTGCATCGGGCAAATCAATATCCCACACTCTTTCATTAAATCTGAAATTGACACCTGTATTTTCTGCAAGGTCAATCATCTTTCTATTCAACAATCCTCTGGAGATAGACCAGATTGCTTCCCCCTCCTTTCCGTAGTTCTGATAATAAATTGGTTTACCATCTACATGCATTGCTCGTTTAAATAGAGGTATTGCTATCTTCTTTATCTCTTTTTCAATGCCGACCTTGTGTAATGTTTTCCAACCTCTATCACTAAGTGCAAGGTTTATAGAACGTCCTGAAAATTCAATCGTCCTGATATCAGGACGTCGGTCAAACACTGTAACCTCATGCCCTGATCTTTTTAGATAGATCGCCAATAAAGATCCTATTAATCCGGATCCCACTACAGCGATGTCTTTTGGAGTTTGCGTCATAATATAAGCCAGGAGAATAGCTAAGATTGGAAGTAAATGTACAAAATTATGTTTCCTTATACTTATCCTGCCCTAAAACCCTGGTAAATCATAATGGTTTCAGTAGTAGTTTTTTATTTTTCCAGGAAAAAACCCTTTTAACCTGCACCATATTTTCAATAGTATATAAATAATATTTTTATCGAATAAAAATCTGATTGGCCAGTATTTTCGTATATACTTAAAGTAGTTAATTTCCCGCCAAGGCGTCCATATATATATATTTACAAAGACCTTCATATTATTATACGAAGGTCTTTTTTTATTAAATAAAATATGTTCTATTTTAAAATTCCATCTACTATTCCGTATGCTATCGATTCTTCGGCATCCATCCAATAATCACGGTTAAAGTCTTTCAAGATTTTTTCATAAGACTGTCCGCAGTTTTCAGCTAATATTTTAGCACCAATCTCTTTTGTCTTTATTATTTCTTTAGCCTGAATTTCAATATTCGATGCCTGACCTCTTGCTCCTCCACTGGGCTGATGGATCATCACCCGTGCATGAGGTTGAATAAAACGTCGCCCTTTCTTACCAACAGAGAGGAGAATAGAACCCATTGAAGCTGCTAAGCCACTGCAAACAGTGGATACCGGACTCTTTAGTGATTTTAGTGTATCATAAATTGCAAAACCCGAAGTTACATAACCCCCAGGACTATTTATAATTAATTGTATTTCCTTATTGTTCTGCATATCAAGAAATAATAAACGATCAATAACATGTTTGGCAGAATCATCATCAACCATCCCCCAAAGAAATACTTTTCTATCCTCTAATAATCTTTCATCAATGGCTTCTTGTACTTTTCCCTTTTTTTTACTCATTTTTTACTTTTTGTTAAAAACCAAAATTAATCATTTTATTGGGATTTCTAACCCAAATAAAGTCATGGATTGTTATCAATAAAGAATTGAAAAGCTGTTATATTTGAAAAAACATTATTATGAAAATTTTAAACTTGCTTACCATACTTTCTTTGGTGTTTATATTTAGCTGTAAAACCGAACAGAAAAAAGATGCGGATTCAGAAAAAATTGAGCAAACCGTTCCGGAAAAAATAGCCTATGCACATGGTCTGAAGGAATGGAAAAATGTAGAAGAACTAAGGTTTACTTTTAATGTTGACCGGGACACTACTCATTTTGAAAGGGATTGGATATGGAATATTAAGAAAAATGAGGTGACCGGAATATCAGAGGGAGAATCTACCACATATACTCGCAATAAGATAGACAGCACTGTAGCGAAAGTTGATGCTGGTTTTATAAATGACAAATATTGGTTTTTAGCACCTTTTAACCTGGTCTGGGATAAAGGTAGCTATAGCTATGAAGTTACAGAATCCGAAGAGGCACCAATAGGCAAAACACCTATGCAAAAACTGACCATTGTTTATACCAGTGAAGGCGGCTATACCCCTGGAGATGCCTATGATTTTTATTATGGGGATGATTATGTAATAAAAGAATGGGTATTTCGCAAAGGAAATCAGGAAGAAGCCTCACTTGTAACCACCTGGGAAGAATATTCAGACATTAATGGCCTGATTATTTCCAGGACACATAAAAATGCCGAAGGGAATTTTAAATTGTATTTCACAAATATTCAGGTAAAATAGCTCCTTACAAGACTTATTCCTTTTTTTTCTTTTTTAGCAGAAAAGTGGCACCTAAAACAGCGATAGAACAAATCATCAAAGTAGTAAAACTCAAACTTAAGGAGAATTGTTCTGCTATAAAACCTAAAATTACAGGTCCAACTAGAAAGCCTGAATATCCTGTACCTGCAATAAAAGCAACTCCCTGAGAAGATTCTACTCCTTTGACATTACCTCCAATTCTGAATAATTCAGGGACAATTACAGAAAATCCAAGACCGGTAAGTGCAAATCCGGCAATGGCCAAATACATATCTGTGGTAAGTACCAGCAGATAACCAACAACGGATATTAAAGATCCCAACGCTACTATTTTTATTGAGCCTATTCTAGAACTTATTGAATCTCCTAAAAAACGCCCAAGGGTCATAAATACCTGGAATCCCAAAAATCCTGCCCCCCAAATAGCTTCAGGTGCAAGACTAACTTCCTTTAAAAATAATCCACTCCAATCCACTATGGCTCCTTCACTGCCCATTACAACAAACGATACGACTCCAAGCAGCACTAAGGGCTTGAAATTTTTTATGCTAAACGAATCTTTTTCAATAGGTGCAGCTATAACATTGCGATATTGCTTATAAAAAACAAAATTTACCAAGAGAACCAATAAGACGGCCAAAAGCATATGCAAACCCCTATTGTCTATTACAGTTATTAAAAAACTGCCAAGCCCTGCCAGAACGCCACCAAGACTAAAAAAGCCATGGGAAGCAGACATAAACTTTTGTTTATCCTCTTTTTCAATTTCAGTAACCAGGGTATTCATAGAAATATCCGTAAAGCCATTAGTGGCCCCAAAAAATAAAAGAGCAACAGCAAGGCTAATAAAACCAGGTGCAATTAACGGAAATAAAGCAGCAATACAACTAAGGATTATACCAATTGAGGTAGCTTTACCCACTCCAATTTTATTTATGATTTTAGAAGCTACAGGGAAAACCATAAAAACTCCCAGGGAAAGAAAAAAAATAGCAATACCAAGGGTGGCCTTGTTTATCCCAAGATCTTCTTTTACAGAAGGTATATAAATGGCCCAGGTACCAAATAATATATTTAAGCTGGCAAAAACCCAGGCAGGCCCGAAATATCTGGGATTTGAAAGGATTAGTCTAAGAGATCTCATAAGCTGCCTTTTAAAAAAGGCCAAAAATATACATTCATTCGATAAACAATGTGGTTACTTCTAAACGATTATTATCGGGATCCAGCGCCTCAAATTCATAATATCCATCACCCGTTTTTCTTGGACTACTAATTACCTTATATCCATCTCTTTTCAACTCCGCAGCCTTTTGATCAACTTCAGACATGCTGTCTACTCCAAAGGCCAAATGAATGATTCCCAGATGCTGTTTCCCTATTGTATCATTTCTGTTTTCTGGTATATCGGGCATATACATTAGTTCTAATCTTGCACCAGAATCAAAAGTGAGAAAGTAACTCTGAAACCCTTTGGTATGATTATAATACAGGGTATTGGCCTTACCTCCAAAATAGCTAACATAGAAATTCTTAAGCAATTCAAGCTTTTTGGTCCATATGGCTACATGCTCTAATTTCATTGATTTACATTAAAATACTTTGGTAAATATCTTTAAACAACCATTATAGAATGCTATAAAATCAGGTCTTTACATTTCTACTCTTACTCAATATCCCTTTTTTTAAAATTTGTCCGAAGTTATACATGTCTTCATAACTACAATAAAATGGTGCCGGAGCAAGTCTTATGACATTAGGCTCCCGCCAATCAGTAATCACCCCATTTTTCATCAAATAATCAAACAAAGATCTACCCTCGCCGTGGATCAAAACAGATAATTGACATCCTCTTTCATTAGGTGTAATAATTTCAAAACTACTATCCACTTCACTATCAATTTCGTGCAGGATAAATTCAAGATATGAGACAATTTTGTTTCGTTTTTCAATCAAAGCATTCATTCCTACTTCTTCAAAGAGGACTAATGAAGCGAGATATGGGGCTAGTGCCAATACCGGAGGATTACTCAACTGCCATGCATCTGCGGTAGCAATAGGTTCAAACTCTTGTTTCATTAAAAAACGTGTCTCTTTTTTGGTGCCCCACCATCCTTCAAATCTTATAATTTTATCCTGATCGAGATGCCTTTCGTGAATAAAGACTCCGGAAGCATTCCCGGGCCCGCTGTTCATATATTTATAACTACACCATGCTGCAAAATCACAGCCCCAATCGTGTAGTTTTAATTCAATATTCCCAGCGGCATGAGCAAGATCCCATCCTACGTTAGCTCCTACAGCTTTGCCTGCACTGGTTATGGTTTTCATATCAAAGACTTGACCATTGTAGTAATTTACCCCCCCCAGCAGTACTAACGCCAACTCATCTCCTACTTCATTAATTTTTTCAACAACGTCTTCGGTATGCCAGTGATGTTCGCCCGGCCGCTTTCGTACTTCTACTATAGTATCTTTTGGATCAAAACCGTGAAAACGCACCTGACTTTGAAGCATATACTGATCTGATGGAAAAGCTTTCTCTTCACATATTATTTTGTAGCGTTTTTTTTCTGGCCTGTAAAAAGAAACCATTAAAAGATGCAGATTTACTGTAAGGGTATTCATAACAGATACCTCCTCTGGTTTAGCTCCAACTATCTTGGCTAATGGTTTTGCTAATCTTTCATGATAGTCCCACCAGGGTTTCTTTGAATGAAAGTGACCTTCTACAGCTAAATTCTTCCAATCGTCCATTACTTCATCCACAAAATCTTGTGAATTCTTAGGTTGAAGGCCCAAAGAATTCCCCGTAAAATAAATTACATTTTTGCCATTTAATTGCGGAAAGAAAAACTTATCCCTGAATTTTTTAAGAGGATCATTGATATCCAATTCCTTGGCGCAGGACAATGTATTTTGAAATGACATGGCTAATTTTTTGTCAAAAATACAATATCCATATAAAATATAGTACTGATTAAATTATCTATTCCATGCTTAGTCCTCCGGTATTCTCATTTCTATGATATGACTTACAAATCCTGCTTTCTCATAAGCTTTTATAGCAGAAATATTATCTGAGTAGACGGTAAGACGCATTTCTTTAAATCCTTTTGATTGTGCCCATTTCCTAAGAGACTCCAAAATCATTTTATTAATTCGCATACCCCTGTATTCAGGAAGGGTATACATAAAGCCGAAATTGGCATACTCTTTATGATTTAAATAAGATCTTGCTCTATTAATAACCGCGGTACCGCAACTAACTATAGTGTTATTTAACTCTGCGACAATAACAGCAACTTCATTGTCTAAAATCATCCCTTTTAAATCATAGTAACATACAGGGTCCTTTCGTATGGTTTTATCAAATGGCCTTTCTGCCTTAATCAACTCCTGTTCAAAAGCTAAAAGAACATCCAAATCAGATAATGTAGCCGTCCTAATGGTTATGTCACCCATGCTTATAGCACCTATTATTAAGCCTAAGATAATATATAAATCCATATTTTTACCAAAAAGGATTTATGCATTTTCTTCCGGAGGCTCTAGAAAACTATATCTCACTTCATTCTCAAAATGAGCCCGATATTTTACGTGAATTAACCCGTGAGACACATTTAAAGGTAGTGCAACCCAGAATGATTACAGGGCACTATCAGGGCAGGGTTCTTAGTATGCTTTCTAAGTTGATTCAACCCGGTAGAATTTTGGAAATTGGTACCTACACGGGATATTCAGCAATTTGCCTGGCAGAAGGGTTGACAAATGAGGGGGTATTGCATACTATAGACATCAATGAAGAACTTTCGGAGATACAGCGTAAATATTTTGACCGAAGTGAATTTGGGGATAAAATAATACAACATACAGGTGATGCATTAAAAATTATTCCTGAAATGGACCAGATTTTTGATCTGGTCTTTATTGACGCCGAAAAGAAGATGTATGATGCCTATTTCGAAGCCGTAATTGAAAAAACCAGACAGGGAAGCATTATATTAACAGACAATGTCCTCTGGTCCGGCAAAGTAATTGAACCCTTGGATAAAAAAGATATGGTAACCCAAAATCTTCTGGCTTACAACAAAAAACTAAAAAACGATTCAAGAGTAGAAACGGTTATATTGTCTATTCGAGATGGACTTACACTATGTAGGGTTCTATAAACCTACGATAAAAAAGGTAAAACAAAAAGCCCAAAAGAATACCTGTTAGTGCACCAATAATAAGATCTAAAGGATAATGGACCCCTACATATATCCTGCTATAGGCAAATAAAAAAGGCCAAACAAAAAGCAACCAAATAATTGAAACCTTTTTCCTAAGAAACAAAAAAGATATCGTAGTTAATGAGAAGGAAGAGGAAGCATGGCCAGAAAAGAAACTATACCCAGGGGCATTATATAAAACTCTGATAATACCGTTTATTTCTTCGTCGTTATTAGGCCTGAGTCGTTCAAAATAAGTCTTGGTTAAATCGGTAAGACCTAAAACGCAAATTAACAACAGGACTATTGTACATGTAATGAAAAGAGCTTCTTTTTTTGGGTATTTCAGAAAAATTAATGTGAAAAGTAAGATATAAAGAGGAATCCATGAATTGATATTGGTAACTACAAGCCAAAATAAATCAAAATCTTCTGTTCCCAGATTATTTAAATATACTAATGTACTTCTATCCCATTCCAGAAGCTGTCTGAGCATAGCTCCACTTATTTGCGCTTAATACTACCGGTTACGTCGTCAACATTTTTCTTTACTTTGTCAATTTCATTTTTTATGTCGTCCGTAAAACTGGTATCAATTCCCTGTTTTTCCGCGCTTTTTTGTATTTCCTTCTTAATATCATCGGTGGCATCTCTTAATTGCCTCATCCCTTTACCCAGTCCTTTGGCAATTCCTGGAATTTTATCCGCCCCAAATACCATTACCACAATAAACATGATAAAAAATATTTCGGCTCCACTTATAAATAAAACTACGGTCGCAAGCATACTACAAATATAATGAAGTTTAGGCGTCAAATAAAAAAAGTCCTGATGTACTACATCAGGACTATAACTTTTTCCCGGAGAAATTATTACTTTCCTTTGATATTTAGTTTAAACTGATCAAATTCAGATCTCTGTTCTTTTTTAGGCCAGGAGTTGTTACTTGCATCAATATCCGCAGTCTCAGATTTTGGGTCTACTACAATACCCACAAGTTCTTTTTCAGAAGAAATAACTCGTTTAAATTCCCGATCATTTTTTCTCCAAATTTGTGGTGGATAAGTGACATTTTCTGTAGAACCATCGGCATAGGTGTATTCAACAATAATAGGCATTGGTATTCCTCCGGGTTTATTAAAAACAACCTCATAAAAATACTTTGGTTCTTCAATCTGAGAACGTTCTTGTGCCGTCATATTATCCATCATGTACTCCTTCAAGGTTTGTGAAGTTTCTATAGGTGCTCTACCCTTAAGGCTTTCTTCAAAATCCTCACTCTCTTCGTCTACAAGGTAGACCAATGGAGGAAAATTCGCTTCTGTGAGACCTCTTGAAATCATATAATCCTTCATTTTTGTTGATGGCTTATCGCTAACATAATATTTTTTCACTCCTTTGACACCAATATCCACATAATCTGTGGTATAAAACCAGCTTCTCCAATACCAGTCAAGATCTACTGCCGAAGCATCTTCCATAGTCCTAAAGAAATCTTCGGGAGTAGGGTGCTTAAATTTCCATCTTTGTGAATAGGTCTTGAAGGCATGATCGAACAATTCTTTACCCATTATAGTTTCACGTAGAATATTTAAAGCCGTAGCAGGTTTACCGTAGGCGTTAGGTCCCAATTGGTATACATTTTCCGGATTAGACATTATGGGTGATATTGTAGATTGATCCCCACTCATGTAAGGCACTATCTTGGAAGGAGCTCCTCTTTTAGACGGATAAGCCTTGTTTGGGGCGATAACTTCGGGAAATTCTTCACCAAATTCCTGTTCGGCTATGTACTGCATAAAGGTATCAAGGCCTTCGTCCATCCATCCCCACTGTCGTTCATCTGAATTCACAATCATAGGGAAAAAGTTATGTCCAACCTCATGAATAATAACGCTTATCATCCCAAACTTGACACGATCTGAATAGCTTCCATTTTCATCTGGCCTACCGTAATTCCAGCAAATCATAGGATATTCCATTCCCTGATTTTTAGCATGTACAGAAATTGCCTTATGGTAAGGATAATCAAAAGTATGTGCTGAATACGATTTTAAGGTACTGGCCACAGCTCTGGTGGAAAATTCTTCCCATAGCGGATTGCCTTCCTTGGGATACAAGGAAACAGCCATTACATCTTTGTTCCCAATTTTAACAGCTTGCATGTCCCAAATAAATTTTCTGGAAGTGGCAAATCCAAAATCTCTGACATTCTTAGCCTTAAATTTCCAGGTCTTTTTATCCTCTGAAAACTCTTTTTCAGCATTCTCCGCCTCCTGTTGGGTCACAATCAAAACTGGTTTGTCATAAGACTTTTTGGCCTGCTCATATCGCTGCATCATTTCCTTTGAAAATACTTCTTTCCTGTTGGTCAATTCCCCGGTAGCATCTAAGATATGATCCGCGGGCACTGTAATATTTACCTCATAATCTCCAAAAGGCAGGGCAAACTCTCCCCTACCCCAGAACTGATAATTCTGCCATCCCTCAACATCGCTATAGACAGCCATCCTTGGAAAAAATTGGGCAATTACATAAGACCTGTTCCCATCTTTGGCAAAGTACTCGTAACCAGATCTGGCCCGGTCTATTGTATGGTCTGGAATATTGTACCACCACTTTATTGAAAATGAAACCTGACTTCCGCTTTTTAGTACCTGTGGAAGATCAATCCGCATCATTGTTTGATTTATAGTATATGGTAAGTTTTTACCATTGGTGTCTTTGATAAATTCAATATTAAAACCTCCCTCAAAAGGTTTTGGCATTAGTTTCTTTACAAAATTTTCCGAACTATAGGCAATGGATAGTTCACTTTCATTTCTCAAAGGAGACTTTGAATCTTTAGCTCTTACATTCTGATCTAACTGAAGCCATAGGTATTCTAAATCATCTGGTGAATTGTTGAAATAAGTAATGGTTTCTTCACCATAAATTTTGGCATTCTTATCATCTAATTCAAGATCTATCTTATAATCTGCCTGTTGCTGATAATAATCAGGACCCGGAGTTCCTGAAGCAGACCTGTATGTATTTGGAGTTGCAAATTCCTCGTAGAGCTGTTTAAATTTGCTTTGATTAGAATGACCTGCTTCTCTTTCTTTTTTAATTTC
>Ga0316198_10001427_pt1 | contig 14020 bp, 9 predicted proteins | sample OudBieAanoxic_MG_FD_204935 | JGI IMG/M metagenome (GOLD analysis project Ga0316198, IMG submission 204935) | Coastal sediment microbial communities from Oude Bieten Haven, Netherlands - site A anoxic | ecosystem: Environmental > Aquatic > Marine > Coastal > Sediment | place: Netherlands...
GTCTGATCGACATCGGTATCCTGTCAGATCTTCCGATTGGTGCGGTAACATCCTGGCAGAACGCAGTCCATGCGAACGACCCGACGACACCCATCTTCGGGCGTGACCTTCTGGAAGTCCAGATTCTGAATGCCTCTCGCAGCCAAGTCCTGTTCACGATGTTCAACAACCACCTGAAAAGCAATTTCGTCGATTACCGGGATGATCCCGTAGAAGGTGCGCGGAAAAACAACCGGCGCCGCCAACGACAGGCCGAGATCGTCCTGAAACGCACGCGGCCCAACAGCCGCTTCGCCATCCTCGGCGACATGAACGATGCCCCGGATTCCTCATATCTGGCGCCCCTCACCAGCAGCACCGGCCTCGACCTGACCAATGCCCTGGTTGATCCTGATGAAACCCGCCCTACGAAGGATAGCAAATACCCCCCGCCGGGTCCGGCCTGGACGCACCGCTACAAGCCCAAAGGTGGTGACATGCAGTATGAACTCTACGACCAGATCTGGCTCAGTCCATCGCTATCCAAGAGGCAGACCGGCGCCTGGATTCATCGTCGCAAAAATCTCACCGGAGATGGTACCGACCATGATCCGGCATGGGTTGAGCTATCCTTGTAACAGTAGATCGGATCCGAACTCCCTGCTAAGAAGAAACAATTCTTACGAAGCGGAAGCGAAAATTGATGTTTAAGAAGTTTTTCAGCCTCTTCATGGTTTTTCTTCTCATGCCGATTGCATCAGCCGGGCAGGACGCAGCCAAGGAGAGCAGTGCGCTCGTTCAAAATGGTTGGGTCCATTCGTTGGAGCAGACGGAGGTTATTATCGAAGACAAATTGGCCGCTAAGACAACGAAAAACCAGCGATTCCTGACGCAGACGAGCCAAGGCATGGCCGACCTCCGCACGCAATGCTTCAAGGGCGAGATGTCTATAGACAATTGGGACTTGTCTCAGGCTTCCCATCGATGCGAACGGCGTGGATGTTTTTGGCGAATGAGAGTTCCGCGTCCTATTTATTCTCACCGCGTTTCTAGCCAACAAAGGAGGGCTTTCAAATGAAAAATATCTCTCCCGATCAAGCACGGCGTTACGTTGATTCACTGCGGATGCCGGAACGGATGGTCAGCCGTGGGGTAAAAGATGTCGGCACAGTCGAGCTCAACTTCGAGCAGATCAAGGACCAGGCGGCGGTAGTGGGCTCGGACATCGTCTCGTTCGTAAAGGGCGTCACGCCGGAGAGGCGTGAAGACATCGTCAATTGTTCCCTGCTGGCCCAGTTGGCGGCGAAGAAACAGGTCAGCGATCCTTCCAGGATATATGATTGGTATAATGCTTATTTCGATGTGTTGATGCACATCGGCTGGTCCGTTCAAGACCGTGGTTTTGCCACCTATTCCGAGGCAAGCGAAAATTTCGAGGCCCACGAGGCCATCATGAAGGTGGCCGCCAGCCTTCTCGGACCGGCTGCGACGACGCTGGCGGTCATCAAGGCGACCCTGGACGCCTTAAAGTCCATGTCCGCCGACAGTCCCTGGATCACCATCTTCAACCGCGAGAGCCAGTCAGCCAAAACCGCCCGGTTCCAGGTGACGCTGGCGGAACAGGGCGAGGAGGACCAGTTTCTGGTTTCCCTGATGGCCTTCGGTTTGGAGGCCAAGGCCACGCTTACTCAAGTCCTTTTTTTCAAGTTCAAGTCAAACGAAGCATCTCTAAAACACTACTCCGGCAAAGTGACCATCAACACGCACGTGCTCACAAATGTGCGGGATCTGATCAAGACCAAAATTGCCGCGCATGCCATCGACTATATCATGGCACTGCCGGACCTGGCTTGATTGGGACACCATATTCGCCCTTAGACGGCCCCGGTGGCTGCGACAACGTCTGTAAAACATGTTATCGGTTTCTTTGAGCAAAAGGAGGCAATACCATGAACCAAGGACCTCAAGAACCTTCCTTTGCTTACGACGTTTTCATCAGCTATTCGCGCAGGGACATCGTCTTTGCCCGCGCCCTCGAAAAGGCCCTGGAGGACTACTCTCCGCCTAAGGATCTTCCGGTTCCCCAACGCCACCTGGTTGTCTTCCGTGACGAAGAAGACTTCACCGGGGTGGAATACAACAACTCGGTGAGAGAGCACCTGAAAAACTCCGCCAAGATGCTGGTGATCTGCTCACCACACACCCGCGCCAGCGATTTCGTCAGCGACGAGATTCGTTTTTTCGCTGAAATACGGGGTTTGATTAACCAATATTACTGAAAGGAGGACACCATGTCAAAGAAAGCGCTTTGCATCGGCATCAACGATTACCCGGGCACCCGGTCGGATTTGACCGGCTGCGTTAACGATGCCAACGACTGGGCCGCTATTCTCGAGGCGCGGCAGTTCAAAGTGCACAAGCTTCTGGACAATAAGGCGACCAAGGCCAATATGGTGGCCGCCATCCGCGAACAGATTGGCGGTTCACAGTCAAGAGACAGCATTGTGATTACCTATTCGGGACACGGCACTTTTGTTCCCGATACGAGCGGCGATGAGCCGGACGGCCGCGACGAGGGGCTTTGCCCGTATGACATCGGTGAGGGCCAGGTCCTGTTGGATGACGATATCCATGCGCTCTTTGCGGAACGTGCTAAAGGCGTCAGGGTGGTGCTGATTTCGGACAGTTGCCATTCCGGCTCGGTTATTCGTTGGGCGCCGCCGGTAGCTGACAGCAATGCGCCGCGCCCTCGGTTTTTGCCGCCATCCGTCTGGTTGCCCCAGGACCAATTGCCGCGCAGCGGCAGCGGCGAAGTTATGAGCCGCATGGCACGGGGAATGAGACCGCCCACCTGGCTTGGTTCACTTTCGCTTGCCGGCGGCGACTTATTATTGTCGGGCTGTCAGGATCACGAATACAGCTATGATGCCAATTTTGGTGGACGCCCAAACGGGGCTTTTACCTATTATGCTCTCAAGACCCTTTCGACGGCCGCGACTTACACCGACTGGTATAAAGCAATCCGTGATTACCTCCCCGGCGCGAGTTATCCCCAAACCCCTCAGATTTTTGGCAACAAGAGGGCCAAACAGTTTAAAGTGCTCGATTGAGGCAATTGCTGGTGAACTCCGGTCGATGAAATCGGCACAGTCCGTTCATCCGACGTTCAAGGTGGTCAGTACAGGCGGCACGTGATAGTGAGTGCAAATTGTCCGTCATAGACCCTTTTTCATGCCGCCTGCCGCAGATTGACCATTGCTGCACCATGGCCTGCTTAATGACCTGACTCACAACGTTCATCCCATGGAGGTTATCATGCCTGAAAAGAAAAACGATACGCTGTTTAAGTTCATCCTGCCCGGCATGGAGGCCCCGCAAGCGGCCAGCCGCAGCCTCGCACCTGTGACCCGCGGAGGGCCAAGCGCTGCCAATGAGCTGCTCGACAGTATGGAAGTGAAGCAGCACTTCGACCTTTCCCCGGGCAGCCGTGCCGCTGCCGGTGGCCAGGAAGCTCGGCTGGAAGCATCGGCGGATGACATCCTGGCGTTGGAGATGGACGATGGGTTTATCCTCTATACCTCGGCACAAAGGTTGGCAGAGGATATCGAACGGCTTGATCCCGATGCCATTGTAGACGATACTGCACGCGTGGATGCCCTCCGCGCGCGCGGACCGGCCGCACGCGGCCTGGGCGACTGGTTCGTGCGCGCGCTCTCCGTGGTGGGTTTCAGAAAAGATGAAATCGAGCAGAAGATCATCGATGCGGCGGTCGATAAGGCCAAAGAATGGCTGGGTGACAAGGCCGAAAAGATCATCAAAGAATGGCTGAGTGACAAGGCCGAGGAGATCATCGAGAAGGGGGTGAACTGGGCCTGTACTAAAGCGCTGATATGGGCGATAGAGCAGCGCCTCGAATGCCAGGCGGGGCTCTACCGCTGGGTGGACGACACAGGCGAACCCGGTGATCTGCAAGCCGTCCAGAAGGCCGACTTCGATGACTGGCATTCCGGCAAGCCGATCCTGGTGTTCATCCACGGCACCGCATCTTCTACCCTTGGCAGTTTCGGTGATCTGAGTGAAACGCGTTCAGCCCGTGAGTGGGATCGGTTGTTTGATACATATGGCCGCCACATTTATGCCTTCGAGCATCGGACGTTCTCTGAGAGCCCGATCGAAAACGCCCTCGCGCTCGCCCGCAGTTTGCCCGCGGAGGCCCGCCTCAGCGTTGTGACGCATTCGCGGGGCGGCCTGGTCGGAGACCTTCTGTGTATGGACGCTTTGGGAGAAGGCCTGGCCGCAGGCTTCACCCGCAATGACGAAGATCTCAAGTTGGCTGACGAAGTGGACCGTAAACATCTTTTGGAACTTACCGGGGAGCTTGCTCAGAAAAAATTTCACATCGAGCGCTACGTGCGGGTTGCCTGCCCCGCCCAGGGTACGCTGCTGGCCAGCTGCCACCTCGACGCCTTCCTTTCCTCACTGCTGCACCTCATCGGGCTGGTTCCTTACCTGCAAGTGAGCCCGGCCTATGCGGTTGCCAAGCGGATCATTCTCCAAATCGTCAAAAACCGCACCGACCCAAGGTTGGTGCCGGGCATCGAAGCAATGCTGCCGGATTCGCCGCTCGCCGCGCTGGTCGGTCAGGCGCAACCAAAAGAAGGCGCGGAAATCGGGGTGATCGCAGGGGACATCGAAGGCGGCGGGCTGCTCAAGCGCATCGGCGTGTTTCTTACGGATTACATCTTTTTCGAGGATGAGGAGAACGACCTTGTGGTCGATACGGATTCGATGTACGGGGGGCTGGCCCGCGAGCGGGGCCACTATCTCTTCGACCAGGGGGCAGACGTCAGCCACTTCCGTTACTTTGCCAACGCCCGCACGCGTCGTGCCCTGCAGGCGTGGCTGACCGATGAAAAGCCTCGTGAAAGCCGCCTGTTTCTGCCCATAAAACCGGAGCCCAAAGAAAAGCGCGTGCGGGCCGCCGCGGTCGGTCCGCAACCGGTGCTTATTTTCCTGCCCGGCATCATGGGCTCGCACCTCCGGGTGGGCGACAAGGATCGCGTATGGTTCGAGTTTTTGGATATCGCCGGCGGCGGAATGGAAAAAATTCGCTTCAATCAGCGCGATATCCACCCGGATGGTTTGTTTAATCGGTTTTATGACGATCTTTGCGACTACCTCGAAGTATCCCACGATGTTTATCGTTTCGCCTATGATTGGAGGCGGCCGCTCTGGGACGAGGCCGATAGGTTTGCCTTCGACGTAGATCAGGTGCTGAACCAGACAAAGGAGGCGGTCCGGATCATGGCCCACAGTATGGGCGGCTTGGTGGTCCGCATGATGATCGCTCGTCACCGGGAAGTCTGGAATCGCCTGACGGAGCGGGAGGGGGCGCGCTTTATTATGCTGGGGACACCCAACCGCGGCTCACACCTGATGGTGGAAACCCTTCTTGGGATGAGCGACACCATTCGCATGCTGACTGTACTGGACGGCAAGCATCGGCTGCAGTGGTGGCTGGATCTCGTCGCCGAATATCTCGGTGCCTTGCAGCTGCTGCCGCAACCGGGCTTTACCGACACCGCCAATAGCAAATATGACTATTACGACTCACGAGTGTGGGAAGACTTCAAACACATCAACAACGACTTCTGGTTTGGCAAAAAACTCGGTGCGACGCCTGCTAAAGATCGTCTCAATCAGGTGAAGGAATCCTGGCGCGCACTCGAAGAAGAACTGCCGGACATTGACAAAATCGTCTATGTCGCCGGCTACGGCCAGCGGACGCCCTGCGGGATCGAGCTGGACCAAAAAAGAAAGCGCTTGCGCATGATCGGCACCCTCAACGGGGATGGTTCGGTCACACACGCTTCCGGGCTTCTCGATGTTCTTATTCAGGGGCAGCGTGTCTGGTACATGGATTCGGACCACGCCGGCCTTACCGGAAAGGAAGAGACTTTTCCGGCCCTGCTCGAACTTCTCGAGCGTGGTGAGACCTCGCGCCTACCCAAAACCAGGCCGGCTGTTCGGGGTGCTGAGGAGACCTTCCGCTATGAAGCCGGACCGGTGCTGTACCCAACGGAACAGAGCCTTGCCCGCAGCCTGGTCGGCGGTCGACAGCTGGTGCAGCGACGCGGGCGGGCAAAGTATACGCTGTCGATATCCTGTCGCGCCATGGATCTGCGTCATGCCATTCATCCGATTTTGGTCGGCCACTATGAGGGCGATCCAATTTCCGGTGCCGAGGCTCAGATTGATCGTACCCTGGTCAGTGGCGGATTGAACCAGCGCTATCATATGGGGATGTATGCCGGGAAACCGGGCACAACAACGGTCACGCTTCCCAAACCGAGTGAAGAACAGATCCAGGCCGGTGTTCAGCGCGGTGCCGTGGTCATTGGTCTCGGGCATTATGGGAACCTCACCGCCGGCAGACTTGGCGAATCCGTGCGCGACGGGGTCCTGCGTTACCTTCTGCATCTCGTGGACATCGAGGGAGGGCGGTTGCCGGAGGAGATGACGCCTCGTGAGGTTCGCCTTGCAACGCTTCTGCTGGGTTACAATTCCACCACCAACATCTCGATCGCCGATTCGGTTCATGCTATTGTGCGCGGCGTCATGGAGGCCAACCGGCAATTTGCCGAGGCCATGGTATCTCCCTTGCGGGTCGCCCATCTCGAATTCATCGAACTCTTTCTCGATGTGGCGATCAGCGCTGTCGGGGCAATTCGCCGCGTGGCCGGAAGGCTTGAACGTGAAGCGGAAAGCATGGGGTGCCACCTGGAGCCGGCATTGACCCTGACAATCGGCGAAGGTGCAAAACAACGGCTCGAAGCAATTTCAGGGACCAGCTATTGGCCGCGGTTGACCATAACCGATGCCGATCGCCGCGACGATATCTGCCCGCCTGAAAGCCGGGAAACAGCGCGGTTGCCGTCAGGCCTGGAAGATATCCTGCCCCCGGAATGTCTTGAAAAACTAAGCAAGTACAGAGAGGCTGCCCCCCTGTTGCCCACTCACCCCCGGCGGCGCTCAGAACTGGCTCGCAAGCTTCGCTTTATGTATCTTTCGCAACGGGCACGGGCTGAAACCGTGGTGCATCAGCGCCAGCCCGGCTTGGTGGAAACCCTGGTCGAAAGCAGTATCCGGGACAGTGCTTATAAGCCGGACCTGTCGAACACGCTCTATCAGCTGCTGATCCCCCATGATTTCAAAGAAACCGCCCGCCAGACCGAAAACTTGGTCCTGGTGGTCGATGGCTACACTGCCAACCTGCCTTGGGAAATGTTGGCCGCCAACGACGAACCCTTAATAAAGAATACGGCGATCGTGCGACAATTTTCAACTACCCACTATCGCCCCCAGGTTCGCAACACACTGGACAAGACGGCCTATGTTGTCGGAGATCCGTCGACCGAAGGCTACTATACCGCCTTCCCCGACGCGAATCGGCCCGATGCCGATCGTCTCGATCCGCTTCCAGGCGCCGAGAAAGAATCCATGACGGTCAGAAGAAATCTGGAGTCACAAGGCTATGAAGTTGTCATGGCCCCCTCCGGCTCAAAGGGGCCCGACGTCATCAACAAGCTGTTCAAGAAGCCCTATCGCATCATTCATATCTCGGCCCACGGGATTTTCCAGGCAGGGGAGGGGGAGGATGCACGCAGCGGCGTGGTGCTCTCCGAAGGGCTGCTCCTGACGGCCGTCGAGATCAGGCAATTGGAGGTGGTTCCCGACCTGGTCTTTCTGAATTGCTGTTTCCTCGGCAAGGTGAATAATCCGCCGGAAACGGCCTATAATCGCCTGGCCTACAGCGTGGCGCGGGAACTGATCGAGATCGGGGTGCGTGCCGTGGTGGTTGCCGGATGGGCGGTTCGTGACGATGCCGGTGAATTCTTTGCTGAGACCTTTTATCGAGCTTTACTTCACGAACAAAGGACCTTTGGGGAGGCGATCCATAAAGCGCGGCAAATGACCTACGAAGATCCGCGTTTGAGGGAATGCAACACCTGGGGTGCCTACCAGGCATACGGCGACCCGGGCTTCCGCATGGATCCTTCCAGTAGGGGCGCAAAAGGCGACGGTCCCCGTGCGCCCGTGGCCATTATAGATTTATTGGAATCGATCAAGAGCCTTGACAACGAATTATTACAAGCCGGAAAAGAAACCCAACACCAAAAGCAGCAAATGGACGCCCTTTTAAAAATGACGCCAATGGACTGGTTCAGAAACTCTGAAGTGCTTTATGCTTGTGCTCGCTTTTATGGCAACTTGGGAGATTTTTCTAAGGCCATTAGCTATTATGAGCCCGCAATCGCAAAGGGTGATCATAAAGAAGAAGTGCCCATATTAGCGATCCAACAGCTATCCAACTATGAGGCGCGGCAGGGCGAAAAGATGAAAAATGTTGAATTGATTCATAGAGCCATAAATCGCCTGCTCAATTTGATGGGGGCCACCGGTGGCCCTAAAACCCCTGAGGACCTTCAGCGTGCTGAGTCAAATATCGAAAGATGTGGCTTGTTAGGTAGTGCCTATAAACGACTGGCGGGAGTACTGGACTCCTGGTCGCATGAAACGGATAACCCGGTGAAACCCGAAGGCATTAAACAGGCATTGGCACTGAGTGCAAAATGGTACGAGGCTGGAGAGGGTGACCCTCAGCAGCCGGGCTTCAGCCCCTATAATGCTCAAAATCGTCTTGCACTGCAGGCGGTGCTCGGAATCGCCAAACCTGAAGACGCTAAATTGGCGCGTCATGCTGGACGGATCGCACGCAAACAATTTGAATCATCGCGCCAGTTCTGGGATTTGATCATGGTGGGTGATGGCGAGCTTATTGCCCGGTTCATTGATGGCAGCTTGGGAAAAAGACCTAAGGTGGTCGACGGCGCCGACCCGGTCCAGACGATTATCGATTGTTACAAGCAACTTCAGGATCAGTTGCCTCGAAATATTCGTGAGTTCGATTCGGTCGTAACCCAGATCAGACTGTTGCAAACCTTTGTTGTAAAAAGAGCTGAGGCTGAGAAGCCCAAAACGCGTGAATTGAACAATCTGGCAGTTAGCCTTGGGCGCATTGCTGCTGCACTTGACCCTTCGGTGTCTGCAGAAAGCGGCGCATCGGGAATCATGCCGTCGGATGAAGATCAAGGAGAAAAAGCGTCGCCGGGAAGGCTTGCCAAACAACGATCCAAAAAAACAAAACCCAAAGCAGCCCCCCAAATCAAACCCCAGCGGGGCGGCAAACAGCCTAAGAAGTGAGGAGGAATCACCATGAGTACACCCGACAGCAAGGAATGGCTGGCGTATTATGATCGCTTTCCCTACTTCACCACCGATACCATCCGCGACGGCTGCCACCCGAGGGTTTTTAAGCACGAGGCGGCGACCGGAAAGGCCATCGTTCTCTGCCACGGCCTGACCGATTCCCCTTATTTTCTCATGGCAATCGCAAGGCATTTCCACACCAACCTCGGTTGCGACGTCCACTTGCCCCTGTTGCACGGCCATGGATTGAAGGATCCGAAGGGCATGGAGGGGGTCGAACTCGAGGAGTGGAAGGCAAACATCGGGTTTGCCGTGGACACGGCAGCAGGCAGGGCTGAATTCGTGTCCGTTGGGGGTCTTTCGACCGGGGGGACCCTGAGTTTTTACACAGCCTGCACAAATCCGAAGGTCACGGGCGACCTCTATCTCTTTTCGGCTGCCCTGGATCTGGCCGGCGGCCCAATGGGCCTCATCGGCGAGATGAAGGAACGCATCCTGCGCACCTTCCTTGCCGATCTGCTCGACAGCCAAAAACCCCTGATCGGCCGGAACCCCTACCGCTATGACCGCATGGATATGGACGGCGCCAAGGAACTGGCCCGCCTGATAAAGGAAACCGACGGTCTGCTCAAAGGCTTCGACGCCAAAACCCCCTTTCCCAAACACGTGTTTGCAGCCCACTCGGAAAGCGACAAAACGGCCGACATCAGTGGGATTCGAAACCTGCAGAAAAAAACGCCGCCCGAACGCTTCACCACCTACTTCATCCCCAAGGACGAGGATGTGTCCCACGCAAGCCTTGTGCTGGAGGAGTCGATTTTTGCCGTCGACGCGGCAGAAGGAGAAAAACCACTGGAAAAGGCCAACCCGAATTTCGCGAAGATGATGGCGGCAGTCTCTAATTTTGAAAAAAAACATGATTGCGAAAGTACATACAGAATGTGATTGGGAAGGAAATACAGGAAGCCTGAACAGGTGCCCATTACGACGAGAGTGGACCACTGCCGATACCTGCCCAGCCGGCCGGCAGGGTTCAGAAAAACCATAGCGGCTGGAAAAGAGGATCCCAATGGAGCTCAAGGATGAACGCATTCGACAGATTCTTTCGGTCAGTGGCGATGAAAGCGACTGGCGCGCCGATCTGGAGAGGCTTGAACGCGGCGACACGACCCTGACACGGCAATCCGCCGGTGAATCGGCCATCAAAGCGGTTCAGCGGCTGCTGGTTTTTCTTGGCTACTCAACCGCCTCATCGGGGGCTTTTCTGATCGATGGAGATTTCGGCCGTGGCACCAACCGCGGCGTGGCGCAGTTTCAATTCGAAAATGCCCTGAATCCCAAAGTCACCCGCCGTTCACTCTGCTACCCCTGTTCGTTCCAGACCGCCCGCAGCAAGATTACTTTTGTTCCGGATGTGAAGCTCGATCTTCCCACCCTGGAAAAAATGATCGAAATCGCCCTTGAAACCATCGCGACAAATAAAATCCCTTTTGGAGACTTTAACGATGCGCTCTTTCACCTAAACAGCCTGTACAAAGGGCGGGCCCTTGACTGCCGTCAGATCCTGGAGCGTTATGGCGCGGCCGTCAACCGGGCGGTGGAGACGATCAGGGCCGAAAAAGGCGTGAAAATTCAGCCGCAGTGGGTATTGGCGATCATCAAACAGGAAACCTCTGGAATTGCCCGGCCGCGCTTTGAGCAGCACAAGCTCTCGAAGTTGAACGCCGCCAGTCCTAATGCCCCATTATCCGAGCTGCGTGTTCAATCCATGAGTTTGGGGCTGGGTCAGATCATGGGGTTCAACCACCAGCGCGTCGGTGCGCCCTCGGCCGAAGCCATGCTCTACAGCCCTATGGAAGATCAGGTCCTTTACGTTGCACGCTTTATCGCCAGCAAGCGGGAGGTGGTGGCCAAGGCCGCACCGACCCTATCGGATTTTGAAACAATGGCCCGGTTCTATAACGGCCCGGCCTACGCCAAGCATTTTTACCATGAACGACTGCAGCGCTGGTTTCGGGAGTTTCAGCATTTGCAGCAAGCGTAAAAGTGAAATGAGGCACGAAGCCTGGTGTGTATTTAGGATCACCCCTTCTGGGATTTAGACAGATTGTCTTGGCCGAGATATTTGGCGCATCGCAGCCGGTTGCCAGCGCAGCTGTGAAGAAGGAGAAGAAAATAGTTAAAGCGACGGGGTATGACTCGATTGAGAGTTTAGAAGGAAACTTATAATCTGATATGCGTCCCAGAAACCAGGGTAAAAGTCAAAAGCCACCACACGATTGTCGCTCCAGGAATTGCATTTGTCCATCCATTCGGTGGTTTCCCGGGTCCCCTTGTGAACGCACTGAGCCAATCAGTTTGCCGGGCCGACAATGGAGGTGATAGATACCATTTTTATGGCCCAGACACAGATAAAGGTTGGTATCCGGCAGCCGGTCACGAATAAGTTTATAGGATTCAGAGTGCCTTGAGCGGGGCTTCCGACATTGGGGCTTTGTGATTAAAACAATATGGATACGTATTGGCTATCGAAATCGTTTAGCAAAATTAGCTTGATTTCAGAATAGCAGGTATCGCTCACAGCCTGTAGTAAATGATGTGATCTACTCAACCCTGTCTTTGATTGTTTGCGCTTATTAAACATTGTGAACCTTCTCAATGTAGGTGGGCTCACCAAAAAACCGATAGCTACATTTTGAATTTTAAAAATATGAAAATGATTTGGAGAGATTTTTAAAGTCTAAAATAAAGGTCACTGATGAAACGCACCCCCCAAAGCCAAGCTCCAGCCGATGCCGACGCTCGCAGGGCAGTAAAACCCGTGATCTGCTACCCGGTCGATACCCTGCCCGAGCCGAACATGGCCATCTATGCCGCCGCTCGCAAAACGATGGAATTGACGGATGAAGTGATCGTGCCGCCTCGTGATGCCCAAACCTTTCACGCTCCTTCAGGGAATTTTTTCCGGATCGTTAGCGTTGATGGCTCACAGGTGGGCGATTTAAATCTCTGGTCGGCGGATGACCTGTCAGAACGGTTTTACAGCGGTAAAACCCGCGCGCTGCATGGTACCCACCTGAGCACCGGTGACCAGATGTGGAGCAGTTTTCCCCATATGCGACCGATGGCAACGATCACCTATGACGCACTCGATTGGTATGGTTTCGATGCTGATGGCGCTGGAGTGCATGACGTGATCGGCACGCGCTGCGATCCTTATACAAACCGGTTGCTGAGCGGTCAGGATTATCACCATTGCTGCCATTCAAACCTGACCCGCGCATTGGCCTTTGAAACCGGGCTACCCCTGCATAAGGCCGAAGCACATGTGCATGATGTGCTCAACGTTTTTATGTGCACTGGTTTCACCCATGAAAAGCATCAGTATTTCATGAAGGCAAGCCCGGTGCGCCCCGGCGATTACCTCGAATTCTTCGCCGAGATCGATTTGTTGGGTGCGCTCTCGACATGCCCCGGCGGCGATTGCAGCACGGAGCATTCCAGCGATACGGCGACTTGTTACCCGCTGAGGGTCGAGATCTATCGCCCCGACCCGAAGATGCTGCTAAGATGGGTGCCTCCCGAGCCGTCAGGCTATTCGCGCAGTCATGGGGTGTGAAAGATTTAATAGAGATACTGTCGGATGAAATTTTGGACGTTTTCGCGTCCCTTGTAAACGCCGAAGTGACCCTCACAGAGGATGTCGGCCTTAAGGCTCAGCAGAAACGTCAGCGAGTCGCGGTAATGGCTGCGAACCGAGAGCAGGGAAGGGTGGAGGGGGCCGTGGATGTCTTGGCCGAACAACACGGTCTGTCCCGCGAGGCCTGCGGTGTAAACCAGCGAGCCGGGCGAGTGGCCGGGGCAGTGATAGGCGATCATCTCGCTGCTGCCAATTTGAATCGCTTCCCGGTCGGAGGTGATGTGATAATCGATTTTTAGCGGCGGTATGCGGGCGCCATACCAGGAGGCGGCCGTGACGTCGCTATCTCCCGATTCCAGGTAAACGGCGTCTTTTGCGTGGGCTGTGATGCGGCAACCGTAGTGGTCGCGGATGGCCGCGGCACCGCCGGTGTGGTCGAAGTGGCAGTGGGTAAGAAGGAGGCAGGTGATGTCCGTCCCGGGCGGCAGACATGCAGACACGTTGTCCACCAGCTGCCGGTGGCCGGGCCCGCATCCGGCATCGATCAGGGCCGCCTGATGGCCGAAGCGGACCAGGTAAACGGCCGCATCACCCGGCGCCGTCAAACCTTCTCCTCCGACCTGCCAGAGATCTTCGATGATTTTCACCACTCTTCCTCCTCAATCATCCCCTATAACACGTTTGGACAAGCAACCAAAAGGGGAACACACTCGTTTCAATCTTTTTTAGACACGTTCTCGACAAAACCCCAACGTTGGTGCGCCGGAAAGCCGGAGGGCTTCAGAGTCCTGGTGAAGCTGTAATTTCCTACCGCCATCCCTTGATCCCGCTGACGGCGGGAAAGGATCTGAAGTCCTCCGGCTTTCCGCGTTGTTTTCAGGGTAAACCACGTGGCAAAATCGATCCCATCCTTCGAATTCACCGATGGGAATATCCTACAAATAGTGGTTTTGCCATTATATTGATCATAATTACGAACCATTAGCAATCCCTTGCCATGTTGTTTATGCAACTACGGGGAAAACTTGATAAGACCCATGGTGGTTTATCCTTTTTGGGGTTGATGTCTCATCGAATATTCATTATGACAATACCCTTAAATCGCCGGTTGCCAGAATCGATCAGCGTAAA
>Ga0316198_10001428_pt1 | contig 14020 bp, 17 predicted proteins | sample OudBieAanoxic_MG_FD_204935 | JGI IMG/M metagenome (GOLD analysis project Ga0316198, IMG submission 204935) | Coastal sediment microbial communities from Oude Bieten Haven, Netherlands - site A anoxic | ecosystem: Environmental > Aquatic > Marine > Coastal > Sediment | place: Netherlands...
CTCGCCGTCCTGGGCGAGCGCGGGCGTCCCCGCCAGGGCCAGGAGCGCGCCGACCATCAGCGCGGCCCGGGCCGAACGATCCTTGACCATCGTCACACTCCTTGGGTCGCCGGTGCCGGCCATCTCGGCCGGATCGGGGGAGAGTACCCCGACCGACTCAAGCTCGGTCAAGATCGGCGATGGCGCGGGCGACGGCCGCACGCAAGGACTCGATGCCTGCCGCCGGCACCGGCTGCTCCACGTCGGCCGGCGGCGACTCCACGCCCAGGCCCACGAAGCGCCCGCTGAGCGGCTCGTCGCGCAGCAGCTGGGCCATGGCCACGACCTCGTCCAGCGGCAGCTCGGGCGTGGAGGTGGCCTCGATCGGTGTCTCGCGCCCGCTCATCTCGATCAGCGGCACCTCCACGACCCGGCCGGCCGGCCCGAGCACCGTATCGGCGATGACCGCGTGCGCGCCCGCGGCCAGGTCGCGCAGCCACTCCGGGCGCAGCGGCCCGACCAGCCTGACCTCGGCGCGTGCGAGGGCTTCGGGTGGTAGCGCGCGACAGGCCGTGATGGACGCGCTGTCGTGCTCGGCATGGGCGGGGTCGCCGCAGGCGAAGACGATGATCGACCGCTGCTCGCCCGTGAGGTACGAGGGAACGTCGTCGGCCAGCGACACGATCCGGTCTCTACCAGGGCGTTCGTTCTTCGGAGCCGTAGACGTCCAGCAGCTGCTGGCGCGTGGCCCCCAGCCGGCGGGCCAGGGCCTCGGCCAGGCGGGGATAGACGCCGGCGCTCAACACGCAGTCCTCCTTCAGCGTCGCACGCAACGGCACGGCCTCGATGGCGATGACCTTGACCGGCTCGAGGCTGACCACGGTGGCCGTGGCCTTGTAGGGCGGGATGAGCGCGGACCAGCCGAAGACGTCGCCCGGCTCGGCGCTCATGAGCGTGACCGACCCGCGGCCGGCCACGTGCTCGGTGAGGGCGATGCGGCCGTCGACGAGGATGCTCAACTCCTTGGTCTCATCGCCTTCGCGCAGCAGGCGTGCGCGCGCGGGTGTCTCGTACTCGCGAGCCATGGTCGCGAGCCGCTCGATCGAAGCCTCCGGCATGTCGGCACCGAACCAGGTCGCCCGGATGCCGTCCGCGAGGGCGGCAGGGTCACTCATGGCGCCCACCCTAGCGGACGAGGCAAGGGCTCACAGGGCCGGCCGACCCACGGCCTTGGGGCCGCTGGACCCGGACCGTCCGGGCCGTTGGCCATCGGCAGCGATTGCGCTCCGGGCGCATCATTGGGCCATGCATAAGGCAGGTGCTGTCGGTAGCGCGATCGGCAAGGTGATCGCGGACTGGCCCAAGACCGGTACGGGTGGCCAGCTCGAGCTGGAGATACGGGACGCCACCCGTGCCGACGCCGACACGGTCGCGCTCGATGCCGCCTACTACCTGGTGGAACACGGCCACAGCACCACCACGTTCACGCTCACGACCAACGACATCCACTGCACACGCTGTGGCGAGCTGGCGGTCAAGTCCTCTCCAGCCGACCCGCGGTGCGATCACTGTGGCGCCCCCCTGCCCCAGGTCCCTGGCCCGGCGGTGGTGTGCCGGGAGGTAGCTTCATGTGTCTGATGATGCCTGGCCGCGTAGTCGCGGTCGACGGCGCGACCTGCGAGGTCGAGAACAGCGGCCGGATCGACAGGGCCTCGCTGATGCTGGAGCCCGATCTGGCGGTCGGCGACTGGGTACTGGTCAACAGCGGCACGGTCGTGCGCAAGCTGGATGAGGACCAGGCGGAGGAGATGAGCCGCGCATTCAGCGTCCTCATGGGGGTGCCGGACGAGGCCGCCGCTGCCGAAGCTGCCGACTGATCCCGCAGCCTCTCCCATGTCCCTGACGCTCCCCCCATCCGAATCTGCCGACCGCGCCCGCTCGACACCAACCGGACCGGTGCTCTTCGCGCGCTACGCCTTCGGCCCCAACCGCCTGGGCCTGTGCGGTCCCGAGGACTGGCGCTCACTGCTGGAGCTCGGCGCGGCCGGGCTGGGTTCGGCCCAGGACGACGGACCCTCACAGAAGCAGGCCCTCGAGATCGACCGCGGGCTGCGCGACCTGGCCGCGGGCTTCGAGGGCGCCTACCCCTACCTCGAGCTGATCGCCGCGGCCCAGGGCATCGAGGACCCGCTCGACCTGCGCGTGGTGGACGCCTACTGGATCGGCAACAGCCTCTCCGACCACGTCGACCCGGTGCTCATGACGAAGTCGATCGACGCGCGCTTCCGCACCCAGGTGCATGCCGACACCTGGAAGTGGCTGCAGGGCAAGCCGGAGGCGGGAGCCCGGCCCACGCACGCCTTCCACGTCTTCGACGTCTTCCCCATGGTCGGCACGCAGCGTCGCGGCTCGGTGGCCGATGCGGTCGGACTCATGGATACCTGCCGCATCCGCTGGGGTCGCGTGCAGGAGGTCACCGGCGACTCGCTGGTGGTCAACGCGGTACCGCTCGGCCTGGTGGAGGGCAAGCTGGCGCTGGTGGAGCCGAAGGTGCAGACCGTCCGCCGCTGGCTGGACGGCTCGGGCTTCGTGCGCGACGTGGAGCCGGGTGACGTCGTCTCGCTGCACTGGGACTGGGCCTGCGAGGTGTTGAGCGCGGTGCGCCTGGAGGCGCTGCAGCGGCGCACGCTGCACCAGCTGGAGCTGGCCAACCAGACCATCTAGGACGCGCGCCAGACACGTTACGAGCCCGCCCGGAGGAGGACCGGACGGGCTCCGCTTGAGCGGCGGCCACAGCAGAAGGCCGCCTGAAGTCGTTTCGATCGCTAGAGCGCTGTCGCCTCCTTGTGACGCGTGGCCCCGAGGACCACGAAGACTAGACCGGCTGACGACGCCAGCAGTGCGGGGAGCGCCTGCTCCGACACCGCCGCGGCGATGCCCATGCCGATCACGATCAGGCCGCCCATCACGAGGGCGTACCCAGGGGCGTGGTGCAGTCGCTCATCGCCCATGCGTACGGCACGGAACTCGATGAGCGCGACCGCCACGAGGAGAGCGACGATCGACACCATGAAGACCCAGGACATGAGACCCGAACCTCCCACTTCAGTTGTGCGCACAGGATGACAACGTTTACATCGATTGTCCAAGGGCCGAATGGACGAGTTTCGACGCCAGTCGTCCTATCCCCCGACGGAGCCGATCGGCCGGTGTTCGCAGCCATCGAACGGATGTGAGGTCGGGGACACTTCGACCGGAGGGACCCCGCCGCGACCCCGCCATGCAGCGGGCCGTACAGCGGGCCGACATGCCAACTGGGGCATCGGCCAAGCCCGCCGGGGCATGGAGATCGCCGGGCGGCCGCGTGATGACCCCGCCCGGCCGACGGAACCCTCGCGTGGGCGCCGGCTGACTGCAATGGCTGCGAAGAGCCGCCCAGCTGATGGCTCGCTAGGTCGCAGTGGCCACGGCGGTCTCAGCGCGCTGGCCGGAGCGGTAGATGAGCAGGCCGGCCACGAGACAGACGGCGAGCCCGAACACGAAGAACCAGAAGGGCAGGCCGATGCCGATCTCGAAGAGGTTGCCCGCCGCCAGCGAGGCCACCACCAGCGCCAGCGTGGTCGTGGCGCCGAAGAAGCCCTGCGTGGTGGAGGCGCGCCCCGGCGGCGTGCCCTGCGCCAGCATGGCGTAGAGCGCCGGTCCCATGGCCGCCGTCGCCGCGGCCTCGAAGGGCACTATCAGTGTGGGCACGATGAAGTTGGTGGCGGTGGCATAGGCGACGCCGCTGAAGAGGATGACCACGCCGCTGGCGATGACCATGCCCACCGGGCCCCGGCGGTCCACGACCCGGCCCGCGATCGGCCCCACGATCATCTCGGGGATGCCGAAGATGACGAAGGTCAGGCTGACCCAGGCCACCGAGGCACCGAGCGCGATGAGGTAGATGGACCACACCACCTCGTACGTACCGAAGGTGAGATGGAGCCCGAAGGCCAGCACCAGCGCGGCGACGACGGTGCGGTTGAACACGGCCCGGACCGGGGCCTGCGGCTGCGCCGCGCGGTCGTCGGCCGGGACGATGGCCACCTCCGAGGCGCTGTAGGGGTCGCCCGCCGGGATGGGCTTGGCCTCGGGATCGTGCTCGAACTCGGGCGACTCGACCGCGTGCGGGTTGGGATCGAGGTAGCGCCAGAGCACGAAGACCCCGACCAGCGAGAGCGCACTGGTGAAGACGAAGGGGAAACCGAAGCCGCCGAAGATGGTGGCGCCGATACCGCCGATGGCCGGGCCGATGACGAAGCCCGCGATCTGGAAGGCACCGTAGAAGCCGAATGCCTCGCCTCGCTCGTCCTCCTCGGTGGCGTCGACGATCATGCCCCGCGCGGCGGGGTCGTAGGCCGCGGTCGAGACGCCGGCCAGGAAGCGCAGCACGACGAAGGCGGCGAAGGTGGTGAAGAAGAGCGGCAGCACGCTCACCATCGAGAGCGCCACCAGGCCCGCGACCATCTGCGGCTTGCGCGAGTGGCGGTCGGCCCACCAGCCGAAGATGGGCTCGAAGATGAGCTTGGCGACGGCCCAGGAAGCGACGATGATGCCCAGACCGGAGGCATCGATGCCGAACTCCTGGATGTACAGCGGCAGCACCGGCAGCAGCGCCCCGAAGCCGACGGTCACGATCATCTGTACCGTGAACACGGGCAGCAGCGGGCGCCAGCGTCGGAGCCATGCGGAGATACGCGCCTGCCAGTCGGCACGGGAGGTGGGCATCGGCCCGAGCCTACTCCCCTAGGCGGCGCGGACCGAGGGCAAGGTGCGGTAGAGCAGCAGGCCGATGGTCATCGAGACGGCGATGCCCACGACGAAGAAGACGAAGGGCAGGCTCTTGTCGATCTCGAAGAGCGCACCGGCCGCGACCGAGGCGATGATGAGCGCCAGCGTGCTCGTGGCCCCGAAGAGCCCCTGCGTGGTGGAGGCCCGCCCGGGCGGCGTGCCGCGGCCGAGGATGCTGTAGAGCGCGGGCATCATCGCCGCCGTCGCCGCCGCCTCCACAGGGGCCACGAACGAGGAGAACAGGTACGAGTTGGAGAGCGCGTAGATGGTGCCCGTGGTCATGATGACCAGTCCCGTGATGATGATGGGGCGCAGCGGTCCGGCACGGTCGACGTAGCGGCCGGCGAACGGCGCCACGATCATCTCCGGCACCGAGAAGAGCACGAAGCTCACGCCGACCCAGGCCACCGTGGCCCCCAGCGCCACGAGGTACAGCGCCCACACCACCTCGTAGGTGCCGAAGGTGAGGTGCAGGCCGAAGGTCAGCACCAGCGCGGTGATGACGGTGCGGTTGAAGACCGCGCGCACCGGGGCGCGTTCGGTCGGCGCGTCGTCGGTGGGCACGACCGCGGTCTCCGAGGCGGTGAAGGGCTCGCCTGCCGGACGCGGCGGGGCTGCGGCGGGCTGGCGGTCGGTCGGCCGGGCCCGGTCGTCCGCGATGCGAGGGTTCGGCTCCAGGCGCCGCGCCAGCACGATGGCGCCAACCACCGACAGCAGGGCGGTGATGACGAAGGGGAAGGCGTAGCCGTCGAAGACCGCTGCGCCGATGCCGCCGATGGCCGGGCCGACGGCGAAGCCACCGATCTGGAAGGCGGCGTAGACCCCGAAGGCCTCGCCCCGCTCGCCTTCGTGCGTGGCGTCGGTGATCATGCCGCGCGCGGCCGGGTCGTAGGCGGCCGTGGCGGCGCCGGCCAGGAAGCGCAGGATGAAGAGGGCCCAGAAGCCGGTGAAGACCAGCGGCAGCACACTCACCACGGCCAGCACGAGCAGGCCCGCCACCATCTGCGGCTTGCGCGAGCGGCGATCGGCCCACCACCCGAAGACCGGCTCGAAGATGAGCTTGGCGATGGGCCAGGCCGCGATGATGATGCCCAGCTGCGACGGGTCGATGCCCTGGTCGCGGATGAACAGCGGCAGCACCGGCAGCAACGCGCCGAAACCGATGAGCACGATGAACTCGGCCCCGAAGACCGGCAGCAGCGGTTGCCAGCGCCGGAGCCACGAGGCGAAGCGCGCTCGGCCATCGGTCGGTGGGATGGGCATCTGGCCGAGCGTAGCGCGTGGCACAGGCCGCGCCACGCTAGGTGGCGCGAAGATCGCCTACCATCTGATCCGTGACCGAGATCATGGGCAAGGAAGCCCTGGTGAAGGCAGATGACGGGACCGTCGTCGACCCGCGGGACCGCGAGGCTTGGCGTGACTGGGTGTCCGCCACCAAGGCCCGCAACTGGCTGAACGACGACCCCCTCCTCGACTGGCTCGACCGCTACGGCGAGGCGGCCGGCTTCGCTCGTGACGATGCCGCCGAGGGCTACGAGCCGCGCACCAGCTTCCGCCACTTCGTCTTCGGCCAGGGCGATGCCTTCGAGGCCGGGGTCATCGACCTGCTGCGCGACGAGACGCAGGTCGTGGAGATCGCCCGGGACTGGGAGGACAGTCGCTCGCTGGAGGCCGCGGAGCGAACCGTGGAGGCCATGCGCGACGGGGTGCCGGTAATCGCCCAGGGCGTGCTGCGCGATCCACAGCACCGGACCTACGGCATGGCCGACCTCATCGTGCGCTCGGACGTGCTGGCCGGGCTGTTCCCGGAGGACGTCTCGCCCGCGGAGGCGATGATGGCCGCGCCGGGCATCGACTGGAATGACCGCCACTACCGCGTCATCGACATCAAGTACCGCAAGCTCGAGCTGGTCAGGGACGGCTCGATGGGCAGCTCGGGCAAGTCGCTGGCCTATCAGTCGCAGGTGTGGGTCTACACCACCGCGCTCGGGCGCATCCAGGGCTACGAGCCGCCCCACGGCTACCTGTTGGGGCGCAACTGGAAGCAAGGTAAGGACGGCCGCGGGGACGGGTGCTTCGAGCGCATCGGACGCGTGCCCATGGACAACACCTTCGACAAGTTCGACGGCGCCTCGCTCCGGGACCTGACGCTGCGGGCCCACCGCTGGATCCGCCAGCTGCGCCACGAGGGCGCAGAGTGGGCAGTGCTGCCGGTGCCGACGCGGCCGGAGCTGTACCCGCACATGCGCCGCGACCAGGATGATCCGTGGCACGAGGCCAAGACGCAGATCGCGCGCGAACTGGAGGAGCTGACGCTGCTGCCGGGCGTGAACCCGGGTGTGCGCCGAGATGCGCACGAGCGCAGGCTGATGCGCTGGTCGGACTCGGGCGTCTCGGCTCGCTCGCTGCGGCTGGATGGCGTGGCGGGCCGGCTGTGCGACGCGGTGCTGGAGGCCAATCGGGCCGACGAGCCGGTAGTGCTGCCGGAGCGCCTGGAGCTAGAGAACGACGGCTGGCTGCGGCCGGCAGCGCTGGAGCTGTTCGTCGACTTCGAGACCGTCTCGAACATGGCCGACGATTTCAGCCGGCTGCCGTTGGAGGGCGGGCAGCCGCTCATCTTCCAGATCGGCTGCGGCTGGCTGGAAGGTGGCGAGTGGCGCTTCGACCAGTGGACCGTGGACCGGCTCGATGAGCGGTCTGAGGCGGCCATCATCGACGCCTGGGTGGCGCGCATGGAGGAGCTCTGCCGGGAGCGCGTGATCACGTTGAAGGAGGCGCGCATCTACCACTGGAGCCCGGCCGAGACGTCGACGCTGACCAGCGCCTACAACAGCGCACGCGAGCGGCACTCCGGCAACGATTGGCCGCTGCTGCCTTGGTTCGACCTGCTCAACGAGGTCGTCAAGGCCGCGCCGATGACGGTGACGGGGGCGTTCAACTTCGGCTTGAAGGCCATCGCCAAGGCGATGCACGCGCAAGGCTTGATCGAGACGTCCTGGGGCGACGGGCCCACCGACGGCATGGGCGCCATGGTGGCCGCCTGGCGCGTCGATGAGACGGTGTCCAAGAACGGCGGGAAGCTGCTGGACGATCAACTCATGCGCGAGGTCGCCGACTACAACCGCGTCGACTGCCAGGTCATGGCCGAGATCCTGGAGTGGCTGCGGCAGCGGGAGCTCAACGCTTGATCGTTTCGGCAGGAGCGCATAGGATGCAGGTGTGCCCGTGAACACCCCACCCCGCAGACCCAGAGTCGTAGAGCTCTTCGCTGGCGTCGGCGGCTTTCGCATCGGCCTGGAGCGGTCCGGATGGCAAACGGTGTGGGCGAACCAGTGGGAGCCGAGCACGAAGACCCAGCACGCTTTCGATTGCTACATCGAGCGGTTCGGCACCGATGGTGCGGTGTGCGAAGACATCCACGAGGTGATGAACCAGGCTGAGGCCGGCCAGCGGGTGATCCCCGACCACGAGCTGCTGGTGGGCGGCTTCCCTTGCCAGGACTACTCGGTCGCGAAGACGCTCAACCAGGCCAGCGGCATCGTGGGCAAGAAGGGCGTCCTGTGGTGGGAGATCTACCGCCTGTTGATGATGAAGCGACCCCCCTACCTGTTCCTCGAGAACGTCGACCGTCTGCTGAAGTCGCCGACGAACCAGCGCGGTCGGGACTTCGGCGTGATGCTTGCGACCCTTGCCAATCTCGGCTACGAGGTCGAGTGGCGCGTGGTCAATGCAGCTGACTACGGCTTCCCCCAGAAGCGTCGGCGGGTGCTGCTCATCGGTCGTCTCGCGGGCGCCGGCAGGCAAGACCCCAACGACGCCGTCTACGGCGGACCACTCGCGCGAGCGCTGCCGGTCGGCCAGGGCCCGGTCCTGTCGTCGTCGCCGTCCTTCACCATCGGCGGCACCCCGGCCGATGTGTCCGAGTCCTTCGGGGCCACCAAGGGTGTATCACCGTTCAGGAACGCCGGCTACATGTCACAGCGTCGCGTCTGGACGCTCGACCTTGACCCCGCCTGGGACGGCCCGTTCGTCACGCTCGGCGATGTGCTCGAACCGAGCGCGGACGTCCCGCAGCCGTACTTCGTCTCGGGATCGGAGCTCGCCCGATGGAAGTACCTGAAGGGCGCGAAGCGCGAGCAGCGCTTCCACAAGGGCTCGGGCACGCCCTACTTCTACGTCGAGGGACCGATTCCCTACCCTGACCGGACCGACTGGCCGGCTCGGACGATCCTGACCGGGGAAGGTGGTCGGACGCCGTCGAGATTCAAACACCTCGTCCAAGTCGACGATGGCCGCTACCGCCGGCTCACCTCCCGCGAGCTCGAGAGGCTCAATGGCTTCCCCGACGACTGGACCGACACCGGGATGCCCGAAGGTCGTCGCGCGTTCATGATGGGCAACGCTCTGGTCGTCGGCCTCGTCGAGCGCGTCGGAGCAGAGCTCAGCAGGGACATCGAAGGGGCCGCCCAGCGTGCCCTCGTGCGGGACGCCTCCTAGAAGCCCATCACCTCGTCGAACGAATGACAAGCCTCTCCGTTCGACTCCACGAGGGCCTGCATCTCGTGGTAGCGATTGCGGATGCGGCTCCAGTCGTTCACGTCGAGACCAACGATGGCAGTCGGCAACTGCACCCCTGCACGCATGTACGGCAGTAGCGAGACCGCCTGTTCGAAGCGCGCCTGACCCTGGTCGAAGAGTCGAGCCAGGCTGTCGGTAGCGACGACGATGACCCCCACCTTCGCGGCGCCAGTGGTCCCCGCGATGTGGAACTTGAAGAGGTCGCGATAGAAGCTCGCGACATTCCCGAACTCGACCTCGACGAAGACGCCCGACCTCTCGAAGTCGCCGCGCAGTCGCGTGTCGATCGGGTTGCCCTCTCGATCGATGAGGATGTAGGGCTCAGGGTTCCAGCCGAGCCGGGACAGGGTGTCGCGGATGCGCGAGTTCATCGCCGCCTGGTCGACCGGCATGATCGCGCTCGCGCGACGGCCCGCGACCGTCCGACTCTGTCGTTTCGGACTCTTGGGCCTGCCTGTGCTGGTGTAGGGACCGGGTGGTCGTAGTGGCGGGTCGAGAGTGCCGAGCACATCCAGCAGCTGCTCCCACTCTGCTCGGAACTGACCCTGCAGCACGGTCTCGGCGTACTGGTGGCTCGCGACGCGGGTGCGCATGGTCGACAGTATGCGTCGGGTGTATGGCCGATACTTCGTCCGTGCCACGTCAGCAACTCCCGAACCCGCCCGCATCCTCGCCGGCGGTGCGCTCCGTGATGAAGGCCAACCGGGCACGCGACACCAAGCCCGAGCGAACGCTTCGATCGGCTCTTCGTGAGGCGGGCCATCCCGGCTACAGGCTCAACTGGAAACTCGCTCCCGGCCGGCCGGACATCTCGTACCCGGGTCGAAGGGTGGCCGTCTTCGTGCACGGCTGCTACTGGCACCACTGCCCCAGGTGCTATCCCGATCTGCCCAAGTCCAATCCTGAGTTCTGGGCCCGCAAGTTCGAGCTCAATCGGGAACGCGACGCGCGCAAACGACGCCAACTGGAAGAGGCCGACTGGACGGTCTACGAGATCTGGGAGTGCGACATCCGCGACCGCCTCCACGGCGTCATCGCGGAGATCTCCACGACGCTGGCTGGGCGCACCTAACCGGCTTCAGGCCTCCGACGCGCTCGTTCGACGGCCACCGTCAGCAGCCCCACGCCCACGCACATCGCCGGCACCAGCAGCCAGGCAGAGGTGATGTCACTCACGTCAGCGACCACCCCCAGCAACAGCGGAGCCACCAGGATGGCCAACCCCGCCGCCAGCACCAGTCGAGCCGAGGCCGCAGCCGCGGCTTCTGGCGCCGCCGCCAGCGTGATGGCCGCGCACGGCGGATAGAGGATCCCGACCCCGAGGCCGGCCACCGCCATGGCCGCTGCGCTCACCGCCCACGACTCGGACACCCACACGAACAGCACCGCCGCGAACGTGAGCAGCAGCCCGCCGCGGATGATGACCATCGGCGCCAGCCGGCTCGTGACCTCGGCCGACATCACCGCGCGGCCGGCGATCATGCCCGCGATGAAGGCGGAGATGGTCAGCGTCGCATCGGCCAGGGAGGCGCCCGTCCGCGCCGCCACCAGCGTGCCGCCCCACACGACCACGAAGAACTCGAGCCCGATGACCGACACCGTCAGGAACCACGGCAGCCAGTAGGCCCGCGGCAGCCGCTCCAGCTCGACGTGGACCGCCGGCCCCGGACCGTCGGAGCGTGACCACACGAAGAGCACGCCCAGCAGCAGCAGCACCGGCACGACCACGAACTGCCAGTCGAGCCCGACGGCCGCACCGACCGCGATGGCCACCGGCGCCATCAGCTGCGAGGCCTTGGCCACGAAGGCCGCCCGCGTCAGCCGCAGCCGCGCGGTCGGACCCCCGCCGGCCCCGAGCCGCCGGTTGACGTGTCCGAACATCGTGCCTGCGCCGAGCCCGACGCCCAGCGACGCCGCCAGCGTCACGACCAGCGAGGGCGCCAGCGCGAGCAACAGCAGCGCCGCGGCCAGGAGGCCCATGGCCAGCAGGTGCACCCGCCGCAGGCCGCCGAAGAGGTCGAACCGCTCCCCCGCCAGCCCGGCCGCGATCATGCCCACGGCCATGGCCGACGAGTGCGATCCCGCCTGTGTCTCCGACAAGGTGAGGGTCGCGGCGATGAACGCGGTCGAGGCCCCGACCACGTAGAAGCTGTAGCTGATCGCCGCCTGGTCGACGTAGGCACGTCGAACCTCGGTCGCCGGCGCAGGGGTGGACGTCACGACCTCAGCGTAGGGCTCGTGCACATCGCGCCGCAGGGCCACAAGGCCCCGATAAGGCCGCCTGCAGCCCCGGCCAAGGGATGCTCGCCATCGTGGTCCCATGACGACACCGGAAGAGCCCCTGGTCACCACCGCCACGGTCGAGGAGGTCCTGAGCGCCGTCGAAGCGACTGACCTCGATGCCCCCTGGGAGCACGTGGCGCCGAAGCTCCGACTGGCCCTCCCCCGCCGGCGCGCCCTGCCGGTGGACATCGAGGACCTGCCCCAACGAGAGTACTCACCGGGCATCCGGGCGGTGCTCGGCCTGGATATCGGTCCGGCCTTGCTCTTCGTTGCACGCGAACAGCTCCAGGGCTGGGGCGTGACTGCCGCTGAGGCCTTCGAGCAGGCCCTCGACAACGTCCGGACCGCCGTGGCCGAGCGCAAGCACTTCGCCCTCGTCCATGAGCGCCTCGCGGACGTGCCCACGTTGGCCTTCCAGTCGCGCGAGGGCTGGGCTTCCTCGCTCCTGCTCCTGCCCCACGAGCTGGCCCGCGTCCTCGGTGAGCGCAACGGCCTGATCCTCGCGCCCATGCGTGACCTGGTCATCTGCCTGCCGCTCGACGTGGAGCGTGAGTTCGCTCAGTGGCTGCTCGACGAGTTCGCGGAGGTCGACATGAACGCGCTCGACCTGCCGCCTTTCGCCCTCGTCGACGGCCACCTCACCCGCGCCGTGGGTGTGCCGTCCGCCCTTCGGAGGACCGCTCCGGTGAACTAGCCGCCGTATAGCATCGATGCTATATTCGAAGACGTCGGCATGACCCGACACCAGCACTTCGACGTCCGGGTCGCGCCCGGCGTCCTGGAAGCGGTTTCGCTGATGCCATGGAGCGACTCCGCCGCGAGGGTACCCGCGCGCACGGAGCAAAGAAGCTCAAGGATCTGGACCTGTGGGAGATACGGGCCCATGACTGGCGAGCGTTCTTCGTACCCCTGTCACGGGGCAACCGCATCGCGGTCGGAGCGATCCTCACGAAGAGGTCGCAGCGCATCCGCATGCGCAAGTTGAAGCACATCGAACGAGTCGTTCACCACTGGAGCGACGAGGTGGAGGCGAGCAGATGAAGTGGGAGGACATCCGAAGGGAGTGGTTCGCCGACCCGGAGTTCCGGGCAGCATTCGACGAGGAGTACCCGTACCACGACCTGTCGCTTGAGATCGGCGGCTTGCGCGCCGACATGGACCTGACGCAGACGGAGTTCGGCCAGCTGATCGGGGTGCCGCAGTCGACCATCGCCCGTCTCGAGTCGGGTCAGCAGAACCCGAGTGTCGGCACCCTCAAGCGCATCGCCGAGGCCACAGGCACCGAGCTGGTCATCGAGTTGCGCCGGCCCAAGCGCAAGCGGCGGGCCAAGTCCCGCGAAGGTGGGGCATCATCGACACGCGGCGCGCGGCCGGGCAATCCGCTGGCCGCCTCCCCTGCCGAAGACTGACGACGACCAACGAGAGGAGTCGCCGATGAACCACGACGAAGCCGTTCGACTGGCGGTCTACCGAGGCTACGTGGCCGACGGCCGACCGCCGAGCGTGGAGGAGATGGCGGTCCAGCTGGCACTCTCAGCCGAAGAGGTGCGCGACTCGCTCCACTCCCTCCACATCGCCCGCCACCTCGTGCTGCGCGAGGGCGAGGTCGTGATGGCCCATCCCTTCGCGTCGATCCCCCTCGGCTTCAGCGTCATGGGCACCGACACGCTGTGGTGGGGCGGCTGCGCCTGGGACTCGTTCGCCATCCCGCAGCTCGTGCCGGAGGACCCGGAGGTCCTCGTCGCAACCCAGTGCCCCGGCTGCGGCAAGCCGCTCAGCTGGGTGGTCAACCGCGAGGCCCCGCCGGTCGGCGACGAGGTGGCCCACTTCCTGGTGCCCATGGAGCAGTGCTGGGACGACGTCGTCCACACCTGCAACAACCAGCGTCTCTTCTGCAGCGTCGAGTGCGTCCAGCGCTGGACGGAGTCGAGCGACGTGCAGCCCGGCTACGTCATGGACCTGGCCACGCTCTGGCGGCTGGCCTCCAACTGGTACGAAGGCCGGCTGGAGCAGGGCTACGACCGCCGCGAACCCGTGCACGCGCTCGAGTACTTCCGCTCGGTCGGCCTCTCCGGGCCCTTCTGGGGCCTGGACTGACGTCGCTCCAGAGGGTCAGTAGCAGCGCGCAGCGGGCGCAAGGGGCCTGATTTCGAGGCCGAATCGACCGTTCGCGCGATCGGTCCGGCCGCTACGCTGGGCGCGCCATGACCGACAACGACTGGCTGATGGCGCTGCTCCTCGATGTCCACCGGGGGCTGCCGCGGCAGGGACCAGGCGATGATGCTTCGACGCTGCGCGCGCTGGAGATGTGCTCTGGGCTGCCGATGCGGCCAGACGTGCTCGATGTCGG
>Ga0316198_10001429_pt1 | contig 14010 bp, 12 predicted proteins | sample OudBieAanoxic_MG_FD_204935 | JGI IMG/M metagenome (GOLD analysis project Ga0316198, IMG submission 204935) | Coastal sediment microbial communities from Oude Bieten Haven, Netherlands - site A anoxic | ecosystem: Environmental > Aquatic > Marine > Coastal > Sediment | place: Netherlands...
CGGGAACGTCCTGGTGGAACGGGCGGGAGGCGGCCTGGCGATCCGGTTTACCCGGACTCCGTCCCTTATCGGAGACCTGGAGCACTGGCAGCACGACACGTTCCTCGTCCGCTGGCGCGACAGGGAGCTGAGGGCGGACGCCTTCATCACCTTCGACCTGGCGCCGGACGGCCGGATCCAGGTGGCGCGCATGGTTCCCGCCTCGCCTGCCGTGGACTTCAGCTACGACTTCCAGGACCTCAGGCTGAAGCCGCGATCGGCACGAGACGACTCCCCCTGATTCTTGGGGCCTGGCAGAATTCTCCAGTCTGCATCCGTATCAAGGGACGGGTGCTCAACCAGTCTCGTCGCACCAGTCCCGCGCGTTGGTGAACATCCGGAACCACGGCGACGGCGCCGCCTCCCCATGCATAGCCGCGGCCTGCATTTCGGCCCTCAGGTCCGGTGGGAGCCACGGCCACTGCCATAGCCGGAACGCCCGCTCCGGGTGCGGCATGATCGCCAGGTGCCGACCGTCCGGTGAACAGAGCGCCGCGATTCCTCGCGCCGAGCCGTTCGGATTGAACGGATACCGCTCGGTAGGCAGGCCTTCGTCGTCCGTGAAACGAACGGGGGCGAGCCCCTCGGCCTCGACGCGGTCCAGGATCCCTGAGTCCGGGAAGAACGCCTGGCCCTCTCCGTGCACGCTCCAGATCCCGAGGTTCGCGCCCTCCATCCCGCGCAACAGGATTGACGGGCTCGCTTCGATCCGGGCGGCCACGAAACGTGACTCGAACCTTCCCGATGCGTTCCGGATGAATCTGGGCTGGCGAGTCATCTCGATTCCCCGCCACGGCACCCAGCCGAGCAACGCCGACAGCTGGCAGCCGTTGCATACTCCAAGGGTGAACGTGTCGGCGCGAGCGTAGAATTCGTCGAACTGAGTGGCGATCTCGTCATGGAACCGGATCACGCCCGCCCAGCCCTTCGCCGAGTCCAGCACGTCGGCGTACGAGAATCCACCCACGAACACCGCGCCCCTGAATGCATCCAGCCGGATCCGGCCGGAGAGCAGGTCGGTCATCGTAACGTCCCACGGCTCGAATCCCGCCGCGAAGAACGCGGACGCCATCTCCCGATCGGAATTCGATCCTTCCTCGCGCAGAATCGCGACAGGGTGCTTCGACTCCGTTTCAAGCAGCTCCGCGGCACACGGCGCGTAGTCGAACGGGATGTTGAAATTCAGTCCGGTCCTCGTCCGGAGACCGTCCCGCTCCTCTGCAACAAGAGCCGGATCGGCCTGCCGGGCATCGAGCGCGAAGCTGGTGGACTCCCAGGCGTCCCGCAGCTCCCGGACATCGCCATCGAGGACCTGCTCACCGTCCAACCGGATCTCGATCCTCTGACCCTGCGTGACACGGCCGATCTCCAGACACGGAACGTCCGCTCCCGCGAAATCGGCCAGCACCGATTCGACGTCCGCCGCGTCCACCTCCATCACGAGCCCGAGCTCCTCGGAGAACAGAACCGGGATGGAGTCAGCGAGAGCGAACGGGAGATCGATTTCGATTCCCCGGTTCCCTGCAAACGCCATCTCCAACAGCGTGGTCGCGAGGCCACCGTCGCTCCGGTCGTGTCCCGCCCGGATGACCCCCTCATCCAGTAGCAACTGCACAACGCCGAACGCCCGCTCGAGCACTCCCGGATCCTCCAGGTCGGGCGACTCTTCGCCAACCTGTCCGAAGCATTGGGCCAGCGCGGAACCGCCGAGCCTGTGGCGGCCACCGCCCAGGTCCACGTAGAGCAGACGCCCGCTGCCGGCCAGAGTGAGATCCGGGGTCACTGTCTTCGTGATGTCGGGACTCGTCACATAGGCGCTCACGACGAGCGCTCCCGGCGCCTTCACCGTCTCGTCCCCACCATCCGGGCCCGGCGCGAGAGCCGCCATCGACAGAGAATCTTTGCCTCCGTCGATTGCGATCCCGAGGTCCTCGAGCACCTGCGCCAACGCTACCGCGGCATCGGCGAGCGCCGATCCTTCGCCCGGGAGCTTCGCGGCCCACATCCAGTTGCCCGAGCACTTCACGTCCTCCAGGTGGCTTACCCGGGCCCAGACAAGATTCGTCAGCGCCTCCCCGACGCTCAGGCGCGCCATCGCGGCCGGGTCCAGAAGGCCCTTGATCGGCTGCTCCCCGATCGCCGTCGCGCCGCCCGTGACTCCGAAGTGGCTCTGAGCGATCACCGCGACATCTGCCACGGTCAATTGCAGTGGTCCGGCCGTCTGCTGCCGCGCAACCAGCCCGGTAACGCTTCGATCCACCTTCGTTGTGAGGAACCGCTTCGATCCCACCGACAGCAGACGCAGCACCCGGTCGAGCGCGTCCGGGACCGACAGATCCTCCGGAAGATTGATCGGCTCGAGCACGGGAGCGATCCGGTGCATGTCGAAAGTCTTTCGGGGCATGTCCCCGAGCACGTCCTCCAGCTCGAGGTTGACCGGGGTAGATCCGTCCTGCTCGTCGTGCAGCACGATTCGCCCGTCACCTGTGACCCGACCGACGAGACCGTACGGCACCTTCTCGCGCTCGCACAAGTCGTGGAACAGACCCTCATCTCCCGGACGGAGAAGCAGGGCGTCATTTTCCTGGTACTCTGCTCCCCAGATCTCGAGCACACTCAGGGTATCGTCACCGACGGGAATCGACCTTGCCTCGATCCGAGCCCCGGCCGGCTCGACGATTTCCTTGAGAACGTTGCAGTTCCCTCCCGCCCCCTGATCGTGGATCGAGACGATCGGATTCCGCTCACCGAGCTCGACGCAGGCGCGGAGCACCCGGTTCACCTTCTGCTCCATCTCGGCATCGCCGCGCTGCACGGCGTTGAAGTCGAGCTCCGCTACGTTCTCCCCCTGGACCATGCTGGAGGCGGCACCGCCTCCCATCCCGATCCGATACGCCGGCCCGCCGATCTTCACCACCCACATGCCGGGCTCGGGAGCGTACTTGTCCACGTGCCGGGCGTCGATCTGGCCGATCCCACCGCTGAACATGATCGGCTTCAGCCACTCCCGGCGCTCTCCACCGGGGAGCCTGAGGCCGAACGAGCGCGTGTACCCCTGGATCAGCGGCTCTCCAAACTTGTTCCCATAGTCCGAGGCCCCGTCGGACGCCTCGATCTCGATTTCGAGCGGTGAGGCGAGATTCGACGGATAGGCGAAGGTCGGCTCCTCCCAGGGCAGCTCGTGACCGGGGACATACAGGTTGCCGACGCAGTAAGCCGCCGTGCCGGCGACGACGAGACTTCCCCGTCCCGCGGCGTGCACGTCGCGAATTCGGCCGCCGGCCCCGGTCTCCGCGCCGGGAAACGGCGCCACGCCGCTGGGAAAGTTGTGGGTCTCCGCGGTGAACAGCAGGTGATAGTCCACTTCCGACGCCCGCATCGGCCCCGGTGTTCCCGGCCGGTGAGGAAGCAGCGTCCGAATTCGATATCCCTCGATCGCGCTCGAATTGTCCTTGAACGCGATCACGCTGTTCCGCGAATTCGCATCGAGCGGAGCCTTGAGCATCCTCATCAACGAGTGCGGGAGTTCCTTGCCGTCGACGATCAGCCGTCCCCGGAAGAACCAGTGCCGGGAGTGCTCGCTGTTGGACTGCGCGACGTCGAACAGCTCCACGTCCGTTGGATCACGGCCGATGCGGTCGCGGAACAGGCCCAGGTAGTACTCCAGGTCCCAGTCGTCGAACGCGAGCCCCATGTCGCGGTTTACCCGCTCGAGGGCTTCCATTCCCTGCTCGATCACCGGGATAGTGCGGACGGGCTCCGGCTCGACTCCCGTTTCGAATGTCTGGAGCGGCTCGGGATACGCGCACTCAGTCATTCGATCGTGCACGAGCGACAGAAACGCCGATCGTTCACGGCCTGAAAGCGATTGATCGAGTCCGAGAAGGAATCGCCGGGATCTCTCGATGCGGGTGATCGACTCGAGTCCGCATGCCTGGAGAATCGACACCGCATTCGTGGACCACGCCGTGGTGAACGTCATCCGAGGCCCGACCTCGAGGATCTCCGTCACATCGGAAGAAGACTCGAGAGCCCGCACCGCCAGAAAGCTCTCGCTGGCGAATCCCTCCGGCTCGAAAGTCTCTGACAGAAGCCAGGTAAGAGCTCTCAAGTCCCGTTCGGACAACGGTCCGTACGCCGCCACGTTGAAACAAAACTCGGTTCCGATTCCATGCACCCGGGACCCGCTCACAGCCCGAAACTGGTCCTCGAGCGCGCGGGTCCTGGAGGGCGAGAGGGCCGGAGAGCGATAGAAATGAAGGAGAGCCATTTCGGTCCGATTCTCGGTGGTCTCGGAGTTGTCCGGCCGGACGGCACGCCACCGCTCGGTCACGGCCGGGACGTCGCCGCCAGTATAGCGAGCAACGCGGGACGCGTCACCACCGGGTCCGTTCATGAGTCCGTTGCGGGGCGGCAGAAACAACCGGACGGGTGCCGACGTACTTTCAGCCCGTAATAGGAATCGATCGACTCGGACCAGGAGCATCTTCATGTCACACCGCCCGGCAGACCGCAAACTCGGCGCGCTTCGCGACCGATACCGGAGAGGCAGCCAGATCGCGGCGCTCGCCGTAGCCGTGGTCTTCTGCTCGTGTTCGGCAGATTCGGAACAGTCGGCGGCTGACGGAGCGGACTCTTCAGACCCGGTCGAGGTGGCCGCTCTGGCCGAGGTCTCGATAGACACGGACTTCGGTCTCGTCTGGCTGGAGGTATCGGTCAACGGGAGCGACCCCCTGCCGTTCCTGCTCGACACCGGCTTCGACTACAGCGTAATTGACGCAGGAGTCGCTGCAGCACTCTCCCTGACCGTATCGGACCCCGACACGGTTCCGCAGCCAGGCGGGCCTGTCGAGATCGGACTCGCGGAGGGAGTCACGATCGGACTGCCTGGCAGAGAACTCCGCGACTGGACCCTGAGGGCGATCCCGATCGCGGCCGCAGCCCAGGTCGTGGGGCGCGAATTCGCCGGCATCATTGGCCATGACATCCTTGCCGAACGCGTGTGGCGGATCGACTACGAGGCCGGGACGATGACGGTCTACGATGCATCCACTTTCCTGTCCACGGACGGTGCCGAGATCCCGGTGGAAGTGGTCGCCGCCGAGCCGTTTATCGAGGCGGCGATCGAACAGCCCCATGCGGGAACGATACCCGGGAGGTTCAAGCTCGATACTGGAAGCACCGACGCAGCCGGGTTGAACCTGAATTTCCTCGAAGGCGCCGGCGTTCTCGCGCCGGGCCAGGCCACGATCCCGGTTCCGGGCGTCGCAGTGGGGGGCGAGACGACCGGCATACTCCTCCGGATCGGCGCGTTCCGCATCGGTCCGTACTCGATCTCCTCGCCGGTGATCGGAGCGACTCTGGAGTCCGCCGGATTCGAGAATCGGCCCGATGCCGGGACGATCGGCGCTGCCGTCCTGCGGCAATTCACGCTGACGCTCGATTATCCGCGGAACCGAATCCTGCTCGAGCCGAACAGTGCATACGGTGAGCCCGCCGGAGAAGATCTGAGCGGCCTGTGGGCGGTAGCGCATGGAGAAGACTTCTCGGCGGCCACGGCCAGGTTCGTCGTTCCCGACTCGCCGGCGGCCCGGGCAGGCGTGCAGGTGAGCGACCTCATCCTGGCCGTCGACGGGGTGCCCGTGGCGGAGCTCAGGCTGTCGGGCGTTTTCGATCTGCTGCGCACGGGCGCCGGATCGACGCGGGTGCTGCGGATCGATCGTGGCGGTGTAATCCTCGAGATCCCGGTTCGACTCGAGCCGCTTCTCTGATTCCAAGCGACATGCCGTGTCGAGCGTCAGAGGTGGCGTGTAGGTTGGTCGGGGTCCAGACCGCTCGACTCGAACCTCATGGTTGGCACCGAATACGACATGAATGAAACCACGATTCTCGTCCTGGCCGTAGCGCTCGCGCTGTTGCTGGGCGTGCTGATTGGACTCGGGATCTGGCTGCGCGCCCGGTCGTCCTGGGAGCGGATCGACCGGTCACTCCGCGACTCTCACGAACATGAGACCAGGTCCCTGCGCGAGGAACTGGCCGGCCTGCGCCAGGCTCGGGAAGCCGATGCGGAGAAGCTCGAGTGGAGCGCGCAGGCGGAGGAGCGGCTCCGCGAGGCGTTCACCGCCCTGGCCGGAGAATCGCTTCGGAAGAACGCCGACAGCTACAGCATTCGGGCGAAGGAAGACCTGAAGGGCGTTCTCACTCCGTTCCAGGAAAAGCTTGTCAGCCTCGATGGGCACGTGCGTGAGCTCGAGCAGAAGCGAGAAGGGGCATACGAGTCTCTCAACACGCAGATCAAGGACCTGAAGGAGACACACCGCCAGCTTCACGAGAGCACGACGAACCTCCGTTCCGCACTCAAGTCTCCCACCGCCCGGGGTCGCTGGGGCGAGGTCCAACTGCGGCGGGTGGTCGAGATGGCTGGCATGGAGCGGCACGTCGACTTTGACGAGCAGGCGACCGACGGGGCCGATGGCCGGCCGGACATGATCGCTCATCTGCCGGGCGGCGGTGTGCTGCCGATCGACGCCAAGGTACCGCTGACAGCGTATCTCTCAGCCATGGAAACGGAGGACGATGACCAGCGTCGTCGTCACCTGACGGCGCATGCCCAGGCGCTCAAGGCGCGTGTCCGTGAGCTCAGCCTGAAAGCGTACTGGGATCAGTTCGAGGCCACTCCCGGATTCGTCGTGATGTTCGTTCCGAATGAATCCTGTCTCGGCGCCGCGTTCCAGGAGGACGCAGACCTGTTCGAGTATGCCACCGAGAAGAAGGTGCTCGTGTGCTCGCCGGTAAACCTGTATGCACTGCTCAAGGCGGTAGCCTTCGGGTGGCAGCAACAGGAGATGACCGACAACGCCCGCGAGATCGTGGCACAGGGACAGGACCTGTATGGCAGGCTCGGCAAATTCGTTAGCTTATATAGCGATATCGGCAAGAACCTCGAGCGTTCTGTGAACGCGTTCAACAAGGCCACGGGCTCGCTGGACAGCCGGCTTGTGCCGGCCATGCGACGTTTTCGTGAGCTCGGCGTCGGCACGGACGGAATCGAAGAGCCGGCGGCGCTGGATGTGACGACTCGCCAACCTACGCTGCTCGAAGGAACCGAGGACCCGGAGTAGCCGACGGCCGTCCTCCCTTCCGCAAGGAGTTCACCCATGCTCGGACAACTCGCGGCATTCTTCGCGATCTTCTGCGCGTTTGTTCTCCTGCCGGCGGTGGTTCTCGGCTGGTCCGTCGCCACGAAGTGGTTGGATCTACAGCAGGAAATGCTCCAGTTGGAACGTGAAAAAGTTCGCCTCCTGGCCCAGCAAGCCGAGATCAAATCGACGAATACGGACATCGCATCGGCCCGTGTCATGGATCCGCCTGACTCCTCCACGCTCTCCGAAGACGCGTGATTCCGGAGCCGGTTCGGATCGCCCTGGATGCGATGCGGGCGAATCCCCTCCGAACTTTCCTTTCGACCCTCGGCGTAATGATCGGAGTCGCTGCGCTGGTGGCGATCCTCGCCCTGAGCGATGGGCTGGAGCGCTACTCGCGAGAACAGATCGAGCAGACGACTGATCTGCAGACGATAATCCTGGCGTCGAAGTCGGTCGATGTCGTCGATGGAGTCGCCATCCGGCGCAACGACCCCGTTGAGTTTTCCGAGGAGGACGCACGGGAACTGGCCCGGGCGCTCGGACCGATCGGCGCCCGGACGACCGTGTTTGCCACCGGGTCGGGGTGGGCGACTGTCCCGGAGGATACCGCGCAGCACGCCACACTGGCCACGGCCACAATGCCTGCCGCAGAGGCAATGCTTCCCAGGCCGCTTGCCGCCGGACGATTCCTGGTCGCGGCTGACGTATCGGGCGACTCGTCCGTTGCTGTCGTGTCTGCCGCCCTGGCCGAAGCCCTGGATCACGACGCGGACACGGCCGACCGTATCGGCAGCCAGTTTCTCTGGAACGACACGACCTGGCGGATCGTCGGGGTAACGGCGGATCATCCCGGTGACCGGATGAACCGGGCCTGGATTCCGTTCACCCCGAGGAATGTCCGCCTTCTGGACCCGGGTGGACGCAGACCCGCCTCCCTGGGGATCCGAGCGGAAAGTGTCGAATCACTGCCTGAAGCCACGGCCGCGATCGAGCATTGGCTCGAGGGTCGAATCGGAACATCGTGGAATGAGAAGGTGAACCTGGCGAGCAACAGGCAGCGAATCGACCAGGTTCGGCAGGCGATGCTCGTGTTCAAGCTCGTGCTCGGAGCGATCGCCGGGATCTCCCTGCTGGTCGGCGGCATCGGGATCATGAACGTTCTTCTGGCCTCCGTGAGTGAGCGCACTCGTGAGATCGGTATGAGGAAGGCCGCCGGAGCCAGGGCCCGCGACATCAGCCTACAGTTTCTCATCGAGTCGCTAGCCATTTCGGGCTTCGGGAGCCTGCTCGGAATCCTGCTCGGGATGGCCGGAGCGAGTGCCGTGGCGGCGGTCGTCCGCAGGCTGACTGAAGCCCCGGTTCATGCGGCTTTCACATGGGAGTCGGTCGCGTTCGCCGCAGGGGCCGCGCTCCTCGTCGGACTCGGGTTCGGAACCTGGCCGGCACGTCGGGCCGCCCGTCTGTCGCCGATCGAAGCGCTGCGACACGAATAGGGCATCCACCGGACCCGGGCGCCCTTCCCTCCTCCGTCTCAGGGTTCTACCGTACGGGTTGGACGAGTCCGAACCCGAACACCGGAGAATCTGAAAGTGCTGAATCATCCACAGGCTCTCATCCCCGCAGTGCTTCTCGTCGCGACGGCCGGCGTGTTCTCGGCTGCGGCCCCTGCACGCGCGCAAACCTCCGACGTATCGGGTCTGCGCGCCGACATGATCGCCGACGTCTCTACAATGGAGAGCAAGTTCGTCGGTCTCGCGGAGGCGATGCCCGCTTCAGCGTACGACTGGAGCCCGATGGAGGGCGTCCGTTCCGCGGGAGAGGTATTCTGTCACATGGCGGGAGCGAATTTCGGCATTCCTCGCTTCTTCGGCGTCGATGCCCCGGCCGAGGCGGCAGCACTCGAATCGAAGTGCGATACCGACGATCTCGCCGCGCTGAAGGACGGTGCGGTCGAATCGCTGCGCGAGTCGTTCGTTTTTGCCAAACAGGCGATCGCTGCCGTGCCGGACGCGAGCCTCGACGACGCAACGAAGCTGTTCGGCCGGGACACCACGAAGCGAGCCGCGATGCTCCTGTACGTGACACATATGCACGAGCATCTGGGCCAGTCTGTGGCGTACGCCCGATCCAACGGAGTGGTGCCGCCGTGGAGTGCGGGGAGCTGACGACAGCCCCCTTGCCCCGGACAACGATCTTCCATATTCCGGTGCCATTGGAATGTCGAGACCCCCTGCACGAGGAGCCTGCGTAGCCAATGCAGCACGATGCCATTGCCGTCATTGACTTTGGCGGCCAGTACGCCCACCTGATTGCTACCAAAGTCCGCCGTCAAGGAGTGTTGGCGGAGATCCGGCAGCCCGAGGATCCGATCGAGGAGTTCAGGGGATTCAAGGGAGTCATCGTATCCGGCAGTCCAAGCCTCGCATCGCACGGGGAGGACTCGGACTACACCCGCGGAATCTACGACCTCGACGCGCCTGTCCTCGGGCTGTGTTTCGGGCACCAGGAGATCGCCAAGCACTACGGTGGAGAAGTCGTGCATGGGGGTCGCCAGTGGGGTCGGGCCAATCTCCACCTCGTGGGCGAGCATCCGCTGTTCAAGGGACTCGGTCCAGTCGAGCAGGTCTGGATGAGCCACTACGACAGCGTAACGGCAGTCGGGCCGGAATTCCGCGAGTTGGGCTGGAGCGTGACCACGGACGGCGGGCCGGATCACCGGTTCTCGGCGATCGGCTCTGACTCGCTGCGGCGATACGGGTTTCAGTATCACCCTGAGGTCGATGACACCGTACACGGCGACAAGATGATCGCGAATTTCGTGTTCGAGATCTGCGGCTGCGAAGCCACCTGGTCGATGGAAGCGTTCATCGCCGACCAGATGGAGAGCATCCGTCAGCAGGTCGGTGACGGGTCGGTCTTCCTGCTCGCTTCCGGCGGAGTCGACTCGACCGTCGCTGCGACGCTGCTTGCCCGGGCGCTCGGCCCGGAGAGACTGGAGCTGCTTCACGTCGACAATGGCCTGATGCGGAAGGACGAGAGCGCCGCCGTGATCGAGTTCTTCCGGGGGCTCGGACTCGGGACGAACCTGCACTTCGTAGACGCTAGCGATCGCTTTATCTCCGCCCTCGATGGAATCGTCGAACCGGAGGCCAAGCGCCGGGCGATCGGCAATTCGTTCGTGGCCGTGTTCGAGGATGAGGCGCGCCGGCTCGGGGTCGAGGGCCACCTGCTGGGCCAGGGCACGATCTATCCGGACACGATCGAGACGGGCGGCACGAAGCGAGCCGACACGATCAAGACGCACCACAATCGAGTCCCGGTGATCGAGGAGATGCTGGCGGCGGGCCGTGTCGTGGAACCGCTGGCGGAGCTTTACAAGGTCGAAGTTCGCGAGTTGGGAGAGAAGCTGGGGATTCCACACGAACTCGTGTGGCGGCACCCGTTCCCCGGCCCGGGTCTCGGAGTTCGACTCCTGTGCAGCGACGGGGTCGGTGCGGTCGAGGGACTGGACGACATCGCACCTCTCGTCGCGGAAGAGGGACGCCGATTCGGGCTGGACGCTGAAGTCCTGCCCATCCGCTCGGTCGGGGTGAAGGCCGATCTGCGTGCCTATGAGCACCCGGTCCTGCTCACCGGCAATGTCGAATGGGAAACGCTCCTCCGGGCGGCCTCCGTTCTAACGGCTGAAGTCCCGGGTATCAACCGGTGCATCTGGAATCTGCAGTCTGCCCCACCGGCCACCGCCGTGCCCCTGGCGGCGACGACTACGAATGAGCGTCTGGATGTACTGCGCGAGGCCGATCACATCGTGATGGAGGGGCTGCGTCGCCACGGGCTGTACGACGTGATCTGGCAGTGCCCCACGGTGCTGGTCCCCCTCGATCTGGCGGGAGACGGAAGTGAACTCGTCGTCGTAAGGCCGATTCGCTCCAAGCGCGCGATGACTGCCACCCCGGTCGAGCTTCCCGCAGCGCTACTGGAGGAGCTCCGGCGCGACATCCTCGGCCTCGATGGGGTATCTGGCCTCGCGCTCGACGTCACGTCAAAGCCACCCGGCACGATTGAATGGGAGTGAGCGGACTGCCGACCGGAACCGGATACCGGCCGCGAGACTCGTGAAGCGGTTCCTCCCGCCGCTGATCGCCGGCCTGCTCATGTTCGCGGCGTTGTCTGCAGCCCGGTTGATAATGAAGCCGAAGCCGGTCCCGCCTGCCGAGCCGGTGCTCCTGAGCCTGCCGGAAATGCTCGGCTGCTGGGAACTCGATGTCGGCAACTGGGAGTTCACCGCTGCCGATTCCACGCGGGCCGGCAGCGGATCGGTCCTTCCGGACTCCGCGAGTCGAGCTCTCCTCGTCGCGCCGGATCAGGTCCTGCTGCTTCCCGACTCGACCGATGAGTGGCGGCGCGAATACACGACATACAGGGCCTCTCCCGTTTCTGGTCCGCACGATCCGCGGCTGAGAGACTACCTCCGCTGGTTCCTGCGCGCGGATACGCTGTGGCTCGTCTGGTCGGATCGGAACGTCAGGGCTGGGATCGCGCTGCTCGCCGAAGGAGATCGGCTGGAGGGCGGTGGGCGGGCGCTGATCGAGGGACCGGGCACCGACGGTAGACGAATCGACGGCCGGACAGCGGCAGCGGCCTGGAAGGTCAACTGCGCAACCGGACTGCGGGACGTGACGCGGACAGGGCCGAGACCGTGACGGCAAGGGTGGATCGAATGCGACGCAGCGCACCGTGGATCCTGATCCTCGCCATCTCGACAGCTGCAGACTGGCTGGTTCGAATTCGCACCGATTTCGACATGCCTCGCGTGTTCGCGGCCGAGGCCCTGATCTTCCCCGTTTCAGCCCTGGCACTCGGATTTCTGCGCTGGCGGTCTCCTGCTCGGGGCAGGAAGACACGCGCACTCCAGACCACCCTCGTGTGGATGTTTGCCCTCGCAGGACTCCGCTCCGCCATGCTGTCACTCGGCAGCTCATACCTGTGGGCGATCATCGCACCGGTGAGCCTGGCGGGAATAGGCCTGTGGACCTGGTGGAGGCGGCGGCGGAGCTCGAGGACGGCGGCGATGATTGAAAGCGAAGAGGACTGATGTGAGGGAGAAATCCGGCTGGTTCATTCTCGCGCAGTTCGGCGCCCGGTGGGAAGCAGACCTGCTCGTAGAGGCGCTTCGCGCGGCAAAGATCCCCGTTCTGGTCGAAGGCGGAGACACGGCCCTGTTCGGCCCCGGTTTCGGCGGCGGCCTGGCTTCCGCCGTCGTGGTCCGGGTCCCCAGCGAATTCGAAGACTACGCGGAGGACATCCGCAGCGTGTTCGACACAGATAATCCAGACGATCCAGAGGAGACCCGATGATCCAGCAGTTGATCGCGACTCGCCCTTTCCGCGTCCGCGCGGGCTCGATAGCGCCCCTGGCTGTTGCACTCGTTTTCTCGGCCAGCCCCGTCATGGCACAGGAGTCGTGGGATGTCAGCCGCGAAGCGAGCCCGGCGGATGTCTCCTCCCTCGATGGGATTGTCGCGGCGTTCTACGATGTCGTATCAGGACCGGCCGGAGAGGCGCGCGACTGGGCCCGGGACAGCACTCTGTACCTGCCGGGAATTCGATTCGTCGTCGTGTCCCGCGGCGAGGCCGGTCAACTCGTGGCGCGGAACTTCGATCACGGATCCTGGGCCACGGGATCGAGCGCTTCGCTCGAACAGGGTTTCTACGAGAGGGAAGTCAATCGGGTGACCCGGCAGTTCGGCCCGATCACCGACGTGTTCAGCACGTACGAATGGAGCACGACCGAAGACGGTCCGGTGGGAGGACGAGGAATCAACAGCATTCAGCTGTTCGACGACGGTGAGCGCTGGTGGATCACAGGGGCGATCTGGACAAGCGAAGAACCCGGAAATCCGATCCCGGCCGAGTACCTGCCGGACTGAACCAGACCCGTTCCTCAGCTCGGGAGTCGGATCTCGGGCTGTTCGGGGTCGGGACGATACAGGACCAGTGTGCGACCGATGACCTGCACCAGGTACGTGTCTTCGAGTGACTTCACGAGTGCGTCGCCGGTCTCGAGTGCCCGATCGGGTGCAATGTCGAGCACCTTCACCTTCATCAGTTCCCGGGTCGTGAGAGCGTCCCGGACTGCCGCGACGGTCGAGTCATTGACTCCACCCTTGCCGATCTGCACGACGGGCTTCAGCGCGTGGGCCAACCGCTTCAGGTGCGAGCGCTGCTTTGACGTCAGGGCTTCGATCATGACCTCCAGTGCCGCGTTGCGTGTACCATTTGACGCCAACCTATCACGAAGCCGGGCCGATCGTCGAGCGGTCCGCGGTGTCCCGATCCGAGGTGCCAGATGAAAGTGCTCTCCCGGCTCCCGTCAATCGTATTCGCAATCGCCCTCACTGCATTCGCGACCGTGTTCCCGGTCGGCGCGTCGGGCCAGGAATCGGGGCGTGTGGCAAGCCCGAGCGGGTTTCCCGTGGCCGCGACCCCGTTCGTCGAAGGAGCGTTCACCCGCTGTGAGGGAATCGCGTTCAACGGCGAGGACCGCCTGTTCGTGGCGGGAGACAGGGCGTTGTGGGAGGTGGACAGTGAAGGAGCCGTCACGAGGCTGGTCGAGCTGTATTCGAATCTCGGTTTGGCACCGATCGGCGAGCGAGACATCCTGATGGCGGATTTCGGTCCGAACAACGCGTTCGATGGAAACCCCGTTCGAGATGGAATCGTGTGGAGAATTACACCTGAGGGCGACACCACGCGCGTGGTGAACGGCGGAATCGGGGATCCGAACTTCGTGCTCGTGCTGCCCGACAGGTCATTCCTGGTCTCGG
>Ga0316198_10001430_pt1 | contig 14008 bp, 8 predicted proteins | sample OudBieAanoxic_MG_FD_204935 | JGI IMG/M metagenome (GOLD analysis project Ga0316198, IMG submission 204935) | Coastal sediment microbial communities from Oude Bieten Haven, Netherlands - site A anoxic | ecosystem: Environmental > Aquatic > Marine > Coastal > Sediment | place: Netherlands...
GCTTGCCTGGGCTGCGCGAAGTCTCGTTCTGCCGAAGCTCCTCCCCACCTTCTTCGAGACCTCTCTCTATCCTCTCGGCAGCTATGTGCGAATGCTGCCGGTGATCCTGCTGGCGTGGGCGGTGGGGCTGTGGATTTCCTGTTATCGAGCCGGGCGGCGGACCGGTGTTTTTCTGAGCCTCGCTGGTCGCATCGTGGCCGCATGCGCCGCGGCGTCATTCTTGGTTGCGCTGATCATCGAAGGGTCCGGCCTGGACGAGGCACTCGTTGGAGGCTCGTTCAGCCGCTTTCTACTCCTGTTGCTGGCCTGCCTTTCGACTCTGTTGCTGATCCTCGAGAGATTGCTCCTGTCGGGCCGGGCAGCGGAAACCGTGGCCTTCACATGGAACCGAATCGATGCCGCCGCCGCCCGGCTCGGCAAACCGCTGGCAGGGTTTTGGCCTGCTGACGGAGTCTCCGTCATCTTTCTGCTGGTGGCGACCGCCAACTTCCTGCTCCTGTCCGCACTGCTCTTCTACGAGGACCCCATCATCGACTTCGCGCTGATGATCGGGGATGCCCAGGACTGGGTGGCGAACGGGCTGTATTTTCTCGGCTTTCCGGTGGCCTACTCGGCGCGCCCGCCGCTGTTCCCTATGGTTCTCGCCGGTCTGGCATCGGTGTCGATGTTAAAGCTCGCTCCGCTCGTCCTTCAGGGCCTGGTGTTCGTGACGGGTCTCGGCTTGTATCGAATGCTCAGCGAAACCTCTGACCGGTTTTTGACCGCCCTGGCAACCCTGGCGTGGCTGACGAACGCGACCTGGGTGTGGTGGAGCGCGACCTGGATGGCGGACATTCCTGCAGGATGTCTTTTGGGGTGGGCGCTCATTTTCTGGCAGCGGCGAAATAGCGCCGGGCGGCCTGGCTACGCCCTGGCAGGCCTCGCGGCAGGACTGAGCGCCGTCACCCAGCCCATCGCCGTTCTCTTCGCCATCCCTGTGCTCGCGACGGTGATCTGGCACCGCCGAGCGGATCTTCGGAGTCAGGCCTTTTTGATTGGGGCCGCTCTGTTCCTGACGCCCGGCATCATCTGGATGCTCGTTCGGATGCGGCTTGTGGGCACCCTGGGTGATGTCGTCTATCGTAACTGGGGCGCCGTGGGGCTCCAGGCCGGCTCACTGCACAGCAATGGGTCGTTCTATGCCTGGTCCCTCGTTGCCCTGGTCGGCATTCCAGCCGTTTTTCCGATTGCGGTCGGAATGTGGACCACGGCGCGCCGGTCGATCCGTTCAGATTGGGCGACCCTGGTCATCGGTGGCTTTCTTACGATCATGGCCTTCTTCGTCTTCGTTTACGATTCAAGTTCTGCCAGATTTCTGAGCTACGTTTATCCTTTCCTCCTGGTCTTTCTGGTCTTCGGCCTGTGTCGGCTTCGGCGTTCGGCAGCGGCCGTCATCCTCGCATTGATCATCGTTGCGTGGGGGCTGCCCCTGCGGGTGGAGATGATGAAGTGGCCGAGGATCGTGCTATGGCCGTTTCCATTGGTCGATCTGAAAATGGCCGCTCAGAACGTGGACGGCATCTGGACGCTGCTACCGGCTGTCGAGCGGATACCCTACGAAGCTACCCTCGAACGAAATCCGTATATTCTGCTCAAACGGATCCGAGAGCTCGAGAGACCTCCCCGCCTGGAGGGGGTTTCGTTCGAGTCGGATCGTCATGCAGTCTACTTTGCGGAATCGGGCGATTACCACCATCGCCTCTACCACCAGACGCGGCTGGGAAACCAGCTCCGCATGAAGGTTTATCAGGTCCCGTTCACCCTTGTTGTAAGGTCCTGGCCCCTGCTACCGGCCGAAAGAATGGGTCTCCAGGACGCGGTCGTACTCTATCGGGTTCGCCTGCCCGGAGAGCCGCAAAGCAACGTGATCGCACTCATTCCGGGGGGCGAGGCTGAAAAGCTGCTAGTCGGTCCAACCGGGCCGCGGCCCGGGATCGAACGAGACCTCGATATCGCCAGGCAGATCGCACCGCTGGTGGAGGGATCGCGTCTGTTGGTGTTGTGTGGGGACAAGGGTGCGGAGCGTTGGCAGGCCTATCTTCCCTTCATGGTTGATGTCCGTGATCTCTGGTACGTCGGTCCGTGGGGCCTGGATGAGATGAGATCGAAGGTGGGACCCGAAGAACGGCGCGAGGTCTTCGGCAACATCGTTGTCAGCCAACACCGCATTCACGACGTCCCGTGGTGGGTGATCGGCGCTCCCCGGGCAGCCCCACCCGAAAAGGTGCTCGAGCTGTCGAAATCTGACGAAGGTCGGTGAGACATGCGGGCCCATCTGATCCACTGTTCGTACCACAAGTGCTTGACGGTCTACTACGGACGGGTCATGGATGCGCTCTTCAACCGGTGTCAGCCGTGGGGCCGGGGTTTTCGCCACTTCAACAGTCATCTCGATGATTTCTATGGCGGCTTTGAAGCGCACCGTGTCGCGTCAGTCAACAATCGGACCCTCGATCTCGACCGTCTCGGGAATTTCAGAATCTCACGCTTCATTCGCGATCCGCGCGATCTGATCGTCTCCGGCTATTTCTACCACAAGCGTGGTGCCGAGGAATGGGTGCGGATCGACTCCCCAACCGCCGCTGACTGGTACTTTGCCAATGGGCTCGTGCCCGAGGGCCTGCGAGATGCCGGGTCGTCGTTTGCCGAGTACCTGCAGGCGATACCGGAAGAGGAGGGCCTGCTGGCCGAACTGGAGTTCCGAAAAAACCACCTCGAGTCAATGGCGCAGTGGCCGACCGGGCACCCCGACATCGTCACGTTCCGCTACGAAGACATCCTCGGTAACGAGGTGACGGTGTTTCGGGAGCTGTTCGACTTCTACGGATTGTCGCCCCTCGAACGCGGTCTGGGGAGGTGGTTCGCCAAGCGTTACTCGATTCGCAAACGATCGGCGGATCCCCATATTCGAAACCCGGCTTCAGGTCAGTGGAGAAAGCACTTCACGCCTCGAGTGAAGCAGGCTTTTGACGCCGAGTACTCGGGCCTGATCCGGCAACTCGAGTACCCGGCCGACTGAGAGCGCCCGGAATGGCAGCCACGTCGGCACCTGCAGTTTCGGACGGGAAGAGCGTGCAGGGGAGAATTCTCTGCGTGACGTCCGGCTTGGCCGGGATGCTCTACTCGAGTGTGGAGCTCGCTCGGAGGCTAGCGGCGGCGGGTCATTGTCTGACCTATGCCAGCTTTCCCGACGCGCGTGGGCTCGTCGAGCATCACGGACTCGACTTTCTACCGCTGGATCCGAGTCGGTACGAGGACTTCCTCGAGGCCGATGCCGGCGCAAGCGCGCTCCATAAGCTGCTGAATCTCCGCGACCGCCGTCAGCGAGCCGCGGACTCGATGGGACTCGGAGATTTTGCCCGCGCCGTCCGTGATGTCAATCCGGATCTGATCCTCATCGATGGGGAGATGCATGAGCACATCATCTCGGCGTCCGCCAGCGGAGTGCCGATGGCCCTCCTCAACACCTTCTCCTCGATCTGGAGGCGACCCGGGCTGCCACCTCCGCACTGTATGGTGACGCCCGGCGTCGGCTGGAAAGGCACGCGACCTGGCATCTCGATGCTGTGGCTTGCGCTGCGACTCAGGAAGTTTGGTGTCGCATCATCGCTCAAAGCTCGCCGCTTCGGGTGTGATCGTATTTCGCTCCTGGACCATCTGGCCCGCACGGTCGGTTTTGACCTTCGCCGCGAAACCGATGCCAACCAGTGGCTGATGCCCTTCACCTACCGCCGGCTCCGGGTGCTCAGCCTGCACGCGTTCCAGTTCGAGTTCCCGCACCGGGCCCCGGAAGTCGTGAGGTACGTCGGTCCAATGGTGCTCGAGCGTCGCAACGACCGTCCGATGGCTCCGAACGAACGCGCGAAGCTCGAGGCGGTGCTCGAGCGGCGCTGCGAGGCGGGTGGAGGACACAAGGTGATCTTTGCCGGGTTCGGGTCGGTCTTTTCCACCGATCGTGCTCTGCTCGAGCGCCTTTTTGGGGTCGTTCGGGGGCGCCCAAACTGGGAACTCGTCATCAGTCTCAGTGGTCGCGTTCCGCTCGCCGATCTCGATCCGTTGCCCGAGAGGGTTCATGCGTTTTCCTGGGTCCCACAGATGGACGTCCTTCGGCACGCCGACGCGGTGGTGACGCACGGTGGCATCAACACGATTGATGAGTGCGTGATCAGCGGTGTGCCGATGCTGGTCTATTGCGGCGGCGAAACCGACATGGCGGGAAACACCGCGCGTATCGAGTATCACGGCATCGGTATCGCCGGCGATCGTCAGCGGGACAGCACCGAGGACATCCGCCACCACGTTGATCGCCTTCTGAGCGAGCCGGGCTTTGCGACCGACCTCGGGCGTTTGCGCCAACACTATCTCGCCTACGCCGAAGACCGCGTGGCCGAGCGCGCCATCTGGGAGCTGCTCGATCAACCGCGTAAGGATCGGTCCTCGCCGGCCGCCGGAGGGGTGTCGTGACCGACCTCGCGCGACGCGTCGCAACGGGAGCCGGCTGGCTCTACGGCTACCGGTGGCTCGACAGGCTGCTCGACTTTGCAGCGATCGTCGTGCTCGCGCGCATTTTGTCTCCCGACGATTTCGGTCTCGTCGCGATTGCCGCATCGTTCGTCACGATTGTCGAGGGATTGAGCGCCTTCGACGTCAACAAGGCCTTGATCCGAACCCGTGACGAGTCCCAGAGCCTCTACGACACCGCGTGGACGCTGTCCGCGCTGCGCGGCATCGCGTCGGCCCTGATCATGATCGTGGTCGCTCAATTCGTGACCGACCCGCGGATGGCCGCCGTGCTGCAGGCGCTGGCTCTCAGTCCTCTCATGAGCGGGCTCTCGAACCCACGATTCGTCATGTTCGAGCGCGACCTCGTCTACTCGAGGGTGGCGTTTCTGACGCTTGGCGGCAAGCTTGTATCGGTCGCCGTCACACTGGTCATCGCCCTCGTGTATCGAAATTACTGGTCGCTCGTGATCGGCATGCTTGCCGGGACGCTGATCACGATGATCCTCAGCTATGCTTTGAAGCCTTACCGTCCGCGGCTTTCTCTGGCTCGTTTTTCCGACATCTTCGCCTTCAGCGGATGGCTCACGTTGACCTCCGTGGTCACGACCTTGTCGATGGAGACCGACAAGATCATTGTTGGGCGACTGCTCGGAGTTGCCGACGCGGGGCTCTACTTCATGACACAGAGGGTGGGGGTGCTTCCGACCAGGGAGCTCATCAGCCCGTTGCAGCGGATTCTATTCCCTTCGTTCAGCGAATTGACGGGCGACCTGAACCGGCTTCGCCGTGGGGTCTGCGAATCGATCAATATTCTCGGCAGCCTCAGCCTTCCGGCGGGGTTCGGTTTTGCTCTTGTCGCGAATGACTTCGTCCCGCTGGCTCTTGGCGACCAGTGGATCGTGATCGTTCCGCTGCTCGTGATTCTGGTCCCATACCTCGGCCTCCGAGCAACGATGTCGATGACTCTGCCGTGCGTTATGGCCCTGGGCAGGACGCGGTTACTATTCCGGGTCAGCCTGATCTACGCCCTGGTCCACGTCCCCGCCTTTATCGTCGGGACGGCTGTGTTCGGCCTCACCGGAGCAATCTGGAGTATCGTTCTGGCCGGCGTGTTCTACACGTACTTGAACGTCTGGTTGCTGCAGCACACGCTCGACATTTCCCTCGGTGAGATCACGTCCCAGCTCCGGCGGCCCTTCGGTGCCACGGTGCTCATGGTCGGCGCTGTGGCGGCTCTCGGGGCCATGTCCCCACTCGACTTCTTCTCCGAGAACGGGTCGTGGTTCTCGCTGATCATCAAGAGCCTGGTTGGCGGCCTCGTGTTCTGCGTCGGGCAGTTCTTGTTCTGGCGTATGGAGGGTTGCCCCGTGGGCATCGAACGCCGCGTGCTTCAGGTGCTGTCTCGTGGGGGCGGCGGCTGAAGGGCTTCTGCGAAGGCGCACTCGGTGCGCTCCGCGATCGAAGGCCAGGAGTGATCAAGGGCGATTCTCCGGCCACCCTGGGCCAAACGTTCCCGAAGTTGAGCGTCGCCGAGCACCCGGATCAGGGCCTCAGCCAGTGCGGTAGATTCACCCGGAGGAACGAACAGGACGCTGTCGCCGTCGCGGAGGACCTCAGGCAGGCCGCCGACCCGCGAGGCGACCACCGGAACACCGAGCGACAGACCCAGAAAGAGGACTCCGGATTGACTGATGTGCCGGTACGGCATGACGAGCACGTCGGCCGCGCTGAAGTACCGCGCCACGTCGGAAAAAGGAATGTATTCGAATCGGTGCACGGCACCCAGGCGCTCCGCCCTGTTTTCCAGCTCTTCGCGACGCTCCATCTGGAGCTGGACCGGGTCCCCGGCGACAACCAGACGCGCCCCCGGACGTGCGGCCGTCACCGCGTTCCAGGCATCGAGCAGCACATCGAGTCCCTTGTACTCCCGGATGTAACCGAAGAAGAGCGCGACCTCGTCGTCCGGTCCCAGACCGAGGCTTATTCGTGCCGAGTCGCGCTCAATGTCTTTTCCACCGCGCTCAAAAAAACCGTACTCGCCGTGTGGAATGACGACCACTCGCTCTGGATCGACGGCAAACTCGTCGGCGAGGCGTTTTCGGTCGTGTTCGGAGTGCGCGACGATGAGATCGCTGAGGTGGTGGATCCGCCGGTAGACGGCGTCCTGAAATCCGATCCTCTCGTGCGGCGTCACTACATGGGCGGTGGCCGCGACGGGTTGTCTCACCAGCCGGAAGAGCGCGAGGTACACGAGAGAGATCGGGTTGGTGCAGTGGAGATGGATGATGTCGGGCCGAAGACGACTGGCGTAGTAGGCGATGGCGAAAGCGTCGACGACGGCTTCGACCTTCAAGGCCAGGCGGAGAAGCGGCGCCGGGAGCGAGCCCCGTGTCCGGGTCGAGAAACGCGCCAGGGTGCGGACGAGGCGGACATTCTGCGGCAGCATCCGCTCTTCGAGCTCATAACCGACGGTCGTCACCAGGGTCACGTCGTGGCCCCGTTCGGCCAATGCGCACGTGAGGTTATAGGCGTAGTGGATCAATCCTCCGCGGCCGAAGGTCTCGACTTCGAGAATACGCATGGGACGTCTCTCAGCGTCGCTCACTCTTCCTCCGAATCCGATGGAGCGGAAGCACTCGTCGTGCCGACTCCGGGTCAGTGTCAGGCTCGAAGGTCTGGGGCGGCTGGAATTCGAGCTGCTCGCGCCCTGGTTTCCGCTCCGTGCCCCATCGGCAGATGGGACGCGACCTTCGAGGCGGATCGTATCACCGTCCGGCGGCGCCCCGTTCGCGGCGGACGGGCTACACTGGCGGGGAATTTGAGATCGGGTAAAGATATTTCTGATGGCGAGTCATGACGACAACAATCGCGCGGCGCTGCTCGAGCAGGCGATCCGTCTGAAAAAAGGGGCTGCGCTTTCGCGCATGCCTGACATTCCGCCGCGCCCAGCGAACGAGCCGGTTCACCTGAGCGAGATGCAGCGCAGCCTGTGGCTGGCGCATCAGATCAACCGGCGTTCGCCGGCATATAACCTCGCGAGCTCGTTCCGAGTTTCTGGTGCTGTGGACGTCTCCAGGCTCCAGCGCGCTCTCAACGAGGTCGTTTCGAGGCATCGCCTCCTCCATTCGACCTTCGCTGCCGATCGCGGCGCGGTCCTTCAGACCGTACACCCTCACTCACCGCTGGTGGTCGATGTGTTCGAAGTTGGAGAGGGACAGGCGTTGGCTACGGCCGTCGATGAAGCCAGTCAACCATTCGATCTCGAGACCGGCCCCCTCATCCGCCTCCAGCTCATCGAGGATGTGGCAGGAGCTGAACGGATCGTGTTGCTGGTGATCCACCACATTCTGGTTGATGAGAGGTCGCTTGGGAAGCTGTGGCAGGAGCTGGCCGACGCCTACGATGAGCGACTCACTGTGTCCGAAACGGCGGTGCAGTTTGACGACTACCTGCACTGGCTGCAGGAGCGGAATCCGAGCGAGCGGCTCGAGGAACTCGAGCATTGGCGGCGACAGCTGGATCCCCTTCCGGAAGAGCTGCTTTTGCCCTTCGAAAGACCCACAGCAGCAGCAGGCGAAGCTCCGGGACGTCTCTTGATCAGGGAGCTGGATCCGTCGCTTCAAAAAGGCGTTCAGGACCTCGCCGCCGCCGTCGGCGCAACGCCTTTCATGGTGTTCGCGTTTGCATTCCGGCTGCTGTTGCAGCGCTACACCGATGGTGCTCACGTCGCCTTCGCGACGCCCGTCTCGACGCGTTCACACCGCGACACCGCAGAAATGATCGGATACTTCACCAACCCGGTGGTGATTTCCACCGTCATCGATGAGGATCGGAACGTCGACGACGCCTGTCGTGACTTCAGTCGCGTGATGAGAGAAGCGCTCTCGCATGCTTCAATGCCCTTCCAGGTGTTGGCCGAAGAGCTGTCGCCGCCCCGCCGGCGCGACCGCCACCCGATCTTCCAGGCGATGTTCGTTCATCAGGAAATTGCCTCTCCGCCGGATCTGGGAGCCGCTCGCCTCGAACCGTTGGCGCTCGATTTGGGTGCGTCGAAGTTCGATCTGACGCTCTTCGTGACGGAGGGAGAGAGTTCCCTGGATCTGGCTGTCGAGTACCGGAGCGACCGCTTTGAAGACATCTGGATGGATCGCCTTTTGGGGCATTTCGAGAATCTCCTCGCGCATCTGCCGGCAGATCTCAAGCGCTCCACCGCCGAGGTCCCGATGATCAGCAGCGACGAACAGAGCATGCTTGTTGCCTTGGCCTCCGGCGCCACACTCGACGTGTCGGAAAGGGCTCTGCTGCCGCAACAGATATTCGACCAGGCCCGCCGGTCCCCACAGTCGCCGGCAGTGACGTGTGGAGGAGCCTGCCTCACCTACGGTGAACTTGTGAGCGTGGCGCACTCGATTTCCCATGAGCTTTCGAACCGAGGCGTCACCGCGGGTGATCGCGTCGGCATTTTTCTCGGTCGCTCGTGGCCACTGGTGGCTGGCATTCTCGGCATCCACCGGGCCGGGGCCGCCTATGTTCCCCTGGATCCTGATTATCCCGAAGCCAGGAATCGCTGCGTGCTTGAGGACGCCGATGTCGCTGCGGTGCTGACGACCTCCGATCTGCGTGGGCGACTGCCTTCCGGTCGGTGGGTTGAGATCGATGTCGAGGGCCTGGCCACCGCCGGGCCGGGGTCGGAGACCTGCGCTGATCTCACACCCGAGTCTCCCGCCTACATCCTCTATACCTCCGGTTCGACCGGCCGACCGAAGGGCGTCGTCGTCAACCACGCCAATCTAAAATCTTCGACACAGGCGCGCTTCCTGGTCTACGATACGCCCCCGCGGAGATTTCTGCTGGTGCCGAGCGTTGCGTTCGACAGTTCGGTCGCGGGGATCTTCTGGGCGCTTGCGGCTGGGGGAACTCTGGTGATTCCGACCGACGACCAGGTTCGTGACCCGCGAGGACTGGCAGGTTTGATAGCGAACGAAGGAGTGACCGGTCTGCTCTGTGTCCCCTCGCTGTATGGACAGATGCTGGGCGTGGGCGCCAAAAACCTGCAGGGGCTCGATTTCGCAATCGTGGCTGGTGAGAGCTGTTCCTCCCGGCTTGTGGAAGAGCACTTTCGGGGGCTCCCAGACGTTCGATTGTTCAACGAGTACGGGCCCACCGAGGCAACCGTGTGGGCCACGGTGCACGAGATGACGGTGGATGATGTGGCGCGCCCGGTGGCCATCGGCAATCCCATCCCCGGTGTCAGGGTCGACGTTGTCGATTCCCGCGGGCGCCCCGTCGTCGCTGGGATCCCCGGACACGCGTGGATCCAGGGACCGACGGTGGCGGAAGGCTACTGGCGGCGTGCTGATCTCACGGCAGAACGCTTTCAGGCGAGTAACGAGACAGGGAAGCGCCGATACCGGACAGGGGACCGTATGGCCCGGACGATCGACGGACGGCTGATGTTTCTCGGCCGGGAGGATGAACAGATCAAGCTCCGTGGCTATCGAATAGAGCCTGGCGAAGTCGAGGCCTCGATTCTCGAGCTGCCGGGGGTCGAAGAGGCTGCGGTTGTTGCTCGCTCGCCGGGTACGGGCGCAGCGACGACGTCGGATCACGAGGCCCGCCAACTGGTGGCCTTTCTCCGCACGTCGCACGCGGGCATCCCGGCGAGTTGGCGGCACGATCTCGCCACGCGGCTGCCGGACCACATGATACCGAGTCGCTTGGTGGAGCTCTCCGAGCTGCCGCGTTTGCCGAACGGCAAGATCGATCGGCAGCGACTCCGGGACATGGCGCTCGATCCCGCGGACGTAGTCAGGCAGGACGGGCCGTTGCCGACCGCCCGGGAACAGGCGCTGATCTCGCTCTGGGAGGGCCTCCTAGGAAGATCGGGAATCGGAGTGACCGACAACTTTTTCGAGCTTGGCGGCCACTCGCTGTTGGTCGTCGAGATGACGGTGGCCATCGAACAGGACTTCGAGGTCGTGCTAGCGGCGGCCGATGTCTTCGAGAACCCGACGATCCGTGAGCTTGTCGAGAGGATCGAGGAGCACCGGGGCCCGGAATCGACACCCTACGATCATCTCTTCCCGATCCAGCCTGCGGGCCGGGGCACGCCGTTGATTGTCGCGGTGCCTCACTTTTTCACCCAGATGTTTGCAGCGAGGTTCCGTGGCGAAAGACCGGTCTATGGGCTGCGTGGGGTCGGTCTCCGAGCAGAGGGCAACCTGGGTCGCTGGCGGACCATGAGAGACCTCGGCGAAGATCTGGTCGCTGAGATTCGACGGAGATTTCCTGACGAAGCCTATCTCGTTGCAGGCTACTCCTTCGGAGCCTCGATGGCCGTCGAAACCGTGCGTTTGATGGAGGAGCGGGACATTCCGGTCCGTTGTCTCTACTTGATCGCGCCGATGCCGGTCGAATTCTATCCTTTCGGTCCTTTCCGGCTGCAGATCGACGGTCTTCGGCAGCCGCTCGGAGAACTCTCGGGTCGGGACGTCCTCCGCCTTTACGCCCGCTCCAACAACCCGCTGACGCTGCGGCCCTATCGGAGGGTGTGGCGGTGGCTCGCCATTGAGCCGTGGCGCCGCATTCTGTGCGGCATCGGCAGGCTGAGGAGGCTGGCCGGGCTGCCGCTGACGGATCGTATCCTCTATGCCGATGTCCGGGTTGACCGATTCCGTCTCCATGCAGCCTACCGGCCCGGGACGATTCACACGCCGACCGTCATTTTCAACGCCGCCGATCCGGCGACCGACGCCGCCGCCACCTGGCGCCCCTTTTTCGAGGGTCCGTTCACGGTCCATGACATTCCCGACCCGCATCTCGGCGAGGATTCGGCGGAAGCAGCCCGCCGGGAGATCCTCCGCCATCTGAGTGACCTGGGGGATGCATGACAGGGGATCTCGAGCCATGTTGAGAGAAGCCGAGGCGTGGCGTCATCCGGAGCACCATCTGGCGCTCATCGACCGGGTCACTGAGCGGATCGAGCCCGACGATTCGTCTCTCGTGGAGTGGTTTTCGGAGTATTGCCGCCAGCACCGCACCCGCTTGGCGGCAGACCTTCATCTCATCGATCGACACGTCGAAAAGGGCGCCCGAGTTCTCGAGTATGGAGCGATTCCCCTGCTGATGACGGCCGCGCTCGCGGCTCTCGACTTCAAGGTGAGTGCCCTGGATCTTGGCCCGGAAAGATTCGCGAGGGCGATCGAGAGTCTGGGTCTTGACGTCACCCGGAGTGATGTCGAGATCGAGGCGGTCCCGTTTGCTGGAGGAACCTTCGACGTGGTGTTGTTCAACGAGCTGTTCGAGCACCTGCGGATCAACCCGATCTTCACCCTGAAAGAGGTGCATCGGGTGCTGAAACCCGGTGGATTGCTGCTGTTGTCGACACCAAACCTCCGGTCGTTCCGCGGGATCCGGAACCTGATCTTGCGTGACCAGGGCCATGCCGTCTCGGCCGGAGTCTACCGGCAGTTCGAGAAGCTCGAGACGCTTGGACACATGGGGCACGTCAGGGAGTACACGGCCCGCGAGGTTTCGGATTTCCTGACCCGTATCGGATTCCGAGTCGAGAAGATCATCCACCGGGGCGGACATGGGTTGGGCGTGGTCGGTTTGGCGGAGCGGCTGGCGCCATCCATGCGCCCGTTTTTCACCCTCATCGCCGCCAGGGTCGACGCCCCATGACGCGGCCCGCAATCGAAAGGCGCATCTTCATCGTTGGCGTGCCGCGGTCGGGCACCACCCTGGTGCAGAGTCTGCTCGCGGCGCACAGCGAGGTCACGTCCTTCACCGAGAGCCATCTTTTCCGCAAACACTTCTCGAGAGTTCCCCTGCTTTCGCTTCCAATCCTGACCAGAGATCCGCGTTCAAGACTGTCCGAGTTCCTGGCCGAGAATGGCGAAGGACCTCCTCCTGCGGCGGACTGGTTCTCGAAGAGGGAACGATGGACCCTGCGGATTCGACCTTTCCTGCCGCTCCAGACCCTCCCGGTCGCCCGCCAGCTGGTGCGGGTTCTCGACGAACTCGCACTGAGGAGGGGCTTTACGAATTGGATCGAGAAGACGCCGTGGCATCTTCGCTCCATCCCGCTGCTCGAAAACGCGAGCCCCGGGGGGCGCCCGCATTTCATCCACGTCATCCGAAACGGGCTGGAGGTCGTAGCCTCTCTTTACAGGGCTTCCCAGAAGTGGGAGCAATCGTACAGTCTCGAAGCGTGTGTCGCGCGGTGGAACGCAGATCTCGGCCATTCCCTGGATCGAATCAGTTCCCCGAATGACCAGTTCGTTGCGTATGAGCAGCTCACCTCGGACCCGGAGGCTACGGTCAAATTGTTGCTCGATGGGCTCGGACTCGCGTGGGAGCCCGCGATCCTCGAACACTATGGCATCACGTCCGAGGGCATTATCACCTCCCGGGAGGATTGGAAGATCGGTGTCGGCCGCCACATCCGGCGCTCCGTGACCTCGGCGGAGGTGTTGACTCCCGAGCAGAGGGAGTGGGTGAGCGGACGGCTGGACCACCATCTCTATGACCGGATCCTCGAACGCAGCGGGCGGCGGACGGGCGCCACCGCCGGTGCTGATTGATATGGTCGGGCCTTTGATGAACGATCAACCGCAGATTTCCGTTGTCGTGCCGTTTCACAACAGCGAACGCCATCTCGCCGCTTGTATCGAGTCTCTCCTCGGGCAACGCGACGTCGATGGCCCCTTCGAAGTCATTTTGGTTGACAACGGATCGACCGACGCGTCCGCGTCGGTTGCGGAGCGATTTGAAGGCGTCTTCGTGCTCGAGGAAACGGTGCCCGGTGCGTACGCCGCACGCAATACCGGTATTCGGAAGGCCCGGGCACCGCTGATCGCCTTTACGGACGCCGACTGTGTTGTCGCCCCAGACTGGCTTCGGTCGATCCGGCGTGGTATGCGGGACTCGGCGATCGCGATCCAGCTCGGGCGCTGTTCGTATCCCCCCCAAGCCTCCTGGGCGCTGCGACTTCTCGGCGCCTATGAGAACGCGAAGACCGATTATGTCATCAATCGGTGTCCGGCGGCGTACCGCTTCGGCTACACCAACAACATGGCGGTCCGGGCATCCGTTTTCGAGGAGATCGGCCTTTTCTTGGAGTGGCGACGCGCGGCCGACAGCGAGTTGCTGCACCGGCTGGCGTCGAGGCGTCCCGACCTCCGTCCGGTTTATCGCCGCTCAATGAGGGTGACCCACATGGAGTTTCTTCGCGCCCGGGACCGCGCCCGGCGACTGTCGTTGTACGCGCGGACAAACTCGAATATCGAGACCTTTCGGGAGCTCGGCGTGGCGCAACGTGCCGGCCTGTTGATGCATCTATTTCGAGGTCGTCGAGCGAACGATTAGCGAGTGTCAGGGAGGCGGTTCGATCTCTCGCAAAATTCGCTGGCGGTCAGCTTCGGGAATCCGAGCGACGTCGGCCAGAATCTTGTCCTCGGCGACC